>Ga0181518_10000022_pt1 | contig 176206 bp, 147 predicted proteins | sample PEATcosm2014_Bin_28_FD_119751 | JGI IMG/M metagenome (GOLD analysis project Ga0181518, IMG submission 119751) | Peatland microbial communities from MTU Mesocosm Facility, Houghton, MI, USA - PEATcosm2014_Bin01_60_metaG | ecosystem: Environmental > Terrestrial > Soil > Wetlands > Peat | place...
ACGAAGCCGAATATGGAGAAGCAGCCGAGCAGGGCTAAAGCCATTACCGCGTAGACGACGGTCAACGGCACTCGGATGCGGCGCAACTTGCCACGAAGGGAATGCGCCAGCACAACAATAAAATAATTCTGCTGCATAGTCTTCTCCGGGCCGGGCTCGCGAAGCGGAAGCTTCTTAGGGGCCCGGTGGGGCTATTAAGATTGGCGAACTGTCGAATGTAACAGGACCAATACATCGGTGTCAAGCGGGGGTGCGGCTTGCAAGTTATTGAAAAAATTGGTACTGTTTCCCTTGGGCAGGGTCTTCGATGCTTCCGGGGACGCATTTTCTACAAAATCTAGTAGAACGCCGCGGTCTTTTGTTTCAGCTTGTCCGCCGGGATTTCGAGCAGCGCTTCGTCGGCTCGGTGGTCGGCTGGGTGTGGGGAATCATTCATCCGCTGGTAATGCTGGCGAGTTGGGTGTTCGTGTTCGGCGTCTGCTTGCATACCAAACTCGGCCGGGGCGAGGTGACCAACAACTACCCGCTGTTTCTTTTCGCCGGCATGCTGCCGTGGCTGCTGTTCAGCGAGACCGTGCAGCGCTCGTCGTCGAGCCTGCTGGACAACGCCAGCCTGATCACCAAGACCGTCTTTCCGGCGGAGATGGTGCCGGTCTCGATTTTCCTCTCGTCGCTGGTGAGCCATCTGATGGCGCTGGGACTGGTGGTGGCGGCGGTGGGCATCTGGCTGAACCAAATCAGCGCGGGGTTGATGCTGTTACCTCTTTACATGCTGCTGCTGGGGATGTTCGCGATCGGTTTCGGCTGGATCCTATCGAGCCTGCAGGTCTACCTGCGGGATACCGCGCAGGTGCTGACGGTGATTCTGACGTTCTGGTTCTGGCTGACGCCGATTTTCATCACTGAGAAGCAGTTCCCGGCGAGGCTGCGTTTTCTGCTGGCGGGCAATCCGCTGGCGTACCTGGTGCGAGGCTATCGCGAGGCGCTGCTTTCGGGGAAGTGGCCGAGCCTGGCCGACCTGGGCATCATGGCGGCGTTCGCACTGGCGACGTTCGTGGCCGGCGGGCTTTTTTTCCGGCACATGAAGCGGGGATTTGCGGACGTGCTGTGACGATCGCTCCCTGACCGTCAATGGCTCTGTAGGCGCTGTCGGGAAAACGCCGCCGTGCCGGTCTTGGTAAATGCCATGATAGTTTTGCAACTTGGGCTGGTGTTCCAGACTCTGGTGGGGGCCGGCTATCAGGATCCTTCCACTATTTACCTGGCGCCGGGCCAGGTGGTGCCCGTGCTGGTTACGGGACTCCAGACGGTCTTGCCGGCGGCCGTATTCGCGCAGGCCGTGCCGCTGCCAACGAACTTGGCGGGTATTTCCGTCACGCTGCGGCAGACCTACCCCGCCAAGTCGTGGCAGCTCCCGATGTTCGCCGTCGAGCAGTTTAATCGCTGCACCGGCTCGAGCGTTACAGCCGCCTGCCTGATGACCGCCATTACCGTGCAGATCCCGTTCGATATGGCGAATCCCCAGCAATTGCTCGTAATTCCACAGTTTACAGCACTGACCATTTCTGAGAACGGCGTCCCCAGCGCGTCGTTTCAGGTGCAGCCGGCCTTCGATCGTGTCCATATTTTGCAATCGTGCGACATCGGCGGGCGGACCGAGGGGGCCGGCATCTGCTATCCACTGGTGACGCATGCCGATGGCAGCCTGGTATTGCAAGACATTCGTCTGAATGGACAGCCGCAGACCCACACCGAAGCGCAGCCCGGCGAAGAGCTCGTAATGTACGCGTATGGCCTGGGTCCGGTAACGCCGCAGGTCCAAGCGGGGACGTTCAGTCCGGTCCCCGCGGCAGGGGCCACCGAGCCGTTCTACCTGCGCTATGATTATTCTCCGGACGCGCCGCCCACCCTGCCGCTGTTGGCAGGCGCGCCTGCGGGGAACCAACTGCCATTCGTGGGCCTGACACCCGGCCAGGTCGGGTTGTATCAGATCAACTTCGTGGTGCCGCCACCGCCTGTAGGAACGGCGGCTTGCGGCGTGGCTGGCGCCCAGTCGAATCTGACGGTCAGCATTCTGGCGGCGGGAGGCGGGTCGTTCGACGGCGCGGCCATCTGCGTGGATCCCGGCACGGCCGCGCCATGACCGCCCTCGCATATGCGCAACTGCACTCCATCGCGGCCTCGGAGGAGCAAAGGCGTTTGACTCCAGAGGAAGCGGTCGCCGAACTGTTCGCTACCGCGCGGGAAGATGTGTATCGCTATCTGCTGACGCTGGGGCTCGTTCCGGCCCAGGCGCAGGAAGCTACCCAGGAGGTGTTTCTGCGGCTGTACGTGGTCCTGTGCAAGGGACAGCGCATCGGCAACATGCGCGCCTGGGTCTTCCGCGTGGCGCACAACCACGGGCTGACGCTGCGCGGGCAGGAGCAGCGATGGCGTCCTTTCGACCCCGCGCTGGAGATGCGGATTCCGGACGACGCCGGCAGTCCCGAGCAGCGGCTGATCGAGCGTGAACGGCGGACGATTATCGGCAATGCAGTGGCGTCCCTCTCGCCGCAGCAGCGGCAATGCCTGCACCTGCGTACCGAGGGCTTCCGCTATCGCGAGATCGCCAGGATACTGGGCATCAGCGATTCGAGCGTCGGCGAGTTTCTGCGGCGTGCCATCGCGAAGCTCAGAAAGGCGCTCGATGGCTAACTGGCGCACGCATCCCGAGGAAGGCGATCTGCTGCGGTTTTGCGACGGCGAGATGCGCGCGAAGGAGACGGCGCGGGTTGCCCGGCACCTGGAGGCTTGCTGGGATTGCCGCACGCGGCTCGACGACCTGAAGCAAACCATCGCCGAGTATGTGCGCTACCGGCGGGATGTACTGGCGCCGGCGTTGCCGCAGCCGCCGCGGCCCTGGACGAATTTGCGCGCTGAATTCGCACGCATGGAAGCGGCGGGCGATCGCGGACTGGCCTGGAGGCGGATCTTCGAGCACCGCGCCGTATGGCTGGTGGCATGCACGCTGACGGCGGGGACAGGCGTCCTGTTCTATGCGACGAAGGAACGGCCGCCGGTGGAACTTCCGGCGCCGCGGGCGGCGGCGAGTGTAGCGCCACCGGCATCGTTGCCGACAGGGGTACGGAGCGCGACGGCTTCCTCGGCCACGACTCGCAAGGCCGCAGTAGCGCCCGGTCCAGAGGATGAGTTGCGCGTGATTGCCGCTCTCGACCATATCGGCGCCGACCTTGGGGATCCCATCGAAGTCGTGCGCACGCACGACCGCATCGTGGTGACCTGCATCGGTCTTGACGCGGGCCGCATGCGCGAAGTACGCACGGCTCTGGCAGGCCTGCCGCGCGTGACCGTGGAGCTTTCACCGAAACCGAACATATCCGCCGCCGGTTCGCCGCTGGAAGTAGTCGGTGCGCCCCATGCACCGTTGCGCGCCGAGGTGGCGCGGCGGTTCGACAGCCCCGCGGCCTACGAGAAATTCGTCGATGGATTGCTGAAGGGCAGCGAAGCCATGATGGCGAGGGCGCATGCGCTGCGCCGGCTGGCCACGCGTTTTCCTTCGGATGTGGAAGCGCCCATGAGCGCGGGCGCCAAGGCGCTGCTGGCTGCCATCCGTGAGCATCATGAAACGGCGTTGGCGCGCGAGGTGTCTTCGCTCCACCGTTCCGTGCAGCCGTTTCTCGGTCCGCCCCCCGCATTGGCCGGGGATCCGGCCCAGGAGGACTGGCAGCCGCGGGCGATGCGCGTGTTTGCGGATGCTGAGAGCGTCGACCGGCTGCTGGGCGCGGTGTTTGCCGGATCGCAAGGCGGCACCGCGGGCGACGCTACTCCGGCATCTCTGGCAATAGCACTGGCTAAGTTGGAACGCGATGTACCCGTGGCTCATGAGACCCAGTAGAGGTAGGTACTGGAGTTGCTGTTGTGGGGCAGGCGGTTTCGCCTGCCAACCGCCCGCCTTCAGCGCAGCACTATCGCGACTAGTCTCCACGCCCCGATGGCTGCGGCAATGCGGGTTCGTTTTGCGCAAGTCGAAGGGGACCCGGGCAGACCAAAGTGCCTGCCCGGAGGTCTGTGCCACAAGCTCTGTGGCACTTCACATATTGGGCAAGCTACGTGGCGCTTCGCTGCTGGCCGTGATGGCGTTGTGGTTGAGCAGTTCGCTTGCGGCGCAGGAAACAGGCGGGCTCTCGGGTTTTGTGTGGGACCCCTCTGGCGCGCTGGTGGCCGGAGCGAGCATCACGGCCATGAATGAGGATACCGGCTTCCGGCGCGTTACTGAAACGGATGCGGCGGGATCATGGGATGCTCCTTATCTGTATCCCGGCCGCTACAAGCTTACGGTGCGGAAGGAAGGATTCCGAACGATCGTGCAGTTCGGCGTTGCGCTGCATGCCGCCGAGTCGGCGCGCGTGGACTTTCACCTCCAAATTGGGGATGTGCGGGAAGTTGTGACGGTCGCCGGCGCGCCAGCGCTTCTGAATTTCGACGATGTCTCAACCGGTACGCTGGTGGGCCGCAACTGGATCGAACACCTGCCATTGAACGGGCGCGGCATCCTGAGCCTGCTGGAGCTGGCCCCCGGCAGTCTCATCACTCCGGCCACCGCGGGCGAAGCCGGCCAATTCAGCGTGAACGGGCAGCGTCCGAACGCGAACTATTTTACGGTGGATGGCGTCAGCGCCAACACCGGGGCGAACGGCGGCGGACTGCCGGCGCAAATGCCGGGCGGCTCGCTGCCCGACATGACCGCTTTCGGCAGCCTGCACGCGCTCGCCTCGATCGAAGCGCTGGATGAATTCCAACTGCGAAGCTCCACCTTCACGGGCGAATATGGCCCGTCGCCCGGTGGGCAGGTAGCACTGAGCACGCGCTCCGGATCGAACGATTTTCACGGCGTGGCTTTCGGTGCGTTCCGGAACGAAGCGCTGGATGCCAACGACTGGTTCGCCAATAGTACCGGCCAGCCGCGCCAGCCGCTGCGATTCGAGGATTTCGGCGGCGTCCTGGGTGGTCCGATTCGCCGCAATCGGACCTTCTCCTTTCTATCTTACGAGGGCCTGCGCCTGCGCCAGCCTTACACTTGGCAATCGACGGTTCCATCGCTCGCTACGCGCCAGAGTGCTCCGCCGATATTTCAGCCGCTTCTGGACGCGTTTCCGGCGCCCAACGGACCCGACCTGGGCGGAGGAGTCGCCCAATGGACAGGCTACACCTCGCGGCCATCCAGCTTCGATGGACTGAGCGTCCGGATCGATCATGCGTTGACGGCGCGGCTGCTCCTGTTCGGCCGGTTCAGCGACACGCCTTCCTCGAGTGCATTCGGTGTCGATGAAGTCAACACCGTGACTTTGCACGACCACGCCGCGACTATCGGACTGAACGCCGCGATCACGCCGTCCGCCAGCAATGAATTCCGGCTGAACGAAACCGAGACCAGCGGCAACTCGGTTTGGCAGAGCGCGGGCATTCCGAGCACAACCGGTTGCTATACGGATCCTGCGCTGTTCGGCGCTAATTCGCCCTGCGTTTCGTTTTATCGTTTCGCGATCGGAGGCATCGAGCCGCTGATTGCGGGCGCCAGCGCCGGCAACGCGCAGCGGCAATGGAACCTGGTGGATGCCATGGAGATCCGCAAGGGCGCGCACGACATCCGCACGGGCATCGACTACCTGCACTTGGGCTTGCGCCGGAGCGGACCGCTGGTGAGCGTAACGGTGACGGCCGACAGCCTGCAGGCCCTGCTCGATTCGGGTTTCTCCGTTGGCTTATCGGAATCCGCGCAGAACTCCACGTCCGTCGAGCAGTTTGCCGCATTTGGGGAAGATACGTGGCGCGTGAGTCCGAGGCTGACGCTGACCTATGGCCTACGCTGGGATGTGGACCCGTCGCCGCGCGCACCCGCGCCGCCGCTAACGTCGGTGCTGCCGCCAATTGGGCCGAACGTTGAGGTCCCGATTTGGAAGACGCGTTACACGGACCTTGCGCCGCTGGTGGGGGTGGCGTACAGGCTGACCGCCGATGGACGCACCGTTTTGCGTGCCGGCGCCGGACGCTACTTCGACGCGGACTTCGGCGCGGCCGTCGACGGAATCAACGGGGCGCCGTACAATACCTGGCAGTTCAACAATGGCGTGACTGTTCCAGTATCGGTAGCCGCCGCGGTCACGCTCATCACCTACGGATTTGCGCCGGATCTGCGAATACCCTCCACATGGCAATGGAATGTCGCGCTCGAGAGAGGACTCACGCGCAATGACACGCTGTCGGTTGCCTGGGTGGCATCGGCGGCGAACGATCTGCTGCGGCGGGAAGTGGGACCGGACTCGAGCGCGGTGGCGGAGATCGTGGATGCCACCAATCACGGCTGGTCCCGCTATGAGGCGTTGCAAGCGCAGTACCGCCGCCACCTCTCGCGGCGCGTACAGGCGCAAGTTTCGTATAGCTGGGCGCACTCCATCGATAACAGTTCGTCGGACGGCGCGGTGTACTGGGCGCCGTCCGCGGCCTTTGCCTCGACCGACGCCGCGTCGTCGGACTTCGATGCGCGGCACTCGCTAACGGCGGCCATCTCCGTGGAACTGCCGCGCGGCTGGTCGCTCGACGGTATGTTTCGCGCTCGCACAGGGTTTCCGGTGACCGTGCTCGACGATGAAACCGCGCTGGGCTTGAGCTTCGCGGATATTTTTCGCCCGAACCTGGTGGCCGGAGAGCCGGTTTGGATTATGGATCCTCAGGCGCCAGGCGGGCGCCGTCTAAATCCCGGTGCCTTCGCGGCAATTGATGGACAGGGCGATCTGGGCCGGAACGCGATCGCCGGCTTCGGCATGTCGCAGATCGACCTCGCTGTGCGGCGGACATTCCGGATCGCCGAAAAATGTTCCGTCGAACTGCGGGCCGAAGCGTTCAATGCGCTCAACCAGCCGGCCTTCGCCGATCCAGTGCGGTTTCTGGTGGACCCGTTGTTCGGCCGCTCGCCCTCGATGCTGAACCTGATGCTGGGCAGCGGCACACCATCGAGCGGCCTTACTCCGGCGTTCCAGACGGGCGGGCCGCGATCGTTGCAGCTTGTCTTGCGCATGCATTTCTGACCGCCTACACTCCGGCTCTAATGTGCCGAATGTGTCGGGCAAATGAACTCGCGCGCGGACATCCACGCCGCCTTTTTGCACATTTCGCCTGAGATACGCTTCACCAGATGGAACTCGGCGCAAAATGGGCGACACACTCGGCTTGCTGCGATCGAATCGTAGAACAGGCGGAGTTTCTTGTCGGCTTCACGTTCTGAGCGAATAGAGCATCACGCGGCGAGGTGTCGGGCGAAAGCGGTGAGGGAGGTCTTAGGATCATGAGATGCTCGGTAACGCTTACTTTCTTGTGTGCGGCGTGCTTGCCCGGCGTATTAGGCCAGAGCGCATCTGTGAACACGATCGCGGGGATGGGGTACTTGTATCCCGCGCCGGTCACGGTGGCTCCCGGACAATTGATTACAGTGTTTGTGGCGGGGAATGCCCAGGGCGATATCACCGCCACGGTAAACCAGATTTCCGGCCACCCCGCTCCGGTACTGGAGGTGCGTCCGCCGTCTGAATGTGTGAACCCGCCGTCGGCGACCGCATGCTCCGGCGTGACTGCGGTGACGATCCAGATTCCTTACGAGATAGAGCCCACGTGCTTCGTTTGCGCCGTTCCCGCCAACTTTTACACGCAGTTGTTCATCAGCGTGAATGGCGCGGCAGGGGCGCTGTTCGACCTGACACCGCTGGCCGATCGCGTTCACATTCTGACTTCTTGCGACACCGTGGTTCCCAGCGGGGGAGGATACGCGCAATTCAACGGATTGCCTTGTCCGCCCCTGGTGACACACGCCGATGGATCGTTGGTGACGCTGGGGAATCCGGCGAAGGGCGGGGAGGAGGTTGTTGCCTATGCGGTTGGGCTGGGGGGAACCAGTCCGGCTATTCCCACGGGACAGGCAGCCACCACCGCAACCCCGACGAACCAGACTTTCTTCCTCGATTTCAATTTCCGGCCGAACGCGCTGGCGACCCAACCCATGCTACCGCCTTATCCACAGCCGGCAGGTGGCGGGGCGACCCCAAATCCCACGCCGGCGGTGTTTTCCGGCCTCGTACCGGGGTACGTCGGACTGTACCAGGTCAACCTCGTGGTGCCGCAACCGCCCGCGGGCCTACAGGCTTGCTCCGGCAACGTGCAATCCAACCTGACGGTGAGCGTGGGCGGGCTAGCCTCGTTCGATGGCGTGGGGATCTGCGTGGCGCCGTCGGAATAGCCCTACTAATATAGCCCTACTAATAGCGGCGCAGCGCATCGAGGAGGGCGTCTGGAGCGGCGTTATCGCCGAAAGTCCGGCTCACGTGCGCGTAGCGGTCCACGTTGCCGGGGCCGAAGACGAAGCTTCCGCCAAGCTGAAACGGGTTCGGGCCCAAGCGGTGCTGGCGATGTCCGGCCGACTTGGCACGGTCGCGAGCCCTTTTGTTTTCACTCCAGAGCAGGTGCAGCATGTTGGCGCTGCGAAGTCCAGCGGCGCGATAGGCGAGACGCTGCTCGTCGATCAGAAGGGGGAAAGCGATGCCGGTGTCTTCGCGAAATTGTTGCGCATAAGTCCGGTCGCCGAGGCCTATGGCCGCCAGGTTCGCGCCCCGGTCTCGGAACGCTTGCTCTTGTGCGCGCAACTGCGCGACATGCTCGCGGCAGAAGATTCAACCATAGTGGCGTAGGAAGACCAGCACCGCCGGTTGGCGCTCCCAAAGCGAGGCGAGGCGGATTTCCTGGCCGCCCGCATCCGGCAGGACGATGGGAGCCAGGGCTTCGCTCAGCGTGGGTGGCATTGATTTCGAGTAAGCAGCCCTTAAAAGACGTAGGCCTTGCGCACCCACACCGAATCCATCATGATCGGGAACGGGATCATGGTATCGGGCCGGGGCGACACTCCCGGCAGCCCCGCGATTCCGTAGGATTGATCGACCACCTCCATACGGTAGTCCGGGGCGGGGCCCTTCAAGCGAATGCGCAGCTCGATGCCTTGCTTGGGCACATTGTAGTAGCAAAGCCCCCAGCGGCGCATGCGGAAAGCATAAGCTTTCTGCCCGGGCTTCAAGCCCACGAAGGCCTGGCTGGCGTCGATGGTGGTTCCGTCGACGGTGGCGTCCACCACCTGGTAGCGTTCATCGCCATAAATGTACATACGCGGCGCCTGCCTGGGCGAGCTCACGCGGAGACGCAACGTATCGGCGCTTGCGTAAGGCAGGCGTTCGATCGATGGCGGAGGCAACGCCACGGCCGGCGCCGCGTGCGTCAAGTATTGCCAGGACATGAACGGCACATACTGCGGTAGGGCGGCGCGCTGCGGGTTGGCGCCCAAATAATGCGCGGTCCAGTCGTCTTCCTGCTGATCGAGACTGAACCAAACGGCTTTGCCCGTGTCGGTATCCAGGCCGTAGTAGATGCTGTTGGTCCGCGGATCGTCGCGGTCGTAGCCGGACATTGTAGCGCTGGCGATCATGCATCCGGCGCAAACCAGCGCCGCCGCACTGGGGAGCCACCAGCGGCCCGGCACGGCGATCAGCTTCAGACAGGGGATCAGCAGGCCCAGCAGCAGCACGGTTGCAAAAGCTCCCACGAAAGCCATGCGCATGGTCAGGGACATGAACAACAGCACGATCGTCGGCGCCATGAATACCAGCGCGGGCACGGCAAAGGCCCACAGCAGAACCGCGCCGCCGAAAGTGGCTCCGGGTTCCTGGCCCCGGAGCACGAGAAACCCCAACGCCAGCGTGCACGAGAGCATCGGCCAAAGGAACAGGTAGCTGGCGCCGGGCATGAAGGCGCTGGTGGCCAGAGCTAGCAGGAGCCAGCAGAGCAACGCTCCCGTCCACAGATTCAAAACGCCCGCTTTTTTCTGGAACAACACATATAGCGGCGAGGTCAAAGCCACCGCCAGAGCCACGCTGGCGATGCGATAGAGGCCCGCGTGATAAGGATCTCCCGCATAGGCCTGCCACACTCCAGCGGCCTTCCCCTGGCTGAGTATCCACATGCCCCATACCGCCGCGCTGGCAGCCACGATCGCCAGCAGGAACCCCAGAAACGCGGCCAGCGTTCCTCGCAGGCTGAGGCGATTGCGCGAGATGCCCAACGCCACAACGGACGCAAACAGCAGGGCTGCAAACAGCGCCAAGGGGACGCTCCAGCTTATCGGGTAGACCACGCATCCGAAGAAAGGAAGCACGAAGAACGTGGCGTTGTCGCTCTTTAAATCGGTGAGATCCAGGTTGCCGAAGCGCCGCGCCAGCGACAGCGCATAGTCGCCCTCCTGCTGCAGGCTGCGAGGATCCAGATGTGCCACATCGTCGTACTGCGTATGGTAGTAGGGCACATCCCCGACGTAGGCAAAGCCCAGCCCGGCCAACCCGGCTCGCTTGAAGAAAGTGAGGTCCGTATCGTTGGGCAGCAGCTTGTAGGCCTCGTAGCTCAGCGAAGAGGTCACTGGATGGGGAGCGGCGGCTGCAAACTCGCGGATGAGCTTTCCATTGCCCTCGCTGGTCTCGAACAGCATTCCCGGCCCGCTGGTGCCGCGCGCTTCAAAATTCATCACCAAGCCCACCTGTTTGACCAAGGGGGAGTGCTCCAGGAAAGCCTTGGCGCCCAGCAATCCGCCCTCTTCGCTGTCGGTGAAGAGGAAGATCACGTCGTTGCGCAAGCGGGGGCCGGGACGCAAGGCGCGTAAGGTCTCCAGTTCCGCGGCCACGGCATGGCCGTCGTCGCTCGCCCCGGGACCAGCGGACACCGAATCGTAATGTCCGGACAGCATCACCGCCCGCGTGCTGGCGGTACCGGGCAATCGCGCTACGATATTTTGCACGGTCGCGGCATTGTAAGGCGAACCCCAGCGGGGGCTGACGACCGTAGCGGTCTGCACTTCCGGCTGCACGCCCAGGGCGGAAAGCTGCTGGAGGATGTAATCGCGAACATCGTCGTGTGCCTTAGTGCCTACCGGGTGCGGCACACGCGCGAAGGTGTGCAGGTGCGCGACCGCGCGTTCCGCGGAGAACTCGGTGGCAGGCGCTGTGGCGGGTACCACGGATGGAGGGTCCACCTGGGCCACACTCCACCACGAAACGGCGGCCAGGAAGGCGACCGTCAGCGCGGCGGTCCAGTGTGGAGAAACGGTGCGATGCGCAATCGTGTTCGGCAAGTGAAAATCCCCCGAGCTAGACCTGCTATTTAATATAGCGCGCCGTATGGGAGTCGTTGGCGTGGACATTGACATACCGGCCGTTGAAGGGCCAAGCGGACCAAGGCCTTTCCTTGAGCCAGTTCACCTTCGGCGACCGCGCCCCGCCCAATCTTGGCTCAGAACATCGTTGCGGCGATTCCCGTATCGTGGCGAACTATTTCGCAGGCAACCTGATTGTCGACACCGAGGAAATGAAGCGGGTCAACCCGCTTGACGGGCGCACTGCTTCCGCGATGAGATGAAGGCGGAAGCTCGAGGCCATGCTGATGCTTCACAGGCACCTCGCCGCCGCAAATTCGGCTGCACAGAAGGGCCATTATCCGGCGACAGACTGGCGGCACGGACGCGGCGACCGAGTGGCGCAGCCGGCACAACCACCATTTACCCGCCACTAACCACCAGACACGGCGAGCTCTGCTCGCCCCCGCGGAGAGCCTGGTTCGCCTGCGCCCTCTGCTAAAATTTACCTATGTGGGCTGTGCCGGCCCCTCTTGGCCGCTGGACGCGCCGTGCTTTCTTGTTTTCCGGTCTGGCATCCTGGGCCTACCCCGACCAGCGGGAAAAAGGGACTCTGATTGCGTCCGCCAGTCATCGTTACGCCGACCCGGCTACCGAGTTTGAGGTCTTGCGCCTGACCGACCCGGCCCATTCCAGTTGGCTGCCGGCATATTACGGCCGGGCCCTCTCGCGGCACGGTGGATTCCTGCTTTATTCCAGCGACGATACCGGGTCGCCGCAGGTTTACCGCATGGACCTGCATACTGGGGAGGCGCGCGGCTTGACCGCAGCCGCCAGCCTGGACGCCTCTTCCGTCACCCTTATGCCGGACGAACGCAGCTTCTGCTATTTCGACGGCCCCGCGCTCCATCACGTGATCCTGGACAAGCTGCGCGACCGCCAAGTCTACGAGGTGGCCGAAGGTTGGCAGCGGTGCCCGGGCGCGAGCGTCTCCGACGATGGCGCTTGTTTGATAGGCGAAAGCCGCGCCGGTGCTTCCCGCCTGCGCCTGATCGGCCTGCAAAAAGGCGGGGCCCGCACCGTCGCCGAAGTGTCCTGGATACTGTCGCACCCCCAGCCCCGGCCGCACCGGGCGCAAACCCTCTACCGCCAGGCGGACCAGGCGCTTTGGCTGGTCAACTCCGATGGCAGCCAGAACCGCAAACTGCCGCTGGCCGACGGCCGTATTGGCCCGGCTCGCTGGTCGCCGGACGGCCGCACCGTCCTGTATCTGAACTTCCCCGACGACCCGGCCCAGTTGCACACCATCCGCGAATGCACCCCGGACCAGAATGTGGATAAGCTCGTCGCGCGCACCAGCCAGTTCGCGCACTTCGGGTGCAACACAAATACTTCCGTATTCGTGGGCGCTAGCCAAAACCGCGCCGCGCCCTATGTCCTGATCCTGCTGCGGCTGACTCGGCGGGAACTCGCTCTCTGCGAGCACCGCGCCAGCGATCCGGCTATGGTTGCCCCTATCTTCTCCGCCGACAGCCAGCAGATCTTCTTCGAAAGCGACCGCGACGGCAAGCCCGCGATCTACCGTGTCAAAGTCGATCAACTGGTGGAGGAGACCGAGCCCGAAACAGAATAACTTGTTTATATTGAGCCATTTGGGGTTTGATTGTTCACACGGTTATATCACAACGGAGGCCCCGCCCCTGGCAAGACGACCTCCGCCCCCCTTCGCCGGCGTCGAAGGGCCGCACGACGGACCGAGCGCCCGCCATCTTCGGAACAGTCTCGCACGCCTTGGTCTACGTGCTCACCCAGTACGGGTTTACTCCATGTGGTAAAACACCACAGAGCCTTAATATCTGATATCATACAGTCTTAACTGCAAGGGGGTCCCTGCGGATGTACCCAATCGTTCGCCGAGAACAGTTCGGTCCCACGACATTTCTTTGGGAGGTAGGCGCGCCAGATGTAGCCCGCGCGGCGCGTCCCGGCCATTTCATCATGGCCCGCATAGACGAGCGCGGCGAGCGCATCCCGCTCACGGTCGCCGATTTCGATGCTGCCCGTGGCACCGTCACGGTCGTTATACAGGCGGTCGGCAAGACCACTTTCGAAATGATGGGCCTGCGCCAGGGCGACTACCTCCTCGATTTCATCGGTCCCCTGGGCCTGCCCAGCACGATCGGCCGCCACAACGGCACGGTGGTGCTGGTCGGCGGCGGCCTGGGCGTGGCCCCCGTTTTCCCGCAGCTTCGCGAATACAAGCGGCTGGGTAACCGCACCGTCTCCATCATCGGATTTCGAACGCGCGACTTGGTCTTTTGGGAAGAGCCTTTTCGCCAATACAGCGACCGGCTGGAAATCACCACCGACGACGGCAGCTACGGCCGGAAAGGCTTCGTCACCGCAGCCCTCGCCGATGTGCTCGCCGAGGAGACGGACGCCTGCGAAGTAGTCGCCATTGGCCCCATCCCCATGATGAAGGCGTGCTGCGAAGTCACCCGCGCGCGCGGCATTCCCACCATTGTGAGCCTGAATTCGATCATGGTGGATGGCACCGGCATGTGCGGCTCCTGCCGCGTTACGGTGGGCGGCGCCATGAAATTCGCCTGTGTGGATGGCGCCGACTTCGACGGCCACCTGGTGAATTTCGAAGAACTGGCGCTGCGCCAGAAGCGCTTCGAACGCGAGGAGAAGCAGGCTCTGGAGCGCTTCCGCGCCGAGAGCGCCCGCATGGCCGCCATGACCCAGCGTGGTAGCAACGGCTCGCGCCCGGTGGTCTCGGCGCCGTGCCCCCTTCCCGAGTTACCCGCGCCAGAGCCCCCGCCGCCCGGCCCGCGCCTGCCCAAGAACATCCGCACCATCTCGCCCACGCGCGCGCCTATGGCCGAGCAGCCGCCTGAGGTGCGCGCCCACAATTTCCAGGAAGTGTCGCTCGGCCTCGATCTCGAAGGCGCGCTGGCGGAAGCCGACCGCTGCCTGCGCTGCAAGAAGCCGCGTTGCATACCCGGTTGCCCTGTCGCCATCGATATCCCCGGATTCATCGCCGCCCTGGCGCGCCGCGATATTCGCGGATCCTACCGCATTCTCAAGGACGCCAACACGCTGCCCGCGGTTTGTGGCCGCGTCTGCCCGCAGGAATCGCAGTGCGAAGTCGCCTGCGTGGTCGGCGTCAAATATCCCCCCGTCGCCATCGGACGCCTGGAGCGCTTTGTCGCCGATAGCGCCATGGGGCGCGGCTGGGATGAGCCGGTCGAGGCCGCCGGACGCGCGGGCAAGCGGGCCGCCATCATAGGCTCCGGCCCTTCAGGTTTGGCCTGCGCCGGGGACCTCGCCAAGAACGGCGTGGCCGTCACCGTCTTTGAAGCGCTACACGTCGCCGGCGGCGTGCTCAAGTACGGCATCCCCGAGTTCCGCCTGCCGGATGCAATCATCGATACCGAGATCGACAACCTGCGCAAGCTGGGCGTCGAGATCCGGCTCGACACCATCATCGGCAAGCTCTTCACCATCCCGCAGCTCTTGACGGACATGGGCTACGACTCCGTCTTCATCGGCACCGGCGCCGGTTCGCCGAAGTTCATGGGTATCCCCGGCGAGGCGTTCAACGGAGTCTTCTCCGCCAACGAATTCCTCACGCGCGTGAACCTGATGCGCGGCTATCGCCAGCCGATTTACGACACGCCGGTAGGCATGGGTCGCCGCGTGGCCGTGGTGGGCGCGGGCAACACCGCCATGGACTCCGCGCGCGTATCACTGCGCATGGGCGCCGAGTCGGTTTCGATCGTCTACCGGCGCTCGCGCCGCGAATCTCCCGCGCGCGCCGAGGAGTTGGAGCACGCCATCCAGGAGGGCATTGAATTCCGCTGGCTGACGAACCCGGTCGCGATTCTGGGCAACTCCGCGGGCTGGGTGACCGGGCTGCACTGCCAGGAGATGGAATTGGGCGAGCCGGACGCTTCGGGCCGCCGCCGGCCGGTCCCCAAGGCGGGCACCGAGTTCGAACTCGATGTGGACACCGTGATCTACGCGTTGGGCACCACGGCGAACCCCATCATCGCCCAGACCACGCCCGGCCTTAAAACCAATAAGTGGGGCTACATCGAAACGGACGAGCGCACCGGTATGACCTCTATTCCGGGCGTGTTTGCAGGCGGCGATATCGTGACCGGGGCCGCCACCGTCATCTTAGCCATGGGCGCCGGACGGCGCGCCGCCCACGGCATGCTGGAGTACATGGGTGTGGCCGTCCCCGAACTGGCCGAGATAGGGAGCCGATAATGCCTTCTGCTTGTCCCAAGTGTCATCGCGTTTTGGACCAGGATGAGATCTGCTGCGCGCAGATCCGCTACACGTGGAAATGCAAACAGTGCCACAAACTCTGCACGGGATTCGCGCTGCCCTATGGCAAGTGTTTCTTGTGCGGCGGCGACCTAGCTGTGGTGGAGAGCCGCGAACTCGGCGACCCCATGCGGCTCCGCGCGATACGCGATGCCGTGCAGTTCGAGTTGAACGCATTCTACTTCTATAAGCTGGCGCGCGAGAAGGCCACCAACCCGCAGCACAAGCTGGTGCTCGAGCGCCTCTACGAAGCCGAGCTGGACCACCTGCACGAGCTGAACGAAAAGTATCACGCGCATATGGACGCCTCCGAAATGGACATCACGCCCGAGGCGGAAAAGCTGCTCTCCGGCTGGCTCTTCCACGACCTCGCGGTCGGGGACGATTCCAGCATTCTGCGCCTCTACCAATCCGCGCTCGAAATGGAGCGGCGCACGCGCGACCACTTCCGCAAGCTGGCCGCCGAGTTGCCCGAAGGACTGGAGAAGGAGCTCTGCCAGGAACTGGCATCGGAAGAAGACGAGCACATCGCCATGCTGGAAACGGAGATGGAGCAGGTGGAGTAAATCGTAACGCCTGCTTCAGCAAGCTGTAGCAGGCTTCGGCTCGCTATCTACACCGCGTCCGACACGCTGGCCAGGTTGAACTCCGTGGCTACGATCGCGGGCACGATCGAGGATCCCGCTTCGGCGCCCTGGCTGCGCATCGGCTGGGTCAGCTTCAGGGTGTTCTGCATCACGCGCACCGGGCTTTCGTTCCAGCGGTAGTTGGTTACCGGATCGGTCACTTTCCCGTTCTCCACCAGGAACACGCCATCGCGCGTCAACCCGGTCACTTGCAGCGTCTGCGGCTGCAAGGTGCGAATGTACCAGAATCGCGTGATCAGCAGTCCTCTGTCTGTCGATTTGATGAGGTCTTCGAGCGTGTTGTCTTGTCCATCGAGCACTAGGTTGTCGGGCGCGGGCGTCGGATCTTTGCCCGCCTTGCTCGCCCAAAACCGGTCGTAATAGAAGTTCTTCACCACGCCCTTGTCGATCCACGCCATGCGCTCGTTCGGCAGCAGCGATGGTCCCCAGGGCGTAGTGGCAAATTTGGAATTGAAAGGGTCGCTGCGCAGCGTGATGTATTCCGGAAACATCTTCTCGCCGAGATGCGTACCGCCGCCCTGCTTGCTCAGGAACGATTGCCCCTGTTCCGCATCGCGCGCGCCGAAGTTGAATCCCAGGTATCCCACCAGGTCGCTCACCGCCGCGGGTTCCAGGATCACAGTGTATTTGCCCGGATCGAGCTTCTTCCTGGCGCCCGAGCCACGCACGCACTTCTCGGCCGAAATGCGCCCCGCAGTTTCGCCGTTGATGTCTTTGAGCGAAACAGAATTCTGCGCGGCCCATCCTGAGCTGGTCCCGCCGGTCGTGCGCATGGTATTGGAGAGGCTCGAGTCCGTGTAAGTGTGATAGCCGAACAGGCCGGCCTTATTGCCCACCGCCGCTACGCTGGCCGAGCGCTGTATATAGCCGGCCGCCGTCAAGCTACTCTGCCGGGCGCTGTCGATCACGGCTTTGACGTGCGGGATCATAACGTCTCCGCGCGCCGCGCCGGTGTAGGAATCGAAGTTACTCAGCACCGGATATTTCTGTGGCCCCAGCGCCGGCATGTCTTCCGGATTCGGCTTGGAGATGCGTGCCAGCGCCTCGGCTTGCTCCACGCCGCGCTTGATTGAATCGTCCGTCAATTCGCTGACGACCGCGTTGCCGCCTCGCTTATCTTCGGTCACGCTGCTGATGGAAAGCTGCTGCGTGATGCGGTAACCCGAGGTGGTGATGCCGTTATTGGCGAACCGTATGAAGGCGTCTTCGGACCAGGACACATCGACCTGGCACTGCGGCAGCTTTGAATATCCGATGGCTTTGTCGATGAGGTTTTTGGCTTCCTGTTGGGTGAGCATGGCCGGTCTCCTGTTAGTCGGTCAACAGCACGTTCACCTGCCGGAACCGCGATGGCGAACAGCCGTGGCTCATGGCGTTGATCTGCTCCGGCTCGCCTTTGCCGTCGAAGAAGGAGCCGAACTGCTGCCAGTAGCTGGCGCCCGCGATGCCGTCGAGGGTCCGCCAGAAATCGGTGGTCTTCGATTGGTAGGCCACTCGCGAGAGCATGCCGCGCTTCTTGCCGCCCTTGATCTCCCAGAACGCGTCGCCGCCGAACTGAAAGTTGTAGCGTTGCTGATCGATCGAGTAACTGCCCTCGCCTTCGATCAGAATGCCATCGTCGACGCCCGCGATCAGGTCGTCTGGAGTGACTTCGCGCGGGCCGGGCGCCAGCCACACATTCGGCATGCGCTGGAAAGGTACGCTGGCCCAGGAATCCGCGTAGCAGCAGCCGCGCGACTCGGTTTCTCCAATTAGATGCGCCTGGTCGCGAATGGTCTGGTAGTGCTTGAACACGCCCTTCTCGATGATTGGGAATTTGGTGGTGAGGACTCCGTCATCGTCGTACTTCACCGTGGCCAAACCGCCCTCGTTGGTGCGGTCGCCGAAGATATTCATCAATTCGCTGCCGACCTGGAACTTCCCCATCTTCTCGGTGGTCATGAAACTGGTTCCGGCGAAGTTGGCTTCGTAGCCCAGTACGCGGTCGAGCTCCGTGGAATGACCGATCGACTCGTGAATCGTGAGATACAAATGGCTCGGCAGCAGCACCAGGTCTTTCTTGCCGGGCATCACGGGCGGCGCGGCCAGGTGCTCCAGGACTTCGGCACGGATGCGCGGCGCATTCTCGGCCAGGTTGGCTTTGGCGACGGCTTCCCATCCCGCGGACAACGGCTGCACCTGGTAGCTGCGCGTGCGCGAGATATTCTTTTGGAAGTCCACGGCGGTGGCTTGCAGGGCCGGATCCACCTGCACGATGTATTGCTGGATGGAAGAACCCTCGCTCGAGGCGAAGTACTTGTCTTCCGCGCGCGCAGCCAGGAAGCCAAAAGCCGCGAAGACCTTGGGGTCTTTCTTGATGGTGAGCGTGGCGCCGTGCATCAGCTCCAGTTTTTCATCCACAGGCACGGCAAAGGGATCCTTCTCATACGGGGATGTCCAGCGGTCGATGTAGGCTTTGGTAGGAGCAAGCTCGACCGGACTGGATTGCACGGCCGAGTTGGCTTTGGCCACCACCACCGCCTCGCGCGTGATCCGGGCGATCTCATCGGTGGTCACCAGCGGCGAGGCTGCGAATCCCCACTGGCCGTTGGCGATGACGCGCACGCCGAAGCCGAAGCTCTGCTGATCGGTAACGAACGGCACCTCGTCGGTCTGGTTGCTGCCGCGCTGCGGCGACAGGCGGTAGCCGGAGAACTGCTGCCGGTAGCGATTGATCCGTATGTCGCAGTAGGTAGCGCCTTGTTTGCGAGCTTCCGCCAGGGCGACGGCCGCGAGTTTTTCGAGCGCGGGGTTGGGTTTGGCGGCGGCATCTTCCGGTGCGCCGAACAAGCGGTTCGCCAGCAGGACCGAGCTTCCAGTGGCGGTCGCCAGGAAGGCGCGGCGGGTGAAGTCAGGCAGAGCTTTCATGGATTAGACGAGTGTACCCCGATTGATGGACGGGGCTGGGGCGCGGACGTTAGCAACCAGCCCGCCCGAAACTACGTCTCAAGGCCAGGAGGAAACCTACTATGCGGTCTCGTGTGTGGTTAGCGTGCTTTGCTCTGCTGGTCGCGGGGAGCGCGCGGGCGGGGCTGAAGCCGGTGGCGTTCCGGCTGGCGAGTTTGCCCGCGAGCGCGGAGCGTGGACAGAAACTGGTTATGTGCGCGGCTAATATCGGCACGGGCGCGGTGGACGTGTCGCTGGAATTCATCAACGTAAAGACAGGCGTCGTAGTCGCGGAGAAAACCGTGACGCTGGAGCCGCTTGGTTCCGGCACGGCGTCCTCGCCGTGCGTGACCGCGACCGCGGAGGCCGTGGCCGGGGCTGTCCCGCATGCAAGCGGGCAACAGGCGGAGGGGACTATGGCGTCGTCGTTCGCTTCCGGCGCGGCGGCCATCCCACAGGCCGACGGGCAGGCGCTGGTGGTCGGGGTGGCGATGGTGCGGAAGTCGCTGCTCTCGTTTCGCGAGGCGCAGGTGACTGCCTCGATTCAGGTGCTCGCGCCGGACCAGAACGGGGCGATGCGCACAGTGGGGACCATCCCGCTCAGCCGGACGGCGCATCCGTCGGATGGCGCGCCGGTGTATGCGCCGCAGCCGGCGGACGGCGGGCATCATAAGTAGGTTTGCGGCTCATCGGCGCGAGACCAGCCTAACGCGCCGCGACTCGATCAGCGGCCGGTCCGACATGGCTTCATCCACGATAGCGGCCTGCTCTTCCTGGTGACGCCTGCCGGAGCCTGTCGCGGGGCTGGCGCTCTCGGCGCGGCCCACGTAGCGTAAGTCGCGGCCACTGGAGCTCAGCAACGGCTGAACCTGTTCGGCGATGAAGCGCCAGGCCCCCATGTTGCGCGGCTCTTCCTGGGCCCACACCACTTCGGCGGCCAGCGGGTAGCGCAGCAGCGCGTCGTTGGCGTCGGACTCGGCGAACGGGTACAACTGCTCGAGGCGCAAGAGAGCGACGTGATGGGCTTTGCGCTCCTCGCGCGCGGCAAGAAGATCGTAGTAGATCTTGCCGGAACAAAAGATCACGCGGGTGACCTGCTCCGGCTCTATGGCAGCGGTGTCCGTCAGGACTTCGCGGAAGCTGTGGCTGGTAAGCTCGGCAACGGTTGAAATGGCCTTAGGGTGCCGCAAAAGACTCTTCGGAGTGAACACCACCAACGGCTTGCGCACGCCGCGGCGGTCCGCGCCGCCGTACATCTGGCGGCGCAGCAGGTGGAAATATTGGGCCGGAGTGGTGCAGTTGACGACCTGCATGTTGTTCCCGGCGCACAAAACCAGGAAGCGCTCGATGCGCGCGCTGGAGTGCTCCGGCCCCTGCCCTTCGAAGCCGTGCGGCAGCAGCAGCACCAGGCCGCTGGGCTGCCCCCACTTGGATTCCGCGCTGGAAATGAACTGGTCGATCATGATCTGCGCGCCGTTGGCGAAATCGCCGAACTGGGCCTCCCACAGCACCAGCGTCAGCGGATCGGCCACGCTGTAGCCGAACTCGAACCCCAGCACCGCGTATTCGCTCAGCGAGCTGTCAAAGACGTCGAAGCGCGCTTGGTCCGGCGAGACGTGCTGGAGAGGTATGTACTTCTGGGCGGTTTCGGAATCCCAGAAAGCCAGGTGCCGCTGGCTGAAAGTGCCGCGGCCCGAATCCTGACCGCTGAGCCGGACCGGAGTTCCTTCCAACACCAGGGTTCCGAAGGCCAGCGCTTCACCGAATGCCCAGTCGATGGGTCCGCCTTTTTCGATAACTTCGTGCCGGCGCTCGATGAATCCGCGCAGCTTGGGATGAAGGTGGAAATTCTCGGGGAAGTGCGTAAGCGCGCGGATGACGCGGTCGACCGTGGCCTTGTTCACCGCCGTGCGCGGGCAGAAGCTGGCGATATCATCGCTCGAGACCGCGGCCAATTCCTGTCCTTCAAAACGCTCGCTGCTTTTCTCCGCGTCGTCGTAAGCCGCGGAAAGGCGCTCGGCGAAACCCTTGCGCATGCGCGCGGCCTCTTCACCGGTAAGCACTCCCTCGCGCACCAGCCGCTCGGCGTAAAGCTTGCCCACCGACGGGTGCTCCTTGATCTTGCGGTAAAGGATCGGCTGTGTATAACTGGGATCGTCGGCTTCGTTATGTCCATGCCGGCGGTAGCAGAACATGTCGATGACCACGTCTTTCTTGAACTGCTGGCGGTAATCGAAGGCGATCTGCGCCACGCGTATGGCGGCCTCGGGATCGTCGCCATTTACGTGAAAGATGGGTGCCTGCACGCCGCGCGCCACGTCGGTGGAATACGGCGTGGAGCGGGCTTCGTCGGGCAGCGTGGTGAATCCGATTTGATTATTGATGATCAGGTGCACGGTGCCGCCCGTGCAGTAGCCATCGAGCTGCGAGAGGTTCAAGGTCTCGGCCACTACGCCCTGTCCGGCAAACGCCGCGTCGCCGTGGATGAGCAGTGGAATCACGCGCTCGCGCTCTTTGTCGCCGAGCCGGTCCTGCTTGGGGCGCACGATGCCTTCCACTACCGGATCGACGGCTTCCAGATGGCTGGGATTGGGCGATACGGAAACCAGGATCTCGCGGCCGCTGGTGGATCGATACACGCCGCGCGCGCCGAGGTGATACTTCACGTCTCCGGAGCCCTGCGTGCTGGCCGGATCGAGCTCGCCTTCGAACTGCGCGAAGATCTCGGCAACAGGCTTGCCGACCACCGTGGTGAGCACCGTCAAGCGGCCGCGGTGCGCCATCCCGATGACCATTTCGTGAACGTTGCGTTCGGCGGCGCGCTCCAGGAGTTCGTCGAGGATGGGAATGGCAGTCTCGGCGCCTTCCAGTGCGAAGCGCTTCTGGCCCACAAAGCGCGCATGCAGGAAGTGCTCGAACTCTTCGGCTTCGAGCAGATGCTGCAGGATGCGCAAGCGCGTGTCGCGGTCGAGCGGCCAGTTGTTGGCCTGCGGCTCCATGCGGTGTTGCAGCCAGCGCTTCTGCTCCGGATGCTGAATATTCATATACTCGCAGCCGATCTTGCCGCAATAGGTTTGACGCAACGTCTCCAGGATCTCGCGAAGCGTGGCCACGGGCTTGGGCCCTGACTTGGGACCATGCTCGCCGATCGCTTCGCTCAGGCTGCCGGTCAGGAATTCGCGGTCGAGGTCCCAGATGGTCAGCCCGTAGGTGACGGGGTCGAGCTCGGGATGGTAGCTGGGCTCGCCGCCGAGCGGGTCGAGATCCGCGATGAGGTGCCCGCGCACACGGTAAGCGTTGATGAGCTGTAGTACGCCGGCTTCCTTGGCGATTTCGGCGGTACGGCCGCTGCCTCCCGGCAGCATCACGTGCTGGTCGGTCTCCCAGCGCACGGGCTGGTGCGGCATCTTCAGGTGCTCGAAGATCTCTTCGTAAAAACCGTCGCTGCCGTCCAGCAAGGCCTGCACCTTACCCAGGAACATGCCGGATTCGGCGCCTTGTATGATGCGGTGATCGTAGGTGCAGGAAAGCGACATGACCTTGCCGATGCCCAGCATGGAGCGGGTTTCGGGCGCCGCGCCCTGGAACTCGGCCGGGTAGTCGATGGCCCCGGCGGCGATGATGGCGCCCTGCCCGGTCATCAGGCGCGGGCTCGAAGCCATAGTGCCCACCGTGCCGGGATTCGTGAGCGAGATGGTGGTGCCCTGGAAATCCGCGGGCGTCAGCTTGCCTTTGCGGGCGCGGTCCACCAGGTCGTCGAACATGTTGACGTATTGGGCGAAGTCGATCTGTCCGGCATTCTTGATGTTGGGGACGAGCAGGTTGCGGCTGCCATCTTTCGCGGCCACGTCGACGGCGATGCCCAGGTTGATCTGCGGATGCACGACACGCACGGGCTCGCCGTTGACTTCGCCGTAAGCGTGGTTCAGGCCGGGGAAGTCTTCCAGCGCTTTGAGAATGGCCCAGCCGATCACGTGCGTGTACGACACTTTGGTCTTGCCGACCAGCGTGCGGTGCTGGTTGATGATGCGGCGATTCTCGTCCATCACCTTGACGGGGATGATGCGCTGCGAGGTGGCTAGCGGAATGCTCACGCTGGCGTTCATGTTTTCGGCGATTTTGGCGGCAATGCCGCGGAGGGGCTGGGTGTTTTCGGGGACTCCAGGCGCTGCCGAGCGGTTGAGCGGGGGAGCGGGCGACCGGGCGAGTTCAGTTTGCCCGTTGGGTCCATCTTCGAATACGTGTTTCCAGCTTTCGTCGACGGTGCTGCGATCGTTCAGATACTGTTGGTAGAGCTCGTCTTCGAGCCAGCTATTGATACCCATGTCTGGATCTGTTTTGAGGGGCATAGAGCGGGGAGGCCTTCCTATTTATCATACCTGTCGCGGCATCGGGAGAACCAGCGGACGGGTGGGACCGGCGACGGCCACAAAGACGCGCCTAGTGGATCCTGTAGGATTTGAACCTGCGACCAACGGATTATGAGTCCGATCCTGAGGTGACACAAGGGGACTCAGCACAGCCAAGTCATTGATTATTCAAGTATACGGTTTCCCCTCCTGGTGCGGCTTAGGTGGTGAGCGTCCGCGCTAACGCGAGAAGAGGTTGCGAAGCTTTCCAAGGCGGCTGGCCCAGGCCGGATGAATGTTTCGAAAGATAGTTTCACCTGGAACAATTAACTTCACTTCCGTACCGGAGACAGCGGCGCTCACGAGGGTGAGTTTTCCGCCGATACGCGAGGCCCTCTCACGCATCCCCGGCAATCCGAAATGTCCCGGCATTTCCCTATTGATCGTAGCCGGCTCAATGCCTACACCGTCATCTTTCACGCGTAAGGCGAGGCCTTGAGCATATCTGAGCTCGACCTCCAAGTGGCTCGCGTGGCGCCTACGAGATGGGAGCCGGCGGGCGACGGTCACGGACACCGACGGCGCGTTCAAGATCGTGTCTCTTCCGCCCCCAATGTCAAGATTTCCGCCAGCGGTTTATCCGGCTGGACCGCCTCGGATGTTCTCAGCTTAGTGGAACCAGAATCGAACCCGTTGCCAGCTATCTTGCAAGGTAGCCCCGGAAATGACTAGCGTGACGGTTACGCTGCCACCGGAAGAAGTGGCAGCGGAGCACTTGAACCAGGAGATGAGGCAGCGCGCGCTCGGGGTGATCCCGAATTACTACGTCACGTATGAAGAACATCCGGCGCCATTGTCATCCAGGCAGAAACTACATCTGGGATGGAAGCTGCTGGTGGACCCGGCCACGTTCACTGCAGCAGGCACCACCGCGGGAATTCAGCAGGCGAAGAACAGTTATTACCAGTGGGGCCAGGGCAGCGGGGGCTTTGCCAAGCGATTCGGCGCTGCATACTTCACGGCGGCACAAAACGTCTTCATTACCTCTGTGGCGGCGGACTCGGTTTTCCACCAGGATCCGCGATACTTCTACAGCGGGCAGGGAAGCAAGCCGCGGCGCATCTGGTATGCGATTGAATCCGCATTTTCGCGCGAAAGGCGATAAACGGAAAATGGCAGCCGCCTTACGCGGGCCTGGTCGGGCTGGTAGCCTCGGCGGAACTCTTGCAGACTTACTACCCTGGTTCGAGGACTCAGTATAGTCTGCTGGGCCGAAGCCTGATGTTCCACTTCGGAAGTCTGGGCCTAAACCTGGCTGAGGAGTTCTTTCTAAAAAGGGTCACAACCCCACACGCCGCGAAGCGAGGCGGTTGGCGACGAACCTGTGTTACGTGAGGGGACTCCGGTGCCGCTGATTGCGGTCGACGGTTTCAGCGAACAGGGAGCGACAGACGGCCGGGCGGTCACCTTCGTTCTGGCGGAGGACTTAACCGTGCGCGGAAAGGTCCCGGCCAAGACCGGTGACGTAGCATCGGCGCAGGTGGGTCAAGTCAGCACACTTCCCGGCGGCGCGAAGGGTGTATTGCTGGAGCGGACGACGCCGCGCGCCGGCAATGTCGAAGTGCCTCTGCCCAGCAGTCAGGTGCGGGGATCTGCCGACCCCGTGCGGCATAAGGAGCTGTCGGAATCCGGAAAAGTCGAAGTGACCTTATTCGTCGCCCAAGATGTGCGATTTCCCGAGGGTCAGTGACGAGCGCATCGTCCAGATAGTTCCTCATAATATAACGAATTTCTGGTGAGCTAAGATGTGCGGCGCACTGCGCCCGCGATCTCCCTCGACTCAGAAATGCGTTCAACCCTGAACGGTTGGGTGCAAGCCTCCTCCACGTAAACGATTTCGCGTTCAGCGCCGCGTCGCCGGCACTCAGACACGCACCGAGCGCCTGGCAGAGCGCCGGAGAAGATTTGTAAACGAGCCTGGCGTTGGGTGTCCCTTGGGACCGGCGGTATCATACATCGCTGGCCCGCCTTGCGCACTTCACTCGCCAACTACGTGCGGAAGAGCCAGAGCACCGGAGGCACCCTCGACCTCAGGTTACCGAGCTTCAAAAGAATTGCGATGGTTCATCCGGCGGGCTGCGACGCAGTACGGTACCAACAGCGTCGCCCGAACGTCACGGTACGAGTATTGAATATTCGGAACCTGCCTAGGTTCTCGCTAAAACTCGCCCGCCGCACGCGCTGCAGCCAGAACTGCTGGAGTGATGAACTTGGCTTACGCTCCCCGATTTCGGGGGCCAATAAGTGGCTTGCGCTCCGCTCTGGGCAACGTTGCACCGCAAACACACAAAACGGACGCCAGAGTCTCCTGGTCTCCGGCGCACAACGGCACATCGGGCAGGCGGGGAGGGATGGTATAGACGTTTGCTCCTTCCCCGGGCCTGAAAAAACAAGAGAACGCGCTTTTGTCCACGATGAGGCTGCGTTCGGTTCACATGTGACGCCGCTCTTACGCGAGCCAAGTCCGCCCACACGAACGCGCTCGATCCACGCCGGCGGGAGTTCGGCGAGCGCTTCGGCCAGCACGCCCGCGAGGCGGCGTGCTTTTCGCGTAGGCGTTCCTGCGGAGCCAGACGCGGGGCTCTCTGAGAGCGCTTGGGAGGGCACGGCCGCGAGCTCCTGCCGCCGCTCCGTGCCGGCGGTCGCTTCCGGATCTACCTCGACGTGACCGAACGATTGCGATAACGTCAGTGGCGCTTCCGCGCTGGCGAATGGGGAGCGCCTTTACGGGTCACAAACCTGTAGGCCACGCCGAGCAAGTCTCGCAGCGCATCGCGATTGACGCGAGACAAGCGAACCAGCACGGCGCTATAGCCGACGTAATGGTCTGTCACGTAGTAAACCGCAGGGTCCGCATCGAGCAGCTCGGCGCGGTCATCGAAATCCACGCGAACGACAAGTGAAGCCGGTTCGGCGGAGCGATGAGCGGGGACACATGCCAGGAGTTTTCCATGGACCTTCAGTGCTGGGACTCCGTACGCCGTGCTCTCCTCCACTCCGGGCAGCGTGAGTGCGATATCCCGCACGGTGTCGAAGTTGATTGTACTTCGGGGCATTGGACAGCACGATTCCGTAGGACTCAAGCCCGTCTGTGGCTCGGCAATACCGGTCCCATTATATTCGTTGCCGCTCCAGCGCGGGATGCGGCTTTCGCGATATGCTTACGCGAGAAATACAAGCTTAGCGGTTCGGGCAGGTCGGCGGTGTGCTCCGTTTCGGCCGTCGCTTCGGCGATGGACTGATCGACCGAGGGCGAGCTGCCGGCAGCCAAAACTCGCCCGCCCGCACACGCACGATCCACGCCTGGCGGATTTCTGCGCGAGCACTCGGCCGGCAAGCGCGCGTTCCGCGGCGATTCGGGCGAGCTGCCGGTGCGCGCTCCGCGTCGGCGGCCACCTCGGCGAAGGCTGGATCGACCAAGGGCCAGCTGCGGCAGCCAAAACTGCCCTGCCGCGCGCGCTCGCCCCACGCCGGCGGAGATTGTGCGAGCGCTCCGGCCGGCACGCCCGCGTGGCGGCGTGCTGCTTGCGTAAGGCGTTCCTGCTGGGGCCGTCCTTCGTCCGCATGCGCGCTAGGGAGCCAGACCAGCACAAGCCACCCGGCTGCTTGGCTTCGTCAACTGTGCTACGCTCACCACGATGCTAGGCGTGGCGCCCGCACCTCAGGTTTCCATACTCTCCCGAGATGAGGATTCAAAGGCGGCCATGGTCCTTGGCCGCGCGTTCGTCAACGACCCACCCCTCAAGCTCATACTGTCCCATATTACTGACCCGGTCGAGCGCGCCCGCATTCTCAGTGTGGTTTTCGCCCTGGCACTGAGACGCCAGCGCCTCAGGGGCCAGCCCGTCTTTGGAATTATCCGGGAAGGCAGAGTGGCAGCCGTCGCAATTACCGAGGGGGCACCGCGTCATTCAACCAAAGCCTCGCTACTGAAAGATTTGGGCATGCTTTTCCGAACGATCACGGCAGTCGGGCTCGCGGGTACTCTCCGAGCAGTTCAGTTCGGTCATGAGATTGGCAAGAATCGCCCGCGCGAGCCGCATCTTTATTTGAGTGTGATCGGTGTCGACCCCGAACAGCAGGGACGGCATCACGGAATCGCCTTACTGGATCACCTGCGCTCGTTGCTCAACCTCCACTCAGATTGGGTGGGCATTTACCTGGAGACTGCGAGCGAGGGCAACCTAGGTTACTATGCGCGGGCGGGTTATCAGCAGCTTGGGGAGATGCATCCTCTGGGCGTGACAATGTGGAGGATGATGCTGGCGCGTGCGCAAGACGACGACCGTCAGCTCCCCGCGGTGCCCATTCAGGGTGGATGAGAATACTGCCACTGGAGCGACTTGGCGAGCTACGCCGGCCAGAACTCGCCCGCGCCAACGCGCGCGCGCTCGACCCGCGCCGGCGGAAATTCCGCGAGCGCGTCGGGCGGTGCGGCGGCGGGCTGCGCGCGTAGAGCGTTCCTGCGCAGCCAGACATGGGCGCGTTTCTATCCGCTATCCCTTTCCACATCGCCACAGGAGGCATCTGGAATTTCTGCTACACGGTGAGGAGTTTGGGGATGCGTTTGGCCGAACCTGCGGAGGCGGTTGTTTCATCCCGCCTGCCGCGTCCGAACGCAAACCGCCCAAGTAGAATGCGAGAAGGTCCTCCTTCGGTTTCACCCGCTTCTTGCCGCGTCCCATCGTAAGCGTGGCGGCCGCGGACCGGCGTAGCGCGCTTTGATCCTGCTTCTACCGCGCCGGCATCAAATTCTGCCGCAGCACCGCCGACGCCGCCAGCGCCCCGCCGGCCAGCGCGCCGGTGACTCCCAGCACGGCCGCGTCCGCGCCGGTCAGATAAAGGTTGGGGACCGGCGTCCGCGGACTAAGCGCGCGTACTTGAAAGCGCTGCGGCGTGCAAGCGGGTCCATAGATTTGGCCCTGGTGATAATTGGCGAAATGGCGGGTCGAGAGTGGCGTCGAGAGTTCGTAATAGTCGATCTTCCCGCGTACCGCCGGCACGTGCCGCTCCAGTTCCATGCGCAGGCGCTCGGCGAGTTTCTGTTTGAGCGCGTCGTAGTCCGCCCCGCGCCGCCTCCAGCGCGTGTCCGCCCAGCGTTCGAACCAGCCGTAGGGCGCCAATGTCACCACCTCGATGGTGGCGCGCCCGGGGTGGCGCCGCGCGAAGTCGGGGTCCTTGGCCGACGGAAACGAAATGAACAGCACTGGAAAAGGCTGCTCCGGATCGGCGGCGGAACGCGCCACGTTCGCGTCGTGATCCGCACTGGGATAAATCCACAGGTTCGTGTCTCCGAATTCCGGCTCTCCGGGTTCCCGCCGCAGTCCGACGTAGAGGCTCATATGGCTCTTCGAAACCGGAATGCGCCCGATTTCGGCGAGCGCTCGTGCGCGCCCGGGCGCATCTGGCGGCAACAGCCTGGCGTACGTGTTCCAAGCGCCCGCGTCGCTCAGGACCAGGGGTGCCCGCAACTCGCGGCCATCCGCCATGCGGACGCCAACCGCGCGATGATGCGCATCCAACAGGATTTGCTCCACCTCCGCGCCCACTAGGATCTGGCCGCCCACGCGCTCGATCGCCGGCGCGACACTGGCGGCGATGCGCGACGCTCCGCCCACTGGATAAAACCCGCCTTCGAGATAATGTTCGGCGATCACCGCGTGCATGCCGAAGCTGCTCTGGCCCGGCGGCAGGCCGTAGTCGCCCCACTGCCCGGTCAGCACCGCCACGAGTTCGCCATTTCCGGTGAGGCGCGCCAGCGTTTCCCCGGTCGTCCGCCGGGCGTAGCTGAGGAATCGACGGCGCATCAGCGGTCCCGCCACCCGAGCCAGCACCGCGGGGAGTGCCTTTTCCGCGAAGAACAATCGGCTGGCGCGCGCCGCGTCGCGCACTTGGGCCAGGTACCCGCTAATAGCGGCGACTTCCCGGGGGAAGTACTCCCGCAGGCGCTCTGTGAAGCAATCCGCTCCGCTGACGAAATCGTAGGAACGGTCCGCGATCCGGATGCGATCATAGACCTCCGGCATTCGGTTCCATTTCAGACGCCCTTCGGTGATCTCATCGAAGAGAGCGCGCATGGGGGCGCCGATGCCCATCTGGCCGATGTAGTGGACGCCCACGTCCCACTCGTATTCGGGACGGTGGAAGACGTGCGTGAACCCGCCCGCAGTGTAGTGCCGCTCCAGCACCAGCACACGTTTTCCGGCGTGCTGTGCCAGCAGCGCCGCGGACGCCAGTCCGCCGATACCGGAGCCGATGACGATCGCGTCGAACCCGTTTTCCGGCGGATGCTGCTTGTAGGAAACCCCTGTGTTTCCCGCAATCGTGTCTTGGGGCAGCGTTAATGTTGACATCAGCAACATTATAAATTGCGCATGTTGCTGCTGTCAACATCGACTCTGCTAAAATGGAAGTATGTCCGCAGTCCGGCCCTACCATCACGGGAATCTGAAACAGGGCCTGCTGGAGGCGGCCGTCGAGTTGATCGCCGAAACCGGCCCGCGCGGCTTCACCCTGCGCGAGGCGGCCCGCCGGGCCGGCGTCTCCCACAACGCTCCCTACCGCCATTTCCGCGACCGCGACGATCTCCTGGCGGCCGTGGCAACAGATGGCTTCGACCGTCTCACACGCGCCATGGCCCGCGTCAGTCCCAATGCCAGCCCGCTCAACCGCTTGCGCCGGAGCGGCCTCGCCTACGTAGACTTCGCGCTGCGATGGCCGCACCACTTCGCCGCCATGTTCGATGCGCCGTGGGGCGAGTCAGAATATCCGGAGTGCGCGGCCGCTGCCCAGCGCTGCTTCCAGACACTGCTTGGATTCGTGCGCGACTGCCAGGGCGCCAACCAGATGCCTGCCGGCGATCCCGAGCGGCTGGCGTACCAGGCGTGGTCTCTGGTGCACGGCATCGCCAAATTGGCCAACGCCGGCCAACTCCCTTGGCGCTCCAAGGCCAAAGTGCTGTGCTTCTGCGCGTTCAGCCTGGGTGGCGTGCAACGCCCCGGCGCCGAATAACTGGTAGCCTATCGACCAAAACCGCCCGGCCGCGCACGCGCCGGATCCACGACGGCCGGAATTCCGCGAGCGCTTCGACCAGCATGCCCGCGAGGCGGCGTGCTTTTCGCGTAAGGCGCTCCTGCGGAGCCAGACGCGGGGCTCCCGTCTCGGAAGTCGCGTCGGCGACGGGCTGGATCGACGTATGGTGAGCTACGGCAGCCAAAACCCGCGCGCGCTGCACGCGCTCGGTCCACGCCCGCGGAAACCCCGCGAGCGCTTCGGCGGCACGCCCGCGAGGCTGCGGGCTGCTTGCGTGGGCGTTTCTGCGCAGCCAGACGAGGGAGCGTTCCGCGGCGGTTCGGGAAAGCTGCCGGGCAGCCAGAGCCCGCGCGCACGCGATCGATCCGCGCCAGTCGGAAATTCTGCGAGCGCTTCGGCCGGCACGCCCGCGAGGTGCGGCATTGCGTCACGCCGTGCGCGACGTGTAGCACAATCCCAAGCACTGGTGGAACAAGTAGCCCCAAACCGTCTCCTGCAGTCTGCTGTGCATAGCGCTGCCAATCCGCATACTCATCGAGCGCCATCGAATACGCGGGCGGAGACCAGACAGGCTTGTAGACGGGTCTCAAGGCAACGCCTGACGCTGAACGACTATGGCTGCACGCCGGTAGGCTTCCGTTCAATCAAAACCGCGTCGGTTGGGGTCTTCCTAGCGCCAACTAGAGCTGAGCAATGGTTCCGCGTGCGCTCCAAATGATATCGGCTCGCAAGATCCATATAGCTCTTTCCGCGCATCCATCCCCCGGTACCCCCTACCAGGGACACCTCGCTTCTTTTGTCCCGCAAGGCTCTCGCCGAGAAGGCTCCCTGCCAGAAAACACTCCCAGCCGTCAGGTCGCTTCCGCTTCTCAATGTCCCAAATCTCGCGGATCAGCGGTTCGCTTGCCGCGAACTTTCCCTCCGCGTTGCGGACCATCGCCAGCCCCTCAACTGACCGTACGGTATACTCGTGTTCCTTGCCGGACACGCGCCGATACTCCTCGAGCGACCGGCTGTACAGCGCCCCGGCCTCTACGAGCCGCAGATTTCACGACCCAGCACATCAAGCATCACATTGCACAGCGGCGCAAGGAACAAGCCCAGAATGCGACCATAATCGAGAACTGGCAATTGTGCGGCGCGCCTTCCGGCTCGGGGCGAAGTGCGACCCGCCCGAAGGTCGCCCCCATTTCCGTTCTGTGCAACTCCTGAAAGAGAGCAATGTGCGCACAGGTTTTCCTGGAACGAGTGCTGTGTCACTTTACGAAACGAGTTGCAGTGGTACATCAAGGCCTCTTTTCGTGACCGCTCACCACGTGGGGGCGACGCGGAGAATTAACCTCGATCCAGTGGCCACAGGTCGATTTTCAATTCCAATCAAATTCGCCTCTCGCAACGGAAATAAAATGAGGAAGCCCGCACGCTGCCGATTTATCGCGACATGTGCGAGCGGCTGATTATGGCCAGGGAGATCAGGGACCAGAAGTTCCCAAACTGCCTTGGGTGTTTTACACCGACGAAGGTCAGCGGCCTCATTGGTTCTACAAAGCCTGGGGATCACCTTGCACACGAGCCGGCGTAGCCGAGTTGATATTTCATGACCTCCGGCGGTCCGCCGTGCGCGACACGGAGCGAGCCGGTATACCCCGCAAAGTGGCGATGTCCATCTCAGGCCACAAGACCGAGAATATCTACCGCCGGTACGACATCGTGGCTCATCGCGATCTTGCCGACGCTGCCGCCCGGATGGATCAATACTTCCGGACGATCAAGGCGCGACAACCCAAACGGGCGGAACCACAGGAGGACGAACGGGCCGGATGGGCACACTTTTGGACACACCGGTCGATGAGGACCAGGGGATGAGCTCCAAGAGTGTAAGTAGCTTATTGAACTGAAAGGAGATGCTGGTGGGCCCTGTAGGATTTGAACCTACGACCAACGGATTATGAGTCCGCTGCTCTAACCGCTGAGCTAAGGGCCCTAAACGACGACTGGGCACCTTTGATGGTATCAAAACCTGAAAGCCAGAACCCAGTATCCCGACGTCTGGTGCACACCTGGCAGGAGCACGTTTGCCGGAGCCGAAGCGCCCTACCCATCGTCCGTGATGAGTTCCGGCCGGCTAATCCTTGGTCGGGTTGCTCGCCAGCATTGCCCGTCTCCGCTTCACCGGCACCTGTAAATTAACACGCACCCCGCAGGCGATCGGGCTAGAGGCGGCATTTCTACTTTGGCTTGACAGAACAATTCTGCCGGTTGCGGTTTTGTGGGGGCCATGATAAGCTAACAGCATTTTTCAGGTGCCGAGCTTCAAGCAGCTCGGGGAGGCTCTCGGGTATGACCAAAACGTCTCGGATTGCAATGATTCTTGGGGCCATTCTGCTGGTCCCGGCCGGGCTGTTGGCGCAAGACGCCACAGGGAAGATTACCGGGGTGGTCACCGACCCCTCCGGCGCGGTCGTGACAAACGCCAACGTGATCGTCACGAACCTCGAAACCAATATCAGCAAAGAGACCAGCACCAACTCAGCGGGTTTTTACCAGGCCCTTCTGCTGCCCATCGGCAGGTACAAGGTCACGGCAACCGCCAGCGGATTTGAGAAGGTCACGGTAGTCGCCCAGAACGCGCTCGAGATTAACCAGACCTTGCGCATTGATATCCAGCTTCCGGTCGGCAAGCTGAGCGACACGGTGGTGGTAGAAAGTACGGCGAGCTTGGTCGAAACGGAGAATGCCACGGTGGGCGGCACCGTCAGCGGCGTAGCCATCGCGGAATTGCCGTTGAACGGGCGCAATACGCTGGATCTGCTAGGCACGCAGCCAGGCGTGACTCTCACCAACCCCGACTCCGGCGCCGCGGGCAATTACAGCTTAGGCGGCCAGCGCACCGATTCCATCACCTATCTCCTGGACGGCGGGAACAATAACAGTTTGTTAAGTAATGCCGTGGTGGCCAATCCGAATCCCGATGCGGTCGGGGAATTCCGCATACTCGAAAGCAACTATTCGGCGGAATATGGGCGCAACGCGGGTGGTATCGTCAGCGTGGTAACCAAGAGCGGCACCAATTCGCTGCATGGCTCGGCGTACGATTATGTCCGCAACAATTTCTTCGACGCCAACACCTTCTTTAACAACGAACAGTCGCTGCCCGTACCGGTGCTGAAGCGCAATCAGTTCGGCGTGACGGTGGGCGGTCCCGTGGTCATTCCCAAAGTTGTGAACGGCCACAACAAGCTTTTCTTCTTCTTTTCCTACGAAGGGCAGCGCCAAACGGCATTGGATACTCAGCCCAATGGCCCCTCATCAGGAAGCGAGGTCACCACGTATACGCCTGCCGAGGCCAACGGCAATTTCTCGGCGCTGGGGACCCTCACCTCCAATCCTCCGAATCCCGTGGCCGTGTTTCTGACAAACAATCTCAATAATGGCAATTCCTACTATCAATCCAACCCTACCTTGGCCGCCGAAGGCATTATCGATCCCAGTAAGATCGACCCAGTCGCGCAAGCCTACTTCGCCAATCACCTGATTCCCACATCGCCGACGGGGTTCCTGTTTCCGCAAGCGATCAGCACGGCCAATTACAACGAATACCTGGGTAAGATCGACTACAACATCAGTGCCAAGGACCTCCTGAGTGCCACGTTGACTTCCCAGGTCTATCCGCAGCTTGAACCGTTCTCGAACGGTTCAAACGTGGCCGGTTTTCCGGGCAATTACCAGACCAACACTTACTTCGCCGGGGTGACTTATACCCACACCTTCACGCCGGCTCTGCTGAACGAACTCAGAGTTACCGCCCAACGGCTCGACCATAGCCAGGCGGTGCCCGCCACCACCCAGCCCACGGCCAGCCAACTCGGAGTCAACATTACACCGGACCAGCCCACGGGCCCGCCCATTATCGGATTCCTGGGAAGCGGACTCAGCATCGGCGAAAGCCCTCAGGGCCCCACTACCGAAATCGATAATACCTACGCTGTCTACGATAACCTGTCGTGGACCAGGGGCGCTCATAACGCGAAATTCGGCTTTTACTTTTCTCCCTACCAGAACAACACCGTGTACGATTTCTACGTGAATGGAGAGTTCTTCTTCTACGGTCCCAGTACGGGGGTCGGCTCGGGCGTGGATCTGGCGGATTTCCTCATGGGGCTTCCGGATGAGTTTCTGCAGTTCGGCAAAGCTCCTTCGAATATCCGCTCGCACCAATACGCCGGCTATGCGCAGGACACCTGGAAGGTCTCGAATCGTGTCACGCTCACCTTGGGGCTCCGTTATGAGTATGCCCAACCCAAGTACGACACTCAGGGGCGGACGTTTTCATACGAGCCTGGTTTGCAATCCCAGCGCTTCCCCAATGCGCCGTTGGGATTGGTATTCCCCGGAGATCCGGGCGCGCCTGAAGGATCGAATTTTCCGGACCGTAGGGATTGGGCACCCCGGTTGGGTTTCGCGTGGGACGTCTTTGGTAATGGAAAGACCAGTCTGCGCGGAGGCGCGGGCATCTTCTACGACATCTTAAAAGGGGAGGACAACCTGCAATTCAACGGACAGGTGCCGTTCGCCAGCTTCGCGGACATCTATCCCGCGGGGCAGAGCGGTAACGCCCCTCCGCAAGGCCTGGATAATCCGTATGCAGCGGCTGGCGCCATAAATCCGTTTCCCTCCCGGCCCCCGGCCAGCGACATTAATTTCGCTGCTTCCGGTTTCCTCCCGTTCGGCGGCGGCGGCGTGTTCTTCGTCGATCCGCACCTGCGCACGCCCTACGTGTATCAGTACAACATGCAGCTGCAGCAGCAACTCGCTCCAGGAATGGTCCTCGAGGTCGGCTACCTGGGTTACGATGCCCACGGACTCACCGGATTAGTGGACGTGAACCCCTTTGTTCTCGGCACTAACTCGCGATTGAATAGCAATTTCAGTTACCTGGATGAATTCGAAAACGTGACGAAAGCCCATTACAACGGCATGACCACTACTCTACGCAAGCAGATGGGCGATATGCACGGCTGGGGACACAGTTTCTTGACTCTGGCCTACACCTGGTCGCACGAGATGGACAACGTATCCGGTTTCCGGCAGCGCAATAGCGGTGTGCCATACTACAACCACGATTTGTTTATGTCGGACGGTGACACCGATGTGCGGAGTACCCTGGTTTTCTCCGGCGGATGGGATCTGCCCTTCGATCGGCTGCCGGGACCCAAGGCGATCACTTCCGGATGGAGTCTCTATCCCATCTTCACCTGGCATACCGGTTTCCCATTGGACGTGTTTTCCGATCTCCAGACGACTGACCCCGACCCGGGCCCATCCGGCGCCGGCGATGCGGGAACCGTGCGCGCCGATTTAGTGGGCAACTCAATCGGCACCCTGAACGCCAAGACCTATCAAACCCTCACGAATCCCACAATTGGCCAGGCTTACTCGGGTAATTATTACTTCAATCCGGCCAATTTCTCCACCGCCCGCGCCAACACACTGGATGGTATCGCATCCACCGACGCCTCTCAGCTTCCTTATTTCACATACGGCACCCTGCCGCGCAACGCTTTTCGCGGCCCGGGCTCCGTGAATCTGGATATTGCATTGGCCAAGAAGTTCAGGATCCGCGAGACCGCCTCCCTCGAATTGCGTTTAGACGCATTTAACGCGTTCAACCATACGAATTTCGCAAATCCGGATACCACCATCACGGATGCGACATTTGGCCAGATTTCGAATACGGCTGCGCCGCGAATTCTGCAGGTAGCCGCGCATTTACGGTTTTAGCCATGACAGCATCCGCCGCCAAAGATCCGCAGCGCGCCATCGGCCGCGCTCCCGAGCGCCTGGACCTTGACGAACGCCATGCCCTCACGGGCAAATATGTGGCGCTGGAGATCTACACGCCGGAAGCGCTGCCCCTGCGGCGAATCGAAGCGATCGGCGACACCGTTTCGGATTGCATGCGGCAACTGGCAGCCCGCGGGCTCGACCCGCTCCTGTTTGAGTTCACACGGCTCGCGCCACCCTATTAGCCCAGGTGCCCGGCCCTGCACTGATTCATCCTCCGTTCACGTGCGTTACGCCACAATAGTATTGGCGGGCGAAGGCGCCTGCCCCACCCTGGTATGAAGGTATTGCTGGCGGAGGACGAGCCGCGGGTCGCGCGATTCATCGCCAAGGGCCTGCGCGAAAATGCGTACGCCGTGGACATCGCGCGCGACGGCGAAGAAGCATGTTACTACGCCACTGTGAATGAGTACGATCTCGTCATCCTCGACGTGATGCTGCCCATCAAAGACGGCTACGCCGTATGCCGCGAGTTGCGCGCCACCGGTTTTCGCACTCCTATTCTCATGCTGACGGCGCGGGCCGGCGTGGAGGACAAGGTCGCCGGCCTCGATTGCGGGGCGGACGATTACCTCATCAAGCCCTTCGATTTTCAGGAACTGCTGGCGCGGCTGCGGGCGCTGCTGCGCAGGGCGGCCCAGTTTCGTCCGGAGATCCTGCGGGTCGCCGATCTGGAGCTGAACACGGGAACTCATGGCGTGGCGCGCGCCGGGAAAGCCATCGGCCTGACAGCCAAGGAATACGCGCTGATCGAGTTTCTGATGCTGAACGAGAACCGCGTGGTCAACCGCGAACAGATTTCACAGCACGTGTGGGACGAAAACTTCGATCCGTTTTCCAATATCATCGATGTTTATGTGAAGCGCCTGCGGGCGAAAATCGATGCCGGCTTCGCGCGGCCGCTGATCCATACGCGGCGCGGCGAGGGCTATCTGCTGACCGCGCAACCCATCAAATCCGATGATTAAGAGCTTTCGGCTGCAACTCACCGCTGGGTACCTGCTGTTCTTCACCGCGGTTTTCGTGTTGTTCAGCGTCTTCCTCCATGGCCTGCTTTCGAGAGCGCTCTACGAACGTCTGGACGACAAACTGGATTCTGAAGAGAATACCGCGATTGGCTTTTTCAAGGAAGAGCTGGCCGAGGCCCACGGCGACGCTCTGGGCGCGGCACGGGAAACGGTTTCCGAGATGCACCTGCGGAGTTTGCTGCTCGCCATTTTCGAAGGGAAGCAACTTCTGGCGTCAAGTGCGCCCGTGGAGCGGCGTGAGTTGCTGGATCTGGCCGCGCAATCGGCCCAGCGCGGCAAGGCGGGGCTGCTGACGGTGGGCGCCGTTGCGGGCGGCAGCGGAGCGCGTTGCCTGGCACATCCCTTTTCTGTGGACGGCCGCTCATTCGTTTTGCTGGCCGCCGAGAGTGTGGATCCCGTCACGGACGATTTAAAGCTTGTGCGGCGCGTTCTCGTGCTTTCGCTGCCCGTTATCGTGCTCATCGTGGGCGCCGGCGCCTTTCTGTTGGCCACCAGAAGCCTGGCCCCGATGCGCCGCATGGCGGCACAGGCCAAGACCATCACCGATCGCAATCTGCGCAGCGGCCTCGCTGCCGGAGGCGCCAGCGAGGAACTGCGGCTGCTGGCGGACTCCTTCAATGAAGTACTGGCGCGGTTGGACCGGTCCTTCGCGACCATGCGCAGATTTGTCGCGGACGCTTCGCATGAGCTGCGCACACCGCTGGCCGTGATCCGCGGGGAAGCCGATGTGGCGCTGGCGGCCGACCGCTCGGGAGCTGAGTATAAGGAGTCCATCGCGATCATCCAGGACGAGGCGCGGCGGCTGTCCCGGCTGGTGGACGATCTGTTGAATCTGGCGCGCGTGGATGCCGATGAAGTCAGGCTCGAAGTAGAACCGTTTTATCTGAACGATCTGCTCACGGAATGCTGCCGGTCGGTACAGCCTTTGGCCAGTTCGAAAAACGTCGGGCTGGAATGCCGCTACCGGGAGGACGTGATGTTCCACGGCGATCAGGAGCTGCTGCGCCGGCTGATCTTGAACCTGCTCGACAACGCCATCCGTTACACCCCGGCGGGCGGCAAGGTTGCGGCCAAGCTTGAGGCGGACGCGGGAGACCTGCGCATCGTTGTATCCGACACCGGGATCGGTATTCCGCCGGACGCCGCACCGCATGTGTTCGAGCGTTTCTATCGCGCGGATGAAGCGCGCTCGCGCGAGCAGGGAGGCTTCGGGCTGGGTCTCTCCATCGTCAAGTGGATTGCAGAATCCCACAAGGGGACGGTGCAGTTGAGCAGCCAGCCAGGCGTGGGAAGCACTTTCACCGTGTTATTGCACAACCATTGAGTGGGGCAGGCGCCCCCGCATGCAAACTGCTTTTGCGGCTGTTGGATTGAAACAGCGGCGCGCAGGATAACGCGTGTATCATAACGGAAGATGCCTGGGGCCTCTTCCGCCGCTGAAGCAGACTTGCGCACGGCGCGTCTCCCGTGGTCCGCGTGGGCTTGGTTTGTTGCTCTGCTGCTGGTCTCCTATGCTCCGGTGCTGTGGCGCTTGGTGCGGCAGTGGGACTCCGACCCGGACATGGGCCACGGCTTTTTCGTGCCGGTGGTGGCGGGCTTCATTGCCTGGCAGCAGCGGCACGAACTGCGGGCTCTCGAACCATCGCCCAATTGGTGGGGCTTGGCGGTGGTGCTATATGCCGCGCTGCAATTGTACATCGCCACTTTGGGCGCCGAGTTATTTCTGGCGCGCACTGCCTTCGTAATTTCGGTTATCGGCATCGTCCTGCTGCTGGGAGGAACGGCTTACCTGCGCACGCTGGCGTTCCCATTGTTCCTGTTGTTCTTTATGGTTCCGATCCCGGCGGTGATATACAACAGCATCACTTTTCCTTTGCAGCTTCTGGCCAGCAAGGTTTCTACTCAGGCGCTCGACGTACTGCAGATCCCGGTCCTGCGGGAGGGCAACGTCATGGAACTCGCCGAGCAGAAGCTGAACGTAGTGGAGGCGTGCAGCGGCATACGGTCGCTGCTTTCGCTCACTTTTTTGTCACTGGTTTATGGTTACTTCTTCGAAAGCAAGACGTGGATGCGAGTGGTGCTCTTCGCGGCCACTATCCCTATCGCCATCGTCGCCAACGCCAGCCGCGTGACGCTGACCGGTGTCTTAACGGAATATAAGCCCGAGCTGGCGGAAGGGTTCTTCCATACGGCGTCGGGTTGGGTGATTTTTATGGTCGCGCTGGCGATTCTGATGGCGTTGCACCAGATTCTGAACTGGGGGTGGCGGCGGCTCGATGCACTGCGATAACGGCTTCGGTTGGATCCGGAACAGGTACGCGGGCATGCTCACACTGGTGCTGATCGTACAGGCCCCGCTATATTACACAGCGTCCCGCGGTGAAAAGATTCCCGCGGGACAGCCGCTGGATCTCTTCCCCGCACAGATCCAGAACTGGCGCGTGGTACAAGACTATCCCATCGAAAAAGAGATCCGGGATCAGCTCAAGGCCGACGACATGCTCAACCGGTTGTACGCCGAACCTGGCTCGCGCGTTGGCTTGAACCTTTTCGTCGCGTATTTCAAGACGCAGCGCACGGGACAGGCGCCGCACTCGCCGAAGAACTGCCTGCCCGGATCCGGGTGGGAGCCGGAAGCTACCGGGTATCTTGAGATTGCGGTGGCAGGCCGGCCGCGGCCGATCCGGATCAACCGCTACGTAGTCTCGCACGGCGATGAGAAAAGCGTGGTTCTGTACTGGTATCAAAGCCCGCGACGGGTGATCGCCAGCGAGTTTGCCGCGAAATTCTGGCTGGTGATGGATTCCATTCGCTATCACCGCAGCGACACGGCCCTGGTGCGTGTGACAGTCCCCGTCTTACACAACGACGAAGACAGCGCTGCGCGACTGGGCATGTCGTTCGTGGAGCGCGTGTTCCCGGCGCTTAACACTTACCTTCCTTCGTGAGAAATCGCCCGCCCGGAATCGATACCATACATTTGCAGAGACGTATGTTGTGCATAATCGCACATCGTCACTTACACGGACACTTACGCTCGCGGCAGTCTTGGACTAACCTGAGTTGAGGATCGATGCCGATACCGCTACGGGTGCTCATCTTCTCGAGTAGCGAAAGCGACGCGCTGCAATTGATCGACGTGTTGCGGCAAAGCGACTACATCCCGACCTACCAGCGCGTGGCGGACGGCAGCGAGTTTCGCGACGCGCTGCCGCAGAAATGGGATCTGATCCTGGCGGAGTACGCGAGCGGCGAGTTCCGCCCGTTTGCAGCACTCGAAATCCTGCATGAGACTGGAGCCGATATTCCTTTTGTGGCGATTTCCGATCCGGTGCCGGAAGAGTCCGTGCTGGAGGTCCTGAAGGCAGGCGCGGGCGGTCACATCACGCGCGATCGTTTGTCGCGGCTGGGAGCGACGGTGGCGCGTGAGCTGAGCCAGGCGGAGGGCAGGCGCGAACGCGGCCGCCTGGAGCAGCAGTTCCGGCAGGCGCAGAAGATGGAAGCTGTCGGACGCCTGGCGGGCGGTGTGGCGCACGACTTTAACAACCTGCTGACCGTCATTACGGGATATGCCGACCTGCTGCTAGCCGGGGCCCATCTGGAACCCTCGCAGCGCACGGCGCTGGAAGAGATCCGGCGGGCAGCCGAGCGCGGCGGCGCTCTCACCCATCAACTGCTGGCGTTCAGCCGCAGGCAGCCGTTCACTCCCCGGGTAGTGCAGTTAAATTCATTGATCGTGAACATGGAGAAGATGCTCTCGCGACTGATTGGCGAAGACATCGAGCTGATCACAGTCCCGGCCGCCGAACCAGCCCTGGCGCGCACCGACCCGGGACATCTCGAGCAGGTCATCATGAACATCGTGGTGAACGCGCGTGACGCCATGCCGGGCGGCGGCAAGCTGATCATCGAGACCGCCAATGCGCTGGTGGAGCAAACCTATGCCGGAGCGAATGTGGACCTCAAGCCAGGCTCCTACGTGGTGCTGGCGATCAGCGATACCGGCATGGGAATGGACTCCGAGACCACCGCACACCTGTTCGAGCCCTTCTTCACCACGAAGGCGCCGGGAAAAGGCACGGGCCTGGGATTGGCTACCGCTTACGGCATCGTGAAGCAGAGCGGAGGCGCCATCTCGATTTATAGTGAGCCGGGCCACGGCACCACGGTGAAGGTCTACCTGCCTTCCGCGCAAGTGAAGGCGCCCACCGAGGCGGCCGAGCCGGCGTCGCCAGCATCGCTACGGGGCAGCGAGACGATCCTCCTGATCGAAGACGAGGCGCGCGTGCGCAAACTGATCCGGGAAGTGCTAACCAGCCGGGGATACCACGTGCTGGAGGCAGTGCGCGGCGACGAGGCCATTCGCAAAGCCGCGAAGCATGATGGCCGCATTCACTTGCTGCTGGCCGACGTAGTCATGCCGGAAATGAGCGGCCCACAAGCGGTCGAATCGATCCGGGCGCTGCATCCTGGCATCAAGGTGCTGTATATGTCGGGATACACCGACGAGGCCATGGTGCATCACGGAATCCTGGAGTCCGGGCAGGCATTTCTGCAGAAGCCTTTCCTCCCGGACACGCTGGCGCGCAAGGTGCGGGAAGTTCTGAACTCGACGGCGTCGGCCGGCTGAGGCCGGTGCGGCGACTCAGCGCGCGTCCCGCAACAGCCAAAGCACCACGCCCATGAGCACTGCCAGCACCGCGTCGGTGATATCCGGCGTACGGCCCGGCAGGTAAACTTGCGTCAATTCCAGCAGTGCCAAGGCTGCGGCGGCCGCGGCAGTCGTCAGCCCCAAGCCGTATCCAGCCCCCCGCCACAGCCAGATGATGGAACCGTACCAAAAGCTCTTCCGGAACAGCACTACAAACCCGTCCTGCCAGGCCGTGCGGAAGAGTCTGCGGAAGGGAACCCAGTTGAATGTCTGTGCGCTCGTGAAGTGAAAGGGCGCAAGCTCGCCGAGGATCAGGGCGGCGGCTAGCAGAAACGGCACGGCGCGGCGCACATAGATCCGCGGGAGCCACAGCCAAACCGCGTACGCGGCAAGCGGCCCGGCGATATCGGGCCAAGCCAGTGTACGGCTCGCAATGATGAGGCGGCACAGCACCGCCAGGAACAGCAGCGCCAGCAGGCGGCTGGTTTTGGTTTTGAGCAGACTCTCCAGCAGGCAGGCGACCGCCAGCCATTCGGCGAAAACCACAAAAGTATCGATTGGCGAAACCGCGGACACTGGCCCGAGCGCGGTTAGCCTTCTCACCAGGTTTGTCCGGCCCCATGAGGGAAAGATCGGGAAGATCTGATAACCCAGCCAGCAGCTCAACAGCAGCACCGCTCCGGACGGCTGCAAGAGTGAAGCGGCCGCCTGCCCAGCCAGTATCCGTTGGAGTCTCCCGCGGTATAGAGCACCCAGGGCGATCCCCAACCCGGCGCCCGCGACGTCCGAAGCCACGTCGGACGCGCTGCATATCCGCGAATCGTCAAAAAGCTGGACCATTTCGACGCATGACGAAAGCGCCAGCGCGAGCGCCAGGGGTGTGAAGACCCGCGCCGTTTGGGAAACGCGCGCGCTCATCGCCAGAAAGCCAAAGATGCCCAGCGGCAGATAGAGCGCTATGTTGACGGCAACGTCCCAAACGATGAAACGATCGAAGACGCGGGGCCACGCGTGCAGTAGAATCCAGAGCGGACTCGCGCCCAGATGACGAGCGTGGAATTCCCAAGGATATAAAGACCCGTAGAGAATCAGAGCGACGACGATGACGAGAATGCGGCGATGCGGGGCAGGTTCAGGGCCCGCTGTGGACAGGCCGGGAACCTGGCCCACGTTCACGCCAGACCCGATTCCCGCAGGAACCTGGCGGACTCCTCCGGCGGCGTGGGATTGATGTAGAAGCCCGTGCCCCACTCAAAGCCCGCCACCTTGGCCAGCTTGGGAATGATCTCGACGTGCCAGTGATAGTGCAACAGGTGATTTTCCTGCAGCGGCGCGCTGTGGATAATAAAGTTGAAAGGCGGATGCTCCAGCACCTTATCGATTTTGCGCAGCGTGCTGCGCAGTACCCAGGCCAGGTTCTGCAAGGTAGCGTCTTCCGCTTTCTCGAAGTGCGATCCGTGCAGCTTGGGCACGATCCAGGTCTCGAAGGGGAAGCGCGGCGCCCAGGGCGCAAACACCAGCAGGTGCTCGGTCTCGGTGACCACGCGCACACCGGAAGAAGTCTCCTGGCGGAGGATATCGCAGTAAACACAGCGTTCCTTGAAATCGAAATACAGTTTGGCGCCGTCGAGCTCCTCTTTCACCCGCTTGGGGATCACCGGCAGGGCGATCAGTTGTGAGTGCGGATGCTCCAGCGTCGCGCCGGCTGCTTCGCCGTGGTTCTTGAACAGAACGATGTAGCGGAAGCGGATGTCCTTTTTCAGATCGTTGACGCGATCGCGGAACGCCCACAGCACTTCTTGGATCTGCCGCTCGGTCATCTCCGCCATGGTCAGGTTGTGGTCCGGGCTTTCGATGACCACTTCGTGCGCCCCGATGCCGTTCATCTTGTCGTACATGCCCTCGCCCTGACGGTTCAGCTCGCCTTCGATTCCCAGGGCCGGGAATTTGTTGGGCACCACGCGCACGCTCCACCCCGGCTGGTTGGGCCCGCCGCCTGGACGGTAGGCCAGCACCTCGGGGGGCGTCTTCGACTCGTTGCCATAGCAGAAGGGGCACAGGCGCGTGCTGGGGGGCGGTACAGATTGGCGGATGAAATCCGAAGGGCGGTGCGCGCGGTCGGTGGAAATGATGACCCAGCGGCCCGTGATGGGGTCCTTCCGTAGTTCCGGCAAAGTGGCGATGCCTCCGCAAGAAGAGGATTTAGAACTGCCTGGCGCGGAGATTTATTATAGCTGGTAGACGCTTACGGGCGGGCTGGCATGCCGTCTGCCGCATTAATCGAAGAACGGGCCGGCTTTGGCCTGGAAGCCCTTCAGGATTTCGGGCCTTCCAGGATCTGATCTCCGCACTTCGTTCACGCCTGCTTTGTCGTAGATGGCGATTACGCGCACTTTCGGATAGAACGCCAAGGCGGCCTTGGAACCGGCATCCAGGTAGTTCTGAATCTTCTCTCGCAGTTCCAAGGCGTTTTCACTCTCGGATACAACTTCGATCGCCAGATCGGGCGCGCTTTGGAAAATGTGGTTTGGTTCGGCCTGGCTCGCCAATTCCTCGCGCAGGATGAAACTTCCGGCGCACGAACACGCGCCGGCGACAGCGCAAAGGATGCCTCTGTGAAGACGCTGCCGATAGGGCACCGCACGGCATACGCAATTAGGGCGCGCGAGATTCTCCAATTGCGTTGCTCGTGCCCAGGGTCAGGGGCGTTAGAGGCGCTCATGGCTTTGATGGTAGCGCCGCCGGCAGCTTGCTCAATATCCGGTCGTGAATCCAGTGCGCGTCGAACCACTCCAGCGGGTTGACCTGCACGCCGTCCACCTGCATGCTGAAATGCAGATGATCGCCGCCGGCCAGGCCGGTCGAGCCGCTCTGGCCCATGGCCTGGCCCTTCTTCACCATGTCGCCCACCTTCCCATCGATCTTGCTCAGATGGCCGTAGATCGATTGCAGTCCATAGCCGTGATCGACCACGATGCAATTGCCGTAGATGCCCAGGTCGGCCGCCCAAATCACGCGCCCGTCGTTGGCCGCCACTACCGGTACATGCTGGGTCGCCGCGAAGTCGAACCCGAGGTGCACCTGCTGGTCCACTTTTTTCCCTTGATAGATATAGCTGCGGACATCTGCGAAGTGCGCTTCCACCTGCGAATTCGCAAGCTGCGAGAACGGGCCGTTCCACAATACGCGCTCTTCAGTCTTGAGCCGCAAATCCGCGAGCGCCTGATTGTTCTGCTTGCGCAAATCGCGGTTGATGCGCAGGAAGCGCTCGAGCAGATCGCCCGATCCGCCCGGATCGATCTGGTTCACCACCTTGTCCAGGAAGGCGTCCGTGATTTCCAGGTCGCGCGTGCGAAACGGTTTGGGAAAAACCTTGAACCAGAATCGGCCGGTGACTTCCGTGCCCGCCGCGTTTCGCGCATAGACGTGCGGCACGGTATCCACGGCTAGATCCCAAGGAAATCCGAAGAGCGCGAATCGTTCGTTAGGGGCCCGGCCCGGCATGGGAAAGCTGCGGAACGTGTAGGGCCCCACTTTCACGCCAGCCTCGCTCCAGTCGCCCGAGACAGTGAAGGTCACCAATTCGCTGCCGCCCTGGTTGATGTAATGTTGCGCTTCGTCCACGGTAAGCCGGGGCGGCTCCAGCACGACATCCACGTCGAAGCTGGTGGTGACTGTGCGGCTCACGAAGTCGTTCGACTGGGCTTCGATGATCACCTTGGCTTTCCCGTCTTTCAGCGCCGGCGCCTGTTGCTTGCCCGCCGGGAAACTGACCACGACCGGCGCTTGCCGCAGCCGCATGAACCAAAACCTGTGAGATGGATTACGCAGCTCAAAAACAGCGTAACGGGCGCCATTCTGCTCCACCGTCGCGGTGATCCGGCGCGCGCCATACGGGTCAGTCAGTCGGAACTTCACGGGGGTGCGGGCCCCGATCGCCTTGACCGGCGGGTCCACCGTAATGACGGGAGTCGCGGACAGCGCCGCCAACACCACCACGGCGGCAATCACCAAAACCGCGACAACAGCAACGATGAGTTTCACTTTTTCGTCCAGGAATCGATCCAATCGATAAATGTTTTGTACCAGAGCAGGCTGTTCTGCGGCTTCAGTACCCAGTGCCCCTCGTCGGGAAACAGCAACAGCTTCGAAGGCACCTTCTGCAATTGCAGCGCCGTGAACAGTTGCAGCCCCTGGCCGGCGGGAACGCGATAATCGAGTTCGCCATGGATCACCAGCGTAGGCGTATGGAATTCCTTCACGAACAAACTCGGGGACCAGCGTCCATAGGTTTCGGGGTTGTCCCAGGGCGCCCCACCGAACTCCCACAGCGGAAACCAGAGTTCCTCCGTCTCGCCGAATTCGCTGCGCAGATCGTAGACGCCGTCGTGCGTGACGAGCGCCTTGAAGCGCTGCGTATGGCCCAGCATCCAGTCGATCATATAGCCGCCGTAGGAGCCACCGGCGGCGGCCATGCGGCTGCCATCGGCGTAAGGCAAGCTGGTCACCACGTGATCCGCCACGGCCATGATGTCGTCGAAGGCACGGCCGCCCCAGTCGCCGTTGATCTCGTCGACGAATTTCTGGCCATACCCGGTCGAGCCGCGCGGATTGGGCATCACCACGACATATCCCGCCCCAGCGAAGACCTGCGCATTCCAGCGGTAGGTCCAGCTATGTCCCCAGGCGCCCTGCGGTCCGCCGTGAATCAGCATCAGCACGGGATACTTTTGGTCTTCCCGAAAGCCTGGGGGCTTCACGACGAAACTCTGAACCCGCGCGCCGTCTGGGGCATCCACCCAGAATTCTTCGAGCGGCGTCATTTCGTGGGAATTCAGCACGGCGTCGTTGAGATGCGTCAACGCCACAGCCGCGCCGCCGTTGGAGGAGGCGCGGTAGATCGCGTTCGGTTGCACGGCGCTCTGCTGCGTATAGACCAGCGTCTTGCCGTCGGGCGTGAACTGCATCTCGTCGAGGTGATTGTCGCCGCTGAGAGCCACGCGGGCCTCGCCGCCTTTGATGGATTTGAATTGGATGGACTGCCGGCCGCGGTCCTCCGTGGTGAAAAACAGATTCGAGGAATCCGGCGACCAGACGAAACTGGTGACCCATCGGTCGATGTTATCGGTCAAGTCCGTGACTCTGCCCGTGGCGCGTTCCATGATCCACAACCGCCAGCGGTCGCTTTCGTAGCCCGGACGGATCTGCGCACGCCAAGCCAGATATTTGCCATCCGGCGAGTACTGCGGATTGCTATCCGCGCCGGGGTTGCTCGTGATTTTGTGCGCGGCGCCGCCCGAGATCGGAACCGCGTAGAGATCCGAGTTAGTGCTGATGGCCGGCACCGGGTCGGAGTTCACGGCATAACAAACTTCGGCGCCGTTCGGCGAGATTGCGTAATCGTCGCCGCCGCCCAACGAAAATGGAGGCACGTCGCGGGCGCCGGGTGTCAGGTCTTTGGCCGCTCCGCCCGACACCGGAACCACCAGCAGATGGCTGCGGCGTTTGCCTTCCCAGCGATTCCAATGCCGGTAGAGCAGGCCGGTGTAAATGCGCGCTTTCACCTTGCTGTTCTTCTCGGACTCCAATTCCTTCTGGTTGCACGCATCGTCGGCCCCGCACTCCGGGAAAACGTCGCTGGCGAAGACCAGGTTTTTTCCGTCCCGCGAAAACAGCACCCCGCCTGCTTCGGTCGCCAGATTCGTCAACTGCCTGGGATGCGAGCCGTCCGCATCCATGAGCCAGATCTGCGTGGAGCCCCCGCGGTCGGAGATGAACGCCATGCTCCTGGAATCCGGGGACCAGCGCGGCCGTTCGTTCGCCTGGCCGGCCTGTGTGATCTGTTTCGCTGTGCCGCCCGCTACGGGCACAACGTAGATTTGCGTGATGCGCTTGTTATTGGGCACGTCGATGGTCTGGACCGAGAAGGCCACCAGTTGCCCGTCCGGCGAAACCTGGGGGTCGCCGATGCGCCCAAGCTGCAGCAGCGCTTGCGCGTCGAAAGGCGGCTTCTGCGCACACAGGCTGGCTGCGGCGAGGAACACGAGAACGGCTCGATGCATAACAGAATTGTAGCGCCGCATGTTAGCATGGTTAGCATCCCTCCGGATTCATGCGGGGCGCCCGCTGTGGGCCGCGCGGCAACCCTGGTCCGACTAGAATCTTATGGAAATGGAACTCGACTTTCTCGGTCAATTGCGGCGCACGCACACCTGCGGGCAGTTGCGCGCATCCGACGCCGGCTCGCGCGCCCTGTTGATGGGCTGGGTCCACCGCCATCGCGACCTAGGCGGCGTGATCTTCATTCATCTGCGCGACCGCGATGGCGTCACGCAAATCGTCATCCACGCCGATGTGGATGAAGCCGTGCACCGCAAAGCCGAGCAGGTCCGCCCGGAGTATGTGATCGCCGTGGAGGGCCGCATCGAGCCGCGCAGCGCGGATACGGTCAATCCCAGCTTGAACACCGGCGAGGTGGAGCTTTTCGCGGAGAACATCTGGGTCCTGAACGAAGCCCGCACGCCGCCCTTCCCGATGGAAGGGACCGTGGATGTCGCCGAGGAAACGCGGCTCAAGTACCGCTACGTCGATCTGCGCCGCCCGCAGATGCAGCGCAACATCATCCTGCGCTCGAAGATTTCCTTCGCGGTGCGCGAGTGCCTTTACGGGCAAGGCTTCCTGGAAATCGAGACGCCCTTCATGACCCGCTCCACCCCGGAAGGCGCGCGCGATTACCTGGTGCCTAGCCGGGTACAGCCGGGTTGTTTCTACGCGCTGCCGCAATCTCCGCAGATCTTCAAGCAACTGCTGATGGTCTCGGGCTTCGACAAGTATTTCCAGATTGTGCGCTGCTTTCGCGATGAAGACCTGCGCGCCGACCGCCAGCCGGAGTTCACGCAGATCGATCTGGAGATGTCCTTCCCGCAGCAGGAGCGCGTCTTCGAGGTGATCGAGCCGCTGGTCCAGCGGGTGTGCCAGGTAGCCGGTTTTGAGGTGGCGATCCCGTTCCCGCGCATGACATATGCGGAAGCCATGCGCAGCTACGGCAGCGATAAGCCCGACCGGCGCATCCCGGCCATGCACCCGGTGGGGCATTTCTTTCCGGAAGCGAGCCTTAGCGCACACGGGCTGCCGTTGGTGGCGATCCGCATTCCCAACACCGGCGCTCTCAGCCGGCGCGAGCGCGACGAGCTGAAAGCCTATGGCGCCGAGCGCGGGCTGCGGGTCTATGACGACCCCAAGCGGCTGGAGCGCGAGCATGCCGCCGCCATGGCGCGCGTGCGCGAACTGACGGGGGCCGCGGAAGACGACCTGCTGCTGCTGGCCGCCTGGGCTGGCGAACCGAAAGGGCAACGTCCCGAGGAGACGGTGTATCAGGCCTGCGGGCAATTGCGCCTGCACGCGGCCCAGAAATACAACGAACGCCACAAGCTGCTCGACCCGCGCCATTTCGAGTTTCTCTGGGTGTTGGACTTCCCCATGTTCGAATGGGACGAAGAAGAGAAACGCTGGAACGCCGCGCACCACCCGTTTACGTCGGTGCACGATGAAGACCTGGACAAGCTCACCAGCGACCCGGCCCACTGCCGTGCTAAGTCCTATGACTTGGTGCTGAACGGCACCGAGTTGGGCTCCGGCTCCATCCGTATTCACCGCCGCGACGTCCAGGCAAAGGTCTTCGCCGCGCTGGGATTCAGCGAGGAGGAAGCTCGCCGTCGCTTCGGTTTCCTTTTGGAAGCGCTCGAATATGGCGCGCCGCCGCACGGCGGTATCGCGCTTGGTCTGGACCGGCTGGTGATGATCCTGGCGGGGGAGACCTCCATCCGCGACGTGATTCCGTTCCCCAAGACCGCGCGCGCCGTCGACCTGATGTGCGACGCTCCGGCCCCAGTGCCTGAGAAGGCTTTGAAGGATTTGGGTATCGCGATCCGGCGCCCGCAGTGACGCGGCGCCGTTAACAGCGCCAATGACGCTAAGGGAACAAATCGAACAGCGCCGCCGGCAATGGGAAGCCTTCAATCGCTGGGAGAAGCAACAGCCGCCGTTCGAAAGAGATCCAGCCCAAATCCTGGCCGATCTGGGAGCTGTCCTACGTTGGATTCCGAAAGAGGATCGCCTCCGCGAAACCGATCCGGGGAAGTGCGGCGTCCAAATAACTGCTGGCAGCCTGCGCGGTTTTGAATCGCCGGCTATGACCGGACTCGAAGCGTCTGAGACAGACCGGCCGTAAGCGATCGAATCAACTCGTCTTCCGCGCCAGGAATGCCGCGTGCGCGGGCGAGAATCGAAATCGCCCGTACCCGCTGAGCACCCGCGCCTGAAAGCCGGCGCGAGTTAGCTCTGGGAGTAACTCAGAACGATCGTACAAGTGCAAGCGGTGTGTCTCTTCGCTGCGCCGGTATAGCTTTCCTAGCTTGCGGAAGCTGACGATACGCCGCGTCAGAACCTGCCGTCCGCGGTCTTCTCGAACTTCGAGAAGAATCGCCCAGTCTGGCCCTTCCGAGAACCTTCTTTGCGGTGTCCCGTCAGCCGCGACTCCCGGCTCCACGACATCGAAGACGAACACCCCGCCTGGACGCAAGGCATCGTACACGCGGTGACAGAACTGCGCCAGCGCCCGCTTGCCGCTTCTCCGGTCGAACGCATAGTTCACGCATTCGCCGATGGCCGTGACGGCATCGCAACGCGGCAGATTCGCGCTGAAAAGCGACCCAACCTGAAACTTTGCATCCGGCGCCCCCTGACGCGCCAGCCGGATCATGGCCGCCGACAGATCGATTCCGAGTACGTCATAACCCCTATCGGTTAGTTCGCGCGCCCAGACGCCGCTGCCGCAGCCCACGTCGATCACCAGGCCGCCTCGGATGCGGTTTTGCCGTAGCAGGCGCAGCAATCCCGGCGCAGCTTTCGTGACAAAACCGGTGAAGCCGGTGTGGTGAATGTATGCCAGGTCCCGCTCGTATGCTTGCATGGCTTGGGATGGACTACGCCGTCACCAACTTCGGAGCGCGCAGCCGGTTGGCGACTCCCAGCGCCCGGCAGTCCGCCTCCACCATCTCCCACACGAGTGACTCGAAGCCGGTCTGGTGCCGCCATCCCAGTTTGTCGTGCGCTTTGGCGCAGTCCGCCTGCAAGATATTAACCTCCGCCGGACGGTATAAGTCCTTGTCTGGAACTACGAACTCACGGTAATCCAGCCCTGTGAACGAGAACGCCAACGCTACGAACTCGCGCACGCTGTGTGTCTCGCCCGTGCCGACCACGTAATCGTCCGGATCCGGCTGCTGGAGCATCTTCCACATGGCTTCGACATACTCGCGCGCGTGGCCCCAGTCGCGCTTGGCCTCCAGGTTGCCCAGCTTCAGCTCCTTCATTTCGCCGGCCAGGATGCGCGCCAGGCCGGAGGTGATCTTGCGCGTGACAAACTCATAGCCCCGCCGCGGCGATTCGTGATTGAACATGATCCCGCTGCTGGCATGCATCCCGTATGCTTCGCGATAGTTGCGCGTCAGCTCGAAGCCGCACACCTTGCTGATGCCGTAACTCGAGCGCGGATGAAAACGGGTCTTCTCGTTTTGCGGCGCTTCCTCGGCGTGGCCGAACATCTCGCTGGATGCCGCGAAATAAAACCGACACTGCGGCACAATGTTCTTGATCGCCGCCAGCATGAAGTGCGTGCCATTGATATTGGCATTCAGAGTCGAGAACTCGTCGTCGAACGAGTAACTGACGAAGCTCTGCGCGGCCAAATGATAGCATTCGTCGGGTACGATTTGGGCGACCGCGTGATAGATGCTGGCGTAACTCTCAAGCGAGGCGGCGTGCAAGGTAATACGATCGCGAACCGCACGCAAGCGGGTCAGGCGGTGTTCCGGATCCTCCAGCGCCACCCGCCGCACGATGCCATGCACCTGGTAGCCTTTCGCCACAAGCATCTCGGCAAGATAGGAGCCGTCCTGCCCGGTAACCCCTGTGATGAGACATGTGCGGGGCATATCAGCCCCTTTTGCTTCCGGAAAATTCCTGATCGATTTTGGCGGCTAGGATAAAGTCACTCTCCGTCAGCCCGTCGATTTTGTGTGTGTAGGTTTTCACGTCCACGCGCCCCCACGCCAGCAGGAGGTCCGGGTGGTGTCCCTCCGCTTCAGCCACCGCACCGGCGCGATTCACGAATGCCAGGGCCGTCTTGAAGTCCGGAAATATAAACGCCTTAGTGATGTGATGCTCGTCTACTACTTTCCAGTCCGGGATCTGGGCGGCCAGCTTTTGCAACTCCGCGCCCTTCAAAGGAGGCACGCCGCCCTTACAAGGAACACAGTGCTTCTGCGCGAGATTCACTCCAGGTTCACCCATCTCTCTCCTTCTCGTTCTTCGGCCGGGTAAGTCCGCAAGGGCTTCACTTGCGCGTGCAGCCCGGAACGTCCCCGGGATCAACGTTCTGGGGAAAATGATTCAACCCCGTCCCTACATCATACTGGAAACGGCGCCCGGTACAGTCCAACAAATGATCCCATAATCGGGCGCCCTTCAGCGGATTGAACTGATGATTGCAGATGAATTCTAAGACGCCTGGGAGTCAAGAGGTAGTAGCGGTGCGGGCGTGCCATTCCGCACGGCGGAGCGCTGCGGGCGGCCGATGCCGCTGTAATCGAAGCCCGCCCGGCGCGCGGCTTCCGGATCGAAGAGGTTCCGGCCGTCCACCAGGATGGCCCGCGCCATGCGCTTCGCCAGGCCCCGCAGATCCAGAGCGGCGAACTGTTTCCATTCCGTCACCAGCACAAGCGCGTCGGCATTATCGGCCAGTTCCTCCGGCGATGCGCAATAATGGAGCTTCAGATTCGGATGGTTCTCCTGGCACGCCCGCATGGCGATGGGGTCGTAGGCTTTCACACGCGCGCCCATCTGCAACAGACGTTCGGCAATCTGCAGGCTCGGAGCATCGCGCAGATCGTCGGTTTCCGGCTTGAATGCCAGTCCCAGCAGCCCTATGGTGCGGCCCTTAAGGATGAACAGTCTCTCCTGCAGTTTCTGAATTACCAGTTGCCGTTGCGCCCGGTTCACTTCCAGGGTGGCTTCCAGCAACCGGCTTTGATATCCATATTCTCGTGCGGTGTGCAACAGCGACTGAATGTCTTTGCCAAAGCAACTGCCGCCCCATCCCACGCCGGGACTCAGGAAGCGCGCCCCGATGCGTGCGTCCAGACCGATGCCCGTCATCACTTCCGGGGCTTCGGCGCCCACCCGCTCGCAGATATTGGCCACCTCGTTGGCGAAACCGATCTTAACCGCCAGAAACGCATTCGCGGCGTACTTGATCATCTCTGCACTGGTCAGCGTGGTGGTCACCACGGGCACCGGACCCATGGTGTCCGGCCGTGGCAGGAAGGCAGGCGGCGCGAAGCTCTGCGCGATCAGCGGCCGATATAATTCCCGTAACACCTGGAGTGTGCGTTCTTCTTCGGCGCCGAGCACGATGCGGTCCGGATACAGCGAATCGGCGATAGCACTGCCCTCCCGCAGGAACTCCGGGTTACTGGCCACGCCGAAGCAGATGCGCTGCGACTCTCCGGGATGCGAGTCCCGAATGCCTTCGCGCACCAGCGTCTCGACTAGGTTGCCGCTCCCCACCGGGACCGTGGATTTGTTCACTACCACACGAAACTTGGAGTCGTCCATGGCCGCCCCGATGCTGCGCGCGGCGGCTTCGAGGTAACTGAGGTTGGCTTCGCCACTGGGCAGCGGCGGGGTTCCCACCGCGATGAAAATCACGTCACTTTCCGTGGCCGGCGCCGCCAGTTCCGTGGCGAAGTCGACGCCACCGCGCGCATTCGCCAGTTGCAGCAATTCCGCCAGACCGGGCTCGTAGATGGGCATCTCGCCGCGGCGCAACTTCTCAATCTTCAGCACATCGGTGTCCACACACGTAACGCGGTGGCCCAGGTAGGACAGGCAAGCGCCCGTCACCGTGCCGACGTACCCAGTTCCGATAACCGTGACTCGCATTGAGCTAAACACCCAACCGCAACCTGCTGATATTGAGCTTATCACGCTATTTTTACAAGTCTCCGATTCTGTTTCGCTACAATTAATAACTGATAACGCGGGATAGCATGCAGACCATACTGGTGATCGATGACGACGAGAGCTTGCGGGACACTATCGGCGTCATGCTGGAGCAGGAAGGGTTTCGCGCCGTGCTGGTGGCTGACGGCCGGGCCGGCTACGAGAAATCCATGCTGCTCAAGCCCGACCTGATCCTGGTGGATCTGCGCCTGCCAGGCATGAGCGGCGTGGAGATCTGCAAGCAACTGCGCGCCGCGAACATGGGATTACCCATTATCGTGCTGAGCGCATTGGGCGATGAAATCGACAAAGTGCTGCTGCTCGAGATCGGCGCGGACGACTATCTCGTAAAGCCCTTCGGCACGCGCGAGCTGCTGGCGCGCATACGAGCCGTTTTGCGGCGGTCGTCGCCGGAAGCGCGCAAGATCGTGCACTTCAGCGAGGTCGAGGTGGACATGGAGCGGCGCGTGGTCACCCGGCGGAACGAAGAAGTGAAGCTTACCCCCGCCGAGTACAACCTGCTCACGTACTTCCTGCAGAACCCGGACAGGCCGCTTACACGCGATATGATCCTGAATTCCGTTTGGGGCTACGAATTTTTCCCCAACACCCGGACCGTGGACGCGCACGTCGTCAAGCTGCGGCAGAAACTAGAGCCTGAGCCCAATGTTCCAAGGCATTTTCTGACGGTGCATGGGGTGGGGTACCGGTTCTTGCCGTGACGTGCGCGGGCCGCGGCGACAGGGCAAATGTTGCAACTTTTACACCATTTTTACAGCGCGGCTACCTGCGGCGGCTGGCAGATGGGTGAGAATATACTTAAGAAGTGCAACGGGACCTGGAAATGCCTGAGGGTACAGTCGTTATTGTGGAAGATGTAGCAACCTGCGCGACCACGCTGGAAATGGCATTCCTCGCGATTCCGGATATCTCCGTGGCCGTGGTGCCCGGAGCGCAGGCCGCCTTGCGCCTGCTGGAGAGCGGGGATTGCGCTGTGCGCGCGGTGGTTACGGACCTGAACATGCCGCGCATGGACGGATTCGAATTCATCGAGCGGATCCGCGCCGAACCCCGCCACCGGCGGCTGCCCATCATCGTGGTCAGCGGCGACACCGATCCGCGCACCCCGGAGCGCCTTGTGGCGCTAGGCGCGAACGCTTTTTTCTCCAAACCTTATTCGCCCGCCCAGGTGCGGCTGAAACTGGAGCAACTTCTCGATGCCGATTCTGCCGATGGCCTCGCATAAAAAACCGCCTGCTGGGGAGCCCGGAAAAGACCGTGGATGGCAGGCGGAAACTCCCGCGCCGCCAAGACCATCTTGTTTCAAGTGGTGGGGCAGGCGGTTTCGCCTGCCGTTCCCTTCGACGAGCGATCTTTTCCCTTCCGATGCGCGCGCTTCCGCTCTCGCGCTCGGCGCAGTGCTGTTTTGTCTGCTGGCGCCAGGTAACCTGGCGGCCCAAGCTTCGCCGGAGATCCGTGAGATCATGGACCGCCTGGAACGGTTGGAACAGCAAAACCGGGCGCTGACCGAAGAGGTCCATCAACTGCGCCAGGAATTGGCGGGCGCGCGCGGCCAGACGCCGCCGTCAACTCCAACCCTCGAGGAGAGGGTCGCCGTCGAGGAGAGCCGCACGGAAGAACAAGCGCAGAGCAAAGTGGAGGCCTCCCAGCATTTCCCCATCCGCATCACGGGTATGGCTCTGTTCAATGCCTTCCGGAATTCCGAAGGCAGCGGCGGACAGCAGTACCCCTTGTTCGCATGGCCCGAAAGACAGGCTAGCGGGGGTGGCAGCTTCTATCAAACCACCGTCGGCCTGGAGTACATGGGACCCCAATCTTTTCTGGGTGGCAGTGTGCACGGCTCGGTCTACATGGATTTCGCGGGCGGCACGGGGGCGCCGCTCGATCAGGATTTCCGGCTTCGCACGGGCTCGATCGAAATCGACTGGACGAACCGGAGTATCGTGGCGGGGCTCCTCAGTCCCATCTTCGCGCCGCGCGAGCCGGCCTCACTGGCGCAGGTGGAGTTTTCGCCGCTGGCCGGCGCCGGCAACCTGTGGCTCTGGATTCCGCAGGTGCGCTTCGAGCAGAAGGTGCGCTTCGGAGACGAGTTCGGGCTGCGGGCGCAAGTCGGTGTCGTGCAGACCGAGGAGTCCGTACCATACCAGGGGAGCACGGCGAGGCCGGAGCCAGCCCGGCCTGGCATAGAAGGCCGTGTGGAGGCGTACTTCGGCGCGGAGGATGGCCGCCGCTTCGAAATCGCGCCGGGCTTCCACGCCAGCGACACGCATGTGGCCGGCACGTCGGTGCCGTCGAATCTGTTCTCGCTCGATTGGTTCACCAATCCGTGGCGGAAGCTGGAGTTCACGGGTGCATTTTTTACCGGGCAAAACGCGGGTCCGGTGGGCGGCTTGGAAGGTTTCACGATACTGCCCTCAGGCTTGGCCATCCCCGTTCACAGCAAGGGAGGCTGGGGGCAACTGACTTTTCTAGCTACGCGACGCCTTTCGTTCCACGTTTTTTCCGGACTGGAGAACGACCGCCAAGCGGACCTGACGCCCTATGCTATCGCGAGGAACTGGTTGTATGGCGCGAATTTCTTCTACCGCCTGGCGCCCAACGTATTGCTGGGCGTGGAGACTTCCCAGGCGCGCAGCCGGTATGTCGAAACGGGCATGCGGTTGAACAATCATTATGACTTGGCTCTGGCGTATCTGTTTTAGCGGCCTTTGGGTTATTTCGGCCTGGTGCGCCACCGTGAGCGGCACGGTCGTGCTTACCGATTCGCGAGATCCCACCGTACGCCGGCACCAAGACTTCAAGGATGTGGTGGTGTGGCTCGAGCCCACCGGAGGGCGTGCCACGATACCAGCCGGCGCGCCGCACCGGGCTCAGATGAAACAAGAGGACAAGCACTTCATCCCGCACGTGGTGGCCATTCCGGTCGGCGGAATTGTGGACTTTCCGAATAAAGATCCGTTCTACCACAACGCTTTTTCCAATTACAGTGGACAGCATTTCGACGTGAGCTTGTATCCGCCCTACACCACCAAGAGCGTAGTCTTCACGCGTCCCGGTATCGTACGCGTATTTTGCAATATTCACGCCACCATGGGGGCTGTGATCGCCGTGTTGGACACTCCGTGGTTCGCCGTTTCGAAAGCTTCCGGCGCTTGGGAGATCCGGGGGGTGCCAACCGGCAGCTACCGATTGCATGTCTTCCACGAGAGGGCCACGGAAGAGACCCTCAATGAGCTGGAGCGTTCTGTCACGGTGGAGGGCGCCGTGGCGCTGGCGCTGCCCAAAATTACCATTTCCGAAACCGGCTATATTCCGGCGCCACACAAGAATAAGCACGGTCAAGATTACCCGCCGGTGATCGACGATCAGCCGGCATACCCGGCCCAACCATGATCTCGTCATTTTCACGCTTATCGCTGCTGTGGAAGATCCTGCTCTCCACTTCGGTGGCCATCACGCTGCTCTTCGCGCTGACCGGCTGGATCGTGCAACACGATGCGGTCCAAACGACTACGGCCAGTCTGGAAGCCGAGGTGGGAGCGAGCTTCCAGGCATACGAGTCCCTGTGGAAGGCCCACGCGGACCGGCTTGGTTCGGTAAGCCTGATCTTGAGCAACATGTCGGATGTGCGTGCCGCATTCGGTACCGGGGACGACAACACCATCAACGACACGGCGGGGGAACTGTTTGGCAAGATCTCGGATGAGAATGCCATTTTTCTGGTAACGGATGCCCGTGGCAGGGTCATCGCTTCGCTGGGCCGCCCGTTGCCGGATGCCTCGCTGCGGGACAATCTCGACGTGGTGAAGACTGCCGCTCTCAAGTTTCCAGAGCAGGCTTCCGGCTTCTTGAGGCGGGGCGGGCGCCTCTATCAGACGGTCTTTACTCCGGTCTACGTGGAGAAAGTGCTATTGAACGTGCTCGTCGCCGGATACGAAGTGGACACGCGCGCAGCGCGGAACCTGAAAAAGGCCACCGGCGACAGCGATTTCCTGTTCCTCTCGGACGGGCAGGTGATCTCGACGCTCAATCCGCAAGCCACCCGCGAAATCGCGGCGCGCCTCCACAAGCCCCTGAATAATAATCGGGTGAGCGACGGGGCGATCGAGTATGTTGTGGCGCCCCCGAGACCGCTGCTCGCCATCGACGGGACGAAAATCGGCCAACTGTGGATCTTGCGTTCGTTCGAAAAGGCCGACGCGCGGCTGGCCGTGCTTCGCCGCAATATGATCCTGCTCTGGCTGCTGGCTATCGCGGCGGGTTTGGGATTGACATACGTGCTGGCGCGGCGCATCGTGGAGCCGGTGAAGGAGTTGGACCGGGCCGCCGCGGAGGTTGCCCGGCAGAATTACGAGCATCGCGTGAAAGTGGTCAGCCAGGATGAGTTAGGCCGCCTGGCGCGCACTTTCAATGCCATGTGCGCCTCCATCCAACAGGCGCGCCAGGAACTGATTCGCCAGGAGCGGATCGCTACCATCGGGCGCCTGTCAAGCTCCATCGTGCACGATCTGCGCAACCCTCTGGCGGCAGTCTATGGCGGTGCCGAGATGCTGGTGGATTCCGAACTGACGCCGCCGCAGGTGAAGCGGCTGGCCGCCAACATCTACCGGGCTTCGCGGCGCATTCAGGAATTGCTGCAGGACCTGCTGAACGTGTCGCGGGGCAGCGCCCGCGGGGCCGAAACGTGCAAGCTGCGGGAGGTGGCGGCTGCCGGCTGCGAATCGTTACTCGCCGTGGCCGAAGCGCAGCACGTCGATTTGCAACTCCAGGTGCCGGAAGATATCGAACTGCCGCTGGAACGCAACCGCATGGAACGGGTCTTCGCCAACCTGGTGGGAAACTCCCTGGAAGCGATGCCGGACGGCGGCCGGATTTCAATCTCGGCCGTCTCCCAGAACGGATTCGTGATGGCCGAAGTGCGGGATAACGGCCCGGGCATCGCCCCGGAGATCCGCAACAGCCTGTTTGAGCCGTTCGCCAGCGCGGGCAAGAGAAACGGGCTGGGCCTGGGGTTGGCGCTCTCGCGGCAGACCGTACTGGACCACGGTGGGGACATGTGGGAAGAATCCGCGCCCGGCCACGGCGCATGTTTCCGGCTGCGGCTGCCACTGGGGCAGGTGGGGCGCGGGGCGGCGGTAAGCTCGGCTTCAGTCAGCGCGTAGGGCGGTATAGTTGCGGTCCGCTAGAGGGTGGTGCTCGTGGTCAATCGACGGTCCCGAGGGGGCGTTTGTCGGCACTGCCGGCGAAATGGCTAAAGGTAATCTGTTGTAGACTCGGGTCATGGGCAAGCGTTGCGCTTGACCGCAATTATCGAACGAGAAGAATCGGGATTTGTGTCGCTTTGTCCGGAACCCGACATTGCGAGCCAAGGCTCGTCAATCGAGGAGGCCAGAGCGAATTTGATTGAGGCACTTTCCCTATTCTTTCGAGACAGCGGACCCATCGAAGTTGCCCGGCGGCTCCACAGCGAGATCTTCGTCACACAAGCCGAAGTCCCGGTTGGGTAAGCTCCGAGTCCTTTCAGGGGACGAGGTTTGCCGGGTGCCCGAACGAAATGGATTCCTTGCGGTTCGTCAACGCGGCAGCCATCGGATTACGCAGAAGCAGGTGGAAGACACGACAATCACCGCGCCTGTTCCGCTTCATGATCCGGTCAAGCGGGGCACACTCTCAAGCATCGCGAGACAGTCCGAATTGCCGAGAGTTCTCTTTGAAACCGGGGGATAAGACTGCAGTTTGGCTGCGTTGTTTCGAGACACCGACGAACCATCCGGGTGAGAAACGCAGCCTGGGAGACCCGGCCCGGTCCTGGTAAGTCTGCCGTGCCAACGCCAGGAGCGCCCGCCGCGGCACGCGGCTTCAGGCGGTTTACGCAGTCTTCTGGCCAGCCAAAATTTCAATAGCCTTCTTCAACAGCGGGTCTTCCTGCTTTTTGTCAGGCTGTTCCGGAGTCTCCGGCAGAGGCTCGCCGTTTTCGTCCAGTTCCACCTGGGTCTCCGGCTCAGCCATTACCGTTTGGGGCGTGACGCCCACATCCTGAATGGCCTTGCCGCCGGGCGAATAATACTTGGCCACGGACAAAATGATGGCGCCGCCATCTTCCATGGTAATCGCCTTCCGCAAGGATGCATCGCCATAAGTGCGCTCGCCCACCAGTTCGGCGCGCTTGTCCTCCATTAGGGCGGCCGCCGCGATTTCCGCGCCGTCCGCCGTGCCCCGGTTGGTGATGACCACCAGTGGCAGCTTGGTGATGTCCTTGGAAGCATCCGCCTGGAAGTCCTGGCGCGCTATCTTCTGGCCCTGCAAATACGTGATCTCACCCTTGGCGAGGAACAGGTTGGCCAGCGCAATCCCTTCCTGCGGACCGCCCACCGCACAGTTTCGTAGATCCAGGATCAGCTTCTGGGCCCCCTGCTTCTGCAGCGACTCGACGGCGGCAGCCACCTCTTTAGCCTTGCCCGGCGCCAGCGTTTCCGGCTGAATGTAGCCCACCTGATCCGGCAGCATCTTCCCGGTCACCGCAGGATACGTGAGGTTGGCACGCGTCAGCTTGATTTTCTGTGGCTCGGGGCGCCGCACACGCACCACCGTCAGTTCCACCGAGGAACCGGGCTCGCCTGCGAGCAGCAGGCTGGCATATGCCAGAGGCATATCGCGCGTGGCCACAGCGTTAATGGTTTCGAGCATATCGCCGGTGGCCAGACCCGCCTTGGCGGCAGGCGATCCGGGCACTGCCCCCACTACGCCGACGAATCCGAACTTCTTGGACAGCACCAGGCCCACATCGGCTTTGTGCGCGTCCTTGTTCTTCAGATAGTCCTTGTACTGGTCGGCGTTGAGATAGCTGGCGAAGGGATCGACGGATTCGAGCAGCCCGTTCAAAGCGCCCAGCGTGACGCTCTTCATGTCCGGCTCTTCCACGTACTCGCTCTTAATGCGGTGCAGCACCTCCGTGTACACACCGAGTTGCGGATACGGCCTATCGGTTGAGGCGCTCCGGCCCAGCACAGTGCCCAGAACCAGCACCAACGTGACGCATGTAGAGGTGGTCACCACCAGGTATTTGATACGGCTGTTCATAGATTTGAAATCCGAGGGGCCCAGAGCCATTATACCAGCCGCCGACAGTACGGCTTGGCGGCTGGGTAGGGATACCCTAGCGATTAGACGCTCATGCCTGTCTTTTGGTTGCTCGCCGACCCTTCCGGGCGATCTGCCTGGGTACTCTGCGATGAACGCGCTTCCCGAGTGCTCTCCGATGAGCCCTCCGTATGGGGGGTCTGGATCGACGCGCAGCCACCTGTACGATAGCCGGACGCTTTTCGGCGATGGAGGAAGTGGCGAGAGGGGGCGTCTCCGCCGGCGTCTCCGGCTGCGCTTGGGCTTGCGCTTGGGGCTGTTGTTGGGGGTGGAGGAGCATCTCCGGCGGCGAGGTTTCGCGCAGCGCGGCTAATAGGGCGCCGGGCTGCACAAGGTCCATCTCCGGTAGGTCCGGCTCCGCGAGATCGGGGTGGATTGCCGCCCCGCGTGGCTCGCGCTGCAGGTCCGCGAGGATCGTCCCGGTGGCATGGCTCAGGTCGATGCGGGCCAAGTTGTGGTTGTAGACGGCGGCGATACGGTTATCGCGAGCCCGTTCCAGACGGGTCTGGGCGTCGGTGACTTCGAGGCTGCTGGACATGCCCGCCTCGTAGCGGCGGCGGGCCTGCGTGAACTCGTTCTGAGAGAGCCCGAGCCCGCCTTCCGCCACTTTCACCTGTTCTTCGGCGGAATGCAAGCTGTCGAGCGCCGTGCGGATTTCCAATTCGATCTGTTCCCGCAGGTCGCTGGTGCGCACGCGCTCCTGGCGGAACTGCGAGGCAGTTTCGGCGCGGCGGGCGTCGCGCCGGCCTCCGTCAAAAATGGGCACGCGCAGGGCAAAACCGTAGTCCCGGGTGGGCAGCAGCGACACGGTTTCGCCGTTGGTTCCCGTGCTGCCATAGTCCGCGTAGGCCACCAGGCTCGGCAGGCGTTCAAACTTTACCGAATTGGCATTCAAACGGGCCGCGGCTTCGCGCTCCTCTTGCGCTTTGACGTCGGAACGGTTTTTCAGAGCCTTGGCTTGCGCCTGCTCCACACTGACCGCCTCTATCGGCTCGTAAGTCAGCTTGTCGGTGAGCTCTACGGTGGTGGCGAGATTCAAACCCATGGCACGCAACAATTGCAGATAGGCCTTGCTGCGCTCATTCTGGACCATCAGGAGGTGCTGCTGCTCATTGGAGAGTTGCACCTTGGCGCGAATGACCTCAAGGCCCGTGCCCGTGCCAGCGTCCTTCTGGTTCTGCGACTGCTTCAGGACGGCCTCGGCCAACCCTACGTTGGCTTGATAGGCTTCTACATCGGCGTCGGCGCGCAGAGCTGTTAAGTAAGCTTTGGCCACGGTGGTGGAGACCGAGTCGTCAGTGTTGCTGCGGTCGTCTTTTGTGGCGCGCACCGCGGCGCGGGAGGCTTGGTAGCGGCGGATGTTGCTGAAGTCCAATACGCTTTGCGTGACCCGGGCGCGCACATCCACCGAGTTGAAGGGGCCTACCACGCGCGGAATGTCTTTGATGATTCCGTTCAGCAGGGTCTTCTCGGTTGGGGCCAAGGGGCCGGTCAGACCGTTCTCGGCCTGCGTCAGGGTCTGGTTGGTGGCCAGATCCAAGCCCAGGGCGGCCAGGCTGCGCATGGCTACGGTTTGCTCGGCCTGGGCTTCCACATCGGGCAGAAATGCCGAGCGCGCTTCCGCCGAACGGGATTTGGCCTGGCGCACGTTCTCGTCGGAAAGCTGGATGTAGGTATTGCCTTCCGGAGAAAGGGCGATCTCGACCGCGCGCTTGAGAGTCAGTTGCAGGGGACCGCGCTGCGCCGGCCCTTCTCCGGCGAAGCACAGGAACGGCAGCATCAGGAATGGCGGCGACAGCAATCTGCGGCGCACGAAGTCCTCCTGTGACTTATTAAGTACGGAACGAAGGTAACATGGAACTCAGTAACGTGAGTTATACAGTGTGAATTATTTTGGAACAGTATGAATTATTTTGGATAGGATTGAATCTGAAGCGGGAACTGCGCGAGAAATCACTCGCGTGGTTCGCGTACGGTGAAAGTTTCAGCACTAGGCGAGCGAAGCTGGCTCTACCGGCGGGAGTGCCGGCGCGCCTCGAAATGGCCAATCTCCAGGCGGCGAACTAACGCTTGCGCGTGCGCCACGGCGCATTAGTGCTGCAGGGTGAAGTTCACCTCGATGTCGGTGGCTACCTCGACGGGATCTCCGTTGAGATAGGTCGGCTGAAAGAGCCACTGCTTCACCGCCGATATGGCTGCCGGAACCAACAATGGGTGCCCGCTGATGACTCGCAGGTCCATGATGGCGCCGTCGCGCGAAATCACCGCCTGGAGCCGCACGATACCGGAGATTCGCGCCGTTCTGGCCAAGGGAGGATAGACGGGCCGCGGAGCGGAAATGAGCTTGCCCTCCTGGACCTTTCCGCCGACCTTGATGCGCGTAATCGGCGCAGGCTGCGCAGCCTGTTTCGGGGCTGTTGGTGCGGGCGCCTCGGGAAGCGGCGTGGTTCGCCCCAGGCTGTCGATCACGGCGTTCCCCGATCCGGCTGGATTCCCTAGCCCTCCTGGCACTCCCACGTCGCTGCCCACATTCGGATCGAAATCCGGATCCTGAATCATCACGACACTTCTTGGTATCTGAGACGGCAACGACAAGACGCCCCGGCTGATCTCGAACGGAACTGGCTTCAACGGTTTCACTGCACTCTGCGGCCGGTGTGCGGGGGCCGGCGCAGGCGGCTCCGGTAAGAGTTCGCTGAGGACACGTAAGTGCGGCAGCGCCTCCGTGCTCACCAGCGGAACCAGAACCGCCAGCCCGATCAGGACGCCCTGCCCGACGAAAGAAAGTGTTACAGTCCACGGTTTTCGGGATCGTTGCGACACACAAATGGCGTCGAACATTTTCTGCCTCCCTTGACTTATCGGATTGCTCTCTGACCCAACTTATTCGACACCCGTGGTAGCGGCTAAGTTCCCGAAGTGATGTGGCGCGCGGGAATCGCGCCGGCGCCCGCTACAACCTTAGTCTCTACGCTTGCTCTCGGTCACGGCACGGTACCAACAATGCCTTGCCGATCACGGTCGTAAAGCCGTCCAACACATCCATGAAGCTCGATGCAAGCAACGGAATCGTAACGAGTTGCCAAAGATGTTCGGCGTTTTGCCACGCCGACTCCCGGGCAGCGCTCACATTCCATGCGGCGATCGTATCTTCCAGATGAGAGATAGGCGGGAGTGCGCCACCGGGCAAAGCGAACATTCAGTGTGTGCTTGGCGGTTTCAATGAGGCCGTCCAGCGTGGAATTGAGCGACGTGTAATCGCCATAGTGCGTTCCACCGCGATCCGGAGTTGTACCAGTGGAGTGACAGGTGGCGACGATGGCTTCAGGCAAGTCGTGATCTATATGTGCGTTGATGCCAGCCAAGGCGAACTGGATACGTGCGATGGCGTTCTGGTTGCGGCTTTCGAACAGAACTTGCCAGCAATCGGCTGTTGCCTGACCGGAGAGTGAGGACTTGAGGGCGGAGAAGAAGAGACGGGCGAATTGTACATCGAGCTCGGCCAGCTATGCGGGATCGGTGAATCCACCGCCTGAGACCCGCGCCTCGACGGCCTGCGTCACTTCGAGATACAGCCAGTTGAACCATTTCAGGCCATCCCCGTCTACACAAGCGGCATCGATCGTTTGGAGAATCTGGAGAACGCCCGAGACAGATTGCGGAGCGGCCTGAGCGGCGTTGAGGAGCGGAGAGTCGTAGGGAAACAAGGCCCATTGTAACCGTCAGATCATGTTCCCCGATTGGCGCTCCCCCGCCAAGGTCGCAGCCGGGGGACCCAACGTGGGACATTGGCGCGGAAGGCGTCGTACTCCGTGGCAAACGTTGCCCGCAAAGTGGGCTCCTCATACGCCAGAACGAACAAGTGAAACACCAGCCAGACAAGCACCGTGTACCACAGCACGGAGACATTGCCAAGCAGCAGACCTTGACCGAGGATTACGGCCACCACCGCAACATACATCGGGTTTCGGACGTGACGATACAGTCCGGTAACAACGAGGTGCCGCGTCGGAAAAACAGGCGCGGGCGTGCCCAAGCCTTGAAATGCAAAGCGGGCAAATGAGTCGACCAACACCGGAAGCCCCGCGCCGATCAGCAGACACCCAAAGAACCGTAGAGGGAGCCACCCTAACAGAGGAGCCTCCATACGCCACCTGGAGATCCACCAAGGCACCCAACCGGCAACGATTCCGGGGGCAAGCAGGAGGAAGAGGGCAGATCCCAGGACGGCGAACGTTCGTCTCACTCGGCTTCTTGCCCAGCTCTTGTCACTTGCAGCCCTCAAGCTCGAGCTCACGCCCCGGTGACCTTCGTTAGCCGCATCAGTTCTTCGGTGGTGGAATCGTTGGGGACCGAGCATCCGGGCGTGAGGACGAATTTTTTCCCGGCGGCCTCTCGCGCAGCCTGCCATTGGCTCCGCAGATCCGCTTCGGACAGCTGGCGGAAATTCCGCTCGTCCAGCCCGCTCATCAGCACCGTCATACAGCGCGCGCATAGCGGCTACCGGCTTTCCTGTGCCGAAGTTGGAATAGTTGATGGCGGCCGCCGGCCAACCCTTCACGAATCGATCCAGGTAGACCTTGTCGCCGTGGAGATGCAGGATGTTGAGCGGAGCCCCAGCGACCGCCTGCAGGATCATGCGGTCGAACGGTTCGCTGAACTTCGCATAGTCTTCCTGGGTCAGGATGCCGTCCTGCGCATTGGCGATCGCCAGGAAGATTCCAGCGGCGCCGGCCGCCACGGCCTTACGGGCATGGCTGACTTCGGATTCGGCGATGGCTTCCAGCGCGGCCTCGAGCGTCTTGGGATTCTCCGCTTTGAGCCGGAGAACCTCTTCCGGCGAAGACAACTTCTCCGCCACGTTCCACGGGTTGAAGATGGTCTCGACGAAAAAGGCGTCGCCACGCAATCCATCGCGGATCAATCCCAGCGCTCGCAATTGCTCCGGAAACGGATTGCTCACCACCTTCAGCTCGTACCAGTTTCCGGCGGGCTTCGGGAACGCGTAGTCGCTCATGACCTTTACGAGGTCGGTGTGGAACTGGCGATGAAATTCGAGGGTGGCCTGCGCATGTCGCTCCGCGGGCAGCTTCTCCAATCCGAAGTGATGCCAGAAGCTGAACGGCGTACGGTCCACATCCTGGCCTTTCAGGGCGCGATCCACGCGTTGTTTGGCCGTCATCTTCGTGGCGCCCAGCGCGGCCGCCGCGGCGAGATAGAGAAGCTGGCGTCGAGCGAACATACAACAATCAGACCACAGATGCGGACGGATGGACATCCTGCGCATTCTGAAGATGGGCGGGCCTTAACGGAATCCTGACACCCGCTTAACGACTTCCTTACCGCGCGGGGCCTACGCTGGTCGGCATGAGCAGCGGCCGCATTCTGGTGGTGGATGACGAGCCCCAAATCCGGCGCGTGATGCGCGTGGTCCTGACCGGCGCGGGCTACGTAGTGGCCGATACGCGTAGCGGCGAGGAAGCCCTGGCAAAGCTGCGCGAAGAGAGGTTCGACCTGGTGCTGCTGGATGTCAACCTGCCCGGCATGAGCGGCATCGAAACCTGCCGCGAGATTCGTGCGCGGTCCGACGTGCATGTGGTCATGTTGACCGTCCGCGACTCCGCTCCAGACACCGTGGCGGCCCTGGATGCCGGGGCGGACGACTACGTGACCAAGCCGTTCAGCATGGAAGTCTTGCTGGCAAGGATTCGCGCCACGTTGCGGCGATCGCCGTTATCGGGGGAGGCGGCGGCCGAGCTCATACGGTTCGGCACAGTCGAAATCCGGATGGGCGCCAGGCGCGTGACGGTGGACGGCAAAGAGGTCCGGCTGACGCCCAAGGAATTCGACCTGCTTCGTTTCCTGATCTCGAACAGCGACGTGGCTCTGCCGCACGACCGAATCCTGCAAGCCGTGTGGGGGCCGGACTACGGCAACGAGGTGCAGTACCTGCGCGTCTTCGTCAAGCAATTGCGGAAGAAGCTCGAGCCGGATCCGAGCCGGCCGCGATACATTCTCACCGAGCCGTGGCTGGGTTATCGCTTTCGCATGCCCGAAGCCGAGGCCGTCGCCGGAGCGGACCCCAGCGGGACGTAAGGGTGTATTGGGCGCAAATTGCCGTGGAGTAATGTGATTCAGGCTCGCACACGATAGTGATGAGCCCGCTCCCTGACGGTCGCTACTCCGATAAGAGCCGTGCGCGTTAGCGGTGCTCCAATACGTCACCGTAATTCCGAACGCGTGTACTAAAGCGAAACTCTACAGCCTCGCGTTGACGCATTGGGCACGAGTGTCTGCGCCTCGCCGGCCTATTCCTCGCTGCCCCACAGCATGTCGACGTGGTCCCGGTCGGCGGTGTTCCGGTCATCGGTATAGATTCGCCCCGTGCCGGCCCACTCGACCGATCCGGGGATCTCCCAGTTGGTCACCAGGAAATTGGTAGTCTCTTCGTCACCCGGCTTGACGTCTTTGATCCAGACGCGTCCGAACGCTTTTCGGAAAGATGCCAAAACGTTGGCGGCGAATTCGGATTCGGCCGCGCGATCCAGAATCACGTTGGCCGCGATGCAGTCCGCCACCGCGTGCACATCGCGAAAGAAGTCGACGGTGAGAAGTTCGTCCGGTATGCCTTTGCCGCTGTAGGCGTCGAGCAAGGCGAAGCCATATCGCATTCCCTGCTCCCGGAAGCGCCGAAGCGCATATCGCGCGGAGAGCGGAAAGAACCGGATTTTGGCCGGCAGGGGCTGCCGCAAAAACTGCCGCTCCGCGATCTCCCGCACAGCCGGATCGACATCCACCGCATCGACCTGCTGGACGAAAGGCAAGGCCGCTGCATCTCTGGGAAACGTGAAGCCTGCAGCTCCGACGGCCAGCACGTATGAGCTGCGGACGGCGGCCAGCGCCTGGCCTGCTTCCCGGACATATGCAAATGAGCTCTGCCCGGTATCGGAGAAGATTCCAGAAGCGCGTCCGCCGTTCAGGTACATCACTCTTTCCATCCGTCCCGCGGCGGCCCGCTCCGAGACGATGCGAATATTCTGGTGCGCGCTGTCGAAGGAGAACTGCTCGTCGGCCGGTTTGGCCGCCACACTGGCAAGGTGCACCGCGGCGAGGAACAGGGCGCCAGAGCCTAGGATCTTCCAGCGCCCGAAGCGCTGCGCGGCCATCAGAGCGGAAGCGCCAAACAGCAATCCGCAGATCGCGTAGGTCGACGCGCGAACACCGAGATACGGAAAAAGGAAGATGGGAGTCACGATGCCGCCGGCGACGGAACCGAGCGTGGAGTAGAACAGCACCTTACCGGAAGCCTTGCCGGCTTTACCCTCGGTGTTAGTGAGTTCGGCCAACAGCGGCACCGTCTGCGCCACCAGATAGACCGGCACGGCGAACAGCGCGGTAGCCGCCACGCCGATCCCTAGCGCCAGGCTCAAGCCCGCATCGAGAAGCTTCCCCAGCAGAATGGCTTCGGCCGGAAATGAGACCGCCGCATAGATGGCGCCGGTAAGCAGCAGATTACGGGTAAGAGCGGCGCGTGTCCGCGAGCTATCCCACCTGGCTGACAATTCCCCGCCATGCCAATAACCGGCGCTCAGGGCGAACAGGACCACGCCGAGCATCACGCCGGTAAGCGTCATGCTGGAGCCGGCCACGGGAATGGCCAGACGAATCGCGATGACCTCCACGGCCAGCGTCGAAAAACCTTCTGCAAATGCGACGATCCAGATAGTGAGGGGCTTGTGGTCTAAGGCGTGCATCTCCCGATTATTGTTTCACGTCCGAAACGCGGCATTCAAACGCAGCCGGACGTGCCCGCGCCGGCGGCAGTGTGTAACGGGCGGTTGGGCGTCAAGATCGCCGTACTTATTGCTGCTGGAAAACGGGTGAAGCAAAGAGAGTCAGCCGGCGGTCCTACGCTGTCGAGGCCGGGCGCCTGCGCTGGATAGAGTGCGTTACGGGCGTCGACACACCACCTGGACCGGGCAACCCCGGGATGAGCATGGCGACTAACACCAGCGGTACTATTCTGAGTACTTTAAAACCGCTCAAACTGCTATATCCTCCGGAGTATTGACCATTATCCGGCCCCAATCTTACACTTGCATTTGGTAACGCTGAATCGGGAGTGTGCCGGTTGGCGGCGGAGAATACATTATGAGGACCAGATTCGCAACGCAACGGCTCTTGAGCCTGGCGGCTTTCATATGCCTGGCATCTAGCGGCTTCGCTCAGGGCACCGTGGATATGACGCTTACCAGCGCGGGCAATAACATCCTGGGGCCCGCATATGTCGGTCCCTATTACGCCACGGTCGGCTCTGAGACCAACGTAGCGATCATTTGCGACGATTTCGCCGACGAGAGCTATGTCGGCCAAAACTGGACGGCCGACGTGTTCAACGTCGCGAACCTTGGCGCAGGCGGCCAAACATGGATGGAGACCAAAGGCGTCACTCAGCAGGAGTATTCCGAGGCAGCTTGGCTGGCGGAACAGTTGATCGATCCCACGTCTATTACCTGCCTATCGGGCGTGGACTGTGCGGGTGACATTCAATATGCGATCTGGCAGCTTTTCGATCCTCAGGGCAACCCCCTGCAATATCTGAGTGGAAACGATTTAACCACCGCATCCAACGCGCTGACACAGGCCACTACGCTCGCCGCGAATATGCCGCTGAGCGATTTCTCCAATGTTACGGTCTATTCGCCGGCAGGCGGCGGCCCGCCTCAGGAATTCCTGAGCGTGAACACTCCGGAGCCGTCTTTCCTAGCGCTGTTCGGTGTCGATTTACCGGCTTTGCTCATCGTTGTCTTCCTGATTCGCCGGCGGCGGGCAGGCGCCACACGTTAGCCGCGGGACCATCGCGGGAGGCTCGAACCAGCCGGACCTCTCGTTCTCCGCAGCCCCAGCCTATCGAGGCCGCTCAGCGTTCTTCCATTTGGAGGTCAGAGTGAGGTCTCTCCATTGCGTGTCACCGGCCTTCTTAGCCCGAATTCTGGCATTGGCTATGTTGTTTCAGGCCGCCTGCTCCACCGACCCCAATCAGCAGAAGCGGAAATATCTGAATAGCGCCGAGCGATACTTCAAATCCGGAAAGTATCAGGAAGCGGTAATCGAGTGCCGGAACGCGGTTCGTATAGATCCCAGATTTGCCGAGGCGCACTATCAGCTCGCACGCGCGTGTCTGAAGTTGCGCCATTTCGAGACAGGCTTGGCCGAGTTGTCGCAAGCAGTGGCGCTCGACCCGCGGAACGCCGGGGCACAACTCGATCTGGCTTCGCTGTTCCTCACCCGCCGGGAGTTTCCCAAGGCGCAGTCGGCCGCGCAGGAAGCGCTCAAGGCGGATCCCAACAATGCGCGGGCGCATGCCGTTCTAGGCCACGTGTATGCCGCAACGCGCGATCTGCCCGGCGCAATTCGGGAATTTGAGAAAGCCATCGCGCTCGAGCCTCAACAAGCCGCGCACTACACGGCTTTGGGGGCCGTTTATCTCTCCACGGGCCAGCCGGCGGCTGCGGAAGCGGTGTACCAAAAGGCGATCGCGGCCAGTCCGAAATCCGTCGAGGCCCGCGTAGCACTCGGCGAATTCTATTTCGCGCAGGCAAGGATGGCAGAGGCTGAGAAGGAGCTGCGCGCCGCTTCCGAACTGGATCCCCACGCCGTATTGCCGCGGCTGTTTCTGGCGCGAATCTATGTCTCTCGCGGTGAATTCGCGGATGCCGAGCAACTCTGCGCTCAGTTGAAAACCGCCGCCCCCGACGATCCGCAAGCATACCAGGCCCTAGGGCTTTTCTATAGATCCACAGGGCAGAAGGAGAAGGCCTCCGCGGAGTTCCGCTCGCTGCTGGCCGCCCGTCCCAAGGATTCCGCAGTCCGGGCGCGCCTCATCGAGACGCTGATGGACCTCGATCGGCTCGACGAGGCTGCCGCTCTCGACCGGCAGATCCTGAATTCTAATCCGCGCGATCCGCAGGGGCTTCTATGGAACGGGCAAATCCTGATTGCGCAACGGAAGTACAGTGAGGCCATCGCGGCGCTAGAGAGCGCGCTCAACGCGGATTCCAGGTCCGCCTCCGCTTGCTACTTCCTGGGTATCGCTCAAAAGGCTCTCGGACTTTCCGGTGCGGCCAAGTCTTCCTTGACTCGCGCACTCGAACTCGACCCGCACATGACCCAGGCCGCCGCGGCTCTGGCCAGCCTGGCGGTCAAGAGCGGCGATTACGGTGAAGCGTTGCGTCTGGCGAACGGCGCTCTCAAGACGAATCCAAATGAAGTGCCGGCCTATGTCGCCGCGGCGCAAGCCTGGATCGAGAAGGGAGACGCGCGCAAAGCCGAAGCGTTGCTTCGGGAGGCGCTCAACCGCAACCCCGCCGATCTGCCCGCATGGGCTGTGCTGGTAAATCTTTACTCCCGGCAAGGACGGTCGAAGGAAGCCGTGGAACGGATGTCGATCTTAGTCCGGCAGTTTCCGCGGAATGCGGGACTGCACTTCTTGCTGGGGGTAGCCTATTTTGCTTCGAAAGACCCGGAAAAGTCGGAGGCCAGTGTCCGGCAGTCGCTCGCGCTTGATCCGCACACGCCGGACGCATATACCCTGCTCGCCAATATCGATTTCGCCAAGGGTTCGGTGGACCAGGCCAAGCGAGACCTGCGCGCCGCCATCGAGGCCAACCCGCACAGTGTTGCGAATTACCTGGCGCTGGAGGCTCAATACCGAAAAGAGGGCAACTGGGAGGAAGCCAGGAAACTCTGCGAAGAGGCCCACCAGGCCGATCCGGCATCGCCTCGGGTAGCCGATGAACTGGCGTATCTGTACTTGGAGCACGGCGGGGACATAAACGTGGCGGTCTCGCTCGCACGAATGGCCAAGCAGCAAATGCCCGAATCGCCTGGCGCCGCCGATGTGCTCGGCTGGGCGTACTACAAATTGCGATCGCCGGAGCTTGCCATCGCGGAATTGCAGGAATGTGCGCGGCTGGCTCCCGCCGATTCCGTATGCCAGTACCACCTGGGCATGGCCTACTCGGCGGCCGGCCGGCTGGATCCCGCGGAGCGGTCCCTGCGGCAGGCGGTCGGACACGATCCCCATTTCCCTTATGCCCTAAGCGCCAAAGCGGCCCTGGACAAGATCGGCACTCACTCAGTCCAAACCCAGAACCCACGCTGACGCGGCACGCTATTGCGGGCCTCTTTGGTATACTTCGGTTCGACCCGTGGACATCCCTAATTACACAAGTTCGGAATTATGGCCGCGTATTGAAAGACCGCTTGCGTACGCGCGCGGCTCCGATCGGAGCCACGACCGTAAGGGAGTGGTCATCCCGGCATACGACACCGCATCTGTGAAATGGTGCCCTGAGGGAGAAGTAACCCCAGCGTTGCGGGATGTTGGCGGATTGCATTTCGCGCCGTTGCTGGCGGCCCATTCCAGACAGTTGCCGGGAAGCCAAGGATGAGCATCCCGGATAAACGGATTTTGGGTCTGGTGGGGCTGTTAGCCGCCGGACTGATTGTGTATTCGCAGACCAGGGCTTTCGCCTGGGATGAAGGGTTTCACCTGCTGGCGGCGCAGTCGATCGACCATGGCAAGCGGCCGTACCTGGATTTCCCATTCTCGCAGGCGCCTCTCAATGCCTACTGGAACGCCGGCTGGATGCGAGTCTTCGGCGAGAGCTGGCGCACGTCCCATGCGGTTGCCGCAGTGATGTCCAGCCTCGCCGTGCTGTTGACGGCGGGCTATCTGTTGCGCAGCTTCCCTGTTCCAGGCTGGCGGCTCGCCACGGCGATCACGGCGGTTTTTATCGTAGGCCTGAACGCCATGGTGTTAGAGTTCGGCACGATTGGGCAGGCCTATGGTCTGTGCCTGTTCCTGATCGTGGCAGCGTTCCGCCTCACAGTGGCCGCGGTGGAGGGCCCGTTGCTCTACGCCGCGTTGGCAGGTTTGCTGGCTTGTGCCGCGGCTAACGCTTCCCTGCTGACCGCGCCGGTAGCTCCGGTGCTGTTGCTCTGGATGTCTTTCTGCAACCGGGCCGGCAACCGATGGGCCAAGACCGGTGCCTTTGTGGGCGCTGGGGCGGCTGCGTTCCTGCCCCTTGCGTGGCTATTCGTGCAGGGGCCGCGCCAGACGATCTTCTACGCCGTCAAGTACGAGCTGCTCTACCGCCAGGTGCAGTGGTCGGGCGCCGCGGAACATAACATTGAAGTGCTCACGTCCTGGATCGATTCCTCCCAGCCGCTCATGCTAGGACTGCTGGCCCTGGCCGGCCTGCTGTTCGTCTCCAGGCGGAGTGGGTGGCAGCGCGCACAACGCCTCGAATTCTACCTGTGCGGCTGGCTGGCACTGGCTTTGACGGCCCACATCTCCAGCGCCCTTCCCACATTTTCGCGATACTACCTCCTGGCGGCGCCGTTTCTCGGGATTCCGGCCTGCGCCGGGTTGTATGTGGTGGGCTCCCGCCTCGGCGCACCGGACCGTCCGTTCTGGCCCGTTTTGGTAGTGATGCTGCTTTCCTGTCTGTTCGTGGCGAAAGCACTGTATGATACCCGCGAGGACTTCGCCTGGTCCGACGCGGAATTGGTCGCCGCCAAGGTCCGGGCAGTCACGCCTCCGCAGGCCGTGCTATTCGCCGATGAGCACACGTACTTTTTAACCCGGCACGCACCTCCCTCGGGAATGGAGTTGGCGGATTCACACAAGCTTGATTTTCCGACAGCCGTCGCAGCCGAATTGCACCTGATCTCGCAATCCGAGCTCGACCGGCGACTCAAAGCTGGCGTCTTTGACACCGTGGAGATACCTGCGGACGACGAACGCATCCAGAAGTTCGCGCTGGGGCGCCTCTATTCTGGTTCGGCGGAGGTCGGGGAGGCAAAGATCTTTTGGCGCAGAACGCCGAAGTGACAGGCCGTCCGGCTTCGCCTCGCGCAGGCCGTGCAGAATTACTTTTCGCCTTCCACCTTCCGCCACACATGTCTGACATTATGGGCCGCGCACCTAGACCCGTACACGGTCGCGTATTTCGCTGGATACAGGGATTCCTCCACGGCTTGGATTGCATCTGATCGTTGTCAACAAATAAGTACTTGCCCGATGGCCCGGCATTCTATAGATCGGCATTTATGAACGCAGCCATGACTTAAAGCCGCGCCAGCCGAGGCCGATGCCCCGGGCGCATCAGCGGCTTCGGTAAACGCGGACGGTGGAGCGGCACCGGTTTCCGGCACTCAGAAGGCAGTTTAAGGCCTTTTTGTCTCACCATGCTGCTCGTCTCGTAGCGGAACTGCCCGAAACTAATGAGAAATCCTCGGAACTGCTGGTTTTCGCGCCCATCGCCCTAGTTCCGGACGAGGTTGCGTTCCGCGGCGGTCCGGACGAGCCCGCTGCGCTGCGTGTCAGCATCGCCTCGGCGCTGGCGCCTTTAGCACTATTCGCGATTTTTAGTCGGACGCCCTAGCTCTTCTGGCCGGAGTAGTCGCTCCTCTGCTTCAACCCAGGAGCTGATGGCAGCCAATTCGGGTTGCCCCGTTGATTCGCCGCGCGTTATGGCATTCAATGCGCCAAGGGCAGAGTCCACGTTGTCGTCTTGCATACAGATTCCTTTATCCTTGGATCAAGTTGCACTTCCTGGTGGATGATGTTGTGGTCGTGGTGCAAGCGTGATGCCAAACGCCCAACTCTCGGCTGGCCTTTCACAAACCTCTTACAATCCAGTCTGCGCACGCACCAGAGCGCATATCGCGGTGCGCCTCCGGCTTGCTACATTGAACCTCCAGGTGAATCCGGTAACCAAAAGGTGAACAATTAGGAGGTCATTTCGACGATGGCAGTATCGACCAGCGGCCAGCTACCACCGCCCTCGAACACCACGTTTCCTCTAAAAGACTGCCCTCATGGCCCTCTTGACAAAGCCAGCAAGACAGCTCGCGCCCCAATACCTCTGTTAGCTTTCCGATGTCTTCCCGATAATAGGCGGCCAGATCCTCTCGATCGGTGTCCATGGTCGCCGATCCGCGGCGCTTGAACATGAGAGCCTTCTGACGGCGGGTGGAAAACTTCAGGACAAAGCGGCTTCAAGCGTTCCCACAGGCCGGGGTCTCCTCAGGAGATAGTTGGCCGAGTGCTTGTGGGACTTGCGCTTCCAGGCGTCTCTCGGACATATCCGGCGCGAAGCGTCGGTCCAGACCGAGAAAGTCGAAAGTCTCCACCAGGATTTGCTGCGCCTTTTTTCGGTATTCGTCCTCGAAGAGATAGATGCGGACCCGCTCTCGACCGAACAAGTCCAGATGTCGCCGGACTTGTTCGTAGTAGAGCCCGAACTGCAGAAACGGATAGAAGACGTCAAAGCGATCGTTCTTGCGGTGCAGGCTGGTTTCCATGGCCTGCCGGAAAGAGATCTGGGCACTCCGGCGTTTACTGCGTGCCAATATTCGGAGAACGCCCAATCGGCAGGCTTGTGCAAGGCCGCGATAATTCTGGCTTCCGGCACTTTGGCAAAGATGTCGGCGGCAGCCGTCCGCGACCGCAGATAGCAAACGCTAGCCTCCCCAACCGCCCGTGCACCTTGCGTGCTGAAACAGCGTCAGGTAGTCGTCCCATGCCGGGATCATCCCGCCGAAACGCAGCTCGGAAATGGGCCGTTCAAATTCCGCATCGCGCCTGGCTTGATCCCGCATCCCTTCACAGACGTTCCCGATGCGAATCTCCGAGGCGCAGTAGTGCGGCTCTTTGATTGGACGAATGTAGATCTGAGGATATTGGCGCAAGTAGCGGTGGAGCGAAGTGGTCCCGGCCTTGGGAGCACCCACCCAAAAAGAAATTGGGCTGGACTGGAGACATGGCGCCTGCAACCGCGCCAGCCGCAGAACGTTGTATCACACCGGCCAGGGCGATAGTGCCCACCACTCCCGCATCGGAGTTGTCGGCACCCGGAGACAAGCCAGAGCCTGCGTTCTGGACGATCTGGCGCGGAACGCGTGCAGAGTGCCAACGTGACAGGACGCTGTGTCGCAACATCTGTTTAGGGCCCGTTCCCACGTCATCTGGCCAGTGATTGGCTCTGCATCAGCGCGCTTATCGTGTAGGAGTTTCAATCCTGATTCATGATGGCGTCATTCGAACGGATAGACGGCGGAGCTCCTTACATCAAATCTGGCCATCGGGTAGTTGCCAAGGTCAATTGACAAGCACGTTCGCATTTGGCTGCCGGAAGATCAAGGATTATTCCGGCCTCCGCCCCGTGAGTTACCATGAGCATGCCATGACCCGAGCGGTCGAGATTGGGTGCGCGCTGGCAATGGCTGGCGCCTGTTTCGCGCAGAACCAGCAGTATCGCGCAACTCTCGCCGTTGAAGGCGGCGCCAACCTTCCTTCGACGCCGCTGTTCGTCCCCTCGCCTGCCGGCCAGGATTTGCCTCCCTGCCATGTTTTGAACGCTTTCGCCAACGGGGTGGTCATCTACACGGTTGTGGTGGTCATCGATCCTGGGTCCGACCGGATGACGCGCCATTGGGACGATAAGTGTGCAGTTACCATCTTGCTGAAGGGTTACCGGAACGCCAGCGTAACGCTGCATGACGGCGCGGTGATCGTGCTGAAGCGGATCGGCGATCCCGAGGGCTCTACCGTTTCCGTGACCGCTCTCCATGCCCCCAAAGAGGCTGTAAAAGCCTACGACAAGGGCATCCAGGCCATGAATGATGGCAAGCTTTCCGGTGCGCAGAAGCAGTTTGACCGCGCGGTCACGCTGTATCCGGATTATGCTCAAGCCTGGAGTCAGCTGGGCGAGGTGCTGGAACAGCAATCGGAGCTGAAAGAGGCGGTCGAGGCCTGTGAGCACGCGCTTAAGGTCGATCCCAAATACATCCGCCCCTACCTGCAGTTGATCCGCCTGGCGGTCGACGGGAAGAGAATGCAGGACGCCGCGGCTCTCGGCGAGCGCGCCATGCAACTGGACCCCGTGGAATTCCCCGGAATCTACTACTACGACGCCATGGCCAATTACGAGTTGAAACACCCGGACGTGGCCGAGAAGGCCGTCGACAGGGCTATCGAGCTCGACAAGGCCCACGAGTACCCAGCCGCCGAGGCGCTGCTGGGCAAGTTGCTGGCCGACAAGGGCGATTCCCGTGGCGCGATGGACCACTTCACGAAATACGTGCAGCTCGCCCCGAAGGCCGACGATGTGCCAGCCATCCGTCAGCGCATGGCGGAACTGGAGCGCGGCGGGGCGCAGCCGAAATAGGCATCGGACGGAGTGGAATCTGGCGAACACGGATGACCGGCGGAAATTCGCCGGGCGCTTCGGCGGGCGCGCCCGCGAGGCGGCGTGCTTCTTGCGTGAGGCGTTCCTGCGCAGCCAGACGAGGCGCGTTCCGCGGCGGCTCGCGCGCTACACCAGCCATCGCTTGCCTGCCTGTGCGCGCTCGCTCCCCGCCGGCGGAAATTCGGCGAGCGCTTCGGCTGACACGCCCCGAAGCGGCGGGCTGCTTGCGTAAACGTGTCGGAGTTTCGGAACCCTACGTCTGAAAACCCGGCACGCCCCGCCCGCTCGGGTGCGCGCGCTCTCGTGTTTTCATTCGCATAGACCTGGGTCCCCCACGTGCCTTGCCTCATAGCGGAGGTAAATCGTGTCCCTCTTGAATTGGAGCGATCCGGACAGTACCTGGCTCAACGTCACCAATATCGCCCTCGGCGTCGTTGTGGTCGTCTGCGTGGCCGTTATGCTGGGCGGCGTAGCGCACGAAATCATATCGCGCCTGCGCAAGCGCCGCCGCATCGACGCGGAACTCGACCGCGACATGCGCCTGCTCAACGACGATCACGCGTTCGATTCCCCCAGTCTTGGCATAACTATGGCCGATGGCGGCGCGAAGCGCGAACCATGAATTGCCCATTTCTCAAGGAAACGCGCGTCAAGTACTGCGACAAGTCCGCGTTCCGGAAAATGATACCCATCGCCGGCAATGTCGCGCAGGAAACCTGCTCGACGCCGCGCTATCGGGAGTGCGCCGTGTATCGGCGCCACGCGGAAGATTCCCATCAGGAAGAATACTCATCGCAGTGCCCCTACCTATGCGAATCGCTCGCACAGTATTGCGCGGCGTCCGCCGTCTTACGATTGATTCCGCATAGCGAGCCGTTGCTGAGCCGTTGCGGCAGCGACTCTTACCACTATTGCGACGTCTACCTGGGCACAACCGGTCCGGCGGCAACCCAGGCTGCTGGCGGAGAGCGCGATTGTTCCGTGGGTGGCATCCGCGTCCCCACGCGCCTGCACTATTCGGCCAACCACATGTGGCTGGATGCCGACAAAGGCGGATCGTATCACGTGGGAGTGGACGCCTTCCTGGCACGCGTCCTGGGCGCCGCGGATCGCATTACTTTCCTGAAACAGACGGGTGTCGACCGCCCCAGTGTTGTACTCACGGTGCGTGGCGTGGATCTGGAAGTTGTCTTTCCCAACCCGATGCTGCTGACGGCATCCAATCTGTATCTGCGCGCGAATCCGGCCAAGCTCACCGCCGATCCCTACGGCATGGGCTGGCTGTTTCGAGGCGTGCAGTTGCCCGGCCAGCCGCCCGTGACTTCCGGCCTGATTCGCGGCGATGCCATCCTGCCTTGGATCGAACGCGAAATCGACCGCATGTCGACTTTTCTCGCCGAATGCAGAATTTCGCGGCACGGCGTGAGACTGATGAACGATGGCGGCGTCTTCAGACCGGACATGTTCCAGCAACTCAGCCGAGAGGAAGCCCTACGCCTGTTCCACGAATTCTTTTGGGGATTACGGGTATGACTAAGTTTCAAGAGCATCGTGGCAAAATTCTCTTTCTGGCGGGCCTGCTGACAGCCCTGGCGGTAGGCTGGCGCGGCTTTCCGGTAATGCTGTTCCAGCACGTGCCGCAGCCAGTCGAATTCAGTCATAAGATCCATACCGGCAAGGCCGGCGCCAAATGCGAGGACTGTCACTCTCTCCGTGATGACGGCACCTTTGCGGGCACCCCGGCGCTGGACAAATGCTCCGGCTGCCACGCGCAACCCATGGACACGTCCGCCGAAGAGAAGCGCTTCATCGACCGCTATGTGACTCCCAACCGCGAGATCCCCTGGCAGGTTTATTCGCGCCAACCCGAGAACGTCTATTTCTCGCATGTCTTCCACATCAAGCTGGCGCATCTGGATTGCCGGCAATGCCATGGCGCGCAGGGCGAGAGCGACACGCTGGCCCCCGCCCGCGTGAACCGCATCAGTGGCTACAGCGGTTCGCCCGATTTTCAGAATATGGCTGCCTGCGAGGAATGCCATCGCCAGCGCGGCGCGGCCAACGGTTGCCTGGCCTGCCACAAGTGAGGAATTTATGGGGTTCACGCGACGCGATCTTCTGAAATTCACGGGCGGAACGGCAGCCGGACTGGTGTTCACCCCCGTGCCCTGGAACCTTCTGCGCGATACGGCCGTGCTGTCGGAAAACTGGCCCGGAATTCCGCGGCCGGCAGACGGTGAAATCCGCACCCGCTACACCACTTGCACGCTCTGCCCGGCCGGATGCGGCGTACGCGCCCGCTGCGTCGGCGATCAGCCGGTCAGCCTGGCCGGCGTAACCGGACATCCGGCCAGCCGCGGCGTCTTATGCCCGGCCGGCTTGGTGGGACATCATCTCGCGTTCTGCCGCAACCGCGCGGCCGAGCCATTGGCGAATGGCAAACCTGTCGAGATCGAGTACGCCTTGTCAGCCGTCTCCACGGCGATAGCCGCATGTGGACCGCACGAATCCGTGGCGATCCTCGATCCGCGGCCTGGCCGCGCCGCCTCGCTGATTTATCGCCGCTTTTTGGCCGGGCTGCCCAATGCGGTCCACTGCGCGCCGCCGGATGCCCAGCCGTATGGCCGGTTCAGTATCGACCTCGAAAACACCCGTGCCATTGTCAGCTTCGGCGTACCGGTTCTGGATGGATGGCTCAGCCCCGGCCGAGTGCTCGCCAATCGCGGCCATTTCCAGTTGATTCAAGTGGAGCCGGCATACTCGCGCACGGCATCGCTGGCAGACTTATGGGTGCCGGTTCTGCCCGGTAGCGAAGACGCCTTCGCCGCAGCCGTGATCCGTGCACTGCAGGGTGACACATCCGACCCGCGCGCTGCCAATGTCGCCCCCATCCTGACCAGGAGCAAGCCGGCCATCGCGGTCGGCGCCGGTGCAGCCGCCGGCGCGCTTAACGCGGCACTTGCCAACATCGGGCGGCCCGGCGGATTTCTCCCCCGCCGCGACTTCACACCGGCCATCGATATCGCCACCCTGCCCGACGGTTCCATCCGCATCCTGCTGATCGAAGAAGGCGCCGGCGCCGGTCCTATTCCGTGGGATCTGCTGCGGCGAAAGCTCGTCCCGCGGAATTCGGTAGTGGTGGCGCTCACGCCTTGGCTGGATGGCTGCGCGCAGCATGCCGATTACGTGATCCCAGCGCCCATGTACCTCGAGTCACTGGATGAAGCACCCACACCCGCGGGCTCTACTGTAGCGGGATTCAGCCTGTCGCCCGCTCTGCTTCCGGGCCCGCCCAAGCTCATCCCGCCCGCCGAATTCGTTCTGCGCCTGGCACACGATTCCGCTGCCTATCCCGATGTCCTGAAGCAGCGCGTCGCGGCCATCAAGAAGGACGGCCGTGGCGCCGTCTTCACGTTCCCGGACGGCAAATCCACGCGCGTCTCCGATGTCGTTTCCACGGGCGATCTCTGGAAAACGATGCTGGGCGGCGCCGTGTGGCTCGACGATCCGCTGACGCCATCCTCCACCGGCTTCCCGGCACGCCCGGTCGAAACCGTCGACTCCCCGGCCCCCACGCCCGAGTATCCCTTGGTCCTCATCGCCGCCGATAGCACGCCGCCACACGGTTCTCCGCTGATGAGCAAGCTTTATCGGGAATCCGGCCTGCGCCGGTCCACCAATGCGGCCATCATGCATCCGGACACGGGCCGCGGCCACGGCTTGGCGGACGGCTGTCGCGCGATCGTCAAGAGTCCAGCGGACGCATATACGGTGCAGGCGATCTTCGATCCGGCCGTGATGCCCGGAGTGATCGAGATGGCAATGGTGGGGCAGGCGCCTTCACCTGCCAACATAAGGAGGGCATAACCTATGGCCGCCACACCCAAAACCGGCGCGTTACGGCATGGTGGGGCAGGCGCTTTCGCCTGCCAACATAAGGAGGCATAATCCATGACCGCTACACCCAAACCGGCACGTTACGGCATGGCGATCGACCTGGACCGCTGCACGGGATGCGGCGCGTGCATGATCGCCTGCGCGGTCGAGAACAACGTCCCCCCTGCGCGGCCCGACGCCAACCCCCGCACGGGAATCACCTGGATGCGCGTTTACCAGATCTCGAACGGCGCGCCCTTTCCCGATAACCGCGCTGCATTTATCCCCATCCTGTGCCAGCAGTGCGGAAATGAAACGCCATGCGCCGCGGTCTGCCCGCAGGAGGCTGTTGAAGTCGATCCCGCCACCGGCATCGTGGATCAGATGCCGCAGCGCTGCCTAGGCTGCCGTTACTGCATGGCCGCGTGCCCGTATCACGCCCGCTACTTCAATTGGTGGGACCCGCAGTGGCCGTCCGGCATGGAAAAGACTCTCAATCCGGATGTGGCGACTCGCATGCGTGGCGTAGTCGAGAAGTGCAACTTCTGCCACGGCCGTCTGCATGCCGCCCGCGCGCGCGCCGCCGTGGAAGGCCGCCACGAATTGCGTTCCGGCGAATATATGCCGGCGTGCGTGGAGGCTTGCCCGGCCGCCGCCATCGTATTCGGCGATCTGGCCGATCCAGCGAGCGAAGTCGCGCGTCTGGCGCGCGGCGGTGGTTCCTTCCGCATCCTGGAACGGCTCGGCACCGAGCCTAAGATTTACTACCGAACGGCGCGGCCCTGGGTTCGCCAGGCTGCCGCGCAACCGCGAAAGGAGCCCGCACATGCCTAACGCTGTAGCGGATCAGGTGTCCAGACGCGTCCCGGCACCGCACGCAGGAGTGCGCGCGCCACGGTGTTCACAGCCAAAATTCCTGCTCTGGATACTGCCCTGGTGCGCGCTGCTGGCCTTCGGCCTCTATGGAGCAGGCCTCTGCCTGGTCAAAGGCCTCAACCAGACCAACATGGATAACCGCTTCGTCTTCGGTCTCTGGATCTTCTTCGATCTCACCGTCATCGCACTCGCCGCGGGCGCCTTCTTCACCGGCTTCCTCCTTTACATCCTCAAGAAGAGCGAGCTCCGAGCGGTAATCAACAGCGCGGTGGTCATCGGCTTCATCTGTTATAGCGGGGCCGTGGCGGCCCTCCTGGTGGATGTGGGACAGCCTTTGCGTTTCTGGTTCACCTTCTGGCATCCCAATGTCCACTCCATGCTGACCGAAGTGACTTTCTGCATCAGTTGCTATCTCACGGTCTTATTCATCGAATACGTGCCCATCGTTTTGAGGAATCGCAAGCTACGCCAGATCCCATCGTTCCTGGTCTTCGAATTCGAGTTGCATAAGCTGATGCCCGTTCTGGCGGGCGTGGGAACGTTCCTCTCGTTCTTCCACCAGGGATCCCTCGGCGGATTGTACGGCGTGCTGCGCGGGCGGCCCTTCGCCTTTCGCGAAGGGTTCGCCATCTGGCCGTCCACGTTCTTCCTGTTCATCCTCTCGGCCGCGGCGGCCGGGCCGGCCTTCATTCTGCTCACCACGTGCCTGGTCTCGAAGATCTCCGGCAAGCGGTTGGTCCGGCCCGACGTGCTGACGCTCCTTGGCCGCATCTCCGGCATCCTATTGGTCCCCTACATTCTGTTGAAGTCCATCGACACGCTTGTCTGGATCAACCGCACGTCGCCGGCGCGGGGCTTTGCGGCGCACGAGTTCTACGCCTGGAAACCGTTTGGCACCTGGATCCTGTTCGCCGAAATCGTCGTTTTCGGATTGTTGCCCGCGCTGATCCTGCTGCGCCGCCGCCTGCGCCAAAGCACCGCCTGGCTGGTCTCCGCGGCCACGCTGATCTGCCTGGGCATCGCGCTGAACCGCTTCGTGCTCACCATTCAGACGCTGGCCTTGCCCACGCTGCCCTTCGATCCAGTCATGTCCTATTTGCCAAGCTGGCAGGAGACCGCCACTTTACTGGCGGTGGTGGCCTACGGCGTTCTCATCTACTCCTTCTCATTCCGCTATCTGACGCTCTTCCCGCAGGAAAAGGATCTGTTATGTTAAGCCACGTCATTTTTCTAGGCCTTTTCTATGCAGTCTTGCTGGTGATATCCGCCACTATCGCGTTGTCTCTCTTTCGCGCTGCACAGGATTTCCGCGCCCGCCGCGCCGAAGCCATCTGCTGGCAGGCCACTTTCCCGGATCTGCCCGCGCGCGAACGCGTTTGCCGCCACGAGTTCACCGGCGAATTCCAGCACCGCATCTGCGACAAAGCCTTCGACTGCCGCGAGTGCCAGACGCATGCCGCCCTAGTCGCCAAACGGCCGGCCGACGCCGCGCCGCAGCCCAGCGAAGCGGAAGTGTACGGCCTGGATTTCCCGCTCGACCGCTTTTATCATCGCGGACACGCCTGGGCGCATCCCGAGCCGGATGGCACGGTCACTGTCGGACTCGATGCGCTGGGAGCGCGCCTGGTCGCCGAACCGGACGCGATCGAACTGCCCGCCGTCGGCAGCCACTTACAAACGAACGGCGCGGCCTGGCACATGCGCAAGCGCGGCGCACACGTACGCATTCTCTCGCCGCTCGATGGCGAAGTAGTCGCCTCAGGTGACGCGCAGGACGGCTGGTATCTGAAAGTGAAACCGGATGGCGGCCAGTTGGATACGCGGCATTTACTTCGCGGCGCAGAAATCCGGCCCTGGATCGCCCGCGAAATGGAGCGCCTCCAAGCCGCGCTGGCCCCCGCCAATCAAGCCCCCACGATGGCCGACGGAGGCGTACCCATGGACGACATCGCCGCTGGGCATCCCGACGCCGACTGGGACGCAGTGTGCGCCAAGATCTTCCTGCAGCCATAGAAAAGAAAACATGTAATCACCGATGGACATAGTTGCACACGGATAAAACGGTTTCATCAGCGTGCATCTGCGTCCCTCTGCGGTTCCATGCTTTCGTTTTCTTATAAAACTGGAACTGGCCGCGGCAGAGACATGCCCATCGCAAAGCGCATTACCATCGAAAACGCTGAATCTCGACGACACCCGCGATATGCGCGCGTTCGGCCATCAAGCGATCGCTGCGGGAACGGAGTGAGTACGATCTGAAGTCGACCAACTGCGGCGGAAAGGCCTTGGCCTTCTGGATGGAAAGGGAAACCTGCTCGTGTAGGAACTCCCGGCAGACATGCAGGAAGGCTCGAACGCGCCCGTCATCCGCGTAAACCTCGACGTTGCTTGTCGATGTTGGCTAGTCAGGACTTCCGGAGTTGGCCATCTGCCGCACTTCCGCGGGACTCAACGAAGACGGACGGCCGCGTCGCCCTCGCCTGCTCGTAACATCCACGCTTCTCGTCGATGTCGGCGAGATCCGCTCGCCTACGCGTATTCCTTCAGTTTGTTATGCAACGTCTTCAAGCTGATGCCCAGGATCTCGGCGGCCCGCGTCTTGTTGTTTCGAGTGTGTTCCAGCGTGCGCAGAATAAGGCCCTTCTCGGCCTCTTCCACTGTCGTGCCGATGCTGAAGCGCACGGAATCCGGCCCCTCCGCCCCCTCCTGCGCCGTGGCCGCCGACCCTGCGCCGGCGGCGGCCACCAACGCCGTCCGGGTCTGCAGGAACGCGGGGATGTGTTTGAGCTCAATTGTGCCTTCCCCCGCCAGAATCACGGCGCGCTCCAGCACGTTCCGCAATTCACGCACATTACCCGGCCAATTGTGGCGCTCCAGCGCCAGCAGTACGTCCGGCGCAATGTCGCTCACCCGGCACTCGTGCTTGCGGTTGAGGTCGCCGATCAGCGCTTCGGCAATACGGGAAATATCCTCCTTGCGCTCCCGCAACGGCGGCAAGTGGACGTGAAATACGTTTAAGCGGTAGAAGAGATCTTCGCGCAGATGGCCGCCGCGGAGAGCTTCGTCCGGCGCTTTGTTGGTGGCCGCCACCACCCGCACATCCACCTCGAACTCCGCCCTACCCCCCAGCCGCCGCACCTTCGAATCTTCGAGGATGCGCAGCAGCTTGGCCTGCGTGGGCATGGGCATCTCGCCGATCTCGTCGAGCAGCAGGGTACCGTGTTGCGCCACCTCGAAACAGCCCGCCCGCCGTTCCGAAGCGCCCGTGAACGATCCCTTCTCATGCCCGAACAATTCGCTCTCGATCAGGGTCTCCGGTAGCGCCGCGCAGTTGATGGCGATGAACGGTCCTTCCCGGCGCGGACTCAGATCGTGAATGGTGCGCGCCACTAGTTCCTTGCCGGTGCCGCTTTCCCCAGTGATCAACACGCAAGCCTTACTCGGGCCGGCCTGCTGCAAAAGCGAGAAAATCTCCATCATCCGGGGGGAGGCGCCCACCAGTTCCCCAAGCGTCCCCTTGTATCCCAAGCGCCGTAACAGGGTCCGTTTTTCCGCGCGCAGTCTGGCGTGTTCCGCCGCCCGGCGCACCAACACCTCCAGGGTCTTCGGTTGAATGGGTTTCTCCAAAAACCAGAACGCGCCCAGTTCATGCACCGTCTTTACCGCTGTTTCGATGTTGCCGAAGGCTGTCAGCACAATGGTGGGCGGCATGTCGCCCATTTCCCGCAACTTATCGAGGAAACCAAAACCGTCCAGGCCTGGCATGCTGAGATCGGTCAGGATCACATCGGCCGCATTGTGGCTCAAGGCTTCGAGCGCGGCATTGCCCTCCGCCGCCGTCTCCGGCGTCATGCCCCACGCCGCCACCATGGCTGCCAGTCCGCTGCGTTGGCTGGGTTCGTCGTCTACGATTAAAACTCGCACGGTTCCAGTCCTTTAATACGATTCTGTCTCAATTGTACCGCCCTCCGGGTGTTCTATCATGTCGGAACACGAGTTGCACGGGAGAAGTTGTGCCGGACCTCTCGCACACTCCGATTTTAGTTGATAATGGTAACAACGAGACGGAGCCAGGCCGGTGAAGCGGTCCTGGGAGTCCTATCTCGGTGCCCGGGGACTCATGGTCTTCGAAACGGTCCGACGCGCCCGCCGCCGTATCCTCGCCAACGAGGCTGTGCGCCAAGGTGCGTTTTCGCTCAGTGCCGCGCTCGCCTCGCTGATCCTGCTTCTGCTACTGGGCACCCAGATCCTTAATTGGCCCTGGCTGCTCTTGCTGCCCGCTGCCACCCTGGCCGTGGGGGCCTATGCGACGTGGCGGCGCATGCCCTCGGGCTATCGCGTAGCCCAGCATGTGGACCACCGGCTGGGGCTGCCGGATACCTTGTCCACTGCCCTTTTTTTCGCCTCCGACGGGCAGCCCCCGGCGGGGATGCGCCGTGCACAATGGTCGCAGGCCGAAAGCCTGGCGGCCGGGCTGGATTTACGGCGCGCCATTCCGATCCGTCTGCCGCGAGCTATTTATTGGACTGCGCTGCTGGCTATGATCGCCGGCAGCCTTTTCGCGTTGCGCTACGGCCTGGATCGCCGCCTGGATCTTCGCCCCCCGCTGGCGCGAATCGTCCAGGAGCGGCTGGGAATCGTGCCGGAACAGCCGCAAAACGCGCGCGCCCGCAAGGACGCCAGGCAGCCCGATCGCCGCGAGGAGACCGGCTTCTCGCTGGACGACACACAGCAGAAGGGCCCCGGTGAATTGGATGCCGCGCCGGACACCGCTCTGGACACCGTGGGCGTGCCGGACGTGGACAACAGCAAGACCGCATCCAGCCGCGCCGACGGCTCCCAGAAGGATTCATCCGCACAACTCGAATCCGGGCAGAGCGAAAACGAAGAGTCCGAGGGCCTCAGCGCCAACTCGGGTAGCCAGCCGTCCGGCGAGGGCCGCCAGGGGCCCGGCGCAGCCAAACAGGGCCAGGCGGGCGAACAGCAGGGCGCCGGCAATACCGCCGAAAACTCCAGCCTGCTCTCCAAATTCCGTGACGCCATGTCCAGTCTGCTAAATCGCATGCGGCAGCAGCCCGGCGCACAGGCGGGACAGCAACAAGCCTCCGCGAAGGGCGGCCGCCAGTCCAAGGGGCAAGCAGGCAACAACCGCCAGGATGGAAAGCAGGGCCAGCAGCAGGGCGAAGGGCAGCCGGGAGATGCACAGGACGGCCAGCCCGGAGACGATAGCCAGAATGCCCAGAGCGCCCAGTCGGGCAGTAGCGGCCAGGGCGGGCAGGAGCCATCCACCAAGCAACCCGGCAGCGGCATTGGACGGCAGGATGGCAGCAAGGACGTGAAGCTCGCCGAGCAGCTTGCGGCCATGGGCAAGATCAGCGAGATCATCGGCAAACGCTCCGCCAACCTGACCGGAGAGGTTACCGTGGAAGTCCAGAACAGCAACCAGCAGTTGCGCACGCCGTACGCCCAGCGAGCCGCAAACCACGCTGAAACGGACGGAGAAATCAGCCGCGACGAAGTGCCTGTAGCCCTGCAAGCCTACGTGCAGCAGTATTTCGAGCAGGTGCGCAAGCAGGCGCTGGGACCCGTGGGCGTGAAACCGCCGGAAACTCCCGCGCGCCATAAGGGTGAGCCGCCGAAGACGCCGGGCTTCTGATCTGCGGCTTCTGGGTAGCAGAGCGGGAGTTTAATAGGCGAGGCGGGCACGATACACTATTATTCGAGGAAACCTCCCAAGGTAACGCAGGCAAACTTATGAGAGTGACCATCGAACTGCCGCAAGAGATTGAGGCCGATATGTTGGCGCAAGCCAAAGCAGAAGGCATGCCAGTAGGCGAATATCTGCAAAGCCTGCTCAGCGGGCGGGTGTCGGCAAGAAGCGGTCAAAGCAAGCTATCGCCGGAGGAGTGGATCAGACGGTTTGAGGCATGGGTAGCGAGTCATTCCCGAACTGCGGTCGTCCTGCCGGATGCCGCGATGGAGCGGGAAGCGATCTATGGTGACCACGGACGGTGATGGAGACGCTCGTCGATACTAATGTTCTGTTACGATTGCTACAACCTGAACATCCTCAGTGCGCGGTAGCCTCAATGGCGCTGGCTGCCCTTCGGCGGCAAGAATCTGAGTTGTGCATCGCGCGGCAAAACCTCGTGGAGTTCTGGGTAGTGGCCACACGGCCGATCGCCGAGAACGGCCTTGGCATGAGTCCTCTGATGACGGCGGGCGAAGTACGGGTGTTGCGCGACCTCTTCCGGGTCTTAGAGGGGAAGTCGGGTATAGCGGAAGCTTGGGAAAAACTAGTCTCCGTCCACATGGTTTCCGGCAAGCAGGCGCACGATGCACATTTGGTGTCGGTGATGAATGTGCACGGCGTGCGGCGCATTCTTACGTTCAACGGCGCCGATTTTAGACGCTACGACTCGGTTGAGGTGATTGTCCCATCCTCAATTCACACGTAGGGGCTGCGAAGGCCCGTGTCTAGATAGGCCCAAGTTAGGATACGCCATCATGACCCGCGAAGAATTTCTCCTGTCGATCGACGAGCTGTTGGAACTTGAGTCCGGTACGCTGAAGGGGTCCGAGAAGCTGGCAGACCTGGAGAACTGGGATTCTCTTAGCATTGTTAGCTTCATGGGACTGGCAAAAGAGCGGTTGAATATAACGTTACCGGCCAAAGGAATCGCTGCGTGCCAGAGCGTGGATGATTTGTTCGCTCTTATCCGGAGCCAAGCCGCTTCATAGGGCCGCCAAGCGTCCGGCGCGGGAAGAGGTCCACCGATTTGCTAAACTGCGGCTTGGAGTTTCCGGCGTGAGGTGCGGAGCATGAGTATTAACCCGATGGATCTGACGGGCCGCCTCATTCTGGTAACGGGTGCCTCGTCAGGTATTGGCCGGGCAACTGCGCTCTTGCTGAGCCAGTTGAACGCCCGACTAATTCTGGTGGCCCGTAACAGAGACCGCCTCGAGCAAACACATTCGGCGCTCGAAGGCACCAATCATCAAGTCGAGCCGTTCGACCTGACCAATCTTGATGCCATCCCCGGCTGGATCAAAGATCTGGCTTCGCGTTCCGGCCCGCTGCACGGTGTTGTGCATGGCGCCGGTGTGTACGGCGTTATTCCGCTGCGGATTCTCACTGCCCCGAAGCTGGAGGAAATCTTGAGAGTGAACCTCAGTGCGGCGATGCTCTTGGCCAAAGGGTTCCGCCAGAAAGGTTGCCATGCGGACGGTGGCAGCCTCGTGCTGCTGTCGTCGGTGGCCGGATTGCGCGGACACGCCGGTATCTCGGCGTACACGGCCAGCAAGGCGGCTCTGTTGGGGCTTGCCAGGTCCCTGGCCATGGAATTAGCGCGCGAGGGAATTCGTGTGAACTGCGTGGCGCCTGGCTTGGTCGCCACGGAAATGTCGGCCCAAGTCGAAGAACAGACGCCGGGAGAGATAGCTGGCGTCGAAAACGCGCATCCGCTCGGCGCAGGCAGGCCACGAGACGTGGCCAACGGGATTGCTTTTCTGCTCTCCGATGCCGCGCGCTGGATTACGGGCACGACCCTTACGATCGACGGAGGCTACACTGCGCACTAAAGTGGAAAGCGAACGCACATTCTCGCGTGAGGTCACACAGTGTACGCGGCCATAAGAGCGACTGCATACTATCTGCCCACCGCGGTATCTACGACCGCCGACTTGGCTGCCGAGTTTCCCGAATGGCCGGTTGAGAAAATCGATAAGAAGACAGGAATCAGCGAGCGCCACATCGCCGGACCGCAAGAGTGCGCCTCCGATCTCGCGTTTGCCGCCGCCCAGAAGTTGTTTTCGTCCGGGGCTGTGGCTCCCGCCGACGTAGACTGTCTGCTGCTCTGCACGCAAAGCCCGGACTACTTTCTGCCCGCCACCGCGTGTCTGCTCCAGGACCGCCTGCGCATACCAACCACCGCCTTCGCTCTCGATTTCAACCAGGGCTGCTCCGGCTTCATCTACGGTCTCGGTATGGCAAAGGGCCTGATCGAAACCGGACAGGTAAAGCGCGTCCTCTTGCTTACCGCGGAGACCTACAGCAAGTTCATTCATCCGCGGGATCGAAGCGTCCGGACGATATTCGGCGATGCCGCCGCCGCGACTCTAATCGAGGCGGTAGACCACCAAGGCCCCGCACCCTTGATCGGCCCGTTCGTATGGGGCACCGACGGCAGCGGCGCCAAGAATCTCATCGTTCCGTCAGGCGGTATGCGCTGCCCCCGCTCAGCCGAGACGGCGCGGGAGTTCGAGGACGGCAGCGGGACGCCCCGCACGCAGGATAACCTGTTCATGGACGGCGCCGAGATCTTCGAGTTCACGCTCCGTGTAGTGCCCGATGCGTTTCACGAGCTCCTGGCCCGTGCCGGCAGAACTCCGGAACAGGTCGACCTCTTCATTTTTCACCAGGCGAACCGATACATGTTGAACTCGCTCCGGATGGCCCTGAACATCCCGGAAAACAAGTTCTATGTAGCCATGCGGCATTGCGGCAACACGGTGTCTTCAACCATACCGATCGCCATCAAGCACGCGTCCTTAGAAGGTAAGCTGACCCCGGGGACCGTGGCGATGTTGGTGGGATTCGGAGTGGGATACTCTTGGGGTGCTGTTCTAGTCACGTGGACTTAGTAATCAAAGAGGTTTGGCCGGTATGCTTCAGATTCTCAAGTTGACGGCCTATAAGGCGGCAAAGAAGACCGGGTATTTCGCTGCGGCAGGGCATAGCAGTTGGCGGCGCGATCGCCTTGTTATTCTTTGTTACCACGGTATTGCGTTGACTGACGAACACCGGTGGAATCCCAATTTCTATGTGACTGTCGACCTCCTACCCCGAAGATTGGAGATGCTGCGGCAATCCGGATGCAACATTCTGCCGCTTGGCGAGGCTGTCGAACGCCTGCTTGCCGGTACTCTTCCCCCACGGTCCGTGGTTCTCACGTTTGACGACGGTTTCTTCGACTTCTATCGGAAGGCGGTGCCTGTATTACAGAAGTACCAAGCGCCGGCAACGGTGTATGTTTCGAGCTATTACGTGTCTCTTGAGCGGCCTGTGTTCGATCCGATGCTCGATTACCTGCTCTGGAAGGGAGCCGGCAGAACGCTCGATTGGCCCGAGGTGCTGGGTGATCCCGTGTTCCTGACATCTGAGAACCGGGCCCATACGTGGCAGCGAATCTCGAAGTTCGTCGCCGAGGCGGGGGACTCCGGGCGGGAAAAAGACGCCTTGCTTGGAGAACTTGCAGGCCGTCTTGCCATTGATTATCGCGATCTTTGTTCCCGGCGGATCCTCCAACTCATGAATTCTCATGAACTCCGCGTGGTCGCAGCGCTGGGATTCGATCTTCAGTTGCACACGCACCGCCACCGGTTGCCGCCCCGGAAGGACCTGTTCGTCAAGGAGATCGACGATAACCGCCGCGCGCTTGACCTTGACGGCAAGGATAACGGGGTCCTCAGACATTTTTGCTATCCAAATGGAGTCTACTGTGCCGAGTCTGGAGGATGGCTTCGGTAATGCGGAATCCTTTCGGCGACCACCTGTGACCCTGGATTGGCCTCGCAATCGTCGGATCCATACTACCTTCCGCGTTTCTGCGACTCGATGAATGTACACGACGTTGTCTTTGAGGGATGGGTCAGCGGTGCTGTCGGCCTTATGCCACGCAGGCGGCACAAATACGGCAACTAGTGTGGTGTCATATCGAACTATTGACAATCGACCTTTCAGAGCCGCGCGCGTCAGCAAGCGGTATGCGGGACACCACAGTGGCTTAGGGGTATTCGCCGGAGGCCATAGCGAGGATGTCGGATTCTCACACTGATTGGATCGACCGTATTGCAGAGACGGAAGCCCGCTGCGCGGGTGTCCTGTCATTGCCGGAATTCGCGGCAATTCCGGGAATTGCCGCCGGCCTGGGCTTCGGGCCGCCTCAGCTCAACGATCTGGTGGTTCACACCGCGCGAACGGGCATTCCCCTGGAGCGGTGGGAACGGTTAGCCGAAGCTTGCGAAAAACGGGGAATTCCGGAGAGCGGTTACGTTCTCCAGCGTTTTGTCCTGTTGAGCGCCGGAACCGGGAATCTTCGCCTTGTGCCGCACCTGCCCGTAGCCGGCGAGGTCAAGGATAGGCTGCTCAATCAGTTTCTCTACGTCTGTGCGCCGGACCGGGAGATGGCCAGCCTTCTCAACGCGCGGCACTACGGGTTCCGGGTCATGTGCAAGTTCATGCTGCTCGAGCGCTTTCCCGCCGGCCAATCCGACTGGGAGATAACCGGATTTCCGCGTTCTTGGCTGGTAAAGATGCCTGTTCGGGACCTCCCGAAAGCATTGAAATGTGTGTTTGTGCGGGCTGGGGGACGCTATCCTTTCTTTGAAACGCACACGGCCTTCCGGCGTGAGTTACCCATCCTCACGGAGGAAGACGAGAGAAAGACGTTTCAACTGTTGGCTGCGTCGATGAGGTTGCAGTTCCCCATCCGGGGTTACCTGGGTTCGGCTTGGTTCATGGATCCCAAATTGTCTGAAGTTTCACCACATCTGGCGTGGCTGTCGAATTGGTGGCGAGAGTGCGAAGAGTTTGGAGCGGTTTGGACGAACCTCGGAGAGGCGCCTCGAGATGGCGGGTTCCTCGTCGGCGATCGGCGCCGCCGCAGACTTTACGAAACCGGGCGCTGGAAACCGCTACAGGGGCTGCTAATCTGGGAACGCAGGGACCTGCTCCGCTGGTACGATTTCAATTACGGCAAATAGCTCGGCGCGCCCGCAACAAGTGATTCCCACAAACGGACACCCACCCCGCACGCAATCCCGCCGCACCCAATAGCTTCATTCACTTGCCCAACCCCGCAAACGGCCCTTCGCTTGCACTCCCGCCAAGGAAATGCCCAATCTCCTACGAGACTTGCGCTACTCTCTCCGCACCCTGCGAAAGATGCCCGGCTTCACCGTCGTGGCCCTGCTGGTCCTGGCGCTGGGCATCGGCGCGAACACCGCCATCTTCAGCGTCGTCAATGCTGTCCTGTTGCGTCCCTTGCCGTATCCCGGCGCCGATCGCCTCGCGCTGATCTGGGAAACGGATTTGAAAGACGGCATCAAGCGCGAAGGGCCGTCGGGGCCGAATTTCCTCGACTGGAAGGAGCAGAGCCAATCGTTCGAAGAGATGGCGCTACTCGAAGTCGGCACGGGCACTATCACGGGCGAGGGCGAGCCCGAACAGGTCACCGGTTTGCGCGTGACTACGAATTTCCTGTCGATGCTCGGCGCCCGCACCATTCTCGGACGCGGCTTTACGGCGGCTGAGGGCGCCGGCAAAGCGCGATATCCAGTCGCCGTACTCACGAACGGGTTTTGGAAGCGCCACTTCGGAGCCGACCCGCACATCATCGGACGGGCCATCACCATGAATAGCGAGCCGTACACCGTGATCGGCGTGCTCGCCCCGGATTTCTACCACCCTCTGCCTACCGATCTTTATGTGCCTTGGCCGATCGCGCAACTGCGCGCCAAGAGCCGCGTGGATCACGATTTCGGCGTCATCGGCCGCGTGAAGCCCGGCGTCACCATCGCCCAGGCCCAAGCCGAGTTGAGCACTATCGCGCGCAACATCGATGCGCAGACCCCCAGGCTGGCAGGCTGGGATGTGAGCGTGGTTGGCATGCAGCAGGCGCTCTTCGAATACATCCGGCCCGCGTTGCTGTTGCTCCTGGGCGCGGTGGGGCTTCTGCTCCTGCTGGCATGCGTGAACGTGGCGAGCCTGCTGCTGGCGCGCGTCACAGCGCGGGGCAAGGAGATGGGAATTCGCGCGGCATTGGGCGCCCGGCGCAGCCATCTGATCGCGCAGATTCTGAGCGAAAGCTTGTTGCTGAGCCTTGTTGGCGGCGGGCTCGGAGTCTTGTTCGCCGTCTGGGGCGTAGACCTTCTTAGCGGGGTCCTGCCCGGCACCCTTCCGATGGCGGAAGCCGGCGCCGAGATCATGCGCCCAATTATCGTCGTGGATGCCCGCGCGCTCGCCTTCGCGCTCCTGATCTCAACCGGGGCCGCCCTGATCTTCGGACTGATTCCCGCGCTCTATGTCGCCCGCGCCGATGTGAACGAAGCGTTGAAGGCCGGCGGACGGACCTCGTCCCCATCGCATGGCCGGACGCGGGTGTGGAGTTTGCTCGTGGCTGGTGAGGTGGCGCTCGCCAGCATGCTGCTGATCGGCGCCGGTCTCGCCATGAAGAGCTTCGTGAATCTGCAACACGTGAACTCGGGCATACGCCCCGATCATGTCTTGACGTTTCGCATGCGCCTGCCCACCGACAATCTCTACAAGAACGACCGCGACCAGGCCGATTTCTATCGGCGGGTACTCGACAAGGTGGAACAGATACCCGGCATTCAATCCGCCGGCCTTACCGACGTGCTTCCGCTGGGTCAGCAAAACGACCGGGAGTATTTCACCATCGAAAACCGGCCCCTGCCGCCCGGGCAGGAACTGGTGGCCGATTTCCGGCGTATCAGCCCGCGGTACTTAAGCACGATGGGAATCGCGCTGCTGCGGGGGAGGCTGCTTTCCGATCGCGATGTTCGCGACGCCCCGCCGGTAATCCTGATCGACGAAACGCTGGCGCGCCAGTATTGGCCCAACGAGAATCCCATCGGACGGCGCATGCGTTTGTGGGGTGAATTCCGCGAAATCGTCGGTATCGTGGGCCAGGTGCATCATTATGGTTTGGAGAAACAGCCGGAGCCGACCATATATGCGCCCTATGAGCAGATGACCGACAAGGCCATGGCGCTGGCCGTGCGGACCACCATGGATACACAGGCCGTGGTGAAAGCCGTGAAGCAGGCCGTGTGGTCGGTCGATCGCGGCCAGCCGGTCTTTCAGATCCGCAGCATGGAGGATTATTTGTCGCTGGCCGGCACCGCGCCGCGCCTTTCCACTGCACTGCTGTTGGTCTTCGCGAGCATCTCGATGCTATTGGCCGCGCTTGGGATTCATGGAGTAGTTTCTTACGGCGTCGCCCAGCGCACGCGCGAATTCGGACTTCGCATGGCGCTTGGCTCTACGCCGGGACAGGTCAAGGCGCTGGTAGTCCTCAGCGGTATCAAGACCGCACTGATCGGTCTCGCGGCCGGAATGGCCGGCGCCGCCGCGCTGGCATCGGCCTTGCGCGCGCTGCTCTATGGCGTAGCGCCGCTCGATCCTGGAGTTATGGCTGGAGTCGCAGCGTTGCTGCTCACTGTGACGCTGATCGCGAACTACATTCCGGCGCGGCGCGCGACGCACATCGATCCGATGGAGGCGCTGCACCAGGAGTAGCCGGATAGCCATTTCACAGCGAGCAAAGCTCGCCCTACGGCTGCTATCATCGGGAAAGCCTGCCCCGGGCGAACGTGGCGGAATTGGCAGACGCACCAGACTTAGGATCTGGCTCCCGCAAGGGAATGGGAGTTCGACCCTCCCCGTTCGCACCATCACAATCTTGACCATAGCCGCGCGGAACCCCTAGTCCGCGCCCGCCCGCAAGGCCCAGCCAGCCCTTTAGAAGCAGAAGTTTAGGCTTTGATTGTCCAAAACCACACCCCCCTTGACAACGGCCTTCAACCGTGATTAATCTAACGCAACGTACGTCTTCAAGGGCGTACCAAGCTATAGGGGGGAAAATGTTGAACCGAACGCGACTCAGTGTGTCGCTGCTGTTGATCGCAGCATGGGGGGGTGCCCTCGGCCTGGCGCAGGCGCCGGTCGGTTCCTTGAACGGTACCGTACATGACCAGACCGGCGGCGTGATGCAGGGAGCCACTGTCACGGTGACGAACAAGGACACCGGACAAGAGCACCAAGCCGTAACGAGCGCCGACGGGTCGTTCGCAGTGTCGCCCTTGCCCGCGGGGAACTACATCGTAAAGGCTGGTGCGTCCGGATTCCGCACCCTGATTGAAAACGCCACGGTCCAGGTGGGCCAAGTCACTTCCGTGGACCTGGTGATGCAGGTGGGCGCGGCCAGCGAAGTCGTCAGCGTGCAAGGCGAAGCCGCGCAGATCGACTATGACAGCCATACCATCCAGGGCGTGATCACGCGCCAAGAGATCGAGAACCTGCCCCTCAATGGCCGCAGCTTCCTGAATCTGGCCATGCTGGAGCCGGGCGTTACCGTCTCGGCGAACAGCGTCGGCCAGTACAACCGGCTGTTCGACGTGAATATCCTGGGCGCCGATTCCGGCAACGGCTCCGTGCGCATCACCGTGGATGGCGCCACTATCGCCGACTCGGTGACCGGCGGCACCCAGCAGAACTTCTCCCAGGAAGTAGTGCAGGAGTTCCAACTTTCCTCGATGAACCTGGATCTGGCCACCGCCATCGGCGCCGGGGGCGCCATCAATATCGCGACGCGCGGCGGCACCAACGATTTTCACGGCAGCGTTTTCTTCTTCGACCGGGACCACGACTTCTCCGCTTATCCCTATCTGCAGCGCGATCCGAATGAGCCGGCCAGTCCTTTTTTTGCGCGCCGCCAGTCGGGCTTCGAAGTGGGCGGGCCCGTCAAGAAGGACAAGCTGTTCTTCTTTTCCGCCCTGGAACATACCAACCAAGTGGGGGTCTATAGCGCGGTCCCGAGCGATCCGTTGTTTCAACAGTTCTCGTCGTATGCCGCCAGCCCCTTCCATGAAAACGAAATCAGCGAACGCCTGGACTGGCTCATCAACGCCAAGAACAGCGCCTCTCTGCGCTATTCCCACGACGGCAACAACGGCTACGCCCCCTCCGGCGGCGGCCAACTGCCGTCGGATTGGGACGTAAACAAGAACTGGGCCGATTCCGGCGTCTTTTCGCTCACCACCGTAGTGAACTCCACCACGGCGAACGAATTTCGCTATTCCTACACATACTGGTCGAACACCAACAATCCGCCCACGTCGGCCCAATGCCCGCCCCCCTGCCTGGGGCTGGGAGGGCCAAACATCAGCATCGTCGGCGTGTCGAACTTCACCATTGGTAATGCCACCAATGCGCCGCAAAGCCGCGTGCTGCGGCGGAATATCTTCGCTGACAACGTCAGCAAGCAAAAGGGTACCCACTCCATGAAATTCGGCGCCTACTGGGAGTATCAGAAGGGCACCGGGACTTATGCATACGCCGCTCCCGCAGCCGCCGTTCTGTATTCTCCGGAGATTGTGGAGGGCTTCAATCAGATCCTCGGTTCGTTCGGGCTGACGCAACTTCCGCTGCCTTCCTCCTTCAATACGATCAATGACCTCCTGCAGCTTCCGGTAGCCGGGTTTGCAATGGGTGTGGGCGACATCAACCAGCCCCCGTCATGGAATGAGGGCAACGCAGACCATGACAATATCTTGCACTTCTACTGGGAGGATTCCTGGCGGGTGCGGCCGAAATTCAGCCTGCAGTACGGGCTGGCCTGGACATACGAGAGCAACGCCCTCAATTACGATTTGACCAAGCCGGAATATCTGGCTCCGCTTTATGGCCAGGGCGGTCTCGGGAATGAACTGCATCAGAAGCATAATTTCAGTCCCATGCTGGGCTTCGCCTGGAACGTCGGCAATGACAACAAGACGGTTATTCGAGGCGGAGCGGGCATTTATTATGACACCATCAACCTGGAGGAACGACTGATCGAGCGGGCTATGTTGGGGCCGGCCGGCACCGGACGCGCGCTGCTGGGCGATAGCGTCTTCTTCCCAACCATCTCGGAGATTTACGGCTTCGGAAATCTGCCGGGCCCTCTGCAGCCCAGCGCGCTTTCGAGCGAACCAACCACGTTCACGGGGGCCGCCCTCGTCAACCTCCTCCCGATATTCTATGCGGGCGCCCAGGCGGAGTTGGGACCTCCCGGCAACACCAGCCTGGCCATTCGCAATATCAATGTATTCAAGACCGGGGAAGAGCTGCTGGCGCAGAATTTCCGGCCGCCGTATTCCGAGCACGTCAGCATCGGCGTGCAAAGAGAATTGAGGACGGACCTGGTCCTCAGCGCGGATTTCGTTTTCCGGCAGTATCTGCACCAAATTATCCGGGACACGGACTTGAACCACTATTACAGCGCGGCCGGACCTGTGATCCCGGCTTGCACCGGGAACGAGGCTGCCAATCCGCTGGCGGAGTGCTCGACGGGCGTCATCCAAGGGATCATCAGCGGCGCGCGCTCCCACTACACCGGACTCTTGCTCAAAGCCAACAAGCGTTTTTCGCATCGGACTAGCGGGCAGTTGTCGTACTCCTACTCCAATCAGGTCGGCTACAACGGCCTGGTGGACGACAGCAACTGGTTCGCCTCCGTGGGACCGCAGGCCGGTCATCAGATCCTTACCGGCTCGATGACCGTGGATCTGCCCTGGGGCTTCACGGTGGCGGGCATCACCTCATTCCAAAGCGTGGGGCCGATTGAGCCATTCGTATCGGGTGTGGACCTGAACGGCAATGGCGCGTACGAAGCGGGAGAAACCGGCGGTTCGCCGCTTCCGGGGATCGGCTACAATCAGCTCGGCGTCAATGTCGGAAAGGCCGCGGTGATTCAGGCGGTCAACGAGTTCAACCAAAACTACGCCGGCAAGACCACCACCTCGGGCGTGATTCCGACCATTTCGCTGCCGTCGAACTGGTCTTTGCCGCGCCCCTTCACCTCGCAGGATATCCGCGTGACCAAAGTATTCAAGCTGGGGAGCGAGCGCGCCAAGCTGTCGCTCATCGGCGAGTGTTTCAATGTCTTCAACATCGCCAATCTGGGTGGATACAGCTATAATCTGACTTCGAACAGCGCCGGATTCGGACAGCCGACCAGCGCGGATTCCAATATTTTCGGCTCCGGCGGACCCCGCGCGTTCCAGTTCGCCGCCCGGTTTACGTTCTAGCGCCCAGGTGGGGCAGGCGCTTCCGCCTGCCAACCGACTTCAGAGCCGCGACCATGAGGGAGCGGGGCGCGCTACTCCGCCCCGTGCCCCTCTGCCTTACCATCGGGAGCCTTCCGCCCAACTCCCAAGTGGTCGTAGTTGAGCATGGCATTGAACAGCAGAAAATAGCTGCCCTGCGTCTCGTTCCGCCACACCGGGTTGTTGGCGAACAGCAGGATGTGGCCTTTGCCGCGCGGTACATCCACGATGGCCGGCCGGTGTGCCAACTCGCGGCCGCCAGCCAGCATGCCGGACACCAGCAGCTCTTTTTCCTCCGCGAAACGTACCACGATGCGTGGCCGCATCTCCGGCGGAGGAATATAGGCGCGTAGCGCCTCGCGCATCTCGTCGTCGAGGGGCGCTTCTTCGCCCGGCTTCACTTCCGGCGTGGGCGGCGCAGCCTGATACGGGCGGCCCTGTGGAATATCGGGATCGCTGGACGTCCCGCGTCCGGTGACACGCCCCGGTGGCGAGCCGCCCGGGCCGCCGCCGCCAAACCGTCCGAAACCGCCGGTAGTGCTGACCTGAAATACGGGCGCCTGGTTGAAATAAAGGGCCAGCTTGTCGCCGTAACCGTAGGCGATCGGGCTGCCCTTATCCGAAATCACGGCATCCATCACGCTGCCGCGAGCCTTCAACTCCGGCGTCGTGGAGATGCTGACGCCGTCAATCAGTCCGTAATCAATGGGAATGGCCGCATTGCCGGTGATCGTGATGAACAGTCCGCCCGCGTCGACGAACTGGCTCACGTGCAGCAGCCCTTCCAGACCCATGCCGCCGCGCATGTCGTCGGTGGTGTCCGGAGATCCTCCCAGGTTCGGCGTGACCTCCGACTCCTTCCATGGAATCGGATCGCCCCGCATGGGCAGACCGTTCACGATACGCTGCGCGCTGCCGGACGTGGGTCCGAACAGGATGACGTCCCAGCGCGCGCGAAGATCCGGCGTGTCGCGCAAGACGTGATCGGAGATGTAATCGTAGGGAATCCGCAGGTGGTCGAGGGCGATGCGATACCAACCTTCGTTCTGCGTGTTGAGCCACGTATGCACCAGCGCGATGCGCGGCGCTGCCAGTTCGTGCATGGGCGCCTTGGGCGCTTCGCGCAGCGCCTTTACCGTCACGCCCATTCCGGTCGCGGCAGCCTCCAGACGCGCGCGCAGGCCCTCCGTGCTGCCATCGGCCTTGATGAGAAACGTGCCGGCATTGAACTTGACGCCTTCGGCCTCGAACGGCTCTTCGGCGGCGAACATTTTCACGTCCTTCAGTTGGAAGCGTAGGGTCGCCAGAGTGTTGTCGGCGGTGTGGTTGATGGCGTAGGCGGCGGCTTCGGAAGCGCCCAGCAAGCGGCCGGAGGGCTTGGCCGGCTCGGTCAGCATGGTCATCGGCGATTGCAGAATCTCCGGCTTCGCCACGCGCACGGCGGCGATATTGTGCAGCGGGCCGAGCGACCAGCCGGTGTCGTCGTACGGCGTCGGATCGCTCGCGTTGTAATACTGCGTGTCCAGCAGCATGTCGGCCATGCGGCTATAGGGCTGATCCATGCGCACTACATAGCTGGCGGCCGGAAACTTCGTCTTCTTGCCGTCCGCCGCGACGGCCACTTCAGCCTCGCGGTCTAGCCGATGGACTTCCACGCCCTGCGTGCGCAGCAGATTGACTACCTCGGCGCACTCGCCCGGGCGCGGATCGTCGGCCGGAATCACCCAGGCCGCCGGACCCTCGCGGGACGCCTTGTCCACGCTGCGCTTGCTCTTCAGGTAGAAGTTCTCCAGGAACTGCCGGCGATTCGTAGCGGTGTAATCCATGGCAAACAGGATGGCGCTCTGCTGCAGGTTGATATTGTCGCGAATCGACCATTTCACTTTCTTGAGCGGCGGATTGGGCCGGTACCAGGTCCGTGTGGTGGCGCTGTCTTCCACCGTGCGCTCGCGCGTATCGGCGCCCGTGCCGCCGAAAGTCTCGTAAAAGCGGCCGATGGAATTGTGACCGTTGGCGATATAGAACATGTAATTCGGCGCCCAGCCGTCGTAGAAGCCGTGCGTCCAGACACCGGGTACGCCGCGCTTGGTCATCTCCTCGATTTCGACATAGGCCATCTTCTGCCACTCATCCACTACCAGCGGGTCGAGCCACGCGTTGTAAGGCCCGGTGCCCGTGGAAACGTACAGGAACGGAACCGATTCATGCAGATCGTGCAGCACAGTCGGGTGATACTCCAGGAACGCGCCCATGAGGATGCGGCTCAGCGCCAGCGCCATGCCGAGTCCATCGCGGTTGTTGTCGTGCGCCACGTACTTGCCCCAGTAAACCTGGCTGGGAGGTGTTTTATCCGGGAAAGCTTTCTTGTAGTTGTACACGTCCACGGCCCGGTCGCGCCCGTCGACCTCGCTGGCCGGCGTAATCAGTACGATGGAGTTCTGGCGGATATTCTGAATGAGCGGCGATTCTTCCACCGCCAGCCGGTATGCCAACTCCATGAGCATCTCGGGCGAGCCGGTCTCGGGCGAGTGTATGCTGCCGGTGGCCCAGTACATCGGCAGTCCTTCAGCGATCAGCTTGTCGGCCTGCTCGCGTGGCGTTTTGCGCGGGTCCGCCAGCGCCGCGGTAATCTCCTTGTAGTGGTCCAGGCGGGCGAGGTTTCGCTCGTCGGAGACCGCCACCAGCAGCGTCTCGCGGCCCTCTTCGGAGCGCCCTATGGAAAAGACGCGGACACGCGGCGAAGCTTTCTCCAACTCGCGCATGTAGCGGTAAATGTCTTTCGTATAGGTGAGCTTGTTGGGCGTGCCGATGGCATAGCCCAGCACCTTCTCGGGAGTGGGCACGCGATCGGAAGCGGGCAGATGGTCCACCAGCTCGGTCAGGAAGTATGTCTCGGTGGTGTACTCACGGATTTTCGCCGAGTAGGCTTCATCGTTCTTCTGGGACGCGGCTACGGTGGCGGCGGGCGGCTCCTTCTTGGCGCCGGCCAAAAGCGGCAGGATGCCGATCAGACATATTGCGATGTAACGCATCCGATTATCATACTCCTGAGGATCTAGCGGTAGTTGAAGATCCGTTTATGTGGTATAATCGGCGCACCGGATTTTCCCGGGAGGAGGAACGATTTATGTTCGATACCCTCACGTGGCGGATCAAACACGATTCAGGCGATTCCCATTATTGGGCCAACCTGTCCCTGAAAGTGGCAGGCGTGCTGGCGACGGCGATGTTGGTGTTCGTGGCCCTGTACTTCTTCGTCCAGGCGTTGGAATAGTCCCTAGCGGCACAGGCGGCGCGCATGGCTTCGCCGGACCTCGCCCTGACTCGCGCCTCCCGCGGGCGTTAAATAAAGCGGGAGCACTTCGCGAAAGGAGCAGGCCATGCAAGATACAACCGATGCGCCTCTCGACGTGAGCGGCGAAGAACTGGAGATTCGGGCCGAACTGCTGGAATCGGCGCGCGCCAAACTGATGATCGAGATCCGCCACACAGACTATAGAAGCTACCGCGACCAGTTGCGCGAGCGGTGGGCTATCGTGGAGCGGTTGGAAGAGCGCTGCAAGAGCAGCTAGGGCGAGCAAACGGCTACGCCGGCCGGAACAGCCGCTCCGAGTCTGGCGAGAACAACACCCAGAGGCCGTAGATACCCAACGCCGTGCCGAGCGGCACGTGGATCAGATCGAAGAACGACAGGACGATCGTCAGGATCCGCGCCCATGGCCGGAATTGCAGCAGCCCGATACCGGCTATGAGGCCGGGCAGGGAAAGCGCCAGCACGATCACGAACACGAGGGCGCCGATGCCCCCCAGGATGGGGATCGCGATATGTGCATCTCCGGTGCGGTCGGTGGCGCCAACCAACCCCGCGATGCCGCCGAAGAGCACCAGAAGGCCCACGGCGACCAATACTCCCAGCGCACCGAAAACGATATGCAGTATGCCTAACGTCTTTACGTGTGACTCCATATGTCAGCCCTACACAGTATACGGTGTTCCAGGCTACTGTGGGCAACACCCGGCCGTGCGCTAGCCACAGCCAATAGAACACGCTGCGCGCTTGCCCGTACTAAACTGGTGGAACGGCGCCGGATAGCCGGCCTGGAGGCGACCCTTGTACTGTGACGCTTGTGGCGCAAAGTTTGAAGACGGACAGAGTTTTTGCCGCGCTTGTGGCAAGGCGGTTGGGGCTGCGCCGGCGCGATCCGCCGGCCCCGGATTGCGGGTCGCTGCTCATTTGCGCGTTCTGGCTGTGCTGTGGATTGCCCGGGCAGTGCTCTTGCTGATTCCAGCGCTATTCCTACTTTCGTTCAGCCACTGGCAGCTTCCAGCCGAAGTGCCGGCGGATGTGCAGAGTTTCCTGCATCCTCTGTTCGGCGGCATCGGTTGGTGCATGCTGGTGCTCGCTGGAGGCTGCTTTGTGGCCGCATGGGGATTACTGGAGCGGGCACCCTGGGCGCGCCTGTTCACGATCATCGTGGGCGCAATCTCGCTGGTGGAAGTCCCGTTCGGCACCGCGCTCGGGATCTACAGCCTTTGGGTGCTGCTGCCGGAGAGCTCTGAAGCCGAGTACCGGCAACTGGCAGCGCACGGATAAGCAGCCGATGGCCTTGATCGCGCCTCGATTAACCAAGGAGAACAGGCCGACGGCGGGCCATCGCCCCGCATAATGAGACTGTGCCAGCTCAAGTGCGGAGGATCCCGCCGTGGAGTCTGTATCCCGCTGTTTCGCTCGTAGTGCTGGCGCCGTGCTTTTGGCAGCGCCGTATACAGGCGGGCGACCTTTCGAGTCACATCTACAACGCCTGGCTGGCGCAGTTAATCGAGCAGGGGAAGGCCAGCGGCCTCACACTGGTCCGCCAAACCCACAACGTGCTGTTCGACATCTTGCTTAGCGCCCTATTGCCAGTGTTCAGTCCGGGGCCGGCACAGCGCATCGCAGTATCCGCGGCGGTGCTCGTTTTCTTCTGGGGTGCATTCGCCTTCGTCTGGACGGCTTCGCGCCATGAGGCGCCGTGGGTATGGGCGCCCTGCCTGGCCATGTTGGCCTACGGGTGGGTATTCCACATGGGGCTGTTCAACTTTTACATTTCGCTGGGATTGGCGTTCTGGGCACTGGCTCTGGCACAACGTTGGCGGGAACGCCCAAATCCGAGGAGATGGCCGGCGGTTGGGATGCTGCTCGCCGTCGCTTACGTGGCGCATCTGATGCCGGTGGTGTGGGCTCTGGCGATGCTAGTGTACACAGCGGTGGCGCGCGCCATGGCGCCGCGTTATCGCATCGTGCTGGCGGGTGGTTCGCTGGCCGGGTTGGCTTTGGTCGGCGCGTTGGCGAAGACGGTCTTCCACTGCCAGTGGGCGACCGGTCAGGCGCTGGGGTTTGCCGGCGCGGATCAGCTTTGGGTCTTCGGCGAGCGGTACCTGCCGTTGGCAGCGGCGATCCTAGGACTCTGGGCCTTCACTTTCCGGCGGGTGCTCGAAACGCGCGGGCTGCGCCGGATGGCGATGGATCTGCGCTTGCACCTTTGCATTCTGACCGCTGCGAGTGTGGTGCTGGTACCGAGCATCGTGGTGCTGCCAGGCAGCGGACAAGCGGAGAGCCTGTTGATCGCCCGGATGTCGCTGGCGGGCGCGGTGTTGTATTGCGCGCTGGCGGCATCCGCGCCGGCGAAGAAGTGGCTGGCGGCAAGCATGGCGGCTACCGCGGCGGTGTTCTTTGGCTTCGTCTACCAGGATGAGAGCGCCCTCAATCGGGTCGAGGATCGCATGGAAAGGGTGGTGGCGCAGCTACCGCCCGGGCAGCGCGTGGTGAGCGCCCTGATGGATCCGAACCTACGCGAGTTCGCACTGCTGCATGTGATCGATCGGGTGTGCCTGAGCCGCTGTTTCAGCTACGCGAACTACGAGCCGTCGGTGGGCCAATTCCGGGTGAGGTCGGAACGGGAGAACGGTATCGTCGTGGCGGATTTCCGTGAATCGTGGGCCATGCAGGTGGGGGGCTACGTGGTCAAACCACGCGACCTCCCGCTTTACCGGATCGATCTGTGCGGTAAGGAAAGGCGCGATTTGTGCGCAGCGCCGGTCGCGGCGGGTGTCACCCTGCAGCGCACCTGGCTGCATGTCACGCCGGAGTTGTGGAGACAGTAGGGGGACGCTGGCCCCAACACGGTTCACATAAGGGCATCCCGACACATCCTAAAACGAAACTCCCGGAGGCTATAAGACGAGGCAGTTCCACGGGTCGGCGACGACTCGTCAAGTTGATTCGTAGACGCTGCGCCGTTACAAAGCAAGCAACGGCCGCCACGGCCAGGAAGATGCCAGCTACCGCGCTCGCCGTCGGGCCGTAGTGGGGCTGGAAGCCGTAAAGCAGATTGGTCATGGAGCGGGCCGCGATCGCCGCCATGGCCAAACCAATGACGAGCCCGGCGAGCGTCAGCGCCAGGCCCCTTTTGCCAAAGTAGAGCAATATCTCACTGGAAGTCGCGCCTAACGCCATACGGACGCCGATCTCGTTGGTGCATTGCGTGATGGCGTAGGAGAGCACTACGTGCAACCCCAGCGACGCCAGGAGCAGCGCGAGCAGAGCGAATGCAGTCATCAGAGTTGTGCTCTGCGCGGCCGCCGACAATTCACTGTACAGCATTGAACGGAGAGTCTGAACACGCCCGATCGGCTGGTTCTTATCCACGGACCAGACTGCTTGACGGATTGCGGAAACAACGGACGATGGCTCGACCGGGGTCCGGACCACGGTGCCGCTCGGCTCAGCCCCGACCTGGTCGTTTTGTTCGGGCACGCGATGGCCGCGGAACGAATTTTTCCGACAGGAGAATTTTTCTTGACATTAACTTAATGTCGGTGTACAAATAACTCATGGCAGCCGCCATCCAGGTCATCCAAAGCTCCGAGGCCGCGGCAATTCTCTTCAGCCCCGCACGCATGCGAATCCTGGAGCAACTCGCCGAACCCGATTCCGCCGCGGGCGTGGCGCGCCGCCTGGAGCTGCCGCGCCAGCAGGTGAGCTACCACCTGCGCGAGCTCGAACACGCTGGCTTGGTCGAACTGGTCGAAGAGCGCCGCAAGGGCAATTGCCTGGAGCGCGTGGTGCGGGCCGCAGCGCGCACCTACCTGATCAGCCCCGAGGCCCTCGGCAAGCTCGGCGCGACCCCGGAGCAGCAGCGCGACCGCTTCTCGCTCGGCTACGTCGTGCACCTGGCCGCGCGGGCGATCCGCGACCTTGCGGTCCTCTGCGGTCGCGCGGAAAAAGCGGGAAAGCGCGTATCCACCATGGCGCTCGAGGTCGAGGTCCGGTTCGCGTCCGCCGAGTCGCGTAATGCCTTTGCCGAGGAGTTGGCCGCAACCGTCGCGAAACTGGCCGCCAAATACCACGACGAGTCCGCTTCCGGCGGCCGGAGGTTCCGCTTCTTCGGCGGCGTCTATCCGGTGATCACCCGCGAGGAGCCTGTAGGTCCGCAATCAATCCAAATTCAGTGAGGACTTATGCGAAAACACGAAATAGAAATCGAGATCGCGGCGCCGGCCTCCGAAGTCTGGAAGGCGCTGACCACAGCCGAAGGCATCGCAAGCTGGTTCGCTCCCGGGGCGGCCGTGGAGCCGGGCGCCGGCGGCAAAATGACGATCAGTTGGGGCGAGGGCATGGAGTTCACCACTCGCATCGCCATCTGGGAACCGGAGCGCCACCTGCAGACCGCCAGCGATCGCCCCGAGCCCGCGCCGCCCAACGTCATCGACTATTTCATTGAAGGCCGCGGCGGAGCCACTGTTCTACGCCTGGTGCACTCCGGCTTCGACGCCTCCGCCGACTTCGACGCCGAGTACGAATCCACCGGTTATGGCTGGGCGATCTTCATGAAACTGCTCAAGCACAGCGCGGAGCGCGGCATCGATGCCTGCCGCAACGTGACCATCATGCGCATGGTGAACGACTCACCCCAAGGTGCGTTTGAGAAGTTGATGGCACAGGCCGCCGAAGACATGCACGCCGGCGTCGAGCGCCACCGCAGTGGGAAAGGCCACTGCGCAATCGAATTCCCATCGCGCAACGGAGCCATGCTCAGCTTCTTCTGCGATGGCTGCGGCGGCGCCACCGCCGTCACCGTCGTGTGGCTGCTGTACGATGTGTCGGCGCAAGATGCCGACGCGGTGCGCGAGCGCTGGACCGCGCTCCTGGATCGCGCCTTCGGCCGGCCCGCCGTAGCTTAAGTACGCCCGTAGTCGCCGAGCATTTACGAACGACTCATCAGGCCACTTGGCTGGAAAACGCGCAAACCGCTGATGTGCGCCGCCACACGCCCAGGAAATCCCGTTTTGAGGGGCAGGTCTTGCATGATCCCGTTCCTCGTTCCACGGGCAGCCAATAGCTCAATTCCTCCTCGCGACGGGTTAATTAAATCGTGTCGGTCCTAGCCCGCTCTAGCCCGAGAAATGGGTTGCGTCTCCATCTGCCGCAGAACAGTGCGGACCTGCGCCGCAAGCCCCGCCGCGACACCTCCCGGGCAACCCTTCAGTTCCTAACCGACACGGGAGTTCGCTGGTAGAAAGCCAGCGTGGTCTCAACCGGCAGCCGTACGTTCTTCTTGCCGGTGATGGCTGCGCCGACTGTGCCGGCAGCGCCGCCGGCTCCCGCGCCGGTCAACGCTCCCACCGGACCTCCGGCAACCGCGCCGATAGCCTTCCCGACACCCGCTCCACCGCCGATCAGGACCAGATTTCGCCGCCTATGCCGGCCGCTCTCACAGCTCACACGGCTCGCCGGCAAGTAATAGCGCCTCCCGTGCAGATCGAAGGAATCCAAACTCAGGCTCATGATCGCACGGCCCTCGAAACGTCCAGAAGGCCTGGACTGGACCAGGATCCCGGAGCAATGCGTGCCGCGCGGAACAACCACGGCCCCGTTCACCCGGATAGGCGCGATCAGCGAGGCTCGAAGCGGTCGCCGGGCCGGTTGCGGCGGGTGTCTAAGGTCTCCTCCAAACGAACTCTCCAGACTGTCCCGGGCGGAATCCAGATCACACTTGGAGCGGGCCGTCCGTAGATTGGCGGAGGCGCAGGCTGAGATTGGGCCGCCTGGTTGGATGATTCAACCGGCGGAGGCGGTGCGGCTTGAGGTGCGGCGGAAGGCGCCTGCTCAGCTACAGTTGGAGCAGGCCCGCCGGATGGCTGCTCGCCGGTGGATGGCGGGGCTGGCGCGCTAGCTGGCGGAGGCGCAGCCTGGTCCGGTGTGGGCTGAGCGGCCTGTGTGGTCTCTGGTTGCGCTCCCGTTTGGGCCGTCTGTTGCGCTGTGTGGCGACTGCAGGCGGTCAGGACGAGAAAAGGCACCAGGAACAGGACTCGTATGGTCTTCATAAATCATCCTCTCAGACCGTCTCGGCGAGCACCTGATTTACCATATGGCGGATGGCAGCGGCGTCTCTCGCGCGACGCATCACACTGGCACTTCGTTTGCCGGTTTCACGGTTGCCGCTCTGGAGCCTGTGGTGTGCGGTGCCGCACTTGTGGCCCTGTATGTTCGCGCGCTGGCCAGCACCCCCAACAGCACAAAGAACCACGCGCCAAATCCGGGCCGCTGCGCCAGCGGATAATCCACCAGGCAGTGCAGCCACACCGATACCAAACCGACGCCCCACAACGATCGCACTGCAGCGGGAAAGACCATTACGACCAGGGAGAGCAGGATCAAGAAGAACGGGGCACCGCCTTCCACGGCCCATTGCGCCCAATCGTTGTGGGCTTGGTTGACATAGGTGCCGTCGTCGAACAGAGCGTATTGCGGATAGGCGCGCGGCCAGTTCCCCAGACCGAAACCCATCACAGGACGGTCGCGCAGCATCGCCATCGAGGAAGCCAGCAACTCGCGCCGGACGGTGTGGTCCGTTAGCCTGAACCGCTGCCAGAGCACATTCCAACCCACGATAGCCGCAAAGACCACCGCGACGACCGCGAATTTGGCGAAGCTGCGGGCTACCGCGCCGCCGGCGACCATGCCGCGCGACACCGCCAGCAGCAGCACGGCGATGGTCTCCAGGCACATCAGCGCGGTACCGGCGCGCGAGGCGGCCGCCACTGCGGAGGCGAACAGGGCCGCAGCCATCAAGCCAGCGGCGAATCCGCGCCGGTCCCAGGAAGAGCCCCATAGAGCTTGCCACAGGGCGATCGGGAAAATCATCTCCAGAAACGCAGCGTATTGATTGTGGTAGACGAAGGGTCCCAGCACGAAAGCCGTATGGCCGCTGGGGAAAAGCCAGAAGATCCTGCCGCCGGAAGTGAGCAACTGAACGGTGGAGAGGACGCTGAGCGCGAAGCCGAAGTAGAGCGCGAAGCGCAGGAACCAATGGCGCGCAGCGGATCGTTGGAAGATCTGCAGGGCCAGAAAGAACAGCACCAGGTACGTCGCCCAGTTCAGCACGACGTTCCAGGTCGCCCAGCGATAGACGGTATGGTTTAGGGCGAGCTGCAGCAGGCCCCAGGCTGGCGCTGCACAAAGAGGCACGAGCCAGACGCTGGCCGCCATCGGGGACGGGCGCCACAATTGCCGCACCGCCCAACAGGTGGCGGCGGTGAAGACCGCCACCTGGAACAGGCTCCAGGTCCAGCGTTCCTCGACCCAAAGAGTCAGCACGGCGTAGCTGAGCAGCAGAGCCATGCCCAATGCCGCGCGGGTCACGGCAGCCGTTCCAGCGACAAGCCGCGCAGGCTCAGTCCGCCTTCGATGCGCGTGGCGCCCGGCAAGCGCCGGCACATCAGGGCCAGGCGCACCAGCACAGTGGCCGGGGCGGTGGTGAAGTCCATCTCCGCGTTTTTCCAAGCCATGCTCGAGAGCCACGGCGAGGCGGCCAGGCTGGCGCCGGTCCGCGCGTCGAAGACCCACCAGCACAAGCCGCTCTCCTCACCGATTTCAGAGGTGCGGTACGCGAATCGCAAACGGTAGCGCGCGCCCGGCGCCAGCGGCACAAGCTGCGTCAATGGCTCGCAACTTTCGGGCTGTTCGCCGTTAAATGAGAACCACAGGTAACGAGGCGACGCATTGCGCCCGGCGGCAACTCCAGCGAGCGGCGCCAAGCGCCATGCGAAGCCCCCGCCCAGAGGCTCCGCCGCGAAGTCTCCGTCGGTCAACGGTGCGCGGTTGGCGTCCAGAGGCGCGTAAGGCAGCAGGCGCCGGGTGCACAGCGTATTCCAAATCTCCAGCGCCGCCGGAACCGATCCTCCATCCAGTTGCCGGTTGCACCAGGCAATCAGCGCGGGCCGATCCTCCGGTATTGCTACTGCAGCCAGTTTAGCGGCCACCGGTTGCGCGGCAGCCAGCCTGGTTTCCCGCAAGAGGAAACCGAGATATGCGTTCAGCACGGAACGGCGCGAGGGGACTGCACGTTCGAGGATCACCGCAGATTCCTGGCTCATGCTCCAGCACAACTGGAACACTGGATTCAGATCCCCGTACGCCATGAGCAGCGAGTCCTTCGCCCACGGCCAGAAATGCGCCGGATCGCCGCGGCGGGCATAGTAGTTGGCGAGCGTCCAGCGCGGCTCGAACTGGCGGCTGGCACGCGCGGCGCGCAGCAGGCTGTGCTCCGCGGCGCCCGGATCGCCGCGCATTTCGGCGGACAGGCCCAGGCGCACCCAAACGGTCGCATTGGTGGGGTCCAGGGCTGCGGCAGCCTCAAGTGCGGGGATGGGATCGGCGCCCGTGGCCTCGCGCTGATTGGCGAGCCGTATGCAGACATCCGCATCGCCGGGCGCGAGGCGCACGCCGCGCTCCACGGTTTCCGGGTCCGCCGCGCGCGATAGGTGGTCAGCCCAGGCAAGGCGGAGCGACCAATATCCGGCGAAGGTCAAGGCAGGGATGGCGGCGAGAGGGAAGAGATAGCGTGCGGGCCGCATGCGACGGTCAGTAGGCTCCATCTCCGGTCAGGACAGTCCCTACGGTTCTCTTCGAGATATAGAGATCGAGCCAGATCGACCAGTTCAGAACGTAATACTGATCGAAGGCCACGCGTTGGTCATACGTTGTGTTATTTCGGCCGGAGACCTGCCAAAGGCCGGTGATGCCCGGTGTCACTCTGCGATAAAAGGCATAGTGCTCGCCGTACTTCTCGACCTCCGCTGCCACGATGGGGCGGGGGCCGACCAGGCTCATTTCCCCGGTGATGACGTTGATCAACTGCGGCAGTTCATCCAGGCTGGCCCTGCGGAGCAGCTTACCCAGCCGTGTGACTCGAGGGTCGCGCTTGAGCTTGTGAGTGTGCCGCCATTCCTCAGCCAGGGCGGGATCGTTCTCGAGATGTTTCCGCAGCACAACGTCGGCGTCCTGCACCATAGTACGGAACTTCCAGGCTTTGAACGCCCGTGAGCCACGGCCTACCCGCGTCTGACCGTAGAAGACGGGCCCGCGCGACGTGAGCTTGATAAGGCACGCCAGCACGGCAAACAGGGGCAGGAGAACGGGCGTCAGGGCAGCTACCGCCGCCAGATCCAGCACCCGCTTGACGATGCGCGCCGGCCGGTAGAGCAGATTATGGCGAATCTCCAAGCCGAGCATCCCGCCCAGATCGGTGGCCTCCACGCATAAGCTGGCCATTCCCAGCAGGTCTGGAATGAGCAACAACCGGTCGAACGCTTGGCCCTGTTTCTGCAGTATCTCGAGGAGCCCGCGGCGGGAGAGACCCGGCATGGCCAGGATTCCGTAACTGAGGCGGGCTTTCGCGGCCAGCGACGGCGCCAGATCCAGCCCGCCAAGAACCGGTACGCCGCACAGCCGATCCCGCTTGGCGTTGTCATCGAGGACCGCCACCGGTTTCAGCCCAAGGCCGGGACTTTGCTGCAGCGCGCGCAGCACACTCTCTCCGGTCTTCCCTGCGCCCAGAATCACCACGCCGCGGCCGAACCATTGCCTGGGGCCGCAGGTCTTCCGGACGAAACCGCGCGCCGGCGGCAGCGTCACGGAGATCAGCAGCCATGTGAGGAGCGGAATTCCTCGTGGAAACCAGCGCGCTTCCTTCAGCAGGAAAGTGCTGCCCGCAAAGATGAGAAGAGCCAGGGAGGTGGCCAGCACGGATTGCCGCAGTTCTTGCACCGGGTTCATTCCCACAACCCGGTACAGGCCGGCGCCCACATACACCGCGATGAACACCATCAGGAACGGCCAATAAGAGAGGAGATAGCGGAGATCGGTCCCGGGCCGAAAGAGCGACCAAAAGCAAACGCTGGAGACAAAGGCCGCGATCAACACCAGGGCATCGGTCAACCCGAGAACGGCGATGGTTAGTGCCGCGGAGTAGCGCGGCGCATGAATCGCCAGGAACTGGCGGCGAGGCGCAGGGAGGGAGATTTTATCAAGGGCGCCGAGTGTTGCGGTGCTCATAGATGTGACTGGATAGGCGATGCATGCGGGAGTGCGGCCGCGGCTGGGTGGCGGGCCGCGGCGGCTTCCCGAAGGACAGACTCGAACCTCAGGCAAATGGCCTCTATATCGAATGCAGAGAGGGCATACTGGCGCGCGTTCTCGCCGGATGCTCGGCGCAGAACTGGATCCGCCGCCAGTCGGCGCGCCGCCGCGATGAAGCCGTCGACGTCGTCGGGGCTGACGCGGATGCCCGCCTCGGCGCGATTCAAGGTTGTGGCGGCCAGGTTGGCAGAAGGCGAGGCGAGCAGCACCGGCTTGCCCGCGCAGAAATAGCTGAGAACTTTGGACGGGACCGCGAAGACGCCAGCCTGGTTCTCTATGACCGCGAGCAATACGTCGGCGGCGCCGAGCACATCCGGCATGCGCGCGTACGGCTGGAAATCCATCAGGACCAGGTTCTTCCGCGGCCGCCGCTGGATCTCGCGCTCCAGCCAGGTTCGTCCCAGTCCTTCGGACACCACCACCACGATGGCGTCATCGCGGTCTTCCAGGGCCGCTGCGAGCTGATACAGCAACTCCGGCTTATGCTTGAGCCCAAGCGTGCCGGAATATAGAAATACCAATTTGTCCGCGAGGTTGTGCCGCGCGCTCCACGGGTTGCGCTTGGGAACGGGGACCACGTCGTCGAGCGGCGCCCAGTTTTCTATGGTGTAGCTCCTGGCGGGGTGGAAGTCCATCGCCGAAATGGCCGTGTAAAAGTCGGGTGTAATGAACACCACGGCGTCGCTGTTTTCACAGACGTGGCGTTCCAGTCGGTCGTAATGCCACGCCAGCGGAGCGCCGGCGTATCCTAGCTTCCGCGCCAGCAGCCCGCGCATGGCTAGACAGTACAGATCCTGCATCCAATGCACGAAGGCGATGCCGTGCCGCCGGCATTCCCGGAGCAGAGCGTGCTGCACGTCGATAGGAGTATTCGCCGAGAGGACTACATCGGGCCGGTAGAATTCCGTCAACGCAGCCAGCTCACGGGCGTATCGGCGGTGTGCGAAGTGCCGCTTCCGTATCGAATATTTTTCGAACGGCGCGCCCAGACAGACCGGCATCGGCAAGAAGGATGGCGGGTCGCGCGGCGAGGGTTCGAGCGGCCCCTTGGGACCTGGCAACTCTCGTAAGTACAGGTGCATCACGGAATGCCCGTTGCGCGCCAGTTGGCGGCTAAGCTGCACCTGGAAGGGATGGCCCGCGAAGTCGTGCACGGCAATGCGCATAAGTCTTCCGCTATTGGGGCTGCGAGGATTCAGTCATCCGCCGCCGGCGCACCAGGCGTGCAGGGTTTCCACCGTGGATTTCGAACGGGGGAACGTTCTTGCATACCACGCTGCCCGCCGACACGATGGCGCCATCGCCGATCTCGACACCCGGGCAGATGAGCGCACGCGCCGCGATCCAGACGCCTTGCCCCACCACGATCGGCCGCCGGTAGAGCTTCATGTGCGGGTGGCTCCAATCGTGGTTCCCGGTGCAGAGGTAGGCGCCTTGCGATACGCAGCTATGCGCGCCAATTCTCACCTCCGCCAGGTCATCGATCCATACTTCTTCGCCAATCCAACAGTGATCGCCGATTGTCAGATACCAGGGGAACTTCACCCGGACCCGGGGTTTTATGCAAACTCCCTTTCCGACTTGCGCCCCGAACAGGCGAAGAAGAGCGGCGCGGAAGCGGCTGGACGTGATGTAACGCGACGACAGCAGAGGCAAACCGCCGAAGTACCACAATGCCTCGATCGGCAAAGACCTGCCCCTGACTAGTTCGCTGTTGTCTGGCCGTGATAGATCCACAATGAAGGCTACACACATATGGTTGCGGCTCGATAATCCTAAGTTGCCGACCCGTGCCTTATTCGGAGCCGCGACAGTCAGGGAGCGGTCCTTGGTCGAGGGAATTGTCACCCTATTTGGCGGGTCTTGAAGAGGCTCGGCAAAACCCAGTTACCACCCTGAGATCTTTATACTTTCATCTGCGTCGATCTGCGTTCAGGCGCGGCTGATGGCTTCTTCGGCCGGCCTGTGCCTTCGGAGCCGCGACCGTCCGGGAGCGGTGCTTGGGCAGAGGGAATTGTCACCCATTAAGCAAACCTCGAAGAGGCTCGCCAAAATTTCATCTGCGTCGATCTGCGTTCATCTGGGGCTTACAATTTCGGCTTGCGGAGAACGGTCGGATCTAAATGCACTGGCTGCCGCGGCTCTCTGTGCCAGCACGCGTGCGTAAAGGTCGAGAAGCCGGTCCACGATGCATTCCCAGTCGTAACATGTCGCCACAAAGCGCCGCGCCGCAGCCCCCATCGATCTTAGGTGGTCCCGATCGGACAGCATGTGCGCCATGGCGGCGGCGATCGCCTCCGGGTCCCGCGACACCACGCGGCCCACGCCGGCCTCCTCCACTTCGGGAAAGTTACAGGCAGGGGAAAGCAGCACGGGAGTTCCACTGGCGAGCGCTTCCAACACCGCAACGGAGAAGCCTTCTCCCTCCGAAGGCAGACAGAAGAGGTCGGCTCTGGCCAGCAGATCCCGCTTCAGATCTCCGTCTACCGGGCCGGTGAAGATCCCGCGCGAGCGCTCCGTGCCGGTTGCCATCTCATGAAGGCGGCCCGCGAGGCCCCATTCATCCGGTCCGGCCACGATCAGCGTCGCGTCGGGGACCTTCCCATGAAGCCGGGCGAAGGCTTCCAAGAGCAGGTGAGCGCCTTTCTGCGGGTGCAATCTCCCCAAGAACAGAACCACGGGCGCATGTTGCGGAAAGCCGTAGATCTCGTGGAGCGGCTGCGTGGAGCTGGTGCGGTATTCCCTTATATCGACGCCGTTGGGGATGACATACGATGGCGTTGTAACGCGCAGACTGCGATAAGTGATCCGCTCAAAATCGGTCAAGGCGATCAAAGCGGCGGCTTGCTGCATGATGCCCTTTTCGATCAGGCCGATATAAAGGCGCTTCTTCCACGGTCTGAAGCCCAGCCGCGCCGGATCGAAGGCGCCGCGCTGATGGTACAGCAGCGGCACGTCGGCTAACCGGGCAGCCCTGGCGGCGGCGAACGTCGGATACACACACGGGAAATGCGTATGGACGATGTCGGCCGTCGGCGCGGCCTCCCGCAGAGCGCGCCGAAGTCCGGGCGCGTAGAGATATCCCGCCGACTTCGCCAGGTACGGAATGAACGGCAAGAAGCGTTTCAGCGGTTCGTGTCGTTTGAAGTAGCGCACCGTAACGCCATCGACATCGATGGGAACGTCGGCAGGCACATCGAGGTCGCAGTCGAGGTTAGCCGTGGTCGTGAACACCGAGACACGGTGGCCACGCCGCGCGACCCGCTCCGCGACCGCCGACACGGATACAACCGGGCCCCCGGCGCGATAGGCTGGCTTGTAACTCGGAGCTACGTATAACAGATTCATGGGCCAGTGAATTGCCCGCGTTAAGCCGGGACGCAGGCGAAACTTGGTGGGGCAGGCATTCAGCCTGCCAGGACTTCCGCCGCGCGCTGCTCGCCGATCTGGTTTCGGTTTAATGCTCCCGAATGACCATGGGGTGTTTCCCCCCATTGGTGTGTTGTAGGTGGCCGCACTGCTGGATCGTAACTTCGGCAAGCAGCGGATGCACAACTTTCAAGCGCCGCTGGATCTCCGCAATGCACTCGGCGGGAAGCTGGCTCGGTGCGGTAAGGCAAAGGCGAATTTGGGACGGCTGCTGAATGACCTGATACCCGGTCACGTCGCCAAGGGAGCGCACCGCGTGCGTGATAGCCTCGGAATGAATGTGCTCGCCAGTGGGCAGCAGCAGATAGTCGTTACAGCGGCCGATGACACGTCGGAACCGCAATATCGGATGCAGACAGTCGTCTTCCATCTCGATCTCGTCGCCGAGCTCGTAGCGCACCAGCGGGAAGCACCGCGGGTAGAGGCTGGTGACCCGGATGGCGGCGGCACGGTCCGCGCCCACGGGTTCCGCTTCAATGAAGTAAGTGTTCCAGAATGTCTGGTAGGCGCCCGCCGGCGCCGTATGCGCGATCAGTCCCGTCTCGACGGAGCCGTATTCCATCGCCACCTGGCACCCGAACACGTCGCTGAGCAGTTGTTCACTATCGGCGAAGGGAAACCGTTCGGCAGCGCCGATTACGACTTTGAGGCCCAGGGCGCGCAGCGGGGCCGCGAGATCCCGGTTCGCTCGCGCAAAGGCATCCAGCGCCACGCTGTAACCGACCAGGTAGCGAGGGGAGAATCGCAGCAGCGCATGCGCGGCCCGGCGCATGTTTTCAAATCCGAGATCATACGCGGAGAAGCGGCGATAGCTGAGCAGGCGGTCGAACAATTCGCGCTTTCGCGCGTTCAGAAAGCCGCGAAGACCGGTTCCCAGCAGATGGCTGTGTCCCCAGATCGTGAATTGCCGGTCTGCCGGCAGTACGCCGTACCAGTATCGGCCGAGCCATGTGTCGGGCCTGGTGTGATCGAATTCGCTGTTCCAGGCCGGCATCTGCACCGGCTGGGCCGTCGAGCCGCCGGTGATCCGCCAGTGGTTCGGAGGCGCCAGCGTGGAGCGCCGTTCGGCCCTCGCGGTCTGGACCTGAGAACGCGTAGTGACCGGCACGTGCCTGACAAACTCATCCCACGAGTTGAAGCGGTCCGGTAGACCGATCTGTTTCTGTAACGCGGCATAGAACGGTACATCCCGGAGGATTCGCGACCACTCGCGGTTCCACGTCTGCAACTGGCGCGAAGCTATAGCGCGGGCGTCCGGCGGATCCGCGTAGAGTGCCGCGCGCTCCTGAACGGGCCGTCTCAAAAACCTGTCACGAAGCTGGCTCGCTATCATGACCGTGTCACTCGTTCGATGTGGCCGGCCCAGCCGTGGGGCGGTTTGAAGGCCCGCCCCAGAAGCGCGGCTAGATTCGAAAAACCGGCGGAAGCGCCGTTGAGCACAATCCGTCCGTTCCGCGGGGCTTCGCCGGGAGTGCCGCTCGCCTGCAGGGCTTCCCGGATCAAGGCGATGCGCGCCGGTTCGAAGCCCATCAAACAGGCGGCCGCCGCATCGCCGGCGGGCAGGTCGTCGCTGAGCAAGAGACACCCGGCGTGGCGCGGAGAGGGCGCCAGCGGTCCGTTTCCTTCACCAGCGACGATGCCATCCACGATCATCAGATGCCGGCGTTGCGGGGAATCGGCGATGCTACCGTCGACCCGGCCGCAGGTGACGATCCGGTAGAGATCCAGAACCATGCGCCATGCGGTGTCGTTGCCATACCATGCGCCGGCTTGCACAAGTCCCAAAACGTTCAGGAGCCGCCGGATGTTGTAATCGGCGATGCGTAGGCCGCTGGCGAGCGCCGCCGGCCGGAGATTGTTGGCGTGGTCATGAAGCCGCGACAGCGCTATGCGCCACGCCCGGCTCTGAGGGTATTCGTCGCCTCCCTCCGCCGGTCCCCCCTGGCGATGGTGCGCCAGGCAATCCTTCCCGGTTACGGCGCCAACGAGCCCTTTGAGGCCGCAAGTGACTCCGACCTTCTCATGTGTTTTTAGCTTGGGCACACTGATGACGACGTCAGAGCTGAGGACGGCGCGGCTGATCTCGTACCGATGTCGGCATCGCGCGTGGGCTGCTTCCGTGCGCCCGCTGCTATAGTCCGCCACGCGGTAGCGCGGCGATCCGTCGAGCGTTCCTTTGTTGAGCCAACTCCCGGATTGATCGAGTTGAACGGTCACGGCGGATTCCCCGGCTGCGTAGCGCTCGATGGACGTGCGGCCGAGCCCGTCCCGGCGCATCACGCGGCCGCGAAGATCTACTTCCACGATGTTCGTCACACCGGCGGCGGCGTAGAAGCCTTTTACCGCCACAGCGCCCGTATCGGCCATGACCCGATGCCACTCGCACGATTGCAAAGGAGCATTCCCAAACCGCACCATCCCACGGCCGCCGGTAGCCGCCAGGGCGTAGTCCAATACCGGTCGGAGAACACTTGCGTGCGTGCACTTGGCGTGAAACTCCGATTCTGTTTCGCGCTTGCGGCGATGATACACGAAGTTACACAGAACAAATACGGACTGGCCGGGCCGTATGTAGGCGCCCAGAGGGTTCCAATCCGTGTGCCCGTAATGGGCGGCATCCAGCCCGGCCTGCGAAAATAACCGGCGGACACTTTCGTACACGTCATTGCGGGCCGGGGAAAGTCCAGCGAATCGATATTCCGGGTACCGCACGGAAGGTGAAAACCCGCCGGTGGCAGGCGGGTAAACCAGCGAAGAGTCGACGATCACGGAGATCATTTCGAACATGCCTCGGCGGTGGAGTCCCTCGTCAGGACTGCGGCAGCTTCCTCCCGCGGGCTAGACCGGCGGCCGAAGGTATCGCGGATCGTCGTTTCTATGATCCGTTTCAGGTCGACGCTGTCGAACAGCGCGCGCGAGCCCGCCGCGTACGTGGTGTAATCGGCAGCCAGAGTGTGGAGTCCGGCCTTGATGGCGGCGCAATCGTCGCAATCGACGCTCACGCCGGCGTGGAATTCCCGAAGGTGCGTCTCCAGGCCAGGCAGCGCATTGCACAACAGGGGCACCCCGAAAGCGGCGAATTCCCAGATCTTATTGGGAGCGCAGAATACGTTGTTGAGCGAGCGGTAGGAATACGTCACCACTCCGGCAAACGCATGGCTGGTGATATCGAGGTGGGCCGGCGCGGGCACATGCGGGATGTACACCATGCTGGGGCAGGAGCGCTGAAAAGTGCGCACGGAGTTCGCATCCCGGCCCATCGCAACCAACTGCCAGGGAGGGCCCATTTCGTAGACGGCCCGCGCCACGCCCAGCAGATTCCGTTCTTGCAGATCCATGGGTCCCTGGTAAAGAACGATGCGGGATTCCGGGGAAATGGCCCGCAATGCGTTGCACGCCCGCGGGTCCCGGATGGGCAGGTTTCTAGCCCTCTCGGAGACCAACGGTTTATTCGGCAGAACGTATGGAGTGGACGGCAGTTGGTACCAGCACCTGAGAATGGCGGCCCGGGACGGCTCTGGTACGACTACCGCCGTGGCATGCCGCAAGTAGGCCGGAAGAATCAGGCGATAGCGCAGAAAACCGTCGTAGAGCTCGTGTACCTGGAGGATATGGCGTCGCCGCCACAGAGGCGGACCCAGCGCAAACGCGGTGTCGGCGCTGCCAATCCACAGAAGCGTGCCGGCGGGGCGGTCGTCGATCAAGCGCCACGCCCGCCGGAAGAATTTCCAGTAATGCGCCGGCTTGCTTTCAGGTTCCGAAGCCATCAATTCGGTGACGCGGATGCCGCGATCCTCCAGGGCCTCGCGCGCGGTTAGGCCGATGCCAACGCCCGCTACTTCGACTTGCGCTCCCAAGGCGCCCAGCACCGAGGCTACCGTAAGCAGCGGCGGCAACTGCGCCGGATCGCTCTTGTACAACAACAGCACTCTTTCCATTACGGAAGTTCCTGAGCCAGCCTGGCGGGCCGTCTTTCGGGATTTCCGGCCAGCCGCCGCTCCGAGCGCGCGTGCGCCCGCCAGTGACGAGCGACCAGCACCACCCACACCAGCAGAATCGGAAGAAAATTCGGCATCATCAGCATCAACGAGAGAATCGCGATGGCCGCGGTGAAAAGTGTCATCACCGCGTTTCCCGCCCTATCCCCGAACCATCCCAGGCAAGCTAAGAACACAGGTGCGGCAATGCAGCCGAACCAACCCAGATTGGCGACCGCCTCCCCCAGAATGCTGGTTGTGAGGCCCCATCTCAACTGCTGATAGGGCACCTGCATCGCCCGCGCTGTTATGTAGTAGGAGTAAGGCCAAGGCTTGTCGTCCCAATACACCCTGGGCACAAAGAACAGAGCATTGAAAATCAGGGTTTCGCAACGGTATTCCAGAATGGAAGTTACCTCTGAGTTCAGCTCGGAGAATAAAGCTAGCTTGACGTCGGCATCGCGTCCCCAGTCGAGGCGCACGGAGTCATAGTTGACATCCCGGACAAACACGTAGTTGCGATAAGCGCCCTGGTACACGGCGTTGTAGGCGGCGTACGCTCCCGCAAAAACGAGCAACTGACAGACCAGCGCCGGTGTGCGGATCCTCTTGGAAATTCTTAGGGCCAGCAGGCAGCACAAAGCACTGAAAAACACGATGTTGCGCTTGCCGTTTGTATAGATCGCAAAGGACAGAAAGGGTGTGATGAGCAGCAGGTCAAACCACAGTCTTCGCGTGGTGACGAGGAGTACAATCGCGCCGAAGAGGCAGAAATAGGTTATGAAGTTCAACGTGTTATAGAAGTGCCAGTCCTCGTAGGTAAATGCCTTCTCTAGGACTACTGCGTAAGAGAGGAACTTCCGGTAATCCGGAGCGGCCGCCAGAAAATAAACCGCCGGACACACCAGGAACGCGATCATATACACCCGCAGAGGCGCCAGGTCGGCCCGGATCTGACGGCCGGCTTCCTGCCATTTTATGGGCCGATATCTCCAGAATGACCGGACAGCCAGCATCGGCACGGGCGCCACCATCAGGTAGATGCAGTAGATGGCGTTGGTAGTAGGGTCGGTCGCGGCGGCTCGCAGGCCTGGGAACGCGGCGTAGCGCGGCACGCCGAGAAGCGTGTCCTGGACGATAGGCGCCAGGGATACCAGACAGTAAAACGCGATCACCAGATCGGTGGCGGAGCAGCCGTGCCGCAGCAGCCTGCGGATGCTCTGAGCGGCCAGGAAGAGGAGCCACGCGGAGGCCAACGCGGCCAACACTTCCGGCAGTATCTCGATCATGTTCGAACTGGCTCGGGAAGATGGGCAGATGAACGCGCGCCGGATGCGGCTGGCGTAAACGGAGCGTGCGGCCGCAACTTCAGCACCAGGAGCGCGCAGGCTGCCGTGGTGATCGTGTGCACAGCGTATGAGGCGGCGAACGCCATCGCCAGTCTGACCGCATTGAGATGGCTGCCCCAGGCTAATGTGATGCCAATCAGGGCGGCGGCCCAAATGAAATTCAGAGCGAAGCCGGTCCACTGCTTTCCGGAGCCTGCGATGGCCTGGCCCACGATACTGCAGCAGGCAGCCGGTATAGTGCTGGCGGCCAGAAAAACCAGGGCCGGCCATTCGCTCCGGAAACGGGCGCCAAAAAGCGCCATGATCCAGGGCGACATCAGGCACACCGGCAGCGCGATGGCCGCCGATACCATCGCCATCAGGACCAACGAAGTCCGGAGCAGACGCCGAAATTCGCTTGTCGACGTGGTGTACAGATCGGAGAGCATGGGCAGCAACGGCTGGCCCACGACGGCCGGCACCAGCAGGATGCCGTTGCGAAATTGATTGGCCGCATTGAACGCGCCCAGTTGGCTATAACCCGCCGGGCGGTGCGCCATGATCGCATAGGCTGCCCAGGTGGTCACCACACTGACATTGCTGAGGAAGGCCGGCAGCGAAAACCGCCACAGCACAGCGCGCTCCCTCCAGGCTCCGCGCCAGGACACGGGAATTCCGGCGCTGTCGCACGCACCCCGCACTGCACTTTGGCCGAACCAGCATCCCAAGGCTGCCGATGCAACCAGGGCCCAAACAGCGCCCGTCAGCCCTCCAAACCATACTGCGGCGACGCCCACCGGCAGAGCCGCAATTCCCCGCCACAAGTTGACGCGCGCCAGGGACCGGAAGGCCTCCAAACCAGACAACGTGCCAGTTTGAACCCCGTTCAGAGTCATGAGAAGGAGCAGGATTGCCGCGATCCTCAGTTGGCCGGCCAGGTTCGGCGCCGCAATCGCGTGTGTGGCCAGCCACGGCGATAAAACCCACAGCGCCGTCGCTACGCCTGCTCCGGTGGCGAGTGACATGCCGACGCTGAGGCCAATCACGCGTCCCGCACGCGACGGATCGCTGGCGCGAAGCTCGGCTACGTACTTTGTGGCGGTCATCCCGAGCCCCAAGCCCGCGAAGGTACCCAGCACGCCGACCGTGCTCTGTATGATCCCGAGAGCCCCGAAGCTCTCTCTCCCCAGCAGGCGCGCGGCGATCATGGACCACACCACTACGCTGCTCTGCGATAGAGCCGTGCCGATAAACGCCCAGGAAGCTCCCTTGTAGAAACGGGAATAGAGCGTATCGCGCGGAGAAGACACCAGGACGCGCCACCAGGGCGTCCGAGGCCGCGCCGCCTGTTCCAGTTGAATCACAAGCACAACATTCCTGCGGCGCACGCTTCAGCGTGCCGCGGCGAACCTCACTTCGACCCGTTAATCCTTTTCGGCCGGCTTATAGTATCGGTAATACTTGCCGTAATACCCGTAATAGCGATAGCTGTCGCTCATGTCGCGGGTGACTTCGTTCAGCACCATCCCCACCACGTTGGCGCGCACGCGTTGCAGTGTGTTCAGCGCCGACCCCACCGCTTTGCGGTTCGTTGCGCCCGCTTTGGCGACGATCACCACACCGTCCACCGCGGCGGCCATCTGCAAGGGCTCGGGGAAGCCCAGAATGGGCGGCGAGTCCACCACGATCAGGTCGTATTCGAGACCGGCTTCCTCCAGGATTTGCGGCAGGCGGCCGCCGATCAGATCGGCGCCCCGGCGGCTCGAAAAGCCCGTGGGCAGGATGTCCAAATCGGCGAGTTCCACCAGCTTGATCAACTTCTCGCGCCATTGCATGCCGTTCTGCAGCACGGCGGCCAGCCCCGTTTCCGGATTGATTCCCAACTTCGTGTGGACTCCGGGGCGCCGCAGGTCGCAGTCGATCAGCAGCGTTTTGTGCTTCTGCTGCGCATGCGCGATGGCCAGGTGCACTGCAGTGGTCGTCTTGCCTTCGGCTGGCGTGGCGCTGGTGATCATGAGCGACTTCAACTGGCGATCGAAGCTGCCCAGCAGGATCGAATTGCGCAGCGTGCGTACGGCTTCTTCGAAGCCGGTGACGGTGCGGTCCCGGTCCGCCGGAACGGAGTCATCCGCGCGCACCAGCGCCGTGCTGCCTCCTTCATTGTCAAGCGCGGAGATCGGGCGGCGGCGCCAGGTTTTCACCATGGGCAGGCTGCCCATCACATCCGTGTGGAAAAGCGTCGCGATTTGTTCGGGGTCGCGCACCGAGCTATCCAGCACGTCGCTCAGAACAGCGGCGCCCACCGCCAGCAGTGTGGAAAACAGGAAAGCCAACGCTACGTTCAGCGTCATGTTGGGGAACACCGGCTTGATGGCGGCGCGCGCCGGGTCGGCGATGCGGATGGCGCTGTTTTGGAATCCCGCGTTGATGCCGGCTTCCTTGATTTTGCGGACCAGTTCTTCATACAGCGACTTGTCGGCATCGGCTTCCCGCTTGAGCGCCTGGTATTCGAAGCTGCGGGCGTTGAGGCGGTCGAACTCGGCTTTGGTCTCGGCCACCGCCTTCTGCAGCATGGCCTCCCGGTTGACCGATTCGCGATACTCGACTTCCACGCGCAGGGCCGCGTTCTTTCGCGAATCGCGCAATTGGCGTTCCACCTCTTCCACCTGGACGGCGGCCTTGCGGTATTCCGGATGGTTGGCGCCGTAGTGCGTTTTGACGTCCGCGAATTTCTGGCGGGCCTCGTCCAGTGTGGCTGAGAGCGTTTTGAGGTTCTCGCCCTGCGTCGAGACTTGCGCGGCTTCGAGCGAGCCGCTCTGCACCGACTTCCACGCGGATTCCTTGCGCACCCGGTCGGTCTGGGCGTTGGTGTATTCAGTGTTGAGCTGTAGCAGGCGGGCCGAAAGGATACTGGTCTTTTCCTCGGGATTGATGACATTTAGTTCGCGCTCGAACTGGGCCAGAGCCTCCGAGGAGCGCTCCATCTTGGCTTTCAACTCCTCGAGTTGTTTTTCCATGAAGGTCGCAAGCGAGGCGGAGGAACGGAAGCGGATGCTGTAAGTGTGCTCGACGTAGGAGCGCGCCACGCCGTTGGCCACATCCGCTGCCAGGTGCGGGTCTGGCGAGCGATAGCTTATCAGTAGCAGATAAGTATTGGGCGGACGGGTGACCTTGAGCTTCTTGAGGAGTATGGGGGCATCCTCGTCGGCCTCGGAAGATCTCTCGGGTGTGACGTCGGAAGCGTCTTTCTCGAGATTCAGGAGATGATACTGCAAAGCCACCGGCCGTAGCACGGAATCCGATTGAATGAGCTTGACTTGCGTGGCGAGAAACTGGTCGGCATCGTTCAGGGGCGTGCGCATGGCATCCTGGCCGATGATGGCTGAGGGCATCTGGCGGTCGATATCCACGGTGACGGTGGATTCGTAGATGGGCGTCAGGCGCGCGGAGACGATCAAGGTGGCCGTCACGCAAGCGAAAATGAAGGCTAGAATCTTCCAGCGCTGGCGGCGCAGGATCCAGAGATAGTGCGCCAGGGGGACGCCAGGCCGCTCGGGCGGATCGACATCATAGCCGTACCACGTAGCGGGCAGAGCTTGGTTGGGGGCCGGGAGAGCTTTAGTATCGGACATAGTTTTGGCCGCGGAGGAACCCGAATGCAAACGAAACTAGCGGATTCCGGCGTAGATGGCGGCAGCGCCGGCGCCGCCTCCGAAAGCCAGGATCTTCTCAAGGGCGCCCAATGTCATACGGCGGCCCTTGTTATCCGGCACGTACAGAATATCGTTGGCGAGCAGCGGCATGTCGGGGGATTTGCGCTCCATAATCTTGTTCAACGGTATTGGAATCTCGTTCTTGTTGCCGTTGCCCTCCCGCCGGTAGATATAAGCCTCCTTGGAGGCGTAGGGCATCAAGCCCTCTGAGAGCGCCAACATCTTGAGGACAGTGGATTCGGTGCCGTCCTGTACGGAGAACGCGCCAGGCTTCTTGATGTTCCCGATGACGTAGACCTTGCCGGCTTCGGGAACCCGGATCTCCTCGCCGCCAATCAAAGAGATATTCAACGTGGGATCGGCGGCATCGATAAGACCTTTGACGAGGATGCGCTGGACGAGGGAGTCGATGGTGCCATCGGGACCCGCGTGCATGCGGCTGACTAGGATCTCAGGTCCCGCTTCGGGCGCCAGGCCGCCGGCCCGTGTGATAGCTTCGAGCAAGGTGACAGGCCCCACCGCCTGGAACGTGAGAGGCTGCTTGACCGCGCCCGCCACGGAGATAGGACGGCTGTTGTATTCGGCGACGTTGACGGTGACGAAGGGGTCCACTATGAGCTGCTCGGATTTCAGGGCGGTGGCAATGACGGATTCCAGCTCGCCGGGCATCCGGCCCTCGGCCTGAATGCGCTGCTTGAGCATCGGGAGCTGCATGTACCCATCGGCGCCGACCCGCACCGTACGGGTAAGCTCGGGAGCGTCATAGACCGAGACGGCGATCAGGTCGTTGGCGCCGATGCGATGGGCGGGCAGATTGGCGTTGGGCAGCTCGGGAACGGGCGCCGGACGGGTTTGCGCGGCCGCCATCGAGAGAACCAGCCACACGGCGCAGCAGGCGCTCCACCGCTTGCTAACGCGCGCGGCCCCGAAGTATCGTTCCGCACGCCGCTTGCTAGCGCGCTCGACTCCGGCGCTTTGTTCCACACACCGCTTGCCGACGCGCGTGGCTGCGGAGCATTGATTCAGAGCCGCGACCGTGAGGGAGCGATTTTCAGCAGTTAGACGGGACCGCACATTACGGCTGGGGTTCAGGTTGGGCATGCAGCTTACCTCCGAGCAGATCGATGAATTGGGATTGCAGAACTGCGACCTGCTGTTCAATGGAAGCAAAGCGGCAGTTCAAGTGGTCGCTAATTGCGCCGAACTGGAGGAATTCCAGAACTTCGGTGCGCGTAAAATCCGATAGGTTGCGCGCTCCGCGGCGGCCGCAAACTTCCTTGAGCAAGCGGTAGTCATCCTGGCTGAGCCGGAACACCACGATTCGGTTTCGGGGCTTGCTGGTCATGGAATCAAGTGAGATAGAGGCGCGCCATCGAGGCGTGGGCGGCACCTTGGACCGCACAGATCATGTCGCGGTCGATCTCCACCGCCACGGCCCGGCGCAGAAGTTCGATGGAGACCACTACGCGCACTGAGTCTTTTTCGCGGAGGAGCACGCCTTCCAGTCCGGCTAGCGAGCCCCGCTCTATGCGCGCCAGTTGTCCGACACGCACGTAGGGCCAGGGCTGTGCGGGCAAGCCCGAGGCCAGAATGGTCCGTATGCGCGAGATCTCGTCGTCGGAAACAGGCGTGGGGACGTTGGCAATGCCCACGACGGAGGTCACGCCCGGAGTGCTGAGCACCGGCAGGCGGCTGGCATAAGCGAAACGGCAGAATACATAACCCGGGAACAGCGGCAAATCGACGGGCTGGACGCGATCGGACCAGTGGTGGCGTGCCCGATAGAGCGGAAGGAAAGGCTCCAGTCCTTTGTTCAGCAGGATTTGGGCGACGGCCTTCTCATGACGGGGTCTGGCCGTCAACGCGAACCATGGATTTGACTTGTTCATTGGCTGGCCTGTGTGGCGTGGCCCCGGGACAAAGCTATCGCTCTCTGAGTCCCACGGTAGGCTCTCTCAGAAGGGCTGCAAAAATTCAGAATACAAATGGTAAACAGCACAAGTTTTTTTCTCTGCTTATCTTCAGTGAAAAAATCCGGCAGATCGCAGAACTCTGCTGGGTCCGAGTTGTCAGGCGACGACGCCTGCCCCGCGTGCCTGCAAGCCTTCAGCATTGGCGTGGGACAGACGCTTTCGGCTGTCAACCTGGCGGTACGGCCAATCCGGCGGCCGACGAAACGCACGAGCATTTACGGGCTGGTGGATGGCTTGCTCGAGCCTTGGCCTGGGAGCGCACCGGCAGCCGCAAGCCCGCCCACCGTGCCGGCTGCGGCCACGCCGCCGACGATGGCCACCGTCGCGGCGGTGGAAATGCCCGCAGCCGTTCCAGCAGCCGCTCCTCCAGCCGCCCCAGCTCCGGCGCCTCCCGCAGCCCCCGCGCCCGCGGCTCCAGCAGCTCCAGCAGCTCCCGCGCCCTTGGCCAAGCGCTTGATACTGGTAACATTGATGAGCTGGGAGGCGCCCGCTACCGAGGGGATGGCGGAATCGGCGGTGCCGGTGATCTCGACCCGGTTGCCGAGTTCCGCCTCTAGGCCCTCGCCCTGAAGCTGTATGGTGACGTTCGTGGTCTGGTCGATCAGGATGAATTTGCCATCTTTCAGCGCCAGCACGCCAGAGACTTTCGTAACCGTAGCCGCGCCACTCTCTTGCGGTTCGAATGCCATTTCGCGGCCGCTGGAGAGCTTGGCGATGAGGATTCCCTCGCTATTGGCAACCCGTACGCTCCCCGCACGGGCGGCCACAATGACACGATTGGGCCCTGTCAACTGGACCCGGGCTGTAGCGCCGGGCGCATCCGCTGTAACGCGCAGGCCAGCGGCCTCAATGCGGTAGTTGACGGACTCCAATTGTCCGATGCCCTTCTCCAGAAGCAGCCGCGATTCATAGACGCGCGCGCGCGATTCGGCCGCGAGCCGCAGCTTCACGCCGTTGTGAAGTTGCAGTTGAGACGCGGAGACGTTCATCTCGATCACATTGCCATCGAAGAGCGTAGCGTTTCCCCAGATGCGCGAATTGTCCAGTTGAAAGCTGCCGTTGGCGACCACCAAGCCGATGGCAGGGCTGGCGGATAAGCTGAGTGAAAGCGCCACAAAGACGATGAGGCCGGGCCACACCCGGCTGGTGAGACGTGACATGCACAAATCTCCTTTGCGGACAAGTGCCGCTGCCGGGAAGTTAATCTCACACAATCGTGGTGCCGGCCTCACGCTTCCTGTAGTAGGATCAGGAGTGGTCGATATCCATAGCCATATCCTCCCCGGCCTGGACGACGGCGCAAAGACCATTGAAGATTCCCTTGAAATGCTGCGCCTGGCGGCGGAATCCGGCACCACCGACATCGTGGCCACCCCGCACGCCAACCTGGAGTTCACCTTCGACCCCGACCTGATCGACCGTAAGATCGCCGAGTTGCAGGCCGCCGCCGGTCCCCTCCCCCGTATCCACCGCGGCTGCGACTTTCATCTGACCATGGAGAATATTCAGGAGGCCCTCACCCATCCCGGCAAGTACGCTATCAATCACAAATGCTATCTCCTGGTGGAATTCTCCGACCTGCTTATACCGCGCACTACGCAGGAAATCTTCGATCGCCTGCAGTCTGCCGGCCTCACTCCCATCGTCACCCACCCGGAGCGCAATGGTTTGCTGCACAGCCGCTTGGATCAACTCCAAGGCTGGGTAGAAAACGGGGCGTTCGTACAAGTCACGGCCAAATCTCTGCTGGGCGGCTTTGGACGCACCGCCAAATCGGTGGCCGTCGAGCTGATGGACCGCAACCTGGTTCACTTCATCGCCAGCGACGCGCACGATACCGTGCACCGGCCGCCGGTTCTGCGCGACGCTTACGAGCACGTCGCGAAAACCTGGGGCACCACCCTGGCGGAAATGCTTTTCATCAGCGCGCCGCAGGCCGTGATCGACGGCGACTCCATCCGCCTGCTGGATTCCGAGCCCGCGCGCCCGAAGCGAAAATGGTACCGCCTGGGTTTTTGAGCGTCTAAGACCCTTATGAGAAGACGAGTGCTCTTGCTTGGGGCGCTTTGTGGCCTGCTCGCGGCGGCCCCGGCCGCCACTATTCCAAACACACCCGCTGGCCGCCAGTTCGCTCATTGGCTGGAGGTGTTCAACGGCGGGAAGCGGGACGAAATCCAGAAGTACCTGGAACAGAATCATCCGGAAGAAGCCGCGTCTATCGATCGCGAAATGGATTTCCGCCAGATGACGGGCGGTTTCGATTTCGTAAAGGTCGAGGAATCCGCGCCGGCGAAGATCACGGGAAATGTCAAAGAACGGGATTCCGGCAACTATGCCCGTTTCGACATGGAGATCCAGCCGGGCCCGCCCCACCACGTCGTGAACTTCGGTCTCGAGCTGATTCCCCGTCCCGTGGCGACACCAAGGCTGCGCGAGCCGGATGCCATTGCGGCACTCCAGGCCGAAATCCAGAAGCGGACTGCCGAGGATCGCTTTGCGGGGACCGTCGCGATTGCGAAGGGCCGCAAGCCGGTCTTTTCGGGCGCTTATGGACTGGCGGATCGCGAACAAAAAGCCCCTGCCAAGCTGGATACTCGATTTCGGATCGGCTCCATGAATAAGATGTTCACGGCTACCGCGATCCTGCAACTTGCACAGGCCGGCAAGCTGCAGTTGACCGACCCGCTCGGCAAGTACTTGACGGATTACCCGAACAAGGATATGGCGTTAGGTAACGGTGCACCAGCTTCTCACGCACACTGGCGGCACGGGGGATATCTTCGGACCGGAGTTCGAGAAGAATCGCCTCACGCTCCGCGAGATGAAGGACTATGTTGCGCTGTACGGCAAGCGAGCTCCGCAGTTCGATCCCGCCGCGCGCTTCGCATACAGCAATTACGGATTCATTCTGCTCGGCGTGTTGGTCGAGACGGTGTCGGGCCAGAGCTATTATCAATACCTTCAAGAACACATCTACAAGCCGGCAGGCATGACGCGGACTGACTCTCTTCCGGAAGAAGAGCATGTGGAGGGCTGGTCCAAGGGCTACATGGAGCAACATGGTAAATGGGAGCTGAACACCGATACTTTGCCGGAACGCGGAACTTCCGCCGGTGGTGGTTACTCGACAGTCGGCGACTTATTGGCCTTCGCCAACGCCCTGATGGAGCACAAGCTCCTCAACGTAGAGTTCACAAAGTTGCTAACAACCGGCAAAGTGGAGGGCCGACCCGGCGGAAAGTACGCCTACGACTTCTCCGATACCACGGAGGACAGTGTGCGCTGGGTCGGCCATGGCGGCGGCGCTCCCGGCATGAACGGCGATCTGAAGTTCTGCCCCGATTCCGGTTATATCGTCGCGGTCTTGTCGAATCTGGACCCGCCCGCCGCCAGCCGGATCTCGGACTTCATCGCGGCGCGCCTGCCGGGGAAGTAGACGACAGGTTTGCTCGACCGTCCAAGAGATGGTCGGAAAGGCGAGCTAGCAGTCGTTCAGCCACGAGGTAAACAGCCAAGGCATTTATGCCGGACAACGGAAGCAATACGAAAAGCGGCAGAAACTCGGATGGACTTATGAGGGAGACGATCCACGAGACGGTGAATAGGAAGCTGCTCCTTGGAAACGTCAGAACCAGAAACGGAATGTATGCGAAGCCAAGTTGGTCATGGGCGGACTGCGCCGCAAAGTACGCGCCTGCAACACTGGACCAATAAAGTCCCGCCACCACGATAGCCGACGCTTTGCACACGGGATGCTCGAAGTGGAAGAATTTGCGATCCATCCCGAAAGAATGGTAGCACCGACAAAGATAGGGCGCAGTGTCCGGGACCTCCGGGTTTGAGACTTTCATCGCGGCGGAACATGGTGGACCGGATTTCGATTTAATGGTGAGTGGGTTTATCGCGGCGCAGCCAAACCCCGAGGGGCTATGTGCGCCGGACACCGTGGGTCACGAATAATATCCTTCGTCACACAGGAGGCGACGAGAGGTCATGCCCGTCTTCGCACGAGGCGACTGGACTGGCGACCTGGAAAACGTCACGGCGCTGCTCAAAGACGCTTAGTCAGTAGCCTCATGAGCGACCGCCTCAGCGGGCCGCACCCGGACCTTCACCTCGACACGCGAGCCGAGCCGGTTGATGATTGACATAAGACGGTCCACGGTGAACCGCCCGAGGTCTGCGTTACGGATGCGCGAGAAGTCGGCCGCCGCGATGCCGGTGCGGCCTTGCGCGGCGCGCACGGTCACGCGTTCCCGGTCGATCGCCTTGATGATTTCGGCGGCCAGGATGGCCTTGAATTGCTCCGCGTCCGCGTTCTTGTGCCGAAGATCGCGGAAAGCATTCCCGCTCCCCCGCGCCACCACGAGTTTTTCTTTTTTCATCGCAACATCTCCTTCAGCCTCTTCAAACGGTTTCTAATAAGGTCGATCTCGCGCTTGGGCGTCTTGCCGCCCTGCGTTGATTTCTTCTGGAAGGCGTGGACGACCCAGATTTCGTTGGCGAGACCACCGGAACGCATCGCCTCGGAACGCCAGGGCAATCTCGAACACCCCGGACCCGATCCCATGCATTGGCTTCGCGATGTCAGCCTTGCCGCCCTCGGCCACGATCGTCAGCGCGGCCAGGCAGATCGACCTGGCTCCCAGCGGGAACACCTCGAGTTCCTTCAGCGCCGCCCTAATCCACGAAACCGGCCTTGTCCGGTGTCATCGTTTGGCGCCATCTCTATTTCATGTTGTCATATTCGACAACGAAATGCTGGAAGGGCTGCCCTGGCCTGTTTCGCAGTTGTTTACTCAGGCCGTCTTCACCATTGCAGCCGCCGCCAGTCCTACGCATACGAAGCCGGCAATCCGGGTCGTCATATACGCGGCTGCATAGATAGCTGGGAAGCCGTACCAGTTCCAGTAGGAAACATTGGTTCCGATGGGGGCCAACACTCCCGCGATAACCACGAAGCCCAGGCGCGACGCAAAACTCGCCAGGCGGGTCTGTGAAATAGCATCACCACCAGCAGCGCCTCGATAAGTTCCTTGACAAACTCGGCGGTGAACATGCGGGGGCCAGTGCCTACATGCCAGGTGGATTGTACATGACAATACCCTAAGGGTTCGCCGCCAGCTTCTGCGAGTACTGCTGCATCGCCGCCTGTTCCTACTGCGAGGTGGCGTCCGGTCCCAGTCCCACGCGGGGGAAAATGTACAAGCCGCGGCTCTCGCCGAGCGACGACCGCATGAGGCTCAGCACCGCCGTTTCATTGGGAATCTCTTTGATCCCCGGCCAAACGGGTGTTGCTTGCGGGTCTGCTCGGCGGGATCGCCATGTATATCTGGACGGCGCTCGCCCACATGGTTTTGCCGCTGGGCGAAGCGCAGATAATGGCCGGATCGCAGGAGGAGCTATGCGCTAGCCGCGGCGAATGCAATGGGTGGCTTCCGGGGTGGCTGCATGGCCGGCAAACATTAAATCCTGTTCAACTTCACGCTCCAACCGCAACCCGCCCGGCGCGATGTGCGTTTGAATGACAAGAGGAGATCGAATGACTCGAAAACTCACGTTGCTTTTGACATTCACGCTGGCGCTGATCGCATTGGGCGCCTGCGGCGGCGGTGTTTATGTGCGGGTGCCGCCTCCCGAGCCGCGCTATGCCGTCGTCGGTGTAGCACCCGGGCCCGGATTTGTGTGGACGGAGGGATTCTGGGACTGGCGCGGAGGTAACTGGGCCTGGGTCCAGGGACGTTGGATGCGGCCCCCTGGGCCACGCGCCGTATGGGTGCCGGCACACTGGGTCCAGGGCCCCGGTGGCAGATACCACTTTGAGCGGGGCCACTGGCGCCGCCGATAGGGAACTATAGGGGGACGGCCGCGTCTTGGAAGTCCTGGATTCGGCCGCCCGCTGGTCCGGCTCAGTGACTCTGGTTCTTCACCAGGTGCAGGAACTCGTCGCGCGTTTCTTTCTGATTGCGAAACGCGCCCAGCATGGCGCTGGTCACCGCCCCCGAGTGTTGCTTTTCCACGCCACGCATCATCATGCAGAAGTGCCGCGCTTCGCAGATTACTCCCACCCCCACCGGATCGATCAGTTCCTGGATGGTCTGCGCAATCTGCTGCGTCATGCGCTCCTGAATCTGCAAGCGCCGCGCGAACACGTCCACCAGGCGCGGCAACTTGCTGAGCCCGATCACCCGGTCGCGCGGAATATAGGCCACGTGCACCTTGCCGAAAAACGGCAGCAGGTGATGCTCGCACATGCTGAAGAACTCGATGTCCTTCATGATCACCATTTCGTCGTACTTCACCGCGAACAGAGCGCCGTTGACGACCTGCTTCACATCCATCGCGTAACCGCTGGTCAGGAACTTCAGCGCCCGCTCCACGCGCTCCGGCGTGCGCGCCAGGCCTTCCCGCCGGGCATCCTCGCCCAGACATTCCAGGATCTGTTTCACGTGCGGTGCGATGGATTGCTCCGCCGGTGGAGTCATTACTTTTACGGTAGCTTTATTCGATTTCATGGGCAGACACTTCAAAAGCGTTGCGGCTGGTTTCGGCGATCGCCACTTTTTCCAGGCGCGGTCCCGCCGGAAACACGGTGCTCCAGTTCTGTTTTAATCGCCGGACGGCCTCCCTCGTCAGATTCTCAGTGGTCGGCACCGTCGTTCGAAATGCAGCGACCTCCTCGTTGAGGTTGCGATGTTCGAACGCCTCCAACACCTCGCGCCGCACCAGGCCGTCCAGCAGTTCGAGGTCCACCGCGCCGCCGGAGCGCTCGTCCAGCGGTCCGCGCACACTCACTTCCATCTCGTAGTTGTGGCCGTGTCCGAAGGGGCTGTTGCACTTCCCGTACAGTTCCCGATTTTCCGCGTCGCCCAACCCCGCTGCATGCAGCCGGTGCGAAGCCGAAAAGCGGTACCTGCGCGTGACCCGGATCACTGCGCCTCTCCAAAATAGTCCACATAGAGATCCGCCGTCTCGTAAACTCTGACTCCGTGCAGCTTGCCGCGCCCATCGCTCAAATGCGGCCGCAGCCGGTTCCAGATGTCGATGGCGATGTTTTCCGGCGTGGGAATCACACGGTCGAAAGGCGGCACTTCGTGGTTCAAAAAGCGGTGATCGTATGCCTCCACTACTTCGCGGTTCAGAATATCTTTGAGCACTTTCAGATCGAGCACCATGCCCGTGACTGGATCCGGAGTTCCCTCGACGGTGACCTCCAGGACATAGTTATGACCGTGCCCATGCGGGTTCGCCGCCGCGCCGAACAGCGCGCGATTCTCCTCTTCCGTCAGGGCCGGATTGCGGCAGACGTGCGAAGCGGAGAACTCGACTTTGCGGGTAATCAGCACGAGACGACTATTGGATGCAGCAAACGAACTGAAAGTACACTAAAATTATAGTTTCCAGCTATGCGTAGCGTCAAAATCGATCAATCCCTGAAAGTCGCCATCGGCCTGCTGCTGGCGGCCTTCGTATTTGTCCTCTATGCTTCCATACACGAACGCATCATCAATGTGGGAGATACCGCCCCGGATTTCACCATCACCACCGACAACGGCCGCACGGTGTCGCCCACGCACTTTGGCGGGCGTCTGCTCGTATTGAATTTCTGGGCCACTTGGTGCCAGCCCTGCGTCGAGGAGGTGCCGTCGCTCGACCAATTCTCGAAAGAGATGGCGGGCTCCGGCGTGGTGGTGGTCGGCGTAAGCGTGGACAAGGACCCCAAGGTTTATCAGGCCTTCCTTTCCCGCGCGAATGTTTCCTTCGTCACCGCGCGCGATCCGGGCGCCAACATCAGCTCCAATTACGGGACGTTTAAGTATCCCGAATCCTACATCATCGACGCCCACGGCAAGGTCGTGCAGAAGATCGTAGGCGCAACCGACTGGGCCGACATGGTGGACCTCGTGAAATCGTTCCTATAGCGGTCATGCTCCCGCAAGGCGCCAAACAAAAACTGATCGCTTTGCTGGGCCCCCGCGGATACCTCGACCGCCCTGAAGATCTCGCCCTTTACGAATACGATGGCAGCGTCGAAAAGGCCCGCCCGGAAATGGTCGTCTTCCCGCGCGGCACTGACGATGTCGTAGCCATCGTCAAGATCACCGCGGAATACGGCGTGCCCATCGTGGGCCGGGGCGCCGGAACCGGCTTGAGCGGCGGCGCCATCCCCCGCGCGGGCGGCGTCGTCGTGGGCTTCGCGCGCATGAACCGCATCCTCGAGATCGACCTGGAAAACGAGCGCGCGCTGGTCGAGCCCGGCGTGGTCAATCTCGATATCACGCTCGCGGTCGAGCGGCAGGGTTATTTCTACGCGCCCGATCCCTCCAGCCAGCGCGCCTGCACCATGGGTGGCAACGTGGCCGAGAACGCCGGCGGCCCGCACACCCTGGCCTACGGCGTCACCACCAATCACGTGCTGGGCCTCGAGTTCGTGCTGCCTGATGGCACGGTCGTCAACACCGGCGGAAAGGCGCTCGATACGCCGGGCTACGATTTGACGGGCCTGCTCACTGGCTCTGAAGGCACCATGGCGCTGGTCACCAAGGTCATGGTCCGGCTGATGCGCAAGCCCGAGATGGTCAAAACCATCCTGGCGATATACGATTCCGACGACGATTGCGGCGCCACGGTCGCGGAAATCACCGCGCGCACCATCGTTCCGGTCGCCGTCGAAATGCTGGATGGTGTGATGCTGCGCATGGTCGAAGAAGCCACGCACGCCGGCTTTCCCATGGATGCGGCCGCGGTCCTGCTCATCGAGCTGGAGGGGCTGCGCGAAACCGTCCTGGAACAGGTGGGTCAGATCCGGGATGCCTGCCATGCTTGCCGCGCGCGCGAGGTGCGCGTCGCCCGCACGGCCGAGGAACGCGAGCTGCTGTGGAAAGGCCGCAAGAACGCGTTCGGCGCGGTCGGCCGCGTCAGCCCGTTCTACTACGTGCAGGATGGCGTGGTGCCGCGCACGCAGATCGCGCCCACCCTGCGCATCATCGCCGAAGTGGGCCGCAAGTATGGCCTGACCATCAGCAATATCTTCCACGCGGGTGACGGCAACATGCACCCCATCATCTTGTTCGACGCGCGCAAACCGGGCGACCTGGATAAAGCCCGGGCTGCCGGCGCCGAGATTCTGGAATACTGCATTTCGGTGGGCGGCTCCATCACCGGCGAGCACGGAGTCGGGATGGAGAAGAACGAAATGATGCCGCGCCAGTTCAAGCCGGAAACTCTGGAGATGATGCGCCGCTTCAAGGAGCTGTTCGATCCCGCCAACCGCCTGAACCCCGGCAAAATGCTGCCCACGGGGAAAGGGTGCCTGGAGATCCGTCAACCGCCGCTGGGTGTCGCGTAGCGCACGATTTAGCGTGCTGCCGTGGGCTTCAGCCCACGGTCTCAAGATTCTACATTTGCACGCGCGGGTGGGGCAGGCGCTTTCGCCTGCCAACCGGCGAACTTCAGTTCGCCGGCTAGGCGCGCGACGCCCGCCGTGGCACAGTGAAGCGACCCCACGCCCCGCCTACCTGTCCGCCAGCTTCCTTCCCGCGTTCAAACTGTCGAAATTCAGAATTGCATTGAACACCAGAAAGTGACTGCCCCTGGTTTCCCCGCGCCAGAACGGATTGTTCGAAAACAGCACCACATGCCCCTCGCCGTAAGGCGCATCTATGACCGCGGGGTGCTGAGCCAACTCCGCGCCGTTGTCGAGCAGTCCTGAAACCAGCAGATCTTTGGCGTTGGCGTAGCGCAGCACCACCCGCGGCCGCGCCGCAGGCGGAATCACGTTGAACGGCCGCCGCAACTGCTCGTCGGTCAAAGGCAAGGCCTCCCACTTTTCAGCGTGCGGCTCTTCCGGGATCTCGGCCGGCGCGCGCCCCTGCGCCACATCCGGATCGTCGGCCGTACCGCGGCCCGTGGGCCGCTCGCGCTCCTCCGGGGCTCCACGCCGGCCGCCGCCCCCGCCCCCAATCATGTTCGCAATATTGAAGATCGGCGGATTCGAGCTGAAGATCGCGAGATTGTCGCTATACCCGTAGACGATCGGGCTGGCTGCATCCACCGTCTTCGAACGCAGCGCCGAGCCGGTCACCTTCAGCTTCTGCGAAGACGCAATGGTGACGCCCGGAGCGAATCCGAACGTCACCGCAAAACTGGTGGTGTCGTTCGCCGTGATGAACAGCCCACCCTGGCGCACGAACTCCTGCAGTCGTTCGAGACCATTCCAGCCGAGCCCCGGACGCATATCGTCGGTTTCATCGATCTTTCCAAGGTTGGGTGTAAGCGGCGTGACTTTCCACGGCAAAGGATTTCCGTACATCGGCATCCCGCTGATAATCGCCTGCGGATTGCCACGGCCCGGGGCAAACACGATCACATCGTATTTCGCGCGCAGGCCGCCGGAGCCGTAGGACGTAGCAGACACGATCTGCGTGCTGATGTAATCGTACGGAATCTTCACGCGGTCGAACACCAGACGCCACCAGCCTTCGCCCTGCGTGCCCTGCCAAGTGTGCAAGAACGCGATGCGCGCCGCCCGGACCGGGTGCGTTTTCACGTTGGACGGCGCTCCTCCGGCGTATGCTCGCAAACCGAGATCGCTGCAAACCTTGCGCAGATCGTCCGCCGCCACGTTGCGCACGATGAACGATCCGCGGTTGAACTTCCGCCCGCCACCTTCGAAGGGTTCCTCGGCCGCTTCAAAAGACGCCTTCGGGAAACTGTAGCGTAGCGTGATCAAAGCGTCGTCGGCGTTGTGATTGATCTGGAAAACTGCGCCATCGCCCTCCACGCCGCCCGGCGCTTTCACGGGCCCCTCGACGCGATTCATGGCCGCCTCCAGCACCTTCAGATCCCTCACGCGCGCCACCTGCACGTCGCCGAGTTCGCCGAACGTCCAGCCCGTATCGTCGTAAATGTCCTTCTGCGGATCGTTGGGCGACCAGTATTGGTAATCTAGCAACGCATCGGCGATGCGGCTGTAGGGCTGATCCATGCGCACGACATAACTTCCCGCCGGAAAGGTGCGCGGTTCGGGCTTAGGCTTCTCGGCGGGCTTGTGCGCGGCGCCTTCCTCTTTGGAGTCGCCCTTGGAATCGCCCTTAGCGTCGCCGTCCTGCCCGCCCTTCGGCGGCGCCTTCTTCGCCGGCATCGTCACGGTGAAGGGCTCGCTAACCCGCGAAATCTCGCATCCCTGATCCTGCAGCGTCCGTAACAGGTCCGCCTGCGCGCCTGGGCGCGGATCGTCCGCTGGAAAGACGTAGGCGGCCGGTCCTTCCGTGCCCGGCTTCTCGATGGAGCGCTTAGCCTTCAAGTAAAAATTGTGCAGAAACAGCTTGTCGTTGGCCGCGAAGAAAGCCAGCGCGGTCAGCACGCCGGTTTCCTCGTAGTTGTTGTTGTTCCGCTGTGACCATTTCGCCTTTGGCAGCGGCGGATTCTGTCTGTACCAGGTGCGCGCGAATTCCTCCGGACGCAGTGTGCGCTCTTCGGTATCGGCGCCGCCGTTGCCGAACGTTTCGTACAGGCGGCTGATGCCGTTGTGCATGGCTGCAATAAACATCAGGTAGCTCGGAGACCAGGTGTCGAAAGTGCCATGGGCGAACACGCCCGGCATGCCGAACTTGGTCATTTCCGAAACGTTGTTCCAGCCCATCATCTGCCATTCATCGGACAGAATCGGATCGATCCAGGCGTTGTAGGGACCATCGCCCACGGTATCGTCGTAAAGATACGGCACGGATTCGTGCAGGTCGTGCAGCACCTGCGCCTTCCATCCGACGTACGTGTTCAGAACGTTTCGTGTGAGCTGCAGCATCAGTCCCATGGAGTCGCGATTGTTGTCGTGCGCCACGTAGTGGCCCCAGTAAGCCAGGGGCGGCCACTGCTTGCCCGGATTCGCCAAGTGCCAGCGATAGATATCCACCATGCGGTCGCGCCCATCCACTTCCACGATAGGTGTGATCAGCGTAATCACGTTGTCGCGGATGAACTTGACGTAAGCGCTGTCGTCCACCGCCAACCGGTAGGCCAGCTCCATGAGCGCAGTGGGCGCGCCTGTTTCGGGCGAGTGTATGGTGCCGGTGATGTAATAGACGGGCGTCGCCGCGGCGACGATCTTTTCGGCTGCGGCGTCGTCGAGTTTGATGCTGCGCGGATCGGCGAGCTTCGCCAGCCGCGCGCGGTTCTCGTCGAGTTGGGCCAGCAGCGGCTCGGCAGCCACCGCCACCGCGATCATTTCGCGGCCTTCTTCGGTCTTGCCAATGCTGTAGACCTTGACGCGTGGACTGGCTTTCTCCAGCATGCGCATGTAACGGTAGACTTCGTGCGAATACGGCAGTATGCCGGGGGCGCCGGCGACATCGCCCAATACGGCCATGGGAGTCGGGACGGTCTTCGAAGCCGGCAGGTAATCGGTAAGCGGCGAGTTGAAAAACGGCTCCGTGGTGTACTCGCGAATCTTCTTGGTGTACTCCTCGTCGATGGCCTGTCGGGCATCGCGGCCCGGCCGGATCGCGACGGACGCGCCGGGCTGGCCGAAGAGCGGCAACGCGAGAACTGCCGGAACAAGGCAACGGAGGATCTTCATGGGGAGAATATACCGCACGGCGCACGCGGTCGTGGCGGTCGTGGCGCAAGCTTCAGCTCGGGGTGCCCTCTGGGCCGGGCGAACTTCAGTTCGCCGTTCGCCGTGCCAGCTCGATCAGAGCCACGACCGTAAGGGAGTGGTTCTCAAAACGTTATGATAGTTCCTTATGACATGGGATTACACAATATGCAGATCCGATGAAGACCTGGATGGGATTCAGAAGAACTTGGACGAATTGGGTGTGGACGGGTGGGAGCTGGTCTCCGTCACCCATCAATCCCTGGTCGATGAGCACGAACAAGAATTCGACCAATACACGATGTTCTTCAAACGGCCCCGCTGAAGCTGAATCTGGGCGCGGACCAGTTCTACTTCGCGTCTAGATCGGCCTTCAAATCGTCCGGCGTAACATCGCACTTCGCGCCGCCGGCGGGTATCTCTACCTTGGCGATCCATAGAATCGCATTGACCACCATCCGCCGCTGATCCTCCAGGCCCCAGTTGTGATGATAGTGCCCTCCGGTGAAGCCGAAGCCGCGGCCGCCGTCATCGCGTTCCACGGCCCAGGCGACGGTCTCCTGCTTCGGCGCGTCCTTCGGCAGCATGGTGGTCAGTATCGGAACCAGCCGCTTATCGTCCTTGCGAAAGACGATGCGGTAATACCACTCGTCTGTGCCGCGAAAACTGTCCCAGCCGCGCGAGATGGGGTGCGCCGGGGCGGCCTGCGTCAGTTCCACATCATTGATCGGATTCTGCGAATACGGCCGCCGGTAGAATCCGCCGATCCATTCGAGCAGTTCCATGCCGCCGTGATCGCCCGGTACTTCCACCGCGTAATGCAGGCACGCCAGGCCCACGCCGCTCTTCATCAGCTTGCCGAGTTTCGCCAGCCGATCGTCAGCCAGCAAGGGGTGCCCCTCGCCGCCATCCATGTAAAGGACAATCGCCCGCGCGCCGTCGAACACCGAGTCGTCCGCCGGCCAGCCGCCCTTGACCACGATTGGATCCACGCCGGGATTCTGCCGCAGGCATTTGGCCAGCAGCAGCGTGCCGGCATTGAACTCGTGCTCGCCAGGGCCGTGGCTCGGCTTGCCGGCTACCAGCACGATTTTCGCCGGCGAAGCCGCTTGCACGCCGCCTTGTGTCAGCGTCACCACCGCAGCCAAGCAAAAACAGGCGGGCCACCTCATGTTTTTCCTTCCTTCTCCAGTTGCAGCGTGATCGTGCCCACCGCAAACTGCAGGCGCACCCGTATCTGCACGGGCAGTTTGCGGGCGTCGTCCGTCAGCCACACATACAGATGGCCGTACCGGCGATACAGCACATCGTTGAACAGGAACGCCTCATAGCGAATGGTCTTGAACGCGCCCGCGGGCGTCTTAACATCCTCCCGTTGCTGCGCCTGGACACGCGCCATCACGCTCTTCTTGCCATCGCTGATGGCCACCTGGGTGCTCTGTCCGGGTTGCAGGTTCAGCGTGCGCAGCAAGTAGAGTCCGCCCAGCACGTCGTGTACGCACGGCGGTATATCGATCTCGTGAGTGCTCACTACCGCGTTCTTTTCCAGGTCCTTTTCCAGATACTCGGCTTTGTGTGTCTCGCGATCGAAGGTCACGCGTGTTTCCTTGCGCCGGTTGCCTTCTTCCGCTTTCAGGTAAGACCCCGAAGCGCAAAGGTCAGATTCCAGGTTCGAAACGTAATCGTTAGTAACTTTGAAGAGCCTCGATACCAGACCGGTGGATTCCAGGTGCAAGTCCGCTTGCCAGCCTGGGGCGGAGTGGTGCGCCGTGGCATTCCATTCAAGACGCGCCTTACCCGCCGATACCAGCCGCCATTCCACGGTGTATTGCAGCACCTCACGCGTCGGAAGTGCGCCGGGAGCCGCCATCACGACCGGGCCCAGAAACAACAGGAGCAGCATCCAAACTGCTGACATTAATGCCAGTGTAGCGCGTTCGGAAGCGCTAATTCTCGGTCGCGCGGCGGCGTCCGATATACTCATTGAGTGAATGAGCCACTCACGCCCGGCCGATTCGCGCCGCCTCCCCGAACCATCCCGGCGCTGCTCGCGGCGCGCATGATGCTGGGTGGCGCGGCGCCGCAGATCGGATGGCTCCTCTTCGGCTTCGGTACGATCTTCGTCTGGGGGTTCGCTCCGCATGCGGACTTCTCCGGCTGGCGCTTTCGAGCCGGCAGCTTTGCGCGAACTGCGGGACAATCCGTGGGCTGCGTGCAAACCCACTTCACGGAGGGCGGGTCCGAGTCCAGCCCGGGCACCCCGATCTATGAAAACCACTATCGCTACACAATCGCCGGACAGGAACTCGGCGGCGTCTCCTACGCTAAAGGCCGATGCGTGACGGGCGGCCCGGTGACAGTGGACTACTTGCTGGCAGAGCCGGCGGTTTCACGTATCGCCGGCATGCGGCGCCGGCCGCTCAGCCCGTTGGCGAGCCTGGTCCTGGTGTTGCCGGCCGCCGGCCTGATCATGATCATTACCGGCCTCGTGAAAGGTCGAGGATATGTGCGGCTCTTGCGCGAAGGGGTGCCTGCCGAAGGCCGGCTGATCGACAAGGTCCCGACCAACATGCGCGTAAACAACCGCGTCGTCTACCGCATGACCTTCGAGTACACCGCGCTGAGCGGCGCCGGCCGCGCCACGGTGCGCACGCACCAGCCGGAGTGGTTCGAAGACGAGCCCCAGAAATTGCTGCTATACGATCCTGGGGATCTGGAGAAAGCGCAGTTGCTCGGAAGTTTCGCCGGAACCTTGGAGCTCGGCGAAGGCGGCCAGCCCGTGGCGCGCGGATCGCTCGCGTTTCTCTTCGTGCCGGCGCTGGTGGTCCTGGGCAACGCCTGGTATGTGTACCGCCACTGGATTGCCGCGCCGTAACGGCAAGCGCCGCCGTCAATTCTTGCCGTAATACGCCGCGTTTTCCGCCGCAAAATGCGCCAGTTCCGCGGGCAGTTCCTCGCGCGGAAAGATCGCGTTCGCCTCGCACACCGGCACGCACGCTCCGCAGTCGATGCAGTCGTCCGGCTCGACGAACAGATGCTTGGCTTCTTCGAATCTGCTCTCGTCTTTCTTCGGATGGATGCAATCGACCGGGCAGGCTTCCACGCACAATTCATCTTTGGTACAAGCTTCGGTAATGACGTATGCCATAGGGTTTCCGGTGTGGAATGGCAATTCCCGTGCCAGGAGGCGAACGAATCAAAGGAAAAGAGATTCGCTCGCAGGCGCCGCCTCGATTGGGGCATTCCACGCAGGCTAAGCCGGGGACTGTTGGCGACTTGCCCCATCGGCGCCAAGCCGTATACCGATTACAAGGGAGTCAAAGTGCAGATCAGTGAGGGCGGAGACTGCCAAAGAGTCGTCCGTCCTAGCCCAGCGGCTGGCCGCGCTGGCTCCGGAGACGACGGTCGACGGGTCCAATTCCTGGTCGGGTGCGGACCTGCGTGAATTCTCTGCTCGCTCAAACGGCTCGAAGACGAAGAACAGGAAGAGCCGCGTTGAAACCGGGCGACGTTGTCGTCGGCATGTTGGAAGGCGCTGCAGAAACCAACGTTCGCACGGCGGTGGTCATTGCGAGCGGCCCGTACCTCCTCGAACGGCCAGACGTTCTGGTCGGCATCCTCACAACGAAGCTGCCCCGGCTGGCTGCGTCGACCGATCACGTCCTTCTGGACTGGGGCCGCTGGGCTACGGGCCCCATCGTGTTTCCGGGCATACATGCTGACGATTCACCGCTCGGAGTTGACTGTGATCGGTCACTTGACTGAGCGGGACTGGCAAGTCCAGGCTAGCGTCCGCGCTGTTCTTGAGATCAGGGACGGGGCGGCGTGATTGGCGAACACTTGCGATGGAGAGGCGCTCACCCGCACATCTCCGGTAGCTCGTTATCCGTCAAATTGAGCAAGCCGAACTTATCGGGAGTTATCTCAACAGAGCCAACCGGGGGCGGGAAGCCAAGTGCGTCTGAACGAAGCTACCACGTGGCGGACGCTAGAGCTAAGCAGCCCAGTAACATGCTAGAGTGAATCGAGGAGCGTACTTGTGTTTGTGGACTTCCGCGAGAACCTCATCTCGCCCTGTGCAAGCGAAAGTCAAGCAGACCGCGATGCACTAGACGTCGATCTTGCAGCGCTTGTGGCGTCTCCTCCTTTTCGACACATATATTCTCCAATCCATTCGATTACTCGAGTTCCCCGCAATTGTCAGAGCTTTCGGGATCGGCGGTACTCTTGAGCTGCTTTCATCCAGCACCTTAAGACTTCATTGCGATGCTACGACCTTCGGTCAAACTGGGCAACTAAGTGTCCTCGAAGCACGACGCCGAAAAAGACTGTTACCACTTGGATCGTATTCATTTTCTTTAATCCGGGACCATGACCGCCAGCAATATCTCCATCTGTTGTTCCAGAACTTGCAGCCGCGCCTACAACTGGCTCTTAAAGACGTAATCAAGTTAAAACGGGCGATTCTCGATTCACTAGTCGACATCCCGCAAGGTTTCGGTGACGATAGCCTGAACCAGACATATAGCGACCTCCGCATGGGCAAGGTTGATCCGATGAAACTCCTGCTCGCCAAAGCTCTGCTCAGCAAACACGGAATCGTTGCACAGCCTCATGACCTGCAGATACGGCCTCACCCGCTCGACGACAGCGACTTTCGCGTAGAAACGAATCTGGGGTTGCTGGGATTGGATGAACATGCCGAGCATCGCAGCGTTGAATCCGCCCTGCTAGCCGCATTCGGAATGAACCAACGAATTGAAGAAATGAAGGTATACAGCGCTGTTTCGGGCTGCATCGATGACGAGAGCCCTCTGTTCATGGGCAGGCTTGGCTTTCTTCTCCATGATCTGCTGCCACAGCGCCTAGAAAGAAACTTTCAGCGCGTTGTTGATCTTGCAGGCGTACCCGAGTTTCTGCCGCGTGTGGATAGCGTTGACCTTAAGGCCCTTCTGCGTGTACGCGACAGTCTTGAGCTTAGAGAGTTCAGAAACTGGTTACATCACAGCCCGACGCTAACTGATCAGGAGATCACGGAACGAGTAACGGGGGCCAGGGCTAGGATGGCAGAGTTCAGCTCTTCACTCTCAGGCAAGTTTGCCCGGTTTATCATAACCACGGGTACAGGGCTCATTGCGCCGCTACCGGGGCTGATTACCGGGGCAATCGATGCCTTTCTGGTTGACAAGGTTCTACCGAGATCGGGGATTTGGACATTCGTAAAGCGACTATATCCATCTCTCTTCAAGCGCAATGTGATTGGCAACTGATCAAGCTCGGACTAGATCCGAAGGGCTGAGCATACCTCGGTGTACAAGAGTAGAGTGAGGCGATTGCGTTCACAATCTCTGATTGGCGTCTGCTCGTCCTTGTCCACAGCGCGCAGGATCATATTGGCCCCGGGGATAGCTGTCCAAAGTGGGCTCCTGACCAGGTCGACGGTTTGTCGTTATAATTCGGAAGTCGTCACATCGCGGGCCCATGATCATGACCAAGCACCCGCGATCGAATGCACAGTCACGATGCGCCGTCGCGCCGCCGACCGCCCCTACACCATCACCGCTTCCGTCTCTTCACTAGCCGTAAAATACGCGCAATCCGGATGGTGAAACACCAGCGCGCTGACGCTGGCTTCCGGGTCCATCATCATGCCTTCAGTCAGCCGCACCCCAATATCCTGCGGACGCAGCAGCTTCCAGATGCCCTGCTGATCGTCCAGGTTGGGGCAGGCCGCATAGCCGAAGCTATAGCGCTTGCCGCGATACCGCGAAGTGAAGCGCTCCTGCATGGTCATGGTGGGCGCGTCCGGGAAGCCCCAATCCTCGCGTATGCGGCGATGCAGCCACTCGGCGCAGCCCTCGGCAGTCTCCACCGCGAGCGCCTGCAGGCCGTGCGATTTGAAGTATAGCCCGGCTTCCTTCCACTCCTGCGACTTCTCGCGTATGCCCGCGCCCGCCGTCACCACGAACATCGCCAGGTGATCGCGCACGCCGTCTTCCGGGTCCAGGATGTAATCGCTCAGGCACAGGCCATCCTCGCGATGCTGGCGCCCGAAGCGGAACGTATGCACAGGATTCGACTGCCCCGGCAAAAACAAGTGGATGACGTTTCGCTCGCGCTCCGCTTCAAAGAACTGCCAGACCGCCTTCACCTTCATGAACCGCGCGGCTTCCTGCTTCAGCTCTTCCATCTGGTGAAACAACTCCATGGCCTTGGGTTCGTGCTCCGCCAGGTTCTTCTCGAAGTTGCCCTTGTAACCCAGGTGCTTGCCATAGAGCATGTGCGGATTGATGTAACTCCAGATCTCGGCCAGGTGCGGCACATCCCGCAGCTTGCGGTCGAGATACGGCGCTGCCGGAATCGGAATATCCGCCCGCACTTTGCGGCTGCGAGCCTCAGTCACCCGCGCCGGTTCTTCGGCGGCCGGAGTCACCGGCAGCGGCGCTTCCGTGTAAGTATGATCCCGCACGACTGACTCACGCACCGCGGGATCCATCAGCCGGTTCATCAAGTCGAGGCCGGTCATGGCATCCTTGGCGTAGCACACCGCCTCGCTATAAGCCGGCGCAATCCGGGTGCGCGTGAAGCGATCCGATAGCGCCGCGCCGCCCACCAGCAGCGGAATGCGAATGCCGGCCTCTTTCAGATCGCCGGCAGTGATCACCATCTGCTGCGCGCTCTTCACCAGCAGTCCCGAAAGCCCTATGGCATCCGGCGCATGCTCTTGGTACGCACGTATGAGAATATCGGGCGGCACCTTGATGCCCAGGTTGATCACCTGGTAGCCGTTGTTGTTCAGGATGATCTCGACCAGGTTCTTGCCGATATCGTGCACGTCGCCCTTCACGGTGGCCAGGATAATCTTGCCGCGTGTCGCGGTATCGGCCTTCTCCATGAACTGCTCCAGGTGCGTCACCGCCGCCTTCATAGCTTCGGCCGATTGCAGCACTTCCGCCACGATCAATTCGTTGTTATTGAACAGGCGCCCGACCTCCGCCATCCCCGCCATCAGCGGGCCGTTGATGATTTCGAGCGGCGTGGCGCCTTCCGCGCGCTTGCGGTCCAGGTCCGCGATGAGCCCGTCTTTGGTGCCCTCGATGATGCAGTTGGCCAGGCGTTGATCGAGCGGCAGATCCTCCGGGCGCGCCTTCACCCGCGCGCCGGCCTTGCGGAAATGCTCCGCGATCGCCGCGATGTGGAACTGGTTGATGGCCGCACGCTGTTCGGGATTCTGCTGACGCCAATCCTCGGGCGCCAGCTTCAGCTCCTCGCCGCCATCCGCCGGCGGCGTATTGAACAGCAGGCTCTCGGCGAGGCGCCGCTCCTCCTCCGGAATCGACGCGAACCGCTCCAGCTTCTCGGCATTCACGATCGCCAGGTCCAGCCCGGCTTTGGTGCAGTAATAAAGGAAGACCGAGTTCACCACTTCGCGCGCCGCGGCCGGCAGGCCGAACGAGATGTTGGAGATCCCCAGCACCGTCTTGATGTAAGGGATTTTCTCCTTGATCAGCCGCACCGCTTCGATGGTCTCCACCGCGCCGCCGATGTAGTTGGCATCGCCGGTCGCGCACGGAAATACCAACGGATCGATGATGATATCCTCCGGCGCGATGCCGTATTTTTCGGTGAGCAGCCGGACGGAGCGCTCGGCCACCGCCAGCTTGCGCCCCCGAGTGAACGCCTGCGCCTGCCGCTTGTCCTCGTCGATGCAGCCCACAATCAGCGCCGCGCCGTACGCTTTGGCGATCGGGCAGACGCGCTCGAACTTCTCTTCGCCATCCTCCAGGTTGATCGAATTAATAATCGACTTACCCTGGCAGTAAGTCAGCGCCAGTTCGATGGCGCACGGATCGGTGGTGTCGATCATCACTGGCGCCTTGATCTTGCGAATCAGCTTTTCATAGAACGCCGGAATGTCTTGTATTTCGTCGCGATCCGTGCTCTGCAGGCAGACGTCCACGATATGCGCGCCGTTCTTCACCTGCCAGCGGGCGATCTCGGTAGCTTCTTCCCACTTCTCCTGCGCCACCATGTTCTTGAACAAGCGCGAGCCGATCACGTTCGTGCGCTCGCCGACGATCAACGGCCGGTTGCTGTCTTCGGCCTCTACCAGCTCGATGCCGGAATAATATGCCCGGTGCGAAGGCGGCTTCACGGCGCGGGGCTTCTTCCCCTCTGCCATCTGCGCGACCATCTTGATGTGCGCCGCCGTGGTGCCGCAGCATCCGCCTACCAGGTTGAGCCAGCCGTGCTCGACGAAGCGCTCCAGTTGCGCGGCGAACGACTCCGGCGTTTCGTTGTACTCGCCTTCTACGTTCGGCAGCCCCGCGTTGGGATAGCACGACACACGCGTGGACGCCATCTCGCTCATCGTGCGCAGGTGGTCGGTCATGAACTCGGGGCCCGTGCCGCAATTCAAACCAGCCGCCAGCAGATCGGCGTGTTCGATCGACGTCCAGAGCGCATCGGCGGTTTGGCCGGCCAGCATCGTCCCCATGGTTTCGATGGTGCCCGAAACCATCACGGGAATCGGGCGTCCCGCCTCGCGCGCGAGACGCTGGATGGCCCGCAGCCCGGCCTTGATGTTGCGCGTGTCCTGGCAGGTTTCGAGCAGCAGGATATCGACGCCGCCATCCACCAGCGGCTTAGCCAGGTCGTAGTAGTCCTGCACCAAGTGGTCGAAAGTGATCGTCCGGCTGATGGTGATGCTCTTGCGCGTCGGCCCCATCGATCCAGCCACGAAACGCGGCTTAAGCGAAGTCGAAAATTCACCGGCCGCTTGCCGCGCCAGGCGCGCCGCCGCGGCCATCAGATCATAGGCTTCGCCATCGACACCGTAATCCACCAGGTCGCTCTTCGTGCCATTGAACGAATTCGTCTCGATGATGTCGGCGCCGGCTTCCAGATACGCGCGATGTATGCCCAGCACCACGTCCGGCCGCGTCTTCACCAGGATTTCGTTGCAGCCTTCGAGCGCCGGTCCGCCGAAATCCGCAACCGTGAGGCGCTGCTGTTGCAGCATGGTTCCCATGGCGCCGTCGATAACCAGAATGCGGCTTTCGAGAGCGTCAAATAGGGCCTGGCGGCGTTCCTCACTGGTAGTCATAACGCAGAAGGTGTATCTTATGATTCTAACAGTTATGACTAGACGAACTGTATTTCGGCTGGCGGGCGCGTCCGCGGCTTTGCCCGTTTTAAGCGCTCAGACCGCCCCGTTGAAGGGCCGCCTAAAACAATCCGTGGCGCGCTGGTGCTACGGCAAGATGAGCCTCGACGATCTCTGCCGCGAATCGGCGCGCATCGGTCTGAAAGCCATCGACCTGATCGACTACAAAGAGTGGCCGGTCGCGCAGAAGTACGGACTGGTGCCCGCCATGACTCCCGGCGCCGGCACGATCTCCGACGGCTTCAACCGCGTCGAGCTTCACGATCGCCTGGTGCGCGAGATGCAGGAGAACATCACACGCGCTGCGGCCGCCGGCGTGCCCAACGTGATCACGTTCTCCGGCAACCGGCGCGGCCAGGCGGACGCCGAAGGCCTCGATAATTGCGTCACCGGCCTGAACCGCGTCAAGAAGATGGCCGAAGACAAGGGCGTGACTGTTTGCGTGGAGCTGCTCAACAGCAAGATAGACCACCACGACTACCAGTGCGATCACACCACGTGGGGAGTGGAGCTTATCAAGCGCGTGGATTCCCCGCGCGTTAAGCTACTGTACGACATCTACCACATGCAGATCATGGAAGGCGACATCATCCGCACCATCCGGCAGAACATACAGTACATCGCGCACTTCCACACAGGTGGCGTGCCGGGCCGGCACGAATTGGACGATACCCAGGAGTTGCAGTGGCGTACCGTGGCCGACGCTATCGTGAACGCGGGCTTCGCGGGATATTTCGCGCATGAATTCGTGCCCACGCGCGATCCAATGAAATCGCTGGAGGCGGCGGCGAAGTTGTGCGACGTGTAGCGTGCCGGCCTGCGTCTCCGCCCGCGAATGATTCGCTCGGAATTTACAGCGCTTCGTCCGCCAGGATCTGTGTTACCTTGCTGCGAAGCGGCGGAAGATCGTTCTCGACTACTTTCCAAACCTCGCCCGCCTCGATCTCGAAGTAGTGATGCACAAGAATGTGGCGCATGCCGGCGGCCTCGGCCCAGACTCTATCGGGATGAAGCTGCCGAAACTCCTGTGACAGGGAGCGGGCTGCCTCCCCGATGATCTGCAGGTGATGCAGCACCCATACCTGCAACATCTCATCGGAATCGAACGCCTCTCGCCCCCGATTGGTCTTCGCAAGAATTTGCCCGGTGGCCTTCAGAATATCCTGGAGCCTTTCCCGGTCGTTCCTCACAGCGGTACAGCTTCCCGCAGTGCCCGGTCGCGGACAGTTGGGCGAAGCATCCGTTCAGTGGCGACGTCCACCGGGGCGTGGAGGATCTCCTGGAGATCCGTAAGCAATCCGCCGAGGTCCATCAGCGTCCGATCAGGATCCAAGTCAACCAGGAAGTCAATATCGCTCGAGGGCGAACTGTCGCCGCGGGCCACGGAGCCGAAGATCCGGATGTTGTGAACACCGTAACTCGCGGCGAGACGGAGGATCTGGTCCTTTTCCGAGCGCCGCAACTCTTCGAGCGTCATTACTCTATTGTGCCCGATTTAGAGAGACCGCGCGATCTGGGTAGTGTCCCTACCAGGTGAATGCGCAAGTCCCAGCGGGCGAATAACGGCCGTGCAAATAAAAGCTCTTCATCCCAGGCTGCCTAGCACCTTCATGGCCGCGCCGTGCGCGATCACCACATCCGGATCGCGCTGCAACGCCTCGAAATACTCCTTGCGAAATCCATTGCCCGATTCTGCGGGCGTCAGCAGCGTGCGCGCTTGCGCCAGCAGGCGGCCGGCCTCGGAAGCGGTGGCCGGCTCATCGGCGTCCAGCGTCTCGTCGATCAGCACGATCAGCTCCGATAGCTCGTGCAGCCAGGCAAAGAACGGATCGTGCAGAACCAGGCTCAGCAATTGTCCGCTGGAGTTGATCCGCTGGATATCCCGCTCGTAGCGCTCCCGCTCGGAATCGAGTAGTGTCTTGTGCAGCTTCAGTAACCCGTTTCGTAAATCGGCCAGAAACCGGTGCGGAGCGGGCGGGGCGTCGCTGAGAGCCATTGAGCCATGTTAGCGCGGCGTGAGCGGGGCCAGTCTAGCCGTCGCCCACTCGCCCGCTCGTAACATCGACGCCTTGTGTCGATGTTGGCGAGCCTTGCTCGCCTGCGGCTATTCATGCCGCAAAGCGATCATGGGGTCCACCCGCGCCGCGCGCCGTGCTGGGATCGCACTGGCTATCGCAGATAAAGCCAGCAGCACGCCGCAGACCGCAAGAAAAGTCGGCGGATCGGTCGCCGTGACTCCATATAGCAAGCTCGCCAGCGCGCGCATAGCGCCCAGCGAAGCCAGCAGGCCCACGGCCAAGCCAGCCAGTACCGGCCGCATGCCTTGCCCCAGAATCAGCTTCTGCACGCTACTGGCTTCGGCGCCCAGCGCCATGCGAATGCCGATCTCCCGCACGCGCTGATTCACCGAGTAGGAGATCACTCCGAAGACTCCCACCGCCGACAGGCTCAGCGCGATCCCGGCCAGGATGGCCAGCAGCAGCATCGAAAAGCGCCGCCGCATCAGCGAATCGCTCAGGTTCTGTTCCATTGTGGCGATCTTATAGACCGGCAGATTGCGATCCAACTCGCGCACGCGTTGCTGGATAGCGGAGACCAGCGCCAGCGGATCGCCCGCCGTGCGCACGGCCAGGTTCATGAACGGACGCGGCGCTTGTAAAGCAGGATGATAAATGACCGGCCGCGGGTTATTCATCAGGTTGCGGTCTTTTACGCCGCCCACGATGCCCACGATCTGGGAGGTGTCGCCGGGCGCCTGGCCGACCCTGGCATCGATTAGAAACTGGCCGATCGCATCGCCCTTCGGGAAGAAGCTCTTCGCGAAAGTCTCATCGACCACGGCCACGCGGCGCGCATGCGTGTTGTCCTGCTCGGTGAAGACGCGCCCCTGCTTCAATGGAATGCTCATGGTCCGAAAATACCCAGGCATGGCGATGCACTTGGACACATCGGGAGTGGCATCTGACGCAGGCCACGGGCGCCCGACAATCTGAAAATCCCCGCCGCCCCCGCCCGCGCCGAAGGGCAGGTTGTCTGTCGCGCTCGCCGATACCACGCCAGGCAACGCTTTAACGTCGGCCAGCACCTCCGAATAGAACGCGGTGATACGCGCCGGATCGCTATACTGCAGCGGTGGCAAGCTGATGCGCGCGGTCAAAAGACGATCCGGTACGAAGCCGGTTCGCCTGCCACAGGCGCCCGTAGCTCCTCAGCAGAAGGCCCGCGCCCGCCAACAACACCACCGAGAGAGCTACTTCCGCAACCACCAGCACACTGCGCAGGCGGCTGCTCGACCGGCCGCTGCCCGCGGATCGGCCGCCCTCCTGCAACGCCTCGTTCAAGTTCACGCGGGAAGCACTCAGCGAAGGCGCCAGACCAAAGACCAGGCTCGTCAACACGGCCATCGCAACTGCAAACAGCACCGCTGCGCCGTTGATCTGGACGGTCTGCCAGCGCAGCAGTTGCGGAGATCCGAAGCGCACGAACAACTCCAGCACCCAGGTCCCGATCGCCAGTCCCACCGCTCCGGATATTGCCGAAAGCAGCAGGCTCTCGGTCAGCAGTTGCCGCACGATTTGAAAGCGCCCGGCGCCCAATGCGACGCGCAGCCCGATCTCCTTCTGCCGGGCGGTGGCGCGCGCCAGCAGCAGATTGGCTACGTTCACACATCCGATCAGCAGCACCATGCCGACCGCGCCCAGCAGCACCAGAAGCGGCGTGCGCAGTTCGCCCGCGACCGCGTCCGGCAGCGGGTCGAGCTCGATATTCCAATCCGGCGGATACCAGACTGGCATGCTGCGCGTCATGCGCGCCGCCACCACCTTCATCTCGGAACGCGCATCACCGAGGGTCACGCCGGGCTTCAACCGCGCCACTACGTCGATGTTTTGGTGACCGCGGGCGCCGGGGTCCAATTGGGCCGGCGTGAAGGCCAGTGGCACGTAGAGCTGCGCCTGCTCCAGGAATTGCAGGACCGGTTCGACCACGCCGATCACGGTGAACTTCTGGGTGTCAATTTCAATCTGCTTGCCTACGATGCGCGGGTCCGCCCCGAAGCGGCTCTTCCACAATCCATCGCCCAGGATGGCGACGCGATCCTTGCCAAGCTGTTCTTCTTCCGGCCGGAACACGCGCCCGGCAATGGGCTGCACGCCCAGCATCGGGAATAGGCAGGTCGAGACACGCAGCCCGAAGACCCGCACCGGCTCGGCGTCTCCGGTCAGGTTGACGCTGTTGGTTTGAAGCGCCGCCATGTGGGAATACGAGCGGCTCAAATCGCGGTAGTCGATGAAGTCCAAGGCCGAAGCGTCCGATTTGAACAGCTCGAACTTCGGCATATTCTTGGTCACCTGCACCAGTTGCCCGGGGTCGGGATAGTGCAGCGGATGGAGAAGCACGGCATCCACCGTGGTGAAGATCGCGGTGCTGGCGCCGATGCCCACCCCCAGCGTCAGGATCGCAGTCAGCGCGAACCCCGGGCTCTTGGCCAGGGTGCGGAGCGCATAGCGAAGGTCCTGCATATCGGTTTGACGTCAGCGCGGCCGAAACCGCTCGTCGATTTCCACTTGGTAGCCGCTGGCCAGCCGGTTGGTTTCGTTAGCCATCCCCACCACGGCCATAAGCTCGGCGAACATGGCGTCACTCATGCCAGCCTTGCGCGCGGCCGCCGTGTGCGACGCGATGCAATAGCCGCACAAATTGGTGGCGCTGACGGCCAGATAGATCATCTCCTTTGCCAGCGGATCGAGCGCGCCCGGCGCCATAATCTGCTTGATGCTTTCCCAGGTGCGCCGCAGCGTCGCGGGATCCCGCGCCAGCGCCTTCCAGAAGTTGTTGATCCAGTCCGTATTGCGCGTGGCCATGATATCGTCGTAGACCGCGCGCACTTCCGGGCTGGCATCCGCGTATTCGATAAAGCCCAAAGTTGCCATGCAAGAATTATAGGCCGCCGGCGAACGAGACTGCCGGCCCGAGTGCGCTTCCTCCCAGTCCTGAAAATACGGTAACGTATACTCTGCAATTGCGGTGAAGACACCTCACCTTGAGCCACGAAGGCGCGCGAAAGCGGCTGCCCAACCACCACGAATCGACGGCTTGCGGCGTTGGTGGGGCAGGCATTCAGCCTGCCGGCGTTGCGCGCTTCTGCTGCTGGCGGTGATGCTCGCCGCGCGCGCGGAAACTATCCGCTACGAGCTCCGCGGCCGCCTGAGCCCCGGCACGCGCGCCTCGGTATGGCTGCACGGCGCCACGTCGCCCTTCGAGGACAGCACGCTCTCCGACGATGACGGGAACTTCCGTTTCCGCGATCTGGCGTCCGGCACATACACTCTGGGCGCGTTCGTGCCCGGCCGCGGCGAGTTGCGCCGGACCATCGAGGTGGGGCCCAGCCTCGCCGATGCGAAGGGACGCATCAAACTTACGGTCGAGCTGCGCGACGAGCAATTCGAATCGCGCGACAGTCTGCGACGGGAGGCCCTCGTCTCCGAGGGAGATCTGGCGATTCCGGAGCAAGCCCGCCGCGAGTACCAGGAAGCCGAGAGGAGGCTCGCCCGCCGCGATGTGGATGGCGCCGTCGCACATTTCCAGCGCGCTGTGGAACTTGCGCCGCGGTTCTCCGAAGCCTGGAATCATCTCGGCACTATCGCCTACCAGACCCGCGATTATCCGCGCGCGGAAAGCTGTTTCCGGAAGGCTCTCGAGGCCAACCCTAAATCGTACCAGCCGCTCGTCAATCTGGGCGGAGTGCTGATCAATCTGGGTAAGTTCGACGAAGCGCTCCAGCATAACATGTACGCGGTACTTACGCGGCCCAATGACGCACTGGCTAACTCCCAACTTGGCATGACTTACTTCTACTTAGATAAGTTGGATCTCAGCCGTAAATACTTGACTATCGCCAAGCAGGTCGATCCCGCACACTTCTCGCATCCGCAATTGTTGCTCGCGGAGATCTACCTGCGCCGCCAGGATCGCGCGGCGGCGGCCGGCGAACTGGAAGAGTTTCTGAAGTATCACCCGGATTGGCAGGCGGCGGCCAAGATGAAGGGCGATATTGCGCGACTGCGAGGGATCGCCGCGTTGCAGGCATCCGCCGCACCCCAGCCCGGCCCGGCCCAAACCTATTCTGCCTCCGGGATGGCGCGCTCCTTTTCAGAGCCCCAGGACCTGCCGCTGCGGGACGCTGGCCGTTACAGCGTAGTGCGCAAGGACGGCCGCTACTATTTGCAGAGCATCGATGGCGGGGGCCTCGAAAGCATCGATGGCGTGCTCGGCTCCGGGCGGCAGGCGCGCGCCCTGATGCACCGGAGTAAAGACGGCGCCTGGATGCAACTGCCGCTCATCTTATATACGGACGGAAGCGGGCGTTACGAGCCGGTGACACCGGGACAGACGGATTGCCTGTCCTGTCACGCGGCGAAGACGGACGAGCGCCCGGAAGCGATGGGCTGCGCGCGCTGTCACGGCGCCGGCGATACCGGCACGCCCACGCAGGCGGTTTGCCTCGAATGCCACCTCCCGGCCAGCGGGCCGAATTCCGCGCACGGCGCCGGTACAGCAGGGGAGGATCGGTTCGAGCTGAACAGCGCGGCCTACCGGCTCTTAGCGTCGCGCTGCTACCAAAACACTGCCGGCAAGCTCGCCTGCACGACCTGTCACCCCGCGCACAGCTTTGCGAGGGAAGCGTCGGGATATCGCGAGGTGTGCCGGACCTGCCACCCCACCATGCACAACGGCGCCGCCCTGGACTGCGTCCGCTGCCACATGCCCAAACGCAGGGTGCAGGATGACGCGCAGGTTATGGTGACCGATCACCGGATCCAGCGGCCCTTGTAGATGCCAACTAATGCTGGTTCCCGGTGACTTATTTGCCTGATACTCGCATTTTAAGGTTCCGCCCCCGCACACGCGGCGGCCGCCCCGGGAACTCACCGGATCTTCTTCACAGGCCCCACGCGCACCGTAACGCCTTCGGAATAATGGATGACCGGCTGTCCTTCTGGCGCGGGCAGGCCGGCCGCTTCGCTCAGATTCTGGTCGAGACGCAGCACGCGGGCTCTCTTCAGCGGCCAGGGCGGATGTTCCACTTGCGCATAGGCCAAGCCGCCGCGCCGTCGACTGAACAGCCGATACCGTGAGTCGGCCGCCGTCAAACTCGTCAGGGACTGCGCTCTCCCCGATGCCGGAGCCGACGCGGGATCGTCCCACCTTACGGAAGCCGCTCAATAATAGAACTTCAAGCCGAACTGCACCTGGCGCGGCGCGCGCGCGGCCGTGACATAGCCGAACGAGGGCGTACCGAACACCGTCGCATTATTCGAATTCTGCGGCCCCGGTTGCGCGAACAGGAAGTTCGGATGGTTGAAGATATTGAACATTTCCGCGCGGAATTCGAAGCGCCGGTGTTCGCCGGCCGGGAGATTCTTTTGGAACGACATGTCCCACTCCTGCAGGCCCGGACCGCGCACCGTGTTCTGGCCGACGTTGCCGAAGGAGCCGTAGGCCGGATCGACGAACGCGCAAGTGTTGAAGAACGTGCCGGGGACGCAAGGCGTGCCGTTGGGGTTCTGTCCCGCCACCGAATCCGGCCGTTGCTGGCCGTCGGAGTTGGCGAAGTTGGCGTTGGCATCCGTCACGGTGTACCAGGTGCCGTCCGAAATAGTGGTGACACCGGAGAATTCCCACTCGCCGAGCACCGCGTTAGCGAACCTGGAGGCATCCCCGCCGAAGTGCCTTCCGTGGCCATACGGCAACTCCCAGATGTAGTTGAAAACCAGGCGGCGCCGAATATCGAAGTCCAGGTTGCCGTGCTCCCATTCCGGGTGCTCCCACCACCGGAAGGCGTCATTGTTCTGCGCGCCCAGATTGGCGTTGGACGCATTGCCCAGGGCGTGGCCCCAAGTGAAATTGGCGAGCAGGCTGAGCCCGCCCGAGAAGCGATGCTGAAACTTGGTCTGCAGCGCATCGTACTCCGAGTTGCCCGCCGTATTCAGATAAGCGATGCTGGTGTCGATCGAGGGGAACGGGCGCCGCGGCGCGTAAGGCGCGCTCGGGTCGGCCGTCGGAGCAGCCTGGTTGACGTTCCCGAAGGTATACAGCTTGGTTCCCTTGGATCCCACATAGGCGACCTCTAGCAGGGAGTTGCGGCCGACCTGGTATTGCGCCGTCAAATGCCATTGCAACACGTAAGGCGTGCGCATGTAGGGATCCATCGAAAACAGCGTCGGCGTGTTGGGATCCACCAGCGAACTCGCCGGGAATCCCTGGGACAAAAAGCCCAAGCCCGGAACGGAGCAATCGAGCGCGGCGCCGGCGGAAGGCAGTCCGCAAGGCGCGGCAAAGGTCTGGCTGACAAAGTACGGCGGATTGAAACCCGGGCTGGGATTCGAGTAAGGGCCGTTCTCCGAGGCGTTGTAGAAAACGCCGAAGGCGCTGCGGAGCACCAGCTTCGAAGCGGCTTGATAGGCGAAGCCCACGCGGGGGGCGACGTTGTTGAAGTCGGAATGCACCAGGCCGGCGGGCGCGCTGTGATTGACCACCAGCAACTGCGCGAAGGTGGGGGTCAGGGTCACGTTGCTGCCGGAGGGAATATCCAACTGGCCCGTGAGCGGGTTGAAGTTGGCCTGCGACTCGAAGCGCTCCTTGACGACCCCGAAAAACTCGTAGCGCAGGCCGAGATTCACGGTGAGCTTGTGGCTCACGCGCCAGTCGTTCTGCACGAACGTCGCATAGTTCTTGCGCGTGTAATCCACGTTGTGCAGGTTGTTGATGCCGCCCCCGTCCGGCTGTCCCGCCAGCAGGTCCGCCAAGCCGCTACCCCCGGTTCCGGGCTGGGCCGGATTGTCCGTGTACACCGGCCCGAAGTCCAAATAACCGCGGGGAGCCGCGGGTTGAAAAATCGTGAACTCCTCCGGCCGGAAATCTCCGCCGATTTTCCAGGTCATCGCGCCGCGAATCAGGGTGAAGGTATCGGAGAACGAGTAAGTATTCTGGATCTCGAGCGAGGGAAGATAAGTCGGGCTCCCCAGGTTCGAGGCGTCGCTGAAGGTGAGCTGCGGCAGTCCTCCGTTATCGGTGCCCTGCGAATAGGGAACACCCGGGAAACCGATCGTGGCGGCGACATCCGTGTTGAAGTTTTGCTGGAACCGGCTGGCCCGCAAACGGTTGTACCCGATGCGCAGTTCGTTCACGCGCGTCGGGCTGAAGACATGCGTCTCGCTGATGGCCGCGTTGTAGCCGTCGAAATCCTGAATGCCCGCGAAGAACCCGCCGCCATCGGCCAATCCGGGCAGCGGGGAGGGGATCGTTGTGGGCGCCTTGGAGAGGCTAAAGCGGTAGAAAGCGTTGTCCCGGGGAGAGAAAACCTGGTCGACGCGCACATCGCCCTGGTTGCGGTCCTGTTGCAGCACGGGGTTCGAAACGTAGTTGTAGCCGCTGCCGTTCGCGTTGGGCGCCGGAAACAGGGCCATCAGCTTTTGGCCCAGCGGATCCTGGCGGGAAGCCGGAATCACGTTGGAGGGCATCCCGTTCGCGCTATAGCTGAAAGGCACGCCGCAGTAGCCGGTGGGCGACGATGCGCTGGCCTGCGTGAGCCGCGTGTCGAACAACTCGCCCGCAAAGGTTGGCATGCCATTGCAGTCCGGCACCCCGGTGGGGGAGCTCAAATCGAGCTGGGAGGTGAAATCGCCGCTGGCCTGTGCGGGGGTCGGCACCAGCGACGTCAGCGTCTGACCCTGGCGCACGCGCAGACCCTCATAGTCGCCGAAGAAGAACAGCTTATCGCGGACGATACGTCCGCCCAGCGTTGCGCCGAACTGGTTCTGCTTGTATGGCGGCAGCGAGGGATCGTAGAAGTTGCGTGCATCCACTTTGTCGTTGCGCAGGAACTCGTACAGCACGCCGTGAAATTCGTTGGTGCCCGATTTCAGCGTGGCGTTCACCACCGCTCCGTTCGCGCGGCCCAGCTCCGCCGAGTACGTGTCGGTCTCCACCTTGAACTCCTCCAGAGCGTCCACCGACGGCATTACCACATAATTAGCCTCGTTCAGCAGATCCGGCAGATTGGAATTATTGTCGATGCCGTCGAGCAGGAAGTTGTTCTGGAGCGATCGGGCGCCGTTCGCCGAGAAGCCGTAGCCCTGCTCGTCGCGCGCCCCCGGCTCGCTGAACACCACCCCCGCGGTGAGCTGCGCAAGCTGCACCGGATTGCGGCCGTTCAGCGGAAGCTCCTGCATGTAACGGCTGTTAATTACTTGGCCTCGCTCGGAGTTGTCCGTTTCGAGCACCGGTGCCTGCCCGGTCACTTCGACGGTCTCCCTCACCTCGCCTGGCTGCAGCGTGAAATTCACGCGCGCGCGCTGCTGGATCTCCAGAGTGATGTTTTCGGCCACCTCCGTCTTGAACCCTTTGGCGCTGACCGAGATCCGGTAAGTGCCCACGCGCACCGGGCTCATCACGTACTGTCCGGTGGCGTCCGTGGTGGCGTTATGTATGAAGTTGGTGGCTGTGTCCACCGCCGTGACTTGCGCTCCCGGAACGGAGGCGCCGCTCGCGTCCAAAACGGTTCCTACGATTGCGCCGGTGTCTTTTTGCGCGAACAATACCGCGCTGGCGCAGAGGATTAAGGCTGCCAAGCGTGTGCACATGCGGGAATTGTAGGTCCAATCGCGCCGCCAGTCAACCGCCGATTATGGCCCGGTGGCGTCCGCTCGGGGCGGGACAATCCCCTCTACCCCCCGGATTAACTTCCGACATCTGGTTTGGTTAACCGAATTAGGTGTACCCTCCGATGCGCCGGTCCGGTATGGTTGGATGACGCCCACACCCGCGTTCCACAAGCCAGGCGAAGGGCTGCGCGAGAAGTCATGCATCTGTTGAAGCAACTGTGGCGGGACGAAAAGGGCCAGGACCTCACGGAATACGTCCTGCTGCTTACCTTTATTGCCCTGACCACCGCCGCCCTGGTACTGGCGCCCGCCAGCACGGTTAACTCGATCTGGGTGGGCGCCAACAACCAGTTGAGCACGGCCGGATCGTTCGCCGGGTCATAGCGCAAGCCGACTAGAGCGGCGGGACAGGCGCTTTCGCCTGCCAACGGATCCGTCCGAATACTGATCGCCGTGTCGCCGCGTCCTAACATCGACGCCTTTTGTCGATGTTGGCGAGTCTTGCTCGCCCACAAGCTCCAGCCGCGTCCACTTGGGTACTATGGAGCTATGGAAAAACTGCCGGCATTCCGAAACGAACCGTTGACCGATTTCTCCGCACCCGCGAACCGGCGGGCCATTGAGGAGGCGCTCGCGCAGGTGCGGGCGCAGTTCGGGCGCGAGTACGAACTGCTGATCGGCGGCCAGCGTGTCCAGACCGGCGATCTGCTGCGGTCGCTGAACCCCTCGAATCCACGTGAGCTGGTGGGCGTGCATCATCGCGCGACCGCCGATCTGGCGCGGCAAGCGGTGGATTCGGCCTACGCTTATTTCCCCGTCTGGTCCGCCACGCCGGCCGAGGAGCGCATCCAGAGGCTGTTGCGCGCGGGCGCAATCCTCCGCCGCCGCAAGATGGAATTCGACGCCTGGCTGGTCTTCGAAGCGGGCAAGACCTGGCCGGAAGCGGATGCCGACGTTTCCGAAGCTATCGATTTCTGCGAATACTATGCGCGCGAGATGCAGCGGCTCAGCGGTCCGCAGCCCGCGGAAGTGCAGCTTCCGGGCGAGCGCGACGAGATCCACTACCTGCCTCTGGGCGTGGGCGTCGTCATTCCGCCCTGGAATTTCCCTCTGGCGATCCTGGTGGGGATGACGGTGGCTTCGCTGGTGTCGGGCAACACGGCCATCGTTAAGCCTTCCAGCGAGACGCCCACCATCGCGGCGCAATTCGCTGAGGTGCTGCTCGAAGCCGGTTTCCCGGATCGCTCGTTCTGCCTTCTTACGGGCAGCGGCGCGGCCGTCGGCGATGTCATCGTCGAGCATCCCAAGACCCGCTTCGTGGCGTTCACCGGCTCGCGCGACGTCGGCCTGCGCATCAACGAACTGGCCGCCAAACCGCAGCCGGGCCAGATCTGGATTAAGCGCGTGATCGCGGAGATGGGCGGCAAGGACGCCATCGTGGTGGATGCCGATTGCGATCTGGACCAGGCCGTGGAGGGCGTGGCGGTCTCGGCTTTCGGATACCAGGGCCAGAAGTGCTCGGCCTGCTCCCGCGCCATCGTGCATGCCAAGCTATACGACGAATTTCTCGAAAAATTGCAGGCGCGGGTTTCCAAAATCAAGGTGGGCGCCGCCGAACAGCCCGGCAACTACATGGGGCCGGTGATCAGCGACGGCGCGCGGCGCACGATCCTCGAATACATCGAGACCGGCAAGCAAGAAGGCAGGGCCCTGCCCATTGCGGTGCCCGTGCCGGACGCGGGATACTTCGTGCCTCCCACCGTCATTGCGGACGTGGATGCGAAGGCCCGTATTTTCCAGGAAGAGATCTTCGGGCCGGTGCTGGCCGTGACCAAGGCGCGCGACTTCGAGCATGCCCTGGAACTGGCCAACGACACGCAATATGGCCTCACCGGCGCGATCTACTCAAACATACCCGAGCATGTCGCGCGCGCCCGCCGGGAATTCTTCGTGGGCAATCTTTACGTGAACCGCAAATGTACCGGTGCCATGGTAGGCGCGCATCCCTTCGGCGGATTCAACATGTCGGGCACCGATTCCAAGGGAGGCGGTCCGGATTACCTGCTGTTGTTCCTGCAGGCGAAGTCCATTGCCGAACGTATGAAGTGAGGGCAATCTCACTTGGTTCTTTATCGCGATGCGTACAAAGAGCTGCGTGGCGCAAGCGCTCCGGCCTGCCGGGGTACCTGCCGCGCCGGCAGGCGAAAGCGCCAGCCCCACATGCCTGCAAAAGCAGCGGGGTGGGACAGACCCACTGTATGGCCAGCGGCGAAAACCTGCTTGTCGGTCGCGGCTCGATACCGAGGACCGAAGAGCTATAATAGAAACCCGGCGGGCCCTCCAGTTACCTATGCTTCCCAACCGCTATAAAGGCAAGCTGATCGTCGTAGAAGGCATTGACGGATCGGGCAAATCCACACAGATTACCCTGCTCAGTCACTGGCTGCGCGCGCAGGGCTACGCTGTTGCCTTCAGCGAATGGAACTCCTCGCCACTGGTAAGACAGACCACGCGGCGCGGCAAAAAGAAGGCGATGTTCACTCCCACGACGTTCAGCCTGATCCACGCGACGGATTTCGCGGACCGCATGGAGAGCTACATATTGCCGCTGGTGAAGGCCGGGGCGGTGGTGTGCGCGGACCGCTACGCCTACACGGCCTTTGCGCGCGACGTGGCGCGGGGGGCCAGCCGAAACTGGGTGCGCAACCTTTACAGCTTCGCGCTGCGGCCTAGCCTGACCTTCTACTTTCGCGTGCCGCTGGACGTTGCGATCGGCCGGATTCTGGGCGGGCGCGACGCCATCAAATATTACGAAGCGGGTATGGATCTGGGGCTCAGCCGCAATGTGGAAGAGAGCTTTCGCATTTTTCAAGGCCGCATACTGGACGAGTACGAAGCCATGGCCGGGGAAATGGGCTTCCACATGATCGACGCCACGCTGTCCATCGAAGAGCAGCAAAGGCGGATGCGGCAGATCGTGGTGGACGCCTTGGGCGAGGTTTTGCGAACCGGCGTATTGCGCACGGCTCAAAAGGGGAGCGATGGAATCGCGACAGCCGCTGCAGTTCTATAGCGAACCGCTACCGGGCGTGGATACTTCGGAACTGCACGGCAAACTGATCGTCATCGAAGGTCCCGATGCAGTGGGCCGCAGCACGCAGGTACGGCAATTGAAGCAGTGGCTGGAGCAGGAAGGCCACGCGGTGCTGGATACCGGCATGGCCCGTTCCGCGCTGGCCGGCAAGGGTATCCAGGAGGCCAAGAAGGGGAACACCCTGGGGCCCATCACGATGACCCTGTTTTACACCACGGATTTCGCCGACCGCCTGGAGAACGAGATCATCCCCGCGTTGCGGGCCGGATTTGTGGTGCTGATCGACCGGTATATTTTTTCGATCATGGCGCGGGCCATTGCGCGCGGCGAAGACCGCAAGTGGATCGAGCAGGTCGCGGGATTCGCGCTGGCGCCGCATGCGGTCTATTACCTGCGGGCGCGGGTGAAGGACCTGGTATCGCGGGTGGTGTTGGGCCGCGGAGCTTTCGACTACTGGGAGAGCGGCATGGATCTGCGCTTCGGCGACGACAAGTTCCAGAGCTTCGTCCGTTATCAGCGGCGGCTGATCCAGGCATTGGATTCCATGGCCAGCGCCTACAACTTCACGATCGTGGATGCCACGCAACCGGCGGAGGCCATCTTTCGCGAATTGCAGCGGCATGTCTCCGCGCTGCCCTTCGAGAAGGTCGACGGCGCGGGCGCACGCCGCCGCGGGAAGCGGCCAACGGTCCGCGGCACGGGAGAGTGATGGAAATCTACATTCTGCGTCATGGAATCGCGGAGGAAGCCCGGGCCGGCGTGCCGGATGCCGAGCGCGCGCTGACAGATGCCGGCCGGGAAAAGCTGCGCCGCGTGCTGGAGCGGGCGCGCGCGGCGGGCGTGGCGCCCTCGCTCATCCTGACCAGCCCGTATCTCCGGGCCAAGGAAACCGCTCAAATGGCCGGTCAGGTACTCGAGTGCGGCAAGATTGTGGAAATTGATGCCCTGAGGCCCGGGTCCACGCCGCCCGAGGTCTGGAAGGCGATCTGCGCGCGCCGGCGCGAGGGTGCGATCCTGCTCGCCGGACACGAGCCGCTGCTGGGCATGACCGTGGCGTTTCTGCTGGGCGCTCCGGCGATGCAAGTCGATCTCAAGAAGGCCGGCCTGGTGCGCATCGATCAGGACAGCTTCAGCCGCAATCCGCACGGCCTCCTGAAATGGATGCTGATACCGCGATTGGTATAATCTGCCATTATGAAAATCCAGAAAGCAACCAGCCGGTACGAACAGTGGCTGGCCAAAGAGCTGACCATCGTCGAGGCGGATTTGAAGCTGAAACACGAGCAGATGGCCAGCGCGCTGTTCCCGTTTATGCGCGCGACCTATTATCGCTGGACGCAGATCTGGCCGGAGGTCTGCAGCGAACTGGCTGCGGCTCCGGCGGTGCTGGGAGTGGGCGATCTGCACGTCGAAAATTTCGGAACCTGGCGCGATTCCGAAGGGCGCCTGATTTGGGGCATCAACGACTTCGACGAAACCTTTCCCCTGCCTTATACCCATGACTTGGTACGTCTGGCGACCAGTGCGCAAATGGCTATTGCGACGAACCACCTGGCGATCGACATGAAGGACGCGGCGCGCGTCATCCTGGAGGGCTATTCCGAATCTCTGGCCGGCGGTGGAAGTCCCCTCGTGCTGGCCGAGCACCATCCGGCGCTGCGCGAGATGGCGGTGCACCGGCTGAAAGAGGTCGTCACGTTCTGGGAGAAACTGCAGAGTTGGCCGGTCGTCAAGGGGAAGATTCCAGATGGCGCCGCCAAGGGCATCACGCGGATGCTACCCCACCCCGATCTGGATCGCCAGCACGTGCATCGCGTGGCCGGGTTGGGCAGCCTGGGCCGCCAGCGCTTTGTGGCACTGGCCGAGTGGCAGGGCGGCTTGATCGCGCGCGAGGCTAAGGCGATGGCTCCGTCGGCATGCTGGTGGGCGGGGGGCTGTAAGGGGTCGGCGCGCCTCCGGTACCAGGAAATCTTGGATACCTCGGTGCGCTGCTGCGATCCGTACGTGAAGCTGAAGGGCAAATGGATCGTGAGACGGCTGGCCCCGGATTGTTCGCGCATAGAGCTTTCCGCGCTACCTAAGGAACGCGATGAATTGCGGCTGCTGCACGCCATGGGTTTCGAGACGGCGAATGTGCATCTGGGCAGCAAGAACACCCGCGCGATCCAGCGCGACCTGAAGAACCGGGGCGATGGCTGGCTATCCCGCGCGGCGGAGGAGATGTTCAAAGCGGTCACCAAGGATTGGGAGGAGTGGCGCAAAGCTAATACGCCCAAGGCGAGCCCCAGGGCGGCCAAGAAATAGGTGGCGGGCCGGACGGTTGGCCGGCGAAAGCGCCTGCCCCACCTGCCATCTTCGGAGGATTGCCATGCTCATGAAATCACTATTGGCAGCGGTTTTGGGAGTTGCCTCCTATTCCATCGCGTACGCGCAGGATACCGGGCTGGAGCAGGAAGCGCATCGTCCCTATATTCGAAAGCCTGGACCCGACGGCGCGACGCCGAGCGGATATACGCCGCAACAGATGCGGCATGCCTATGGCGTCGACCAGATCGCCAATCAGGGCGCGGGCCAGATTATCGGCATCGTGGACGCCTATGATTACCCTTCCGTGGAATCCGACTTGGCGGTCTTCACCACGCAGTTCGGTTTGCCCGCTTGCACGACGGCCAACGGATGTCTGACCGTGATCTACGCTACGGGCACTAAGCCGCCTACGAACCGCGGCTGGTCCGGCGAGACGTCTTTGGACGTGCAGTGGGCGCATGCCATCGCGCCGGAGGCGAGCATACTGCTGGTGGAAGCGCCGGACGGCAGCACGAAGTCGCTGCTCGAAGCCGTGCCGGTGGCGGTGGCGCACGGCGCCACGGCGATCAACATGAGCTGGGGTACGCCCAAGGAGCCGGCCAACGAACAGCAGTTCGATGCACTCTTCTTCAACAACCCGTCGGTGACCTACTTCAACGCTTCCGGCGACGACGGAAACAACTCGTTTGGATATCCGGGGGCGTCGCCGCTGGTGGTCGGCGCGGGAGGCACTACGCTGAAGCTCGACTCGAGCGGAAACATCCTCAGCGAGACGGCCTGGAGCGGCAGCGGCGGCGGCGAGAGCCTGTACTTCCCCGAGCCAGCGTATCAGATCCCATTCCAGAGCTCCGGCCAGCGCGGGGTTCCGGACGTGGCGTACGACTCCAATCCGGACACGGGCGTGCCAGTTTACGATAGCGAGGCGGGCAAGTGGGGTCAGGTGGGCGGCACCAGCGCATCGTCTCCGCAGTGGTGCGCGATTACGGCCATCGCGAACAGCATCCGCGCGGGCATGGGCAAGAGCACGATCGGCGGGAACTTCCTGAATGTGGTCTACGCGAATCCGCTGGCGTTCCACGACATCACGCAGGGCGCCAACGGGAAGTGCGGCGCGGTTTGCGAGGCCGGTCCTGGGTACGACTTTGTGACCGGGCTGGGCAGTCCGATGGCGCCGCAGGTGGTCGATGCGCTCGTCGCCGCTCCGTAGTTCCAGGCGCGAATTCCTGCGGGCCGCTACTCTGGCGCCGGTGGCGTTCGGGATCTGCCACGGGGCGGCGACGCGCATGAGCATTCGCATCGAGGAAATCCGGTTCGGCTACGAGGATTACCGCTACCGCACACCTTACCGGTTCGGCGCGCAAACGGTGGACCGCGTGACGCTGCTGAACGTCGATTGCGCGGTGCGCACCCAAGGCGGACGTGTGGCGCGCGGCTTCGGATCGATGACCATGGGCAACGCCTGGTCGTTTCCGTCGAAGACACTTTCCTACGACGCGACTCTCGACGCCATGAAGGCGCTGGCTGCGCGCATCGCCAGAATCACGGGCGGCTATCGCGAGCCTGGCCATCCGATCGATATCAACTGCGGCCTGGAGCCCGAGTATCTCAAAGCCGCCGCCGAAGTTTCCAACGAGCTGAAGCTGGCCGAGCCTATTCCCAAGCTGTGCGTGCTGGTGGCGGCGAGCCCGTTCGATGCGGCCATACACGATGCGTACGGCAAGGCCCTCGGCGTCAGCAGCTATCTGACTTATGGCAGCGACTCGATGCCTTACGATCTTTCGCACTACTTGGGGGCGGATTACAAGGGCGAATTTCTGAGCCGCTATGTGCTGCCCAAGCCTGTGCCGCGGATGGCTTTGTATCACTCGGTGGGCGCGACGGATCCGATTGTCGAATCCGACATTCGCGCCAGGATCGGCGACGGGTTGCCGGAAACGCTGCCCGAATGGATCCGCTACAACGGGCTAAGCCACATCAAGATCAAGCTGGTGGGCGATGACCTCAATTGGGACCTCGCACGGGTTACCGGCATCGACCGGGCGGCCACGGAGACGCAGAGGGAACGCGGCGTGGGCGAATGGTTCTACTCGCTGGATTTCAATGAGCAGTGTCCCAACGTGGGCTACCTGCTGGAGTTTCTGCGGCGATTGAGAGAGCAGACCGCCGCGGGCTTCGCGCGGATTCAATACGTGGAACAGCCCACCGCGCGCGACCTGAAGGCGGACCGCGCGAACGTGATGCACGAGGCCGCCAAATTGCGGCCGGTGGTGATCGACGAGTCGCTCACCGACATCGAGAGCCTGATGCTGGCGCGCGAGATGGGGTATACAGGCGCGGCGCTCAAAGCCTGTAAGCAGCAGAGCCAAGTGCTGCTGATGGCCGCGGCGGCGCAAAAGCACAAGATGTTCCTGTGCGTGCAGGACCTGACTTGCCCGGGAGCGTCGCTGATTCACTCGGCGGGGCTGGCGGCGCACATCCCGGGAGTAGCGGCGATGGAGGCCAACGCGCGCGAGTACGTGCCGGCGGCGAATAAGGCGTGGGAAGACAGGTTCCCTGGAATTTTCAAGGTACGTGACGGGACGATGGACACTTCGGGGCTGGATCGGCCGGGGCTGGGCGTGGTGTAGAGAGGGAGACTGATGATACCGGAACCTGCCAAATTGCGAGATTTTGCCCTGCGTTATACCGCGGCGTGGTGCAGCCGAGACGCCGCGAGCGTGGCTGCCTTTTTTTCATCGGAAGGCTCGCTCTGCATTAATGACGGCGCTCCGGCTGCCGGGCGGAACGCCATCGCAGAGGCTGCTGAGGCATACATGAGCGCGTTTCCAGATCTGCATTTATGCATGGACGACGTGCTTGTTCAGGAGGAACGTGCCGTATACCATTGGACATTCACCGGCGCCAACACCGGGCCGGGCGGGACCGGGCAGCGGGTTCGCTTCAGCGGCTTCGAGGTATGGAAGATTGGAGACGACGGCCTAATTGCCGAGTCGCAGGGCCACTACGATAGTGCTGATTACCTGCGTCAACTTGGACGCCAACCATAAGGGTGCGCGAACCGGCCTCGGAGCGAGCAAAAGTAAGTACACGCGTTCGGAATTACGGCCACGTATTGGAAGACCGCTCCCTAACCCGGCATAGCCGGAACCAAACAGGGCAACGACAGGAGTATCATTCATCCGAGGTGGATGATGGGGCTCGTTTTGTTGACCGAGCGGCATGCCGGAGAGATTGCCGGCGTATTGTCGTGCTATGACCGAGTGATCGTGCAAGGCACCTTGCCAGTGTTCTGCTACGCCGACGGCATGACCGCGTACCTGAAGAAGCGGGATATCCGGATTTTCGACTTCACCCAGTTTGCCAAGCCGCTGACGGACGCCATTAAAGCCCATGCAGAAGCTATGGCGGCGGCTAACGGTTGACCATTGACTACGTGCGCAAGAAGAACTTCCGCAAGGAAGACAGGGTCAAGGCGGTCCTGCAAGAGCGGGGAAAGCAACCTGGGCTGGTGTGGATCTTCTCGGCTTTGGAGCCGTGCACCACCTACCAGCCCTGGCACGACAAGACAAGCGGACGGACTTTTCTGCGCTACGACGACGGCAAATGCCTACACTACTATTTCTACTTCGTAGATGAAGACCTGGGGCTCTGTTACGTGCGGGTGCCGACGTGGTGCCCATTTCGCCTGCAGTTCTACTGCAATGCGCACAATTGGCTGGCGCGGCAGTTGGACCGAAAGAAGATCCGCTACACGGACCTGGACAACGCCTTCACCGCTATGGAGGATTGGGCGACGGCACAGGAGCTCGCGGACAGTTGGGACGCGTCGCGCTTGCATCGCAAGCTGGATGAGTTCTCCGGTCGATACTGCCCGATTTTGAAGCAGAACGAGGAATCGTATCACTGGAGTCTGGACGAAGCCGCATACGCCACCGACATCGTGTTTCACCGGCAAGCCGACCTGCAAGCCATCTATGGGAACCTGATTCGGACCGCCGTCCACGGTGAAGCCCGACGACATCGCCACGTTTTTGGGCAAGAAGCTCACAGGCAACTGCCAGGATGAAATGGGCAACCGCTACAACGTGCGCATCGAAGGCACGCGGGTCCGCCACTCGAGGGGCATGGTTTCGATCAAAATGTACGACAAGTTCGGGCAGATCCTTCGCATCGAGACCACGGCGAAGGACATCTCCTTTTTCAAGCACTACCGCGAGGTAGAACAACGCAACGGCGAATCGGTAATGAAGTTCGCGCCCATGAAGAAAACCATCTACAGTCTGGGCGCGCTGCGGGAGGTGCTCAGCGCCGCCAACCGCCGGTACCTGGAGTTCTTGTCGGCCATCGACGACCCCAGCAACGGCATCGACAAGCTCAACAAAATCACGCGAACCGTTCACGAGGAGGCACGGTCTTATCGCGGATTCAATTTCTTCAACCAGGACGACGAAGCCCTGTTTGTGGCCCTGGCCCGCGGCGAGTTCACCATCATCGGCGTGCAAAACCGAGCGCTACGGGGTCTATTTCCCCAATTCAACAGCGGCCAAATGTCAAGGCTTCTACGCCGGCCTCGCACCCACGGGCTCATCAAAAAGGCAAGCCACTGCTACAAGTACTACCTCACGGCGCTCGGCAAACAGGTTGCCGCCCTGGGTCTCAAACTTAAGGAACTGGTCATCATTCCTGAGCTTGCAGCGGCACCCCGCCACTGATTTCAAAATCCTGCCAATTTCGGCAAGAACCTAACTACGTAGGTACTTACGGTCGCGGCTCTGAATAAGATGGCGGCGAAACCGAGCGCGACCGCCATGCCGCCAGCCTTTGGAGCGCCGCCTGCATTGCGCGAGGTCCCGGAGGAATCTGCCCTTGACTCTGCCCGCAACTCAGCGCGCCCGCGACTGAACGAAGCTTAGGATGGCCCCGTCACCGGCTTGGCGAAGCTCGGCGAAGCTGTCTCGAATGAACTGAAGCATTTCCGTGCGATAGGGCGGTCATGTTCGAGGGCGCCCACGATGAATGCGAAGCCGGCGGGCCGGCCGGCGATCACCAGTTCGCGGGCGCTGTTGGTGCGCACCCAGGTAAACTCAGAACGCTCCAGCATGGTTTCGAGATAAGGCAGCGCGGCGTCGCCGTAGGCGCGGTGCAAGGCGTAAGGCAAGCTGGTCAGCGCGTAATCCAGATTGTTCCCATGAGCGGGCTGGAGCGCGAGCTGCGCCAATTTCGGGAGGTCGTCCGGCGTCTTCCGCCAGGTGAGTGCGATGACCGCCTGGCTCCGGGCGAGATTCCGGTTCACCAGATCCCACAGCAGATCTCGCGCGCGCTGGTCCTTGACCATGCCCAAGGCCATCGCGTAGGTGTGTGCGATTTCCGCATCGCCGGCACTCACGATATGGGCGGCGGCGTCCATTAGGGCATTTTCCACGTGTGCCCGCACGGCCGAGCCGGTGCGTGAATCCTCGGCCTGGGCGATCCGGTCAATGGCCGTGACCGCGCCCAGCAGCTCAACCGGGGAGTTTGAGAGCAAGAAAGGGATGGCGCTCTCGACAATGCGAGCCCGTACATGGCGAACTGCCGCACCAGCGTGTCCGGATGGTAAAGATACTGGCACAACAACTGGAGCGATGGCTCGTCGGGGATGCCCAAGATGGCCGGCAGGAAATCGGTCAACAGGTCGACCGCATCGGTCGGGGCGTGCGCGGCCGTCTCCGCCAGCCAACGGGCGCGCTCCGATGGACTGCCGGGCAGGATCTGAATGGGAGTCCAGCCGGATTGCACGTCCGGTGGCTCAGACGGGTCCAATCCCTTTCGGAAAGTGTAGCGGACTTCGTACGTTCCCGGCCGATCGAAGCGATACTGGAAATGCAGCGGGATTCTGCCGAGGTGGTGCGACTTGGCGCGCAATCCCAAGGACCCTGGAGCGCGTCCGTATGCTCGTTGTTTACGACGTCAAATCTACGGTAGCGCGTGATACGTCAAGCTAACGTGCAGGCGAAATCTCGAAAACGAGGGAAGCGATATCATACTTGGATGGATCTGTTCGCTCGCCTTTTGAGAGATTTTCGGTGCGCTTCTCGTTCCTGGCGAAAATCTCCTGGACTCGCGGCGGCGGCCATAGTAACTCTAGCGCTCGGCATCGGCGCAAACACGGCGATCTTCAGCGTATTGGAAGGCGTCGTCTTAGACCCGCTGCCGTATCCACACGCGGATCGGCTGGTTACGGTGGTGCTTTTTAATCGCACCCTCGGCTATCCCACGTATCTGTCGTATCCCGATTTCATCGACTGGAGGCGCAGTTCCCGATCCTTCGAGCAAATCGCCGCGCTGGCCGACGAGAGCTTCGATCTGACGAGCCCCGGCCCGCCCGAGCACGTCGATGGCAAGGAAGTCTCTGCAAATTTCTTCAGTACGCTGCGGGTTCAACTCGCAGCCGGGCGGGGTTTTTCCGCGGACGAAGACAAGATCGGAGGCGCACCGGCGGTCGTCATCAGCGATCGTCTCTGGCAGGAGCGGTTCGGAGGCAGCCCCGCGGTATTGGGCAGGAATCTCACCCTGAATGGAGTCGATCATACGATCGTCGGCGTCCTGGAGCCGCGGTTTCGCTTTGGCGCCCAACCGGCCGACGTTTACACCCCAATTGCGCGCCGCTATCCACTCTACATCAACGATCGTACGGTGCACGATGTTCTTTGCGTTGCCCGCCTCCGTCCGGAGGTGGGCGTAGGCCAGGCGCTGGCGGAGATGAACACGGTTCAGGAGCATATCGATGAGCTCCACCCCAACGCGGAGCGCGGCCAGGGGGTCTATGTAATCCCCTTGAAGCAAGAACTGGTTGGCGACGTTGGCGGCACGCTGGCGCTACTGCTGGGAGCCGTGGGATTGGTGCTGCTGATCGCCTGCACCAACGTCGCGAATTTATTGCTGGCGCGTGCCACCGCACGAACGCGCGAGTTTGCCATTCGCCTGGCGCTGGGCGCCACGCGCGCTCAGATCGTGCGGCAACTGATCGCCGAGACCCTGGTGCTCTCCGTCAGCGGCGGATTGCTGGGCCTGGGAATCGCAAAATGGGGAGTGGCCGCCGTGCTGGCGGCGGCGCCGGGAACCCTTCCCCGCGTCGAGAATATCGGCGTGAATGTTCCGGTCGTGTTGTTTGCGCTGGGAGTTTCGATTATCGTGGGAATCGTTTTTGGCCTGTTTCCTGCCCTGAAGAGTTCGAAAACGGACTTGCAAACAGGACTCAAGGAAGGCGGCCGGAACCTGGCGGGCGGACATCAACCCACGCAGAATCTCCTGGTAGTTCTGCAGGTCGCGCTGGCCCTGGTTCTCCTGACCGGCGGTGGCTTGCTCCTTCGAACCATACGCAATTTATGGGCGGTGAGTCCCGGTTTCGACGCGCAGCACGTCTTCACTTTTCAGGTCGGGCTTTCGCGGGCCGCAGTCAATACGTCGCCAAGAGTGAGATCCGCTTACCGGGAGTTGACAGAACGCATACGCCGGATTCCAGGTGTAGAGGCGGCGGATATTACGGCGCTCGTGCCGTTGAGCCGGAGTTGGAATGAAGGTCCGTTTTGGGTGGGTCCGCAGCAGCCGGCGCCTATGCCCGAGATTCCGCGCGCCATCTATTATCCGACCGGTCCGGACTATGTTCGAACAATGGGAATACCACTTCTGAGCGGCCGATTGCTGAGCCCGGCCGACAACCTCGATTCCGAGGTGGTGATCCTGGTGGACAGCCTTCTCGCGCGCCGGTTCTTTCCCGGACAGAATCCTGTGGGGCAGACCATCACCATCCCTCATTGGGGCGCGGCTTACAATATAGCCGCCCGGATCGCCGGCGTTGTGGGCCATGTCGAGCATTATGGACTCGACGGCTCCATGGGCGAGAAGCCGCAGCTCTACTACTCCATTTACCAGCTCACGGATGAGGCGCTGCCGGTGTTTCGAAACGAGATCAGGGTGGTGGTGCGCGCGCAGCAGGACGCTTCCGGCCTGATGCCCGCCTTCAGAGATGCTGTTCGCCAGGCAGGCAGCGATCAACCGGTTTATAACGTGCGTACCATGCAGGAGTTGGTTTCCGGATCGATGGGACGGCAGCGCTTCCCGATGCTTCTTTTGGCCGCGTTTGCGCTCCTCGCGCTGCGGCTTGCGCTAGTTGGAATCTACGGAGTAATTTCACACTCCACGATACGGCGCGTGAACGAGATTGGCATCCGCATGGCCCTCGGGGCGACCAAACGCGACGTTCTCCGCATGATCGTGGGGCAAGGCATTCGGCTGGCGGTTGCGGGCGTTGCGATCGGCTCAGTTGCGGCTCTGGTGGTGACCAGACTGTTCTCGAGTTTTTCCCATCTCTTATATGGCGTCCGGGCAAACGACCCAACTATCTTTGTCGCCGTTCCGGTAACGTTGATCGCCGCTGCGGCTCTCGCCAGCTATATCCCGGCCCAGCGCGCGGCGAGTGTGGAACCGATGTCCGCGCTTCGTCAGGAGTAAGGTCAGCCGCCGGGCCTGGTCTGATTACCTGATAAATGGCGCGCATGTGCCCTACGAGCATGCGCCTGCCCCTCAATGACCAAGAGGTCATCGGGCTGAGCGACACACTTCTGAAACCGTCCCTTACGCGAAGGATGATTCAGTACTCACCACCGCTTCCGCGATCGCGTCGAGCGTGGCCCGGGCGGTAGCCGTCCACGAGTAAAGCTTCGCACGCCGCGGACCCGCCCAGGCCGAATTCTTCGCGCAGGCGCTCGAGGGCGTCGGCGTGAAAGCCGCGCATGCCCGCGACGATCAGCCGGAAGTCCGGCCGCTGCTTCCGGAAGCGGGCGAACGCCTGAGCAACCCGTCCAGGCCCTTGTGAGGATGCAACGTCGAGACTGTCAGCAGGAACTCTTCCGGCGCGCGCCGCAAACCGAAAAAGACCGGGTCCACACCCAGGCTCACTACCCGGATCTTGCCGGGCGGCAGGCGGTGGTAGCACAGCAAGTCCTCGCGATCAAAAGAAGGCCGGCTGCACGCGTGGTTGGCTGCCTGCATCCAGCGTACGCTGTTACGTGGGACGGCGCCGACACGCGCGATTCAGCGCCGCGATTGGCGATGCGCGCCGCCGCCCAAGCCGCCCAGATCGACGATCACAGCGATCAGTAGCCACAGAAGATTGATGCCCGCCGTCGGCATGCCGCTGTTAAGTTCCCAGGCGTACACGATCGTGGTGAGCGGCAGGAAAATGAAGCCAAGCACCGGCAGCAAAAGACCACCGTGGAATGCACGCTGCAGGTAGGTCGAAAAGAACCACATCAACGCCAGCGCAACGCGCGGAAACAGCAGGACTACGAGCAGGAGGAAACAAGGCATAGTCAGTCTCGATCCGGGCGGTACGAGCCCCTGCAGCGCGATCATACCAGATCGCTCCGCGGCACATGCGAGCCGAAACGCGTTTCCCTAACCCGGAAGGGTCGCGCGATCTTCCGTCCGCGGCTGCACATTTTATCGTCTACTGCGACCGCGGATAAATCCTAGCCAGCTCTAAACAGCGAGTTCCCCTGTGAGCCTGTCGATTTCCTGGCGAAGCCACCGCTTGAGGGTCTCTTCGGCCTCGGTAGCATCCAGCGTGGCGATAGTTCTGCTCTCTCGATCGAGCGGAATGTGGTGACACGGGACATCTTCGCCTTTGCTTGATTCGGGGACGTACTGCATGAGGATGCATTCAGCGCACGGATGCGTACGTGACGGATCGCCGAAATTCAGGCAGGTCAGCGAGTCTTGGAAAGGAGATGTGGATTTATGGGGCGTACGAACCGAGCGGCCGTATCCGCCGTCCTCGACGAATGCCAATTCGAATTTCAATTTCTCCAAAAGCTCGATCTTCTCTTCAGACATAAGTCTTCCTCTTGAGCGCAAGACCTGGGCAGGGGTCTCCGGCTCGCCGACCCGCTCCGCGAGAGTACCCGTTAGGGAACCATTGCCTGGCGCAAGTCTTCCGTGCCAGGACTGCCCCTGCCGTGCAGTGCAGATTAGGGACCAAAGCCAGATGCGGGCAACACAAGCTGGAAACCCGAAGATCCCGCGAGTAGTAACGTGCAGGACCTGCCTTCCACAAGGCAAGAAGTGCGCCGGTGGGCAAGCCGCGTTTGCTGCGTAGTCAAGGTCGGCGGCGCCGTTTTGACGTGCCTTCGGTATCCGCGTTTCCCAGGCCCGGCTATTGGCGCATGGTTGTGCCGCACACGCCCAACTCATTCCGCAACATACTGGCGGCGTGACAGTTGGGCGGATTTGCGGGAGAAGGAGGCCGCCTTGCCGGCGAGAACTGCGCGGTTTAGGGAGTTCCTCAAGCGCGCTCGATGGGTGCGACTGTGCTGCACCTTTGAACGGCCATGAGCGTGCCTCTTCCAAAACCAGCCCGTAGGTCCGTTTCGGCGGGTGGTTCAGAGCGGATAGAGGCCACGATAAGACGGAATCCTGGCTTCAAGACGAAAAACGAAGGGATTGACTTTATTATGAGAATGAACGCAAGACATTGTGCCCGGCTCGTGGCGTTAGCGGCCAGCATCGGTATCAGCGGATTCACGGTTCAGGCTGTGGGGGCTCCATTTTTCCAGGACCAGGACAAGGCCCAGGATCACGCCCAGAACCAAGATAAGGATTATTCGAAAACCAAGACATACCAGCAAGGTATGCGCGACGGCAAAGACGACCATGCGCATAACCGGGATCACAGCAGGAAAAGGCACTTCATGAAAGACGACGACAAGAAGGCGTATGAGGCTGGTTACCAGAACGGCCACGCCAATCCGAAGTAATTAGCCTTCGCGGCCGAACTGCGGTAAAGGTTTTAAAGAAGCTCAGAGGCCGCTTTAGAAATCGCCAGGGAAGGCCGCCGGCACGCATTCGGCGAGGCGGCCTGCCTTCGCGGAGACCATTGGCGCAGACCTCCGGGCGTGCGCGAGGATTTGCGCCAGAACGCAGCCGCATACTACCATTCCCAAGTGCCGTCACACGCATCCGCCCTCGCCCTCTTCTTAGTCGTAGCATTGGCTGGGGCGCAGCAAACGGCGAAGAAAACGGCCAGGCCGCTGCATGCGGAATCCTCGTCGACGATCGACTATAGCGCCGCGGCGGACGGTTCGGAAACGATTGAGATCCGGAATGTCTCGCATGAGGTCACTGGAACTGGGGTCCCGGGCCGGCCTCAGGACGAGCGTCTGCTGCTAAGGAAGACCACGCGCTCAAAGCAAGTATTGAGCGACATCGGTATGGACGCAATCGTCACGCTGGAAGCCTGGCGCTTGGGCGA
>Ga0181518_10000023_pt1 | contig 167529 bp, 158 predicted proteins | sample PEATcosm2014_Bin_28_FD_119751 | JGI IMG/M metagenome (GOLD analysis project Ga0181518, IMG submission 119751) | Peatland microbial communities from MTU Mesocosm Facility, Houghton, MI, USA - PEATcosm2014_Bin01_60_metaG | ecosystem: Environmental > Terrestrial > Soil > Wetlands > Peat | place...
ATGCAGCGCAGAATCGATGAAGGAAAGACCAAGCGAGAGGCCATGCGCTCGCTCAAGCGATACCTCTCCCGCCACCTCTACAACCAGCTCACCAAAACGCCCTTGACAACATAGAAGCATCCAGCGGATCTTCGCACGTGCTTGCCCTCGCTCGGCGCCGTTCGTCGCCGTCAAATGACGCCGAAGCTCCTCGCTGGGAGCCGCCGCGCCCCCAACGCGGCCCTCCAGAGAAATCGGTGGAGAAATCGTGGGCCCTATCCGCACCCGCTGCTATGCTCCAAATCGCTGTGTTTGCAGCGGTTTCGGCGATGCCGGAGGAGGGACTCGAACCCCCGACACGCGGATTATGATTCCGCTGCTCTAACCAGCTGAGCTACTCCGGCCCGGATGACGCTGGAGTCTAGCCAGCGGCGCGCCCGACAGCCCTCGACAGTAGCCTCGTGCCGCGATGACCCCACCGACCCTGCTCGCGGTGCCGAACGTCTCCGAGGGGCGAGACGCGGACACGATCGCCGCCATCGGCGCCGCGTTCGCGAACGGTGCGGCACCTGAGGCAGGTGCACCCGCGGCTGCGGGCGTGCGCGTCCTCGACGTCCACTCCGATCCCGACCACAACCGCTCGGTCTTCACGATCGCCGGCCACCCACGCGAGCTGGTGGACGCGCTCGTGCGCGGCGCGCGCGTGGCGGTCGAGCGGATCGACGTGATGGGCCCCGCCGGGGGCGGCGCGGTGGACGCGGGCGTGCACCCGCACGTCGGCGCGCTCGACGTCGCGCCGATCGTCTATCTGGACCCGCGCGAGCGCGGCGCCGCGTGTGCGGCCGCGCTCGTGCTCGGCGACCGCATCGCCGACGAGCTCCGCGTGCCCGTGTTCGTCTACGGCGAGCTGTCTGGCGCCGACCCCGGCTCCACCAGGACGCGCGCGCAACTGCGCCGCGGCGGCGTCGCCGGGCTCGCCGCGCGCATGGCCGCCGGCGAGGAGCGCATGACCCCCGACTTCGGCTCGCCGCGCATGCACCCCACCGCCGGCGCCACGCTCGTCGCCGCCAGGCCGCCGCTGGTGGCGTTCAACGTGCAGCTCGCGCCGCCCGCGAGCGTCGAGGACGCGCGCGCGATCGCCGCGCTGATCCGCGACGGCGGCCAGGACGGGCTCCCGGGTCTGCGCGCGCTCGGGCTCGCGCTCAGCGGCGGCATCGTGCAGCTGTCGATGAACGTCGAGCGCCCGCTCGAGCTGCCCCTCGCGAGGATCGTCGACGCCGTTCGCGCGCACGCGGATGTCGTCAGCGCCGAGCTCGTCGGGCTCGCCCCGGCATCCGCCTTCGACGATTTTCCCGCCGACGTCCCGATCCCGGGCTTCGATCCCGCTCGCCACCTGATCGAGAACGCACTCGGATCATCTAGGCTGCTGAGTCATGGCTCAGACTAAGCGCAAGACCAAGCACCGCGGCAACGCAGCCGGCGTCGTCGAGTCGCGCGGGCGCACCGGGCGCAAGCCGACCGCCGCCGAGAAGAGCGGCGACCCGCGCCAGCGAGAGCGCGAGAAGGAAAAGCTGCTCGACAAGCGCGACCGCCCGCCCACGTGGCGCGGCGCGTTCACCAAGGCGATGTTCGCCGCCATCTTCCTGCTGCTCGTCGTGATCCTCGTGCTCAAACAGTCCAACCAGGCGATCAGCCTGTTCCCGATCGTGCTCGCGCTGTACACCGTCGTCAGCTACTACACCGACAAGTTCATCTACGACCGCCGCCAGCGCAAGAAGGCCAGGCAGGGCGCAGGAGGAAGGGCGCCGTCGCGATGAGCGCCCCGGACGTCCGCGCGTTCACCGTCGGCCCCGTCCAGGAGAACTGCTTCATCGTCCGCGCCGACGCCGAGCAGACGCGCGCGGTGATCGTCGACCCCGGCGACGAGCCCGAGCGCCTGCTCGCCGCGATCGACTCGCTCGGCGTGCAGATCGAGGCGATCCTCATCACCCACTGCCACTTCGACCACATCGGCGCCGTCGCGCCCGTCGCGCGCGCGACCGGCGCGCCCGTGTACTGCCCTGAGATCGAGCGCCCGCTGCTCGCCGACATCGCCAGCTGGACGCCGCCCGGCTTCGGGCCGTTCGAGAGCTACGAGCCCGAGCACCTCGTCAAGGGCGGCGAGCGCCTCAGCCTCGCCGGCATGGAGCTCGACGTGCTGTTCACCCCCGGACACAGCCCCGGCCACGTCACCTACGCGCTCCGATCGCCCGCGCACCCCGCGCTGCTGTCCGGAGACGTGCTCTTCCAGGGGTCCGTCGGCCGCGTCGACCTGCCCGGCGGGGACTGGCCGACGCTCGAGCGCTCGATCGAGAGCCTGCTGCGGGCCTATCCCGCCGACACGGTCGTCTACCCGGGGCACATGGGCGTCACCACGCTCGGGCGCGAGCGCGACAGCAACCCGTTCCTCAGCGAGCTGCGCGAGCGCGTGCCCGTCGAGCGCACCGCCGGCTCGCCGGCAGCATGAGCTCTTGAGCGACGCCAGGATCAAAGCGCCGCGCGGCACCTTCGACGTGCTCGGCGAGGAAGCAGCGCGCCGCACCGCGCTCGAGGCGCGCGCGCGCTCGATCCTCGAGCGAGCCGGCTACGAGCGGATCGAGACGCCCGTGTTCGAGGCCACCGAGCTGTTCGCCCGCGGCGTCGGCGAGTCGACCGACATCGTGCGCAAGGAGATGTTCACGTTCGACGACCAGGCCGGGCGCTCGCTGACGCTGCGCCCCGAGGGCACCGCGCCCGTCTGCCGCGCGTACGTCGAGCACGGCATGCACAAGCGCCGCCAGCCCGTGAAGCTGTGGTACCTGTCGTGCTTCTTCCGCCACGAGCGCGCGCAGGCCGGGCGCTACCGCGAGTTCTGGCAGGTCGGCGCCGAGGCGATCGGCTCCGACGACCCCGCCGTCGACGCCGAGTCGATCTCGCTGCTCGCCACGTTGCTCGCCGAGATGGAGGTCCGCGACCTGAGGCTGCGCCTGTCGAGCCTCGGCAGCCTCGACAGCCGCCTTGAGTACCGCGAGCGCCTGCAGGCGTACCTGCGCGCCAACGAGGACTCACTGTCGGAGGACGTCAGGAGCAGGATCGAGCTCAACCCGCTGCGCGCGTTCGACTCCCAGCACGAGGGCACGCTGCGCGTCATGCAGGGCGCGCCGCTGCTGCGCGAGCACCTCAGCGCAGAGGACGCCGAGCACTTCGCGCACGTGCGCGCGCTGCTCGACGCCGCCGGCGTCGCCCACGAGCTCGACCCCACGCTCGTGCGCGGCCTCGACTACTACACGCGCACGCTGTTCGAGTTCACCTCCGACGCGCTCGGCGCGCAGAGCGGCGTCGCCGGCGGTGGACGCTACGACGGGCTCGTCGAGCAGCTCGGCGGCCCGCCCACCGCAGGCATCGGCTGGGCCGCCGGCATCGAGCGGATCCTGCTCGCCGGCGAGGCCGGAGCCGCCGGCAGCGGCGGTGGCACCGGCTCCACGCACGCGCCCGCGCCGGCGCCGCTGGAGCTGTTCGTCGCGCTCGACGGCGACGGCCCGGCGCTGCGCGCGGAGGCGTTCGCCCTGCTCAGCGACGCGCGCTCGGCGGGGCTCTCCGCGCAGATGGACCTCGGCGGGCGCTCGCTCAAAGGCCAGCTCGGCCACGCCGACGCGCTGCGCGCGCGCTACGTCGCGATCCTCGCCGACGGGCACGCCACGCTCAAGGACATGCAGGGCGGCGGCCAGCAGCGGCTGCCCACGAACACCGTCGTGCACGCCGTGCTGCGCGCCCACCACGCCCTGTAGCGCCTCGCGCGCGGGCGCTCGAAAGGCGCTCGAAAGCGTCCAACGCGCATTTCGCCGTTCAACTTCTGCGCTGCAGATGCCGAAGCATGACGCGATGGCGCAGATTTCCCGTCCATTCCAGATCGTCGTCGTGGTCTTCCTCGTGTTCGCGTGCGTGTGGCTGTTCGCGCTGCAGGGACGCTCGAGCACCACGACCAGCTCCACCTCCGCGCCCGTCGTCTCCGCGACCACGCCCGCAGCCTCCGCGCCGTCCACCGCCGCCAGCGGCGCGTCGTCCGCTACCGCCGCGACCAAGCCGACGGGCTCCTCGACTCACGTCTACCACGGCCCCGTTCCCGGCCTCGAAGGTCTCACGCGCGACATCTCCAGGGCCCACCACGCCGTGGCGGTCTCCGGCGACGCAGCGCCCAGCTCCTCCTCGACGGCCCCGGCGGCGTCAACGACGACCGCCACGTCCGGCGCGAGCGCGGGCGCGCCCGCAGTCACGCACACGCACTCGAGCGCCGCAACCGCGCCGACCACCAAGGCAACGCCGCGCTCGTCGAGCAAGACCTCCACCAGCGCCGCGCACAAGCGATCGAGCGCGCAGCTCGCCACGCCCGCCGGTCAGCGGACCGTCGAAGCGGAGCTCGCGAAGGGCGACGTGGTGCTGCTGCTGTTCTGGAACCCGAAGGGCGTCGAAGACATGTCCGTGCACCGCGCCCTGCAGCAGGTCGCGCAGGCCGAGCGCCACGCGCACCCGCAGGTCGCCGTCCAGGAAGCGCTGGCCGGCCAGGTCGCCTCCTACGGCTCCGTCACCAGGGGCGTGCAGGTGTACGCGACGCCGACGCTGTTCGTGATCAACAAGAAGGGCCAGGCGATCGTGCTGACGGGCGTGCAGGACTCGTTCTCGATCGAGCAGTCGATCTCAGAAGCAGCGCACTCGTAGGGCCGGGCTCACGGCCCTAAACTCGCTCGGGTGAGCGTCACCGCCCCATCCATCTCCGATGACGGCGCCTCCCCGCAGGGGGAGCAGCTGATCTTCCATCTGCAGTCGCCGCTCGGGCGCGGCCACCGCCCCGACGGCGCGTTCACCGGAGCGGCCGGCGGCGCGGCGTGCGGCGATGTGATCCGCATCTCGGTCGCGCTCGAGGAGGACAGCCCCGACGGGCGCATCGGCGACGTGGGCTTCGACGCGAGCGGCTGCGGCTCGACGCTCGCCGCGGGCAGCGCCGCGGTCAGCCTCGTGCGCGGCGCGGGGCTGCTCGACGCGGCGCGCGTCGGCGCGCGCGAGATCGCGCAGGAGCTCGGTGGGCTGAGCGTCGCCAAGCGCCACGCCGCCGAGCTGGCGGCAGACGCGCTGCACCGCGCGCTCGGCGCGGCGGCGCGCACCGCCGCGAACCTGGCCGCCGATCAGGGGCGCACGCTCGTGGCGATGAGCGGCGGCGTCGACAGCGCCGTGGCGGCGCTGCTCGTCAGCGACGGCGGCGGCGAGGCGGTCGCGGTGACGCTCGAGCTGTGGTCGGACCCCGAGAACGACGGCGATCTCAGCTGCTGCTCGGCGCAGGCCGTTCGCGGCGCGCGCGAGCTCGCGCACCAGCTCGGCATGGCGCACCTGTCGATCGACCTGCGCGCGGAGTTCCGCGCGGGCGTCGTCGACGGCTGGCTCGCCGACCACGCCGCCGGCCTCACCCCCAACCCGTGCGTGCGCTGCAACGGCAGCGTGCGCCTGGACGCGATGCTCGAGATCGCGCGGCGGCTCGGGTCGGAGACGCTCGCCACCGGCCACTACGCGCGCGTCGTCGACGAGCCGCCCGGCGCGTCCCAGCCCGGCGCGGCCCCGGGCTCCGAAGCGCCCGCGCCGCTGCTGCGGATGGCCCTCGACACGGCGAAGGACCAGAGCTACGTGCTGTCGGGGCTCGCGCCGGAGTCGCTCGCGCGGCTGCGCTTCCCGCTGGGCGAGCTGCACAAGCCGCAGGTGCGCGAGCTGGCCGAGCGCGCGGGCCTCGCGGTGGCGCGCAAGCGCGACTCGCAGGACCTGTGCTTCCTGGCGGGAACGCGTCACGGCGCGTTCCTGGAGCGCCACGGCGGCCCGACCGGGCGGCCGGGGCCGATCGTGGACCGCGACGGCGCGGTGCTCGGTGAGCACGCGGGCGCGCACGTGTACACCGTCGGACAGCGCCACGGCCTCGGCGTCGCCGCGCCGCAGCCGCTGTACGTGCTCGCCACGGACACACGCTCGAACACAGTCACCGTGGGGCCGCGCGGCGCGCTGCTCGCGGACGCCGTGACGGTGCGCGACACGACGCTCCACCGCGACGGCGGCTGCGTGGACGGCGTGCGCGTGCGCGCGCACGGGCGCATGTTCGCGTGCAGCATCCACGGTCAGCTTGCGCGCGGGCGCCACGCGCAGGTGGCGATCGAGCTGGAGGAGCCCGCCGAGCGCACCGCCCCCGGCCAGATCGCGTGCCTGTACGCCGGCGACGTCGTCGTCGGCCACGGCGTCATTGCTTGACGGCGCCGCCCGTCGGGGCATAAGCCGGCGGCACAGGCCGGCGGCCGCCTAAGATCATCCAGCGATGCTGAGCACCGACGAGATCCGCGAGCGCTACCTGAGCTTCTTCGAGGAGCGCGGCCACAAGCGCATCCCGTCGGCTTCGCTGGTGCCCTCGGCGCACGACTCCTCGGCGCTGTTGACGGTGGCGGGCATGCACCCGCTGAAGCCGTACTTCCTGGGCCTGGAGAAGCCGCCGGCTCCGCGCGTGACGGACTGCCAGAAGGTGTTCAGGACGGTGGACATCGACAACGTGGGCAACACGGCGCGCCACCTGACGTTCTTCGAGATGCTGGGCAACTTCTCGTTCGGCGACTACTTCAAGCGCGAGGCGATCGCGTTCGCGTGGGAGCTCTCGCGCGAGGTGTTCGGCTTCGCGGCGGACGACATCTGGGTGACGGTGTTCGAAGGCGACGAGGGCCTGGGCCTGGGCGAGGACGAGGAGGCGATCGAGCTGTGGAGCGCGCTCGGCGTCTCGCCCGAGCGGATCGTGCTGTGCCCGCGCTCTGAGAACTTCTGGCAGGCGGGGCCGACGGGCCCGTGCGGGCCGTGCTCGGAGCTGTACGTCGACCGCGGCGTGGAGCACGGCGCGCCGGAGGATCTGCCGGGCGGCGAGAACGAGCGCTTCCTGGAGTACTGGAACCTGGTGTTCATGCAGTACGACCAGGAGCCGGCGCCGGATGAGCCTGGGACGGTGCTGAAGCCGCTGCCGGCGAAGAACATCGACACGGGTCTGGGGCTGAACCGTATGGCGGCGATCCTGCAGGACAAGCAGTCGGTGTTCGAGACAGACCAGTTCCAGCCGCTGATCGAGCTCGGCGAGGAGCTGTCGGGCAGGCGCTACGGCGAGGACTTCGACAGCGACCGCGCGCTGCGGATCCTGGCCGACCACGGGCGCGCGATGACGTTCCTGACGGCGGACGGCGTGGTGCCGTCGAACGAGGATCGCGGCTACGTGCTGCGCCGCGTTATGCGTCGCGCGATCCAGCAGGGCCTTGCGCTGGAGCTCGCGCCGGGCTTCCTGACGCGCTACTCCGCGCGCGTGCGCGATGTGATGGGCGGGACCTACCCGGAACTGGCGGAGCAGGCCGAGGTGACCGACATGTGGCTGTCAGCCGAGGAGGAGGGCTTCGGGCGCACGCTGGCGCTGGGCATGGAGATGCTGCGCGAGCAGATCGAGCGCGCGCGCGCGGAGGGGCGCCCGTCGGTGCCGGCGCAGGACGTGTTCACGCTGCACGACACGCACGGCTTCCCGTATGAGATGACCAGCGAGCTGCTGGCCGCGGCGGACCTGTCGATCGAGGGCGACTTCGACGAGCTGATGGAGCGCCAGCGCGCGCGGGCGAGAGGGGCCGCCGTCCACGTCGAGCTTCGCGTCGGTACCCGCCTCGAGGCGACGGTCCGGTCCGGCGGCTCTGAGTCCCTTGACGGCGGCGCGCCGACGCGCTTCACGGGCTATGAGACGGAGATCCAACCGACGACGGTCGTGGCGGTGCGCCCGCTCGAGCGGCCGGACGCGGGGGGCGGCGCGAACGGGAGCGGCGGCCCGCAGCGCCTGCTGGTGAAGCTGGCGGAGACGCCGTTCTACGCGGCGGGCGGCGGGCAGGTGTCGGACGTGGGCACGATCGAGTGCGAGCACGGCGACTGCCGCGCGCGCGTGGAGGACGTGCTGCTCATCGGCGAGGATCGGATCGCGGAGGTGATCGTCGAGGAGGGCACGCTGGATGTGGGCGAGCAGGTGCTGGCGCGCGTGGATCACCTGGCGCGCCACGAGACGGAGTGCAACCACACGGCGACGCACCTGTTGCAGGCGGCGCTGCGCGAGCGGGTCGGCAGCCACGTGCGCCAGGCGGGCTCGTACGTGGGGCCGGACAAGCTGCGCTTCGACTTCAGCCACGGGCAGGCGCTGAGCGCGGAGGAGCTGCGCGACGTGGAGGATCGCGTGAACGGGTGGATCGCGCTGGGCGACCGCGTGCACGCGCTGACGACGACGCTGGATGAGGCGAAGAGCCTCGGCGCGATGGCGCTGTTCGGCGAGAAGTACGGCGAGGTGGTGCGCATGGTGGAGGTCGGCGAGGGCGAGTACTCGCGCGAGCTGTGCGGCGGCACGCACGTGCGCTCGACGGCGGAGATCGGCGCGTTCCGCATCCTGCACGAGACCTCCAGCGCGGCGAACGTGCGCAGGATCGAGGCGGTCACCGGGCCGGTGGCGGTCGAGCTGCTGCGCGAGCACGACCGCCTGCTGCGCGACGTGGCGGCGGAGCTGCGCACGCGCCCGCAGGACGCGCCGCAGGCGCTCGCGACGCTCTTGCGGGACCGCAAGCGCCTTGAGAAAGAGGTCAAGCAGGGAGGCACGGCGGGCGGCGGCGCGGCGGGCGTCGACATCCAGACGCTCGCCGATATGGCCGGTGAGGCGGACGGCGCGCGCGTGCTCGCTGCGAGGCTCGAGGACCTGGACGCGAAGGCGCTGCTGGATGTGCTCGACAGGCTCAAGGGTCGCCTGCCGGGCGCGGCGATCCTGCTGGGGGCGGCGGCCGACGGCCGCGTGCACCTGGTGGCGAGCGTGGCCCCCGAGCTGGTCGAGCGCGGCGTGAAGGCGGGGGCGATCGTGAAGACGGCGGCGGCGGTGGTGGGCGGCGGCGGCGGCGGGCGCGACACGCTCGCGCAGGCCGGCGGTCGCGACCCCGAGCGGCTGGACGAGGCGATCGAGACGGGGCGCGCGGCGATCGAAGCGGCGCTCGCGGGCTGAGGCCGACATGCGTGTGCTCGCGCTGGACTACGGAAGCGCCCGCTGCGGCTGCGCGCTCAGCGACCCCACCGGCACGATCGTGACGCCGGTGGAGGTCGTCGCGCGTCCGGCGACCAAGCGCGGCTTCGCGCGGCTGCGCGAGCTGGTGCGCGAACGCGAGGTCGAGCACGTGGTCGTGGGGCTGCCGCTGTCGCTGGACGGCTCGGACACCGAGCAGACGCGCGAGACGCGCGCGTTCGCGCGCGAGCTGTCGCTGCGTCTCGGCGAGGAGATCCCGGTGGAGATGCACGACGAGCGCTTCACCACGCGCATGGCGCAGAGGATCGACGGGGCGGGCGGGGCCGGTGGCGGCTTCAAGACGAGCGAGGACTCGCGCGCGGCCGCCCATCTGCTTGAGAGCTGGCTCGCGGCACGGTCGCGTTAGGGTTCCTGGTCCTTGTCTCGCGGCGATCGATCACGGCCAGGGCGCGAACGCACGGCGGCGGAACGCGAGCGCGATCGCCTCGAGCGCGAGCGCCGGCGCGGCGCCGCGGCGGGTCAGCCGCCCGAGGGCTCGCCCGCTCAGGAGCGGGCCGGCGCGCCGCCGCCCCCCGAGTCGGCCGATCCGCCCGCGCCGGTCGAGCCGCCGGCGCACGATCCGCCGACGGTCGAGCATGTGCCTGCCGGATCTCCGCCGCCGGTCGAGTATGTGCCGGGCGAAGCCCCGCCGCCGCTCGTGTACACGCCGGCCGATCCGCCGCCCCTCGAATATGCGCCAAGCGATCCGCTGCCGCCGGTGCAGGACGCGCCGCCGTCGCCGGTCGAGCCCGTGCGCGCCAGGCGCGGGCGCTCGCCGCTCGCGCGCGTGGCGGCGGTGCTCGCGCTGGCGGCGGTGATCGCGGCGCTGGTGGCGCTGCTGAGCTCGCACGACCCCAAGCACGTCGCCCCGCCGGCGCCGCCGCCGGTCGTGAAGGTGCTGATCGCGGAGGGCAAGACGCGCGCGCAGATCGCGGAGATCGCGGCGGCGGACGGCCTGAAGGGCGACTACCGCGTGGCCTCCAGGAGCTCGCCGCTGCTGCGTCCGGCCGCGTACGGCGCTCCGCATGGCACGCCGAATCTCGAAGGCTTCCTGTTCCCGGCGACGTACGACATGGACAAGGGCGCGCCGGTGTCGCGGCTCGTGGAAGAGCAGCTGGTCGCCTTCCAGGAAAACTTCGGCGTGAGCGTGATCGCGCGCGCGCACGCGCTGCACGTGACGCCCTACCAGCTGCTGATCGTGGCGTCGATGGTCGAGCGCGAGGCGCAGATCCCGGGCGACCGTCCGAAGATCGCGGCGGTCATCTACAACCGCCTGGCGGCGGGCATGCCGCTGGGGATCGACGCGAGCATCTACTACGCGGTCGAGCTGGCGAGCGGGATCGCGACGTACACGCACGAACTGACGGAAGCGCAGCTGCACATCGACTCGCCGTACAACACGCGCACGCACGTCGGCCTGCCGCCGACGCCGATCTCCAACCCGGGCCTCGCTTCGATCGAAGCGGCGGCGCACCCGGCGCACGTCAGCTACCTGTACTACGTCGCGGGCGCGGACGGGTGCGGCGAGCAGGTGTTCTCCAGGACGCTCGCCGAATTCGAAGCCAACGCCGCCGCGTACAAGGCCGCGGTCGCGCGCGCGGGCGGGCATCCGCCGGCGTGCAAGCACAAATGACGACGCGCCTCGGCGTGCTCGGCTGGCCGGTCGCGCACAGCCGCTCGCCGGCGATCCACAACGCGGCGCTCGCGGCGCTCGGGCTGGAGGGCTGGCGCTACCAGCGCCTGCCGGTGCCGCCGGCTCTGTTCGACGAGACCACCGGCGCGCTCGGGACGGCGGGCTTCCTCGGCGCGAACGTCACGATTCCCCACAAGCAAGCGGCGCTCGCGCTCGCGGACGACGCCTCGCAGGCGGCGCGCGAGATCGGCGCGGCGAACACGCTGACGTTCGCCGCCGACGGCGCGATCGCGGCGGAGAACACGGACGCTCCCGGTCTGATCGCGGCGCTCGAGCGCCTGCCCGAGCTGCCCGCCCACCCGCGCGCGCTGGTGCTCGGCGCGGGCGGCAGCGCGCGTGCGGTCGTGTGGGCGCTGCGCGAGGCGGGAGCGAGCGAGGTGGCGGTGTGGAACCGCACCGCCGAGCGCGCGCGGACGCTCGCGCGCGATCTCGGCGTGCGGGCGGTGCCGGCGCCGGTGCCGGCCGATCTGCTGGTCAACTGCACCTCCGTCGGGCTGCATGCGCCCGCGGGCGTAGAACGCTCGGCTACTGACGGCGAGGCGCTCAACCAACTGGGATTGACGTTCGATCAAGTCGGTGAGTACTCCTATGTCGTCGACTTGGTATATCGCCCCGGATCAACCCCGCTGCTTGCCGCCGCCGCAGCGCATGGCGCGCGTACCGTCGACGGCCTGGAGGTGCTGGTCGCCCAGGGGGCGCTCAGCCTGGAGCTGTGGACGGGACGCGACGCGCCGCTGGAGGTCATGCGCCGCGCCGCACGCGAGCAGGACACGCCGGCAGGCTAGCCGCACGCTCGGGGAGGCGCTCGCATGAGCGAGCTGCCGCAGACGGACCCGGACCTGCACGCGATCTTCGGGATCGACGGTGACTCGGGCGGCGGTGGCGAGCGCGTCATCTCCGTCGAGCGCGGCGGACCGCGGGTCGAGTTCGCCGAGATGGACGGCAGCGAGGCGGATGTCGAGCTGGCCCCGATCGCGGGCGCCGACCTGGACGGCGAATTGGACGGCGACTCCTACGCCGGCACCCTGGAGGCCGACTCCGAAGAGGTCGCGGGCGGCGAGGGCTTCACGGGCATCACCAAGCCCTCGCGGCGCGGCTCCTCCCAGCGCTTCCTGACGGACGTGATCGTCGACATGGGCCTGGCCTCGCGCAAGCAGGTCGACGACGCTGTGGAGAGCTCGCGGGTGTCGGGCACCACGCCCGAGCGCGTGCTGCTGGAGAAGGGCGCGCTGACGCAGGACGCGCTCGCGCGCGCGCTGGCCGAGCGCTACGGGCTCGACCACCTGGACCTGGGCGTCTTCGGCGTCGACATGTCGGCCGCCAACCTCGTCAGCACGACCGTCGCCAAGCGCTACCAGACGGTGCCGGTCGCGTTCGCTGACAAGCGCACGCTGCTGGTCGCGATGGCCGACCCGTCGAACGTGCTCGCGGTCGACGACATCGCGATCATGACCGGCTATGAGATCCGCGTGGCGGTCGCGCCGCCGGATGACATCGCCAACCTGATCTCGCGTCTGGACCGGCTCGAAGACGTGGTCGGCGAGTCCTCGGAGATCGCCGAGGAGGACCGCGAGGACGGGGCCGAGGTCGTCGCGCTGCACGAGACCTCCGAAGACGCGCCCGTCATCAAGCTCGTCAACCAGCTCGTCGCGCAGGCGGTCGAGCGCGGAGCCTCCGACATCCACCTCGCCCCCGACGGGCGAGAGCTGCGCGTGCGCTTCAGGGTCGACGGCGTCCTGCAGGACGTCACGAGCGTGCAGCGGCGGATGGCCGCGGGCGTGATCTCGCGCATCAAGATCATGGCCGAGCTGAACATCGCCGAGAAGCGCCTGCCCCAGGACGGCCGCGTCGGGCTGGTGGTCGACGGCCGCCACGTGGACCTGCGCGTGGTGACGCTGCCGAGCGTCCACGGCGAGGGCGCCGTGATGCGCGTGCTGGACAAGGAGTCGGTGGTGGTCGAGCTCGACAAGCTGGGCATGGCCGACCCCGAGCGCGAGCGCTTCGAACGCGCCTGCCGCGAGACGCACGGCGCGGTGCTGGTCACCGGCCCGACCGGCTCGGGCAAGTCGACGACGCTGTACGCGGCGCTGCAGATGCTCAACACGCCGGAGAAGAACATCATCACCGTCGAGGATCCCGTCGAGTACGAAATGGTCGGCCTGACGCAGGTGCAGGTCTCGGCGAAGGTCGGCCTGACGTTCGCGGCGGGGCTGCGCTCGATGGTGCGCGCGGACCCCGACATCATCATGGTCGGCGAGATCCGCGACCGCGAGACGGCGCAGATCGCGGTGGAGTCGGCGCTCACGGGCCACCTGGTGCTCTCCACGCTGCACACCAACGACGCGCCGTCGGCGATCACGCGGCTGATCGAGATGGGCATCGAGCCGTTCCTCGTCGCCTCGGCGCTCGACTGCATCGTCGCCCAGCGCCTGGCGCGGATGCTGTGCCCGAGCTGCAAGCGGCGCACGATCATCCCCGCGAAGGTGCTGCGCGAAAGCGGCTACCGGGCGCGCGTGGAGCTCGAGGCGTACGAACCGGTCGGCTGCCGGCGCTGCGGCGGCAGCGGCTACCGTGGGCGCGTCGGCCTGTACGAGGTGATGAAGATGTCGCCGGAGATCCAGTCGCTGGTGCTGGAACGCAGCGCCTCCGAGGCGATTCGCGACGTGGCCGTCAGCCAGGGGATGACGCGCCTGCGCGACGACGGGCTGCAGAAGGTCAGGCAGGGCCGCACCTCGATGGCCGAGATCGCGCGCGTGATCGGCACGAACTGACGCTCAGGGCGTCTCGCCCGGGACGCCGGCTGCGCGGGCGTCCCGTTCGAGACGACCTTCGCTTGGCGGACACAACGCTGAGTGCCGGCTTGCATGCGGCGGCCGGCGCTCGAATCTTCGTCCAGTCGCCGCCGCGCAGGCCGCCGAGGCTAATGATCGGGCGCGCATCCGTCGATAGCCGAACCCATGGACATCGATTTCGCAGACCTGCTGATGGAGGTCGTACACCGCCGGGCATCCGACCTGCACCTCAGCTCGGGCGCGCATCCGACTGTCCGTGTGCGCGGGCGCCTGACGCCGCTGGAGGACTACCCCAAGCTCTCGCCGACGGACACCAGGGAGATCGTGTACTCGATCCTCAACGGCGATCAGCGCCAGCGCCTTGAGACCAACTGGCAGCTGGACTTCGCCTACTCGATCCCCGGCCACGCGCGCTTCCGTGTCAACGCCTACTACCAGCGTGGCGCGATCGGCGCGGCCTTCCGTCTGATCCCCTTCGGGCTGACCTCGATCGACGAGCTCGGGCTGCCCGCGACCGTGCACGAGTTCACGCGCAAGCCGCGCGGCTTCGTGCTCGTGACCGGCCCCACCGGCTCGGGCAAGTCCACGTCGCTGGCGGCGATGATCGACGAGATCAACTCCACCCGCGAGGAGCACATCATGACGATCGAGGACCCGATCGAGTTCCTGCACGGGCACAAGAAGTGCATCGTCAACCAGCGCGAGCTGGGCTCCGACGCGCAGAGCTTCTCGCTCGCCCTGACCGCCGCGCTGCGCCAGGACCCCGACGTGATCCTCGTCGGCGAGATGCGCGACCTGGAGACCATCTCCACGGCGTTGACCGCCGCTGAGACCGGCCACCTCGTGTTCGCGACGCTCCACACCCAGGACGCCGCGCAGACGATCGACCGCGTGATCGACGTGTTCCCCTCCCACCAGCAGGGGCAGGTGCGGGTGCAGCTGTCGGTGGCGCTGCAGGGGATCATGACCCAGCAGCTGCTGCCCAACGCCGACGGCTCCGGGCGCGTGGTCGCGTGCGAGGTGCTGGTGCCCACGCCCGCCGTTCGCAACCTGATCCGTGAGGGCAAGACCCACCAGATCTACTCGGTGCTGCAGACCGGCTCGGCCTCGGGCATGCAGACGATGGACGCGGCGCTGGCTACGCTCGTGCGCCAGGGCAAGATCAGCCAGAAGCTCGCCGAATCGCGCTCCTCCACGCCGGATGAGCTCAGGCGCCTGATGGGGGCGACCTCACTGGCGGCGGCCTAGGCCCGGGGCATGAGCACCTACGTCTTCAAGGCCATCGATCTCGCCGGCGGCAAGGCCAGGGGCGAGGTCGAGGCGGACTCAAAGCAGGCGGTCTCCGATCAGCTCAAGCAGCGCGGGCTGATCGTCCTCGACATCGCCGACAAGCACTCCTCGAAGAACATCGAGATCGCGTTCACCAAGAGCGTCAAGCCGACGGAGCTTGCGATCTTCGCGCGCCAGCTCTCGACGATGATCTCCTCGGGCATGAGCATCCTGCGCGCGCTGTACGTGCTGGAGGAGCAGACGGAGAGCAAGTACCTGAAAGAAACGATCGTCGCGGTCCGCAAGGACGTCGAGGCGGGCCTGTCGCTGAGCGACGCCATGGCGCGCCACCCGAAGGTCTTCAACCCGCTGTTCGTCGCGATGACGCAGGCCGGTGAGATGGGCGGTGTGCTGGAGGACTCGCTGCAGCGCGTCGCCGACCAGCTGCAGAAAGACGCCGCCCTGCGCCGCCAGGTGAAATCGGCGATGATCTACCCGGCGCTGGTGGCCACGTTCGCGATCGGCGTGATGATGGCGCTCGTCGCGTTCCTCGTGCCCGTGTTCGAGGGCGTGTTCAAGGAATTCGGCGGCGAACTGCCGAAGCTGACGCAGGTCTCGGTGCTGATGTCGAAGATCGTCACCCACTACTGGTGGGCGATGTTCGGCGTGACCGGGGCCGTGGTGGTGGCATTCGTCAAGTGGAAGAAAACCACCCGGGGACGCAAACAGTGGGATCACTTCCGCCTGCACGTGCCCATGAAAATCGGCACGATCGTCCAGCAGGTGGCAGTCGCGCGCTGGTCGCGCACGCTCGCCTCGCTGACCCACGCGGGCGTGCCGCTGCTGCAGGCGCTTGAGATCACCGGGCGCACCGGCGGCAACTCGGCCGTGCAGGAGTCGATGGATGGCGTGATCGCCTCGGTCAAGCGCGGCGGCACGATCGCCGCGCCGCTCGCGCAGGCGCCGATCTTCCCGGCGATGGTCACGCACATGGTCGGCGTCGGTGAGGAAACCGGCGCGCTCGACGAGATGCTCGACCGGATCGCCGAGTTCTACGAGGAACAGGTGGAAGCCGCGGTCAAAGCGCTGATGTCGATCCTGGAGCCGATCCTGATCATCGTCATCGGTGCGATGGTCGGCTTCATCGTCGTCTCGATGTACCTGCCGCTGTTCGAAGTCTACAACCGCATCGAATAACAGCTCGATCAGTCGCGGTCGATCCGCACGCGCCGGCCGCGGTCGGTCTCGTGCACCGACAGCGACACACGACCGTCCAGCAGTTCCAGCAGCTCCGCTCCCGCGAGCTCGCGCCGCCAGCCCTTCAGGGTGCGCACGTCGGCCTCCTCGCCGCCCGTGCGGGCGGCGGCGACGATCGCCTGCAGGTCGGCGCGGGCGGCCAGCAGCTCGTAGGCGAGGCCGGCCTCGCGGGCGCGGGCGCGCAGGAGCGCCTCGCCGAGGGCCGCCAGCGGGGCGTCGTCGGGCTTGGGGGTGGGCGCTCGCGTCGACGGCGGCGGCGGGTCGGCCGGGCGTTCACGCCCGCGTCGCACCGCGTCCAGCAGGTCCTCCGCGCGCCGCCCGCCGGAGCTCGAGCCGACGCCGCGGATCTTCTCCAGGTCGGCGCGCGAGGACGGCCGGCGCTTGGCGATCTCCACGAGCGTGGCGTCGCCGAGCACGCTCTGCACGGGGCGGTCGTGGCGGGCGGCGGTGCGCTCGCGCCAGTGCACGAGCTCGCGCGCGATCGGCCGCGCGGCCGCGTTCAGCGTGCCGATGCGCGGCAGGCGCGCGAAGATCGCGTCGGGGTCGCGCTCGTCGCTTGAGAGCGCGAGTGGCCCGCACTCCTCGCGCGCCCACTGCAGGCGACCGAGCTCCTGCAGGCGGCGCTCGAGCTCTGAGGCGAGCTCGAGCAGGTGCACGACGTCCTCGCGCGCGTAGGCGAGCTGCTCGGGCGAGAGCGGGCGCGCGTCCCAGCGGGTGAAGCTCGCGGTCTTGGCCACCCGCAGCCCCAGCACCTCGCTGAGCAGCGAGTCATACGAGGACTGCGCTCCCAGCCCGGCGAAGCCGGCGGCGACCTGCGTGTCAAAGACGTTGCGAACCTCCGTCTGCAGCACGCGGCGCACGAGCGCGACGTCCTGGCGCCCGGCGTGCACGACGATCTCGACCGCGGGGTCGGCGAGGACCTCCGCGAGCGCGGATCCGTCGAAGCCCTCGGCCAGCGGGTCGACGACGAGGATGCGCTCGCCGGCGTCCTCGCTTTCGGGGATCGCCAGCTGCACCAGGCACAGCAGCGTGCGGTAGCGGCCCTCGCCCATGAACTCCGTGTCCAGCGCCAGGCGGCCCGCCTCGCGGGCGCCGTCGGCGAGCGCCCGCAGCCGCTCGTGCTCGGCGCTCGCGCTCACGGCCTGGCCCCGGGCAGCAGGTACAGCAGCCCGCCGTGGTTGAGGCCCGCCTTGAACGAGACGTCGGTTCCGTGCGCGCGCACCCACTTGACCGGCGCCGCGCAGGCGGGGTTCACGGACGGAGCTTCGCTCGTACAGAAGGTGTTCAGGAAGGCGTAGCGCACCTGTCCTTCGGCGATCAGTCGCTGCAGCTTGGTGACGGAGGTGAAGACGCGTGCATCGTAGGTGGTCAGGATCAGCACCGGGCGCGCGTCCTGCACGATCAGCGAGCCGATCGAGGTGGCAGACTCGGCGGCGACCTCGTAGCGCGCGCCGTCCTGGTGGGCCAGCAGGTATGCGCTCAACGGGTGCTGCTGGTCGCCCGGAAGCTGCCCGACCAGGCCCGCGTCGCTGACGCGGTCGCTGATCGACGTGAGGTCGGCTTTCAGCGGAACCGCGAGCACGGCCACGAGCGCCAGCGCCATCGCGCCGGACGGCGCCAGCGACGAGCGCACGCTCCCGGGCAGCCGCGGCACATGGGCGAGCACCGCGCACGCGATCGCGCCGAGCGCTCCCAGCAGTACGACCCACCACATGCCGGGGGTCCCGTACAGCAGGCGCTCGGCGTAGTAGACGACGATCGCGAGCGTCGCCACCAGCAGCGCCAGGCGCAGACGCGCCGATCCGTCCTGCGCTCCCACCGCGCCCGGCCCCGTACCGGCGCCCGGACGCGCGAGCACCCACGCCAGCCCGACGCCGAGCATCGCGGCGACCGCCGGCGTGAAGCCTTCCACGTAGCGCGGGTGCAGGCGCACCATGTGGCTGAACAGCGCGATGCCGGCGAGCATCCACAGCCCCAGGCCTCCCGCCGCCGCGCGGCGCATGCGCCGGCGCAGGTCGATATCGGCGGAGCGATCTGCCTCGAGCCCGGGCGGCCCGCCGCCGCCGCGCAGGCCCCAGATCAGCGCGGGTATCCCCAGCAGCAGCGCGACCAGCAACTCCAGGCCGAGGCGCTCGCCGGACAGCGGGCCGACCCGCGCGAGCAGGCGGGTGGGGGAGGGCGGGACGATCGGGATGTGGTCGCGCTCTTCCTGCGTGGCCACGGGGTAGCGCTTGCCGGCTTCGAAGGCCGGGGCGCCGGGTTCCGGCGATTTCCCGCCCAGGCGGTCGCTCCCGTTGAACACGAACGCGGCATTCCACGCGCTGCCGTTGGTCGAGCCGATCGCGTACGGGCGATCGTGCGCGGGGAACAGCAGCGTGGCGGTCAGCCACGCCAGCGCCACGACCACGTACACCGCGGCGGCCGCGCTCAGGCGCAGCAGGCGCCGCGGTCGCGAGCCGGGCAGGCCGAGATACGCGAACGCGGCGAGCCCGGGCAGCGCCACCAGCGACTCGAGCAGCTTCACGTCGAACGCCACGCCCAGCGCGGCGGCGCCGGCGAACAGCCAGCGCCCGCGCCCGGTCTCGCTGGCGCGCACCACCGCGAACAGCGCCAGCACCAGCGCCAGCATCATCACCGCGTCCATCGTGTCGCTGCGCGCGGTGATCACCTCGATCGGCAGCACCGCCATGGCCGTGGCGGCGGCGACGCCCGCAGCCGCGCTCCACATCCGGCGCACGGTTACATGCAGCAGCGGCACCGAGGCGGTGCCGGCGAGCGCCTCCGGCAGCTTCAGCGTCGTGGAGCTGAAGCCGAGCAGCTTCACGCTGATGACCTGTAGCCACAGGTCGATCGGCGGCTTGTCGATCGAGACGCTGCCCCCGGGCTCGAACGCGCCGAAGAAGAAGTTGTGCCAGGAGAGCTCCATGCTGCGCACGGCCGCGTCGTAGAACGGGTCGGGGGGAACCTGCTCGATGTGCAGCAGGCGCAGCACCGCCGCGCCCAGCGTGATCGCTGCCACGAGCGCCAACTCAGCTGCGCGTCCGGGTCTTCTCACGCGCGGAACGCTAGTGTGATCGGCCGTGGCGAGCGAAGACAAGGACGGCGAGGATCAGGCGACGGCTACCCATGAGCCGCGGGAGTGTATGGCCTGCCGCGGCACCGGCCAGGTGATCTCGAACCTCGGCGGCACGCCCAGCGAGCTCGCCTGCCCGTGGTGCGCCGGCAGCGGCGAGCGCCAGCCCGGCATCGACGCGCAGGCGCGATGGGCGGCTGGGGACGGCGACGACGACGCCGCCAGCCCGGCCGAGCCGGCCGCCTGAGGCTGACCCGCGCGCATGGCGCCTCGCGCACCGGCGCTCGCGCACGGAGCATGGCCGCCCGTCATCCGTCCAAGCCGTCGTGCAGCGGTAAAGGTCATCGGCGCGAGGGTCGATCCAGCCGCTGACAGAGCCAGTGCCCGAGGTGCCAAGGCAAGCATCGAAGCAGGTGCGTAGCAAAGCCGGCGGCTCTCACCAAGGGGGACGCATCGCCGTCAGAGGCGATTACCGAGGGCTGGCGCCCAAAACCGGATCCTAGGAGGATTCATGTTTAACTCACTACGCCAGCGCACGGGAGATGAGGGTGGTTTCACCCTTATCGAACTTCTGGTCGTGATCCTGATCATCGGCATTCTGGCCGCGATCGCCATCCCGGCGTTCCTGAGCCAGAAGAGCAAGGCGTACGACTCCTCGGCCAAGACGCTGGCGCAGACCGCGCAGACGGCCGCTGAGACGCTGGCCACCGAAAACGGCGGCAGCTACAACAAAGTCAGCCCCGCGGAACTCAAGGCCGTGGAGCCGTCGATCAACACCACGAACACGGGCGAAGCCCGGCTGGAAGCAGCAACGGGCATCGAAGCCAACGCCGCTGGCGAAGACCAGGGCTACGAAGTGACCGCCGTCGCGCAGAACACCGGCGACAAATACACGATCAAGCGTGAAGCAGGTGGGACGCTCAAACACACGTGCACGGCCGGGGCCAGCGGCACCGGCTGCCCGGGTCACGCCGCGTCGAGCAGCACCTGGTAGTACGCGGATAGCTCCAAGCACTCATGGAGAGGCGGCCCCCGGGCCGCCTCTCCTCGTGTTGGGCTCAAGCGCCGGCCGGCGCCGGTCGATTAGTCTCACAATGGAGGCGGCAACCGCAGGAGTTCTCGGCGCGATCTTCGGCTCGTTCTTGAACGTGGTCGTGCATCGTGTGCCCCGCCACGAGTCGGTCGTGAGCCCGCCGTCGCATTGCCCCGGGTGCGGCACCCCGGTCAAGCCCTACGACAACATCCCGATCCTCTCCTGGCTGCTGCTCCGCGGCCACTGCCGCGGCTGCGGCGAGCCGATCTCGGTTCGCTACCCGCTCGTCGAGGCGCTCACCGCCGCGCTGTGCGCCGGCGCCGTGCTCACACACAGCTCGGCCGCCGGCATCGCGCTGAGCGTGGCGCTGATCCTGCTGGTCGTGCCCGCGGCGCTGATCGACCTCGAGCACCGGATCATCCCCAACAAGATCACCGGCCTCGGCGCGGTGCTCGCCATCGCGATCGGGCTGGCGCTCGATCCCGCAGGCGAGCCCGAACGCCTGATCGCCGGCGCCGCGGCCGGCGGCTTCCTGCTGATCGCCGCGCTCGCCTATCCCGCGGGCATGGGCATGGGCGACGTCAAGCTGGCCGGCGTGATGGGGCTGTTCCTCGGCGCGAGCGTCGCGCCGGCGCTTCTGGTCGCGCTGCTCGCGGGCGTGACGTTGGGCATCGTCGTGATCGCGCGCAAGGGCGCGCAGGCCGGGCGCAGGACGGCGATCCCGTTCGGCCCGTTCCTCGCGCTCGGGGCGCTGCTGGCGGTCTTCGTCGGGCATCCGCTCGTCGATGTCTACGTCAACCACTTCCTTCACTAAAGCGCCGCGGGCTCCTCGCCGATACCCCATGTGCGGACGATCCGTCCGCCGTCTGAAGCGCCCCATTCGAGATGCGACTCCCTTCACGAATCCCCTCGCTCAACGTGAGGCTCCCCCTCAACTTCGGACGCCGCTCCGACGAGGACCTCGTCGGCCTCGACATCCAGCCCGGCTTCGTCGCCGCGGTTCAGGCGCGCGTCAACGGGTCGATCGTGGCCGAGCGGGCAGCCTCGCTGGCGCTCCCCGCCGACTCGGTGCGCGACGGCGAAGTGATCGACGAGGACGCGCTCAGCGAGGCCCTGCGCGAGCTGTTCGGCGGCAGCGGCCTGAGCAAGCGCGTGCGCGTCGGCGTCGCCAACCAGCGCACCGTGCTGCGCACGCTCGAGCTGCCCCCGGTCACCGATCACAAGGAACTGGCGGCCGCGGTCAACTTCCAGGCCCAGGACCAGGTGCCGATGCCGCTCAACAACGCCGTCATGGACTTTCACCCGCTCGGCATCGTCGACACGCCCGCCGGCCCGCGCCAGCGCGTGGTCCTCGTCGCCGCCCAGCGCGACATGATCGAACGGCTGCTGACGGCGGTGCGCCGTGCCGGCCTGACCGCGGCGGGGGTCGACCTGTCCGCCTTCGCCCTGATCCGCTCGCTCTATCGCCGCGACCCCGAGCAGACGGGTCGCGTGCTCTACCTGAACGTCGACGGGCTGACGAACCTCGCGATCGCCGAGGGCACCGTCTGCCGCTTCACCCGCGTGGTCGGCAGCGGCTTCGAGGGCATGGCCGGCGAGCTCGCCGAGCGCCGCAGCATCGCCCTGACCGAGGCGCGCGCCCTGCTCGCGGCGGTCGACCTCAACGCTCCCGCGAGGGTCGAGCCGGAGTTGCCCGCCGCCCATGAGGCCGGCGCGCTCGAGGACGTGGCGCCCGAGCAGGCGCCGACCGAGGGCGAGCAGCCGCAGAGCGCCGAGCAGGCCGAGGAGAGCGAGCGCGCGATGAGCTACGAGGAGCTCGCCGCCGTCGACAGCGCTCCGGAAGTCCAGGCGCCGCAGTCGGATGCCGATCTGCGCGCGGTGCTCGAGAACGGCATCCGCGACATCTCCGGAGAGGTTCGCAACTCGCTCGACTTCCACCGCTCCCAGGAGGGCGGCGGCGACGTCTCGCACGTCGTGATGAGCGGCTGCGCGCAGGACATCCCCGGCTTCGCCGAGGCGCTGCAGAGCTCACTGGGCGTCGAGGTCCGCTGCCTGGAGGTCGGGATGCTCGACGGCGGCCTGGCCGCGGGCGTCTCCCCACACCGGCTGGCGGTCGCGACCGGGCTCGCCGCCGCGGAGGCTCCGCAATGAGAGCCGTCAACCTGATTCCCGCCGATCAGCGCAGCGGCCAGCCGGTCGGCGCCGGGCGCTCGCAGGGCGCCGCCTATGCGGTCCTCGCGCTGATCGCCGGCCTGGCGGTCATGGCGTATGCCTACGGCAGCGCCAAGCATCAGCTCGCAAGCCGCCGCGCGCAGGTCGCGTCACTCACAGCCGAGGCGCAGAGGGCCCAGGCGGCCGCAGAACGGCTCGCGCCGTACACGAGCTTCATCGCGCTGCGCGAACAGCGCACCCAGGCCGTCAAGACGCTGATGGGCTCGCGCTTCGACTGGGCGCACGTCCTGCACGAGTTCGGGCGCGTGCTGCCCGCCCAGACCTCGATCGCCTCGCTCACCGGCACCATCGGCGGGTCAGCGGCGTCCTCCTCGACCAGCTCGAGCTCCTCCAGCTCCAGCTCCAGCTCCTCCAGCTCCGGCTCGAGCTCCTCCAGCTCCGGGTCCGCGAGCGCCCAGGTGGCCTCCGCGACGCCGCCCGGCAGCGTGCCGACGTTCACGCTCAGCGGCTGTGCCGCCAGTCAGACCGACGTCGCGCTCACCCTCCAGCGCCTGCGCCTGATCGACGGCGTCAAGGAAGTCACGCTCCAGAGCTCCGCCTCGTCCTCGTCGGGCGGGGGAGGAGGCGCGACCGGCGGATGCCCGGCGCATGCCCCGACGTTCTCCGCGACGGTCGTCTTCGACGCGCTGCCAGCCTCCTCGGCTCCGGCCAGCGCGACGACAGCGGTGTCGGACTCGACCGGCGCCGCCGCCACGGCCGCGCCCACGACCTCGGGGGTGAACGCGCGATGACCGGCCGCGATCGCATAGTCCTCATCGGCGTCGTCGTCGTGGCGGTGCTCGCCGCGGCGTGGATGCTGGTCGTCTCGCCCGAGCGCAAGCAGGCGAACCAGCTGAGCTCGGAAGTCGCCGCCGACCAGACCCAGCTTTCGAGCGCCGAAGGCAAGGTCGCGAGCGCGCGGGCCGCGCAGTCTCAGTACGCCGCGGCGTACGCGTCGATCGTGAGCCTCGGCAAAGCCGTGCCTCCCAGCCAGGAAGTGCCGGGGCTGATCGACCAGCTCGCACAGGCCACCCACGAGAAGAACGTCGAATTCGCGGCGATCACCAGCGGTGGCGCGTCGGGCTCGGCAGCCGCCGGCTTCACGCAGCTGCCATTCACGTTCACCTTCGAAGGCAGCTACTTCGACCTCGAACATCTCTTCAGTCAGCTCACCGACTTCGCCACGCTCGGCGCCTCCGGCGCCCTGGATGTCAACGGCCGGCTGCTGACCATCCAGAGCGTCAGGCTCGCCCCCGTGGGGAGCGGGAGCTCGGAAGCCGCGAGCAGTGACACCGGGAAGCTCACGGGATCGATCACCGCGACCGCCTACGTGCTGCCGGCCAGCCAGGGCCTCACGGGCGCCGGCAGCGCCGCGTCGGCGGGCGGCGCCGGCGCGACTCCCGCATCCAGCACGGCGGCGCCCAGCTCCTCCAACGCACCCGCGATCGTGACGGTGAACCCATGAACGAGTTCCTGAGCTCTGTGAAGGCCGATCTCCTCGATCGGCGCCTGCTGCCGCTCGTCGCGCTCGTCGCGGCCGGGCTGGTGGCCGCGGTCGCCTACACCGTGCTCGGCGGCGGCGGATCGAGCGCCGCGCCCACGGCGGCACTGGCGAGCGGTCCCGCGACTGCCTCCTCCGGCATCGCGATAAGCCAGACCAATCCCGAAAAGGCCGTCGCGGAGACCACCAGCGGCACCGCCGTCCAGCGCGGCGGAAAGGTGCGCAACCCCTTCACACCGCTGCCCGAACCGAAGGCGAAGAAGGCCGCCACCAGCGCGGCCTCGACGAGCGCCGGCTCCTCCAGCTCTTCGTCGTCGAGCTCGTCTTCCTCGGGCTCGGGCGGCTCGAGCCCGACGGCGCCGGCCACGCCCGCCAAGCCGTCCAAGCCAGCGACCGTGTACCACGTGGCGGTGCTGTTCGGCGAACTGCCCGCCGGCACGACCGCGGCGACCGCGCAGCTGACCCCGTATGAGAACCTCAAGCTGCTCGCGCCGCTGCCGTCGGTCAAGCAGCCGCTGATCGTCTTCAGGGGCGTCACCGTCGGGGGCAAGAGCGCGACGTTCACCCTCGTCGGCGAAGCGATCCTGCACGGCAACGCGACCTGCCGGCCAAACGCCTCACAGTGCGAAGCGATCGACCTGCAGCCGGGGCAGTCGGAGCAGCTCGAATACCTGGAGCCGAGCGGCCAGGTGGTGACCTTCGAACTGCGGATCGTGAGCATCGTCTCCGGCAAGGCATCCAGCGCGGCGGTCAAGAGCATTCTCGGCGACGAGTCCAGGGCCGGCCGCGAACTGCTCCGCCACGCAGGCCTGGACGCGGTTCCCGGCCTGCGCTACTCCGCGCAGCAGGGCGTGCTCGTGTTCGCCGGGCATCCGGCGTTCGGGGCGCACGCCCACGCCGCCACGCACGGCCGCCACCGGCGCTGAGCCGCCCGCGCAAATAAGCTAGGGGCCATGGAGCTCCGCCTGATCACCGCCGGCGAGTCGCACGGTCCCGGCCTGACGTGCATCGTCGAGGGCATGCCCGCGGGCCTGGAGCTCGCCCCGGAGGACCTCAACCGGGACATGGCGCGCCGCCAGCTCGGCCACGGCCGCGGCGGGCGGATGAAGATCGAGCGCGACGCCGCGGAGATCACCGGAGGCGTGCGCCACGGGCGCACGCTCGGCGGTCCGATCGCCCTGCAGGTCGCCAATCGCGACTACGCCAACTGGGAGGAGCGGATGAGCCCGTGGCCGGTCGCCGACGCCGCCGCCGAGGTGCACCTGCCGCGCCCCGGGCACGCCGACCTGGTGGGCACGATGAAGTACAAGCAGAGCGACGTGCGCAACATCCTCGAGCGCGCCTCCGCGCGCGAGACCGCCGCGCGCGTGGCGGGCGGGGGCGTGTGCAGGGCGTTCCTGCGGGCGCTTGGCGTGAGCGTCCACTCGCACGTGATCCAGATCGCCTCCGTGCACGCGCCCGAGCGCGAGCTGGCGCTGACCGACGCCGACTTCGCCGACGTCGACAGCTCGCCCGTGCGCTGCCTGGACGCGGACGCGTCGAAGGCGATGGTGCGCGAGATCGACGCGCTGCGCAAGGCCAACGAGTCGCTCGGGGGCGTGTTCGAGGTGCAGGCGTTCGGCCTCGTGCCCGGCCTCGGCTCGCACGTCTCCTGGGAGGAGCGCCTGGACGGGCGCCTGGCGATGGCGATCTGCTCGATCCAGGCGATCAAGGGCGCGGAGATCGGCGACGCGTTCACGATCGCCGGGCTGCCGGGCTCTGAGGCCCACGACGAGATCTTCTACTCGCAGGAGCAGGGCTACTTCCGCGAGACCAACCGCGCCGGGGGCCTGGAGGGCGGCATGACCAACGGCTCGCCGCTGATCGTGCGCGGCGCGATGAAGCCGCTGCCGACGCTGACCAAGCCGCTGCGCTCGGTCGACACCGAGACGCACGAGCCGGCTCAGGCGTTGCGCGAGCGCACCGACTCGTGCACGGTGCCGGCCGCTGGCGTCGTGGCCGAGGCGATGGTCGCGCTGGTGCTCGCCGACGCCTACCGGCGCAAGTTCGGCGGCGACCACGTCGACGACGTGCGAGGAGCCGTGGACGCCTACACGGACCGCATCGGATGGCATTCGTCCTGATCGGCTTCATGGGCGCCGGCAAGTCGACCGCCGCCCGCGAGCTCGCCGCGGCGCTCGGCGGCGAGGCGCTCGACAGCGACGAGCTGCTGGCGGAGCGCTTCGGCCACCCGGTCGCGCGCGAGTTCGAGCTGCGCGGCGAGGCGGCGTTCCGCGCGGCCGAGGAGGAGCTCGTGTGCCAGCTGCTCGCCGATGCCGGCGCCGACGCGGTGGTCGCGCTCGGCGGCGGCAGCGTCACCTCCGAGCGCGTGCGCGACGCGCTCGCTCCGCACGTGACCGTGCTGCTGGACGTCGAGCCGCAGACCGCATGGGAGCGCGTGCGCGCGCAGGAAGGGGGAGCGCAGCGGCCGCTCGCCGCCGAACGCGAGCGGTTCCTCGCGCTGCACGACAGCCGTCGCGGGCTGTACGAGCAGCTCGCCGATGCGACGCTCGCGGACCTGCCGCCGGGCGCCGCCGCGCGCGCCGCTGACGCCCTGCGCTCGCTTTCGCGCGCGCCGGAGGGTGCTCGGATGCTGTGGGCGCACTCGCGCTCGGGCGAATACCCCGTGCTCGTCGCGCGCGGGCTGCTGGATGCCAGCCACGCCGGGTCCCTGGCGGCGCTCTGGCCTCTCGATCGTTCGTCTTCACGTCCGTTCAGCGTCAGCGACGAGACCGTCAGCGCGCTTTACGGGGACCGGCTCGGTGAGATGGCGGGGACGGTCGCGATCGCGCCCGGCGAGCAGCACAAGACGCTCGCGAGCGCCGAGCGCGTGTGGCACGCGCTGGTGCGCGCCGGCATGACCCGCGCCGATCACCTCGTCGCGCTCGGCGGCGGCGTCGTCGGCGACCTCGCCGGCTTCTGCGCGGCGACCTACCAGCGCGGCGTGCCCGTCGTGCAGGTGCCGACCACGCTCGTCGCCCAGGTCGACTCCGCCTACGGCGGCAAGACCGGGGTGGACCTGCCCGAGGCGAAGAACTACGTCGGCGCCTACCACCAGCCCGCGGGGGTGCTCGTCGACCCGGACGCGCTCTCGACGCTGCCGGCGGCCGAGCTCGCGGCCGGCTGGGTGGAGGTGCTGAAGACGGCGCTGATCGCCGGCGGCCGGCTGTGGCAGGCGGTCTCCGAGGGCGGCGAGGTCGACGAGCGCGTGATCCTCGAATGCGCGCGCACGAAGCTCGCGGTCGTCGCCGCCGACGAGCGCGACGGCGGGCGCCGCCAGGTGCTGAACCTCGGGCACACCGTCGGTCACGCGATCGAGACCGCCAGCGGCTACGGCCGCTACCGCCACGGCGAGGCCGTCGGGCTCGGGCTGCTGGCGGCGCTCACGCTATCCGGGCAGGACGAGCTGCGCGAGCGGGTGCGCGCGCTGCTGCTCGCGCGCGAGCTGCCGGTGACGCTCGACGGCACGCCGCTGGAGACGGTGCTGCAGGCGCTCGCGCGCGACAAGAAGCGCGTGGGGGCGAGCGTCCCGTTCGTGCTCGTGCGCGCGCCCGGCGAGGTCGAGTTCGGCTGCGAGGTGGCGTCCGAGGACGTCCGGGCGGCCGTCGCGGAGCTTTCGGCATGAGCGCGCAGGGCAACCGCATCGAGGTCATGCACGGCGTCAACCTCGACCAGCTCGGACGCCGCGATCCGCTGCTTTATGGGACGCTCACGCTCGTGGAGCTCGAGCAGCGGATCGACGTCGACGCGCGCGAGCTGGGCCTTGCGGCGCGCTTCTTTCACACCAACCACGAGGGGGAGTTCATCGAGCACTTGCATTCGCTCGGAGGGCCGTCCAGCCAGGCCGACGCGATCCTCATCAACGCCGGCGCGTGGACGCACTACTCGTGGGCGATCCGCGACGCGCTGGAGATCGCCGGCCTGCCGGCGCTGGAGATCCACCTGTCCGACGTACAGAGCCGCGAGCCATGGCGGCGCGTGTCGGTGTTCGGCGAGCTGTGCTTCGCGACCATCTCCGGACGCGGCCCGGACGGCTACCGCGACGCACTCGTGCAGCTGCGCGACGAGCTCGCGCGAGGAGCGGCGTGAGCGCGCTCGGCGCCCCGCACGGCTGGGACCCGGGCGGGCGCGACCCGGACTCCGTGCGCGCGGCGCGGCTGTCGCGCGCGCTCGGCGAGCTCGAACTCGACGGGCTGCTCGTCGACTCGCTCGTGAACGTGCGCTACCTGACCGGCTTCACCGGCAGCCACGGGCTGGTGCTCGTCGTCGGCGACGGGGCGCGCGCGCGGCTCGGCCGGCACCGCTTCCTCAGCGACTTCCGCTACACGACCCAGTCGGCCGAGCAGGTCCCAGACGCGTTCGAGCGCGAGACCGTCACCGGCGACCTGCTCGAGCACCTCGCCTCCTCGCTCGCGCAGCGCGAAGGGCAGAGCGGGCGGCTGGGCTTCGACGACACGAGCCTGACGGTCAAGGCGCACGGGCAGCTGGCGGAGCTGCTCGGGGAGCGCTGGGAGCTGGTCGCGCACGCGGGCGCCGTCGAGCGGCTGCGCGCGGTCAAGGACGTGGGTGAGATCGCGCGCATCCGCGCCGCGAGCGAGCTCGCCGACGAGGCGCTGCGCACGGTGCTCGAAGACGGGCTCGTCGGTCGCACCGAGCGCGAGGTCGCGCTGGAGCTCGAGCTGCGCATGCGCCGCCTCGGCGCGCAGGCGCCGAGCTTCTCCTCGATCGTGGCCGCGGGCGCCCACGGCGCGCTCCCGCACGCGGTGCCGCGCGCGCACGAGATCCCACGCGACGTGCTCGTGACGATCGACTGGGGCGCCCTGCACGAGGGCTACTGCTCGGACTGCACGCGCACCTACGCCACCGGCGAGGGGATCTCAGCGCAGGCGCGCGAGATCTACGAGCTCGTGCTCTCAGCGCAGGAACGCGGGCTGGAGGCGGTCAGGGCGGGGCCGAACGGGCGCGAGGTGGACGCGGTCGCACGCGAGGTGATCGAGCACGCAGGCCACGGCGAGGAGTTCGGCCACGGCCTCGGCCACGGCGTCGGCATGGAGATCCACGAGGGCCCGCGCCTGTCGCGCACGGCCGGCGACGAGCCGCTGTGCGCGGGGAACGTCGTCACCGTCGAGCCCGGCGTGTACCTGCCGGGCGTGCTCGGCGTGCGGATCGAGGACCTGGTGGTCGTCGGCGAGGATTCTCACCAGGTCCTGACGAGCCTGCCCAAGGCGCTCACGGTCGTCTCCTGAGCGACGCCCGAGCGGTCGGCCTCGCGGCGCTGCGCGCGCGCCGGCTGCTCGCGCGAGAACAGACGCAGCCCGAGCCACACGGCCAGCGGCAGCGACCACGCGAGGAACACCGCGGCCTGTGCATCCGCTGATGCGTGTTCGGGAAGCCACTGGAAGCTGACCCACACGAGCGCGCTGGCGGCGGCGGCGAGCACCGGCGGACGGCGGGCGTCCAGGCTGAGCTCCCACGCGAGCAGGGCGAGCACGAACGGCAGCAGGTAATAGCTTTCATCCCACGTGTCGAGCACGCAGCGGAGCAGGAGCGCGAGCGCCAGCGCCAGCAGCGCCTGGCCTTCGCCGAGCGCCGCCCGGCGGCTTCGCGTCCACAGCACGACGGCGAGCGCCGCGGCGCTGACGAGAACCAGCGGATGGCTGACCGCGCCCGCCCACGCCGGCCCGACCCGGTAGCCGGGCTGGGGCAGACCCGACGGCCCGAGCGCGAGCGGGCTGTGGTGCCCGAAGAACCACCAAAGCTGCCACGGCTTGAAGATGACGCTCGCCGCGGGCGCGGCGGCCGCGGCGGTGTTCGACACGAAGCCGCCCGAGCCGACGAGCGCGAGCGGCGCGATCACGGCCCCGGCGGTCGCGCCCGCCGCAAGCAGGCATCGTTTTCTGCGTCCGGGGGGCAGCGCCAGCAGCACCGGCCCGGCGGCCACGAGCGCCCAGTCCTTGTTGGCGATCGCCAGCCCCAGGAGGACCCCCGCCAGCAGCGAGCGATCGCGGCCGCTCGCGGAGCGGGCTGCCAGCAGCGCGGCGGCGACGCACATGCAGCCGCCGAGCAGCTCCTCCGGGTGCCCGAGTTCCAGCGCGCGCAGCGTGATCGGGTTGGCGACGCACACGCCCAGCACGACCGTGCAAGCCAGCGGCGAGCGCCCCCGCGAGCGCATGCGCGAGACGAGCCACACCGCCAGCGCGGCCGCGGCCAGCAGGCACGGCAGCGCGACCATGCGGTAGACGGCGAGCGAGCCGCCACCCCACAGCCCCGGCAGCAGCGCGAACGGCGCGCGCTCGACCAGCGAGCCGCCGTAGGCGGGCGCCAGGCGCAGGAAGCCCAGGACGTGTCCGTGCGTGAGCGCTTCCAGCGCCGGCCGCGCCTCGATGTCGTAGTCGCCCCAGCCGAAGCCGTACAGCCCGATCCACCCCATCGCCGCGCAGCCGCCGGCCGCGACGAGCGCGCACAGGGCATTCTCGCGCAGGCGTTGGCGCATGTGTTCGCATCGGCGCCCGCGCGCGCGGGCTTGAGCGCACGAGAGCGAGTATGTTCGTCGCGGCAAGCCGCACCCACCCCGCATCCGGCATCCAGGAGGTCTCGGAACGTCATGCCCTCGCTTCTAGATCTGACCAGTCAGGGGGATGTCGCCACCATCTCCGACGAGTCGAAGCTGTCATCGGTGACGCTGATGACGCCGCAGCAGCTGTATGAGCTGTGGGAGCGCCAGAACTGGCAGTCGCACACGATCGACCTCTCGCAGGACCGGCGCGACTGGGAGGCGATGGACGCCGATCTGCGTCAGCGGCTGGCGTGGAACCTGTCGAGCTTCTTCATCGGCGAGGAGCGCGTCACCACGCAGTTCTCGGGGCTCGTGATGGCGTACGAGAGCCAGGGCGAGGAGGCGTTCCTGACGACCCAGCAGGTCGACGAGGCCCGCCACGCGCAGCACTTCAACCGCTTCTACGAGCAGGTGCTCGGCATCGACGGCACGTTCGAGGATCGCCTGCGCCAGGCGCGCGGCGACCTCAACCCGGCGTTCATCGAGATGTTCGACGGCGTGCTCGTCGACTGGGGCAGGCGCCTGGTGGAGAACCCGCGCGACATCGAGGCGAAGGTCGACTTCGTGACGCTCTACCACATGATCATCGAGGGCACGCTCGCGCTCACCGGCCAGTGGTTCCTGACCGACTACATGGAGCGCAACGGCATCCTCCCGGGCTGGGTCGAGGGCTTCAAGCTGATCTCCCAGGACGAGCACCGCCACGTCGCCTACGGCACGTGGTTCCTGCGCGAGAAGGCCCAGGACCCCACGCTCAGGCAGCGGATCGCCGCGCGCACCGCCGAGCTGATCCCGCTGGCCGCCTCCGTGCTCGTCCCCGCCGGCGAAGACCCCGAGAGCTACTCGATCCTGGACTACTCGATGGAGGAGACCAACACGTTCGCGTTCAACGCGCTGAACCGGCGGTTGAAGGTGATCGGGATCGACCTCGCGAGCCTGGCGGCGGCTGCCGCGTAGGCGCGAGCGCCACACGACACGCGGCGGGCGCGGGAGATCTGGCGTTCGCTCGCGTCGCCGCGCTCAGCCTTCGCCGCATGCGTAGAGTTCCGTCGACGCGGATGTGCTTTGGCCTTCCTGCGACCCCTGCGGCTTGCAGTGGGCGCGGATCCACACGATGCGCGGGTCGTCGCTGACGAGCGGCACGATGAAGGCACGGACTTCTCCCGCGCCGATCCGGCGCCGCAGCTCGGCCAGCGAGGGCGCGGGCACACCGCCCTGATAGCCCCCGATCGGGAGGACCTCCCTGCCGGTGGCCAGGATGAAGGGGGCGGCCAGGATCGAGGAGTCGGTGACCAGCGCGACCGGCGTCCCGTACGTGGAGGAGAGTTCTTCCATCGCCTGCGCATCCACCACCAGCGATTGGCGCGCGGAAGCCCGTGACACGGTGGCGGACGCGGGCTCATACGGCGCCGCGAAGGGACCGAGGCCGCGGACGACCATCAGCACCGAGGCGACCGTGGGGAGCGGCAGCGCGCACGCCAGCGCGAGGACGATGGAGCCCGTGGACGATCGCAGGACGCCGGCGCCACGTCCTGCCAGCAGCGCTCCCGCTCCGCCGGCGCCGACGATGGCCGCGACCGGAGCCAGCCAGCCCGGCACCCCCGTTCCGCCCTCGAGCAGATAGATGCCATACCCCACCGAGCACAGCAGCGCGGCGGCGAGCCCGACCCTGGCCGCCGCCCGCCTGCCCGCTCGCTGTGCCAGCGCCACCCCGGCCCCGCACAGCGCGCCGGTCGCGGGGGACAGGGCGGCGACGTAGTAGGAGTTCGGGTAGCCCCCGGCGCTGAAGAAGACCGCGAGGATCGCCAGCCACGCTCCCCACAGGACCACCGAGGCCCTGAGCGGGTCGCGACGGCCGGCGCGGCGGCGGGCGACAAGGACGCATGCCGCGGCGATCAGCGCCGCCGGCAGCAGCCAGCCGTCATCGCGCCCGAACAGCCCGCCGAGCAGCCGGTGCCAGCTGGGCTTCACCCGGTGGGCGGGGGCTGCGCTTGCTTCGGAGAGATGCACGAGGAACGCGGCCGGATGGCCGGCGCCGGCGAACACGTTCCGTCGTTCCAGGCGCGCTATCCCGTTGTATTCGAATGTCTGGCTGAAGATCGAGTCGTTCTGCGTGCCATCCACATACGGACGCGAATGGGCGGGCACCAGCGAGACCGCCGTCATCCAGCTGAGCGACACGACGACGGTCACGACTCCGGCGATCGCGAGATGGGCGACGCGGACCCGAGCGCGAGCGGGCGCGGCCAGCAGGTACGCCGCGGCCAGCGCCGGCAGGACCAGCCAGGCCACCATCATCTTGGTCTGGAAGGCGAGCCCCACCCACACCCCCGCCAGCAGCAACGTGCGCAGTCTCCCGCTGAGCACGGCGGAGGAGGTGGCATCCGCCGCCAGGACGAGCAACAGGATCAGCAGCGAGTCGGCGACGTTGCCGCGGCTCAGCGCGACCGTCACCGGGCTCGTCGCGAGCACGGCCGCCGCCGCGATGCCCGCCAGCGGACCGGCCAGGCGGCGCACCGCGCGGTAGAGGACGAGGATCGCAAGCACGCCCTCGATCGCCTGCGGCAGCACCAGGGCCCACACGTGGAATCCCACGATCCGCAGCAGCAGCGCCTGAGGCCATATGGCTCCCGGCAGCTTGTCGATGCTGACCGTTCCCTGCGGATCGAAGGCGCCGAAGAAGAAGTCGTGCCAGCTCGTGGACATGCTGCGCGCGGCCGCGCCATAGAAGGCCTCCAGCGCCGCGCCGTTCATGCCCCACGCGTAGCCCAGGCCGGCCAGCGCGGCGATCGCGATCAGCGCCGGGCGCGCCCAGGCCGGCTGATCCGGGGGCGAGCGCCACATGCGCCCGGCCGCGGCCGGTGCACGGCTCCGCAGCCGGGCGGCCCACCCCCGAGCCCGCTTGTGCATGCGCGCATGCTACGCGCTGTGGCGGGTCAGCGTCGGACTCTAAGGAAAGTTCCGTCAGCCGGGATCGAGAGGGGCGCGCCCATGGGCGGGACGCGCCCCGAGCCCTCAGGCAGCGCCACGCCGCAGGGCGCGCTGCCCTGGTCCGTCCGCCCGCTACCCTGCGATTCGTGATCTCGACCAACCAGTTCAAGAAGGTGCGCAGAACGTACTCGCCACTGTGGCGAGTCGGTGTCAGCCTTTGATGAGTTTGTCGACGCCATCGTCGTCGGGGAGGACGTGAGGGAGTCCGGCGATCTCGGCGAACGCTCGGTCGGCAGACACCAGCGCGCTGGCGTCGATGTCCATCGCGGCTGCGGCCAGCACGGCATCGAACGCGCCGAGGCGTTTGTTGCTCTCGAATAGCGATAGTCCACGGCGCAGGTGCTCATCTGTGACTGCGAGCAGCGGCGCAAGCAAGTCGATGTAGTCGCTTCCGAGGGCCGCAGCGTCGCTGCGTTCGCGACGTTGGGCGCGCACATGAACGAACTCCTGGATGACCTCGACCGTGGTGGCCGCTTCGAGCCGGCCGTCCGCGATCGCATCGATCAGTCGCCGGCAGGGCTCGCGAAAGGGGTGAGCGCTGCCCTTGGCGTATACGAGCACCGTCGTGTCGAGGATGATCATGCGCGACGCGCGCGCAATGCCTCCAGCTCGGCGCGCAGCTCCGCCGGATCGGGCACAGGCATGTCCGGGGCATCCAGAACGCGTCGCCCGGCGGCTCGGCGGCGGGCGGAGGGGGCGCCGAGGCCGCGGTCGATCGCTTCACGCACGACGGTCGCAACCGACACGCCTCGCTCGCGCGCCACGCGCACGATCCGCTGATGACGCTCATCGTCGATCAGAACCTGCAAGCGATGCTCTAGAGGCATGAGCATACTGTAGCATGAGCAGTGCCAGAGCTTGCCCACGCAGAGTAACCCCTGCGAGCTACACTATGGAGTGCGATGCCGAGCAAGCACCCGCGAATCGCCGTGACGGCGGACCCTGAGCTGGGTGAGGCGCTGGAGCGCGTGCGCGCGGTGACGGGCACGCGGGAGGCCGATGCGTCGCTCGTGCGGAGGCTTGCTGTTGAGGGGGCCGAGGTCGAGTTGCAGGCTGGGCGCGGACGTCGTGAGGCGATCGAGGCGCTGTTCGCCGTGATGGACAGGGACGGGTTCGATCTCGATCTGGCGGATATCGATCGGCTCAACTCACCTCCGAGCAGCGAGTGAGCGTCGAGCTGTGGGACGGAGGGGGTGCGGTGCTCGCCGACACCTCTGCATGGATGCGCGCGCGCCGGGTTCCACGCGCCCGGGAGCTGCTGTTCGCCGCTGCCGAGCGTGGCGAGCTCGCCTGGTGCTGGCCCGTGCGCTACGAGCTGACTTTCGATGCCCCAAACCCGGAGCGAATCGCCGCAGTCGATCGGACGCTGGTTGGTCTGCGAGAGGTCGCGGTGGATCGCGCGGTGCAGCGAGATGTGATCTCGGCGATGCGCGAGTTGGCCGACGCCGGGTCTCATGGAGCCCACCGCCTGCCTCTGACCGACCTCACCGTCGCGGTCACGGCACAAGCATCGGGGCTGGACGTACTGCACTACGATCATCACTTCGAGCGACTCGGCGAGCTGCTGGACGTACGCACAATCTGGATAGACGATCCATCCGCGTGATGGGTCCCCGGCTCTGTCTGAGCCAAAACTCAAAACCGGACATTTGCAGGGAAAATGGCGATCTCAACAAATCAATTCAAAAACGGAAACCACATCGAGGTGGACGGCACCGTCTTCAAGATCCTCGAGTTCCAGCACGTCAAGCCGGGCAAGGGCGGCGCGTTCGTGCGCACGAAGCTGCGCCGGGCCTCGGACGGCAACGTGATCGACAGGACGTTCAGGGCGGGGGAGAAGTTCCGCTCGGTGCGCACGGAGTCGCGGACGATGCAGTTCCTGTACGCGGATGGCAGCGACGCGCACTTCATGGACACGGAGTCCTTCGAGCAGACCGCGATCCCCGAGCAGGCCGTGCAGGACGCGCTGCGCTGGATCACGCCGAGCAGCGAGGTCGACGTGCTGTTCATCGACGATCAGCCGGGCGACGTGCAGCTGCCGAGCTCGGTCGAGCTCGAGGTCGCCGAGACAGACCCGGGGCTGCGGGGGGACTCGGTGTCCGGCGGCGGCACCAAGCCGGCGACGCTGGAGACGGGCGCGGTCATCCAGGTGCCGCTGTTCGTCGAGCCGGGGCAGCGCATCAAGGTGGACACGCGCTCCGGCGACTACGTCGCGCGCGTCTGAATGCGACGCTCCGATCAGCGCCGGGAGGCAGTCATCGCGCTCTACCAGCACGACCTCACCGGCCGGCCGCTGGCGGAGACGCTGAAGCCGGACGCCTCGCTGTTCGCGCGCGCGCTCGCGCACGCCGCGGCCGATCGCGCGGAGGAGCTCGACGAGGTGATCGACCGCCATGCCCACGGGTGGTCGGTGCAGCGGATCCAGCCGCTGGAGCGCAGCATCATGCGCGTGGCGCTGATCGAGATCCTGCACCCGGATGCGGCCCCGGCGGATGAGCCGATCCCGCCGGAGGGGGCGATCGAGGAGGCGGTCGAAAGCGCCAAGACGTTCTGCGGCGCGGACGCCCCGGGCTTCGTCAACGGGGTGCTGGGCGCAGTCCTGCGCGAGGTGCGCGAGAATGCGCGCATCCCATGAGCAGCGTCGAGCGCCTTGACGAGTTGATCGCACGCCTGGAGCGGGCTGGCGAGCAGCTGCGCTCGGGCGAGCTCTCGCCGGACGCGGCCGCGACGATGGTCGAGGACTGCGCGTCGCTGGCGACGCAGGCGGCGGCGGAGCTCGAGCAGCTCACGCGCGCCGAGGTCTACGCTCCGGCGCCCGGTCAGGACACCCTTCTATAGGTGCCGGCAATCCACCCGTCCGCTCGCGCCGTGATCGCCAGCTACCCTGATCACCTGCGCGAGGAGGTCGAGCGCTACCTCGCGCAGCTGACGTTCGCCGAGGAGCCGATCACGGCGGGGCTGGACGAAGCGATGCGCTACTCGCTGCTGGCCGGTGGCAAGCGCATCCGGCCGGTGCTCGCGCTGGCGACGGCGCGCACCGTCGGGCTGGAGCAGCGCGAGGCGCTGCCGCTGGCGGGCGCGATCGAGCTGATCCACACCTACTCGCTGATCCACGACGACCTGCCGGCGATGGACGACGACGAGCTGCGCCGCGGCCTGCCGACGTGCCACGTGAAGTTCGGCGAGGACGTCGCGATCCTCGCCGGCGACGGCCTGTACGCGGAGGCGTTCCGCCACCTGCTGACCCACCAGCGCTCAGCGCCCGAGCGCGTGCTGGCCGCGGCGGCTGAGCTGGCCGCGGCGACGGGCGTCAACGGCATGGTCGGCGGGCAGTACGCGGACGTGAGCCCGCGCACGCCGTCAGGCCCCGCCGCGCTGCGGCGGCTGCACGAGCTGAAGACCGGACGTCTGATCGGTGCGTCGGTGCTCTGCGTACTACTGTTGACGGGGATCGACGATGGGCCGCGGACGGCTCCATTCCGCAGGTTCGCCGCGGAGCTGGGTGTTCTCTTCCAGATCGTGGACGACATACTTGATGTGACCGGCACCGACGATGCACTTGGAAAGCCACGAGGAAGCGATGAGCGTCACGGGAAGCGCACGTACGTGAGCGAGTTCGGGATAGAGCGCGCCAGGGAGCTGGCCGCCGAATCGCACCGGACGGCGCGCGAGGCGCTCGCCGAGGTCGCGGCCGGATCCCCGGTCGAGAACGCCACGACGGAGCTCGAGGGGATCGCCGACTTCATCTACACACGGACCTCATGACCCTGCTGCAGAACATCGACGGCCCCGAGGACCTGCGCGGACTCTCCGAGCAGGAGCTCCAGCAGCTCGCGCAGGAGGTGCGCGAGCACATCATCGACACCGTCGGGGAGATCGGCGGGCACTTCGGCGCGAACCTCGGCACGTGCGAGCTCGCGGTTGCGTTGCACTCGGTGCTGGACTCCCCGCGCGACAAGATCCTGTGGGACGTCGGCCACCAGGCCTACCCGCACAAGGTGCTCACCGGGCGGCGCGAGCAGCTCAGCACGATCCGCCAATACCACGGCCTGGCGCCGTTCTGCTCGATCGCGGAGTCCCCGCACGACATCATGGGCGCCGGCCACGCGTCGACGTCGATCGGCTACGCGGTCGGGATCAAGGAGGGCATGCGCCACCTGGAGTCGGCGGAGGACGGGAAGGTGGTGGCGGTGATCGGCGACGGCGCGATGACCGGCGGCGTGGCATTCGAGGCGATCGGGCAGGCCGGTGGTCTGGGCACGCCGATCGTGGTCGTGCTCAACGACAACGGCATGTCGATCGCGCCGAACGTGGGCGCGCTGTCGCGGTACTTCAACCGCGTGCGCCTGAACCCGAAGCTGTGGCACGCGCGCTCGGGCGTGGAGGGCGGCCTGAAGAGCCTGCCGGGCGGCATCGGCGCGGCATTCGAGCGGCTGGGGCCGCACCTGAAGGAGTCGATCAAGGCGTTCTGGGCGCCCGGCCTGTGGTGGGAGGAGCTCGACTGGGCCTACATGGGCGTGATCGACGGCCACGACGTGCGCGCGCTGCGCGAGGCGTTGCGCGAGGCGCTCGCGGCGCAGCGCCCGGTGGTGGTGCACATCGCGACGGTCAAGGGCAAGGGCTTCGCCCCCGCCGAGGAGGGCGGGCTGGAGGGGATGGAGAAGTGGCACGCGGCCAAGCCGAAGTCGATCCTCAACGGGTCTCCCACGCGACCGGCGCCGGTGGCGAACGGCTCGGGCAAGGGCGCCGCGAGCGCGCCGCCGCCGCAGTACACGCAGGTCTTCGGCGAGGCGCTCGTGCGCGAATGCGAACGCGACGAGCGTGTGGTTGGCATCACGGCGGCGATGAACTCGGGGACGGGCCTGAGCCTCCTGCAGAAGGCGATGCCGGATCGCTACTTCGACGTCGGCATCGCCGAGCAGCAGGCGATCCTGTTCGCCTCCGGGCTGGCGCTCGAGGGCGTCAAGCCGGTGGCGGCGATCTACTCGACGTTCCTGCAGCGCGCCTACGACCAGATCGTCCACGACGTGTGCCTGCAGAACCTGAACGTCGTGTTCGCGATGGACCGCGCGGGGCTCGTCGGCGACGACGGGCCCACCCACCACGGGGCGTTCGACATCGCGTATCTGCGCTGCCTGCCGAACATGGTGCTGATGGCGCCGCGCGACGAGGCGATGCTCGTGCACATGCTGCGCACGGCGCTTGAGTTCGACGGCCCGATCGCGCTGCGCTATCCGCGCGGCGAGGGGACCGGCGTGGAGCTGCCGAGCGAGGGCAGGGCGATCGCGATCGGCACCGGCGAGATCCTCTGCGAGGCCGACGCCACGCCCGCATCCGCCGGCGCCGGCCGCGTCGCGCTGATCGGCTACGGAAGCGGCGTCGGCAAGGCGCTGGCCGCCGCCGAGGAGCTGCGCCGCCAGGAGATCGCGGTGACGGTCGTGGACGCGCGCTTCGCCAAGCCGATCGACGCCGGCCTGATGGCCCAGCTGGCGGCCGAGCACGACCTGCTGGTGACCGTCGAGGAGGGCGTGCTCGCGGGCGGGTTCGGCTCGGCGGTGTGGGAGACGCTCAACGACGCCGGCGTGACGCCGCGCATCCTCAGGGTGGGGCTCCCCGATCGCTACGTCACCCACGGCAAGCCCGCGCTGCTGCACGAGGAGGTCGGTTTCACCGGCGAGCGCATCGCCGAGCGCGTCGCCGCGGCGATGTCCGACCGCGGGCACGCCCGCACGATCCAGGGCAGCGGCCGGCGCGGCAGCGGCCCGGCGATCGTCGGCGCCTGACCGGCACGCGCGAGCAAGGCGAGCGGACCTGGCCGCGTAGGCAGCGGATCGGCCGCGGGCGCGTGACCGCAGAGCGGCCGGTCCGAGGCGGCTCGTTAAATGAAACGACCCGCCGGGGAGAGCGGGCCGTTTCGGGAGGAGGGATTCAGGAGAGTCGATGCTGCGCTCTCGATCGACAACCATGATGCCCGGATGGGGGTGGCGTGTGTGTGATATCGGACACATAACCAAACGCCGGGACAGGTGCGACCCGGACACAATCGCATGAGAATGCGATGAATCCTCCGTTTGGGGCATTGACGCGCCCCAGCGCGCTCCGTAGTTTTCCGCGTCGTTGCGAGCTGGGCCCGGCCCCCCCGGGTCCAGCTCCAACATCTTGGGGGAGCGCGACCCGGGGAGCTGCTTCTCATTCTCCGGCTCTCCGGGTCGCTCCTAATGGCCGGCGGCGAGCTCGATGCAGCCCGCTAGGGTTTCCGTGATGGGCAAGCGCCGTCTGGACACCCTGCTGGCCGAGCGCGGGCTGTTCGCGTCGCGCAGCAGGGCGGCGGCGTCGGTGATGGCTGGGGAGGTGCGCGTCGGTGCCGGCGAGCGCCGTGCGGCGAAGCCGGGCGAGCTGGTCGACGTAGAGGAGCTGCTCAGCGTGAGCGAGCGGCCGGCGTATGTCTCGCGCGGCGGCATCAAGCTCGCCAACGCGCTCGACGCGTGCGCGCTGGACGTGCGCGGCAGGCGCGCGCTGGACGTGGGCGCGTCGACGGGCGGCTTCACCGACTGCCTGCTGCAGCGGGGAGCCCGGGAGGTGATCGCGGTGGACGTGGGCTACGGGACGCTCGACTACCGCCTGCGCAGCGACCCGCGCGTGTCGGTGATGGAGCGCACGAACGCGCGCGCGCTGACGCCGACGATGCTGTCGGCGGCGCAGCCGGACGGGGCGGCAGGGACCGGCTCGCCGCCGGACCTGGCGACGGTCGACGTTTCGTTCATCTCGCTCGGCAAGGTGCTCGGAGCGGTGCTCGGATGCCTGGGCGAGGGCTACGACGTGCTCGCGCTCGTCAAGCCGCAGTTCGAGCTGGGGCGCGGGCGCGTGGGCAAAGGGGGGGTCGTGCGCGACGCGGCGGACCGGCGGGAGGCGCTGATCGGCGCAGGCGCGGCGGCGCTTGAGCTGGGCGCGGCGGTGCTCGGCTTCCACTCATCGGGGCTGCCCGGCCCGAAGGGCAACCTCGAGACGTTCGTATGGCTGGCGGATCCCGCGCGCGGTGAGGGGACGCGCGAGGCGGCGATGCTGGAGCGGTTGGCGCGAGAGGTCGAGCCGTGAGGGAGGGCGCCGCCAGGCAGATGACGGTGTTCACCCACCGCCGGCCCGACGACACGCGCGCGGCGCTCGAGCTGCTCGCCGAGCGCGCGGCGCAGGCCGGCGTGACGCTGCGCCTTGACGAGGAGGAGACGGCCAAGCTGGGCCTGAGCGCCGGCCCGGGCCTGCTGCTCGATGCGCCCGCCAGCGACGACGTCGAGCTGTGCATCGTGCTCGGCGGCGACGGCACGATCCTGCGCGCGCTGCAGCGCTACGCGCACACGGGCGTGCCGGTGTTCGCGATCAACTTCGGCGAGATCGGCTTCCTGGCGACGGTCGAGCCGCAGGACATCGAAGACGGCATCTGCCGTGCGCTGAACGGGGACTTCGAGCTGCTGCGCCTGCCGGCGATCGTGCTCGACCGGCCGGACGATCCGGCGACGAGCGGTCGACCGGAGATCGGCTGGCAGACGGCGATCAACGACATCGCGATCCACCGCAAGGTCGGCGAGCGCGTCGCGGAGATCTCATACGCGCTCGACGGCGAGGAGGCGGGCAGCGTGCGCTGCGACGGCCTGGTGGTCGCGACCCCGGCGGGGTCGACCGGCTACAACCTCGCCAACGGCGGGCCGGTGATGGCGTGGGGCGTGGAGGGGTTCGTGGTGTCGTTCATCGCGCCGCACTCGATGACCGCGCGCGCGCTGGTGGTCGCGCCGGACGACCGGCTGACGATCCACAACCGCTCGCACGAGCCGCTGGATGTGGCCGTGGACGGGCGTCCCGCGGGTGAGATCCCGTCGGGAGGGCGGCTGCAGGCGCGCTTCGTCAACGACGTCGGCACGATCGCCCAGCTGCCGGGCTCGTCGTTCTACCGCCGGCTGCGCGAGAAGTTCGGGCGTCTGGCCAGCTAGGAACGCCCGGCGTGGGGCGGGTGCCAACCGCGGCCGCCCATGGCCGCAGGGAAGGTCGCGAGGGCCCCTCAGGCGACCTGCGCGCCGTGGTGCTCGACCGTCGCCGGCTCCTCGGCAGAGCCGGTGCGCTGCATCGAGGCGATGAACTCGTCGAGCTGGGCCCTGGAGAAGCGCCGCTGGCCTCCGGGCGTCCTGTAGCAGTCGATGTGCCCGGCGTCCGTCCAGCGCCGGACGGTCGCCAGCGAGACGCCGACGTAGCGGGCGGCCTGCGAGCTCGTGAACACGAGCTGGCGCTCGTTGCGCGGTTGGGCTGGGGACATTGACAGGGGCATCGGCTCGCCTCGGATCGGTTGGGGGACGTCGAATGTTTCGTCCGATCGGGCGCGGAACTTGAGCGCCGGTGAGGTTTGTCGACGTTTGCGGCATGTCCTCCTGCATTGCAAGCATTTCTGCACGTAACTACGCAAACTGGACAAATCCCCCACCGCTACGCTATTCTGCGCAAACCTACTCAAGGTAGTCGCGTCCTGTGGATGGAGATATGCGGGTCGCAGGCTAGGAAAGCGCCAATGGCACTGGATAAGGAGACAACTATGCCGATGGGTCACTGAAGTCCACATTGGCTTGATATAGCTTTCGGGGCGCTCCTCTCGGGGGGCGCCCCTGTTTTTGCGATCTCAGCGAGTGTTGGGCCGGCTCGTGGTCACGCCGGGCGCGCCCGTGGCTTCGCGCGTCGCGGTGTGGCGCCTGACGTCAAGCTCCTCGGTGGTGAGCACGTGTTGTTCGAGCTCTGATCCCTTGCGCCGGAGCACCGAGATGAAGGCCTCCACGAGGTCGTGGTCGAGCTGCCCGCGTTCGGCCGCGACGAGCAGCTCGTGCATCGCTTCCTGCTCGGACATCGGCGGCCGGTAGTCGCCGCGCGAACGCATGGCGTCGTATACGCAGCAGACGGCGAGGATGCGCGAGGTGATCGGGATCTCTTTGCCGATCAGGCCGGCGGGGTAGCCGCTGCCATCCATGCGCTCGCGGTGATAGAGCACGGTGTCCGCGACGGCTCCGTAGCCGTCGAGCTGTCCTATCAGCTCGACGCAAACTTGTGGAGCGTTGTCGATCAGGGCCTGATCTTGCGCGGCGAGCGCCTCGCCGTGCGATTCGGCATGCAGCACCCTGTCGGGCCACGTGACCTTCGCGATGTCGTGCAACAGCGCGGCGACTCTGACCGTGTCCTGGTCGGTGGGCTCGGCGCCGATCTCCTCCGCCAGCTCGCGCGCGTACAGCGCCACTGCCGCGGAGTGTTTGCCCGTTGCCGGATCGCGCGTGCGTAGCGCGCCGACGAAGGCGCGCAGGACGGAGTCTTGGAGCGACTGCAGGTTGATCGTGCGCGCTTCGAGCTGATCGGCACGCTCCTCCGAGCGCAGCAGCGCCACCGTGAGCTGGCGGAAGATCAGCAGGACGGGGACGACTGCGACCAGCACAGGCAGTCCTGCCGCCCTGTACAGGACGGCCAGCGTCGCGGCCAGCACCCCGACGGCGAGCTCGCCGGAGAGCGTCGGAATGCGAAAGTCGCGCGCGAGGCGAGCAATCGAGTCGCCCTCGCGAATTCGAAGATCGAAAGCCCAGAGGAAGAAGTTGAGCACCAGCAGGACGGCGAGAGCAGTCAGCAGCACCAGCCCGAATATGAGCTGCTCCGAGGTGTGGCTTCCACTCACGTCGAGGATGCGGCTCGCGGCTCGCACGAGCCAGCCGCCGGCAAATGGAGGAATCGAATACGCGCAGACGTTGCTCAGCCATTGGGACGCTGTTCGCCTGCGCGCGGCGGAAAAGGTCACGGCGGCGGTGATCCCGCAGGCGGCCGCCGGGACCGGGCCGAGCAAGCCCATCGCGAGCACCATCGCGCCGAGCGACGCGCTCACCACACCGCCGCCCGGGAGCGGCACCGTGAACCGCTCTCCGGCGGAGGCGAGCACCAGCAGGAAGACGACCAGCGCGGCCGGGTGCCATTCGGTCGGGCGAACCTGAGCGACGCTCCCGGCGATCGTTCCGAGGATCAGCAGTCCCTCGGCTGCCAGCCATGCGCGGCGTAGCGTGTGCACAGGTTTCGACATTGCAACGTCTGTCGTCCTTAACGGCCGACTCACGGTGGCACTTGAGGGCCGCCGTCCGACATTGCACCTCGTCGTCCTTGTCGGCCGACATCGCGGTCGCGACGCGACTCGTGGCGTCTATGTCACGCCGTCGACGCTTGCGAGCCGGCCGCAGCGGAGGCCATCTCTCGGTCGCCTGGGAGGCGGCCATCGTCTGCGCCCGTTGGCTCGGGCGCGTCGGTGTCGCGCGTAACTCGCAGGAAGAAGATCGCCACGACCGCCGCGCCGACGCCGAGCGCGAGGAACGTGGTGCGTGTCGAGGTCAACAGCACGAGCCCGCCGCCCAGCGCAAGGCCGCCCGCCAGCGTGATCGATATCAGCGATTCGGTCGCGCCGATCACGACGCTCTGCAGATCGCGGGGCGTCGAGCGCTGTGCGGTGCTCATCAAGGCCGGAATCGTGATTCCGTTGCCGACGCCCCCCAGGAACGCGCCAGCGCAGGCGGCTGCGAACGACGGAGCCGCCCAGAACCAGGCGAACGCGGCGGCAAGCGTCAGTATCCCCACGGTCAGGAGCAGGTGCAACGATCCCCTGGCGCGGCCGAACAGGACGCTTCCGAGCATGCTGCCGGCGCCCCACACGGTGACGAACACGCCATAGCCGGAATCGCCGGCGTGCAGCGTGGCCTTGGTGTACACGACCTCGATCGGGCTTCCAGCCTGGACGAACGTGAGCGCGATGGCCAGCGCGATGAACAGCACGCGCAGCGTCCGTACTCCGGCGATGTGTCGCCAGCCCGCGAGCAGGCGCGTGCGCACGCCCTCGCTGCGCGCATGCTCCACGTGCGGCCTGAGATCGAGCAGCAGCAGCCCGCACGCGACAAACGACACTGCGTCGAGGAGCAGCGCCTCGCCGCCGCCCAGAGCTGCCGTGGCGATGCCGCCGAGCACCGGCCCGGCGAGGAAGGAGACCGACAGGCCGAAGCTCAGGGCGGCGTTGACCTGCTTTTCCGCCTCCGCGTCGCTGGCGGGCGATGCGCGCTCACCGCGTTGCGCCGCGATCTGGCTCGACAGCTCCTCACGGCCCAGACGCGCGGCTCCCGCACGCAGAAGCGAGCTCGCGGCAAGCGCCGCCCAACCGTCGAGCGCGGCGAGGAAGAGGATCGCCGGCAGCCAGAAGTGCCCGATCAGGACGACTATCGCAATCGTCGTCGCGGCCTCGAAGAAGTACAGGGCACTGAGCTCGTGGTTGCGTGGCGAGGACTCGACCCACGCCACCAGCAGCGGCACGACGAACGCCGGCAGCGCCTCGGCCGCAGCAAGCAACGCCGCTACGGCGAGCGCGCTGTGCGTGTGATCGAACACGACCAGCGCTATCGCGACGTAACCGATCCAGCTGCCGAGCCGGTTGACCGTGTAGGCGACGAGCACCCGCCGCAGCCGCGGCGCTGCAAAGACCATGCGCATCCGGCCAGGCTACTTGTGACGCAGGATCGCCCGGCCGGCGGCCATCGGTTGGTTCGGCGCTCCCCGTCCGCTACCCACGCCGCCAAGCTAGCGGGCGCTAGTGACGTCTGCGCGCGGGCGCGGCCAGATCGACGACGTGCAGCTCCGGGTAGCGCCGCTGGAGGCTGCGGGCGAGCGCGCTCGCGGAGGCCCCGTGGACGGCGCCGCCGATGACGACCATGCGGCTGTCGCGGGCGAGCTCGAGCGCCTGCGCGACGGTGGCGGCCTCGACGAAGCTCGTGCGCTCAGGCATCTTCTGGGTGAGTTCGTCGAGCAGCGCGGCGCGCCGCGGTCCGTCGCCGTCGGCGACGACGACGCGCGCGCCCACGCCGACCAGCTCGAGCTCTGCCCGAGCGCCACCGGCCGGTCCGTCGGCCCCCGTGTCGGCGTCGTGTCCCACCAGCTGAAATGATGCGTCCTGAAGGTCGGTTTGTATGCCGGTCGGAAGGTGCCGATCGTGTCGTCCGAAAGGGGCAGCGCGTGTCGTCCCAAAGGTGCAGGCGCCTGTCGGGGCATGAAAATGGTGCTCGGAGGCTGTTGTTCGGGTTCTGATCTGGTTAGGGTCGGGGGACCGGGACAGGGGCTTTCTGGGAGAACGCATGTTGGGCAGGCCGATTGTTGGACGATGGGCGCTGTTTGAGCCCGGGCTTTTCGGTGGCCGCCCCTGCGACTTGTCCGGTTGCGCTTCGAGCGCGGATCCGTCGGTGTCGTTTGCCCACGCGTCTCCCGTCTTGTTCAGCTGAGTGCAAGGGAGGGTGTGGTGAGAGCTGTCGGGTTGGATGTGCACCTGGATTTCTGTGAGGTCGCGGTCGTTGAGGATGGCGAGGTTCGCTCTGCTGGGCGGATCGAGACCAAGCCGGAGCAGATCGAGCTGTTCGCGGCGAGTTTGGGGCCGGATGATCGGGTGGCGCTTGAGGTGACGGGGAACGCGTGGGAGATCGCGCGGATCATCGAGCCGCACGTCGCGCGGGTGCTGGTCGTGAGCCCGAGCGATACGGGGATCCGCCAGGCGCGTGCGAAGACTGACCGTCTCGATGCCCGGACGCTCGCGAGGCTGCTGGCTGCTGGGTCGCTGGACGCGGTGTGGATGCCCGACCGCCAGACGTGGGTGATGCGCCGGCGTCTGTCGCGTCGCGGGCAGCTGGTGTGGGCGCGAAGCCGGGCGAAGAACGAGATCCATGCGGTGTTGATGCGCCAGCTCGTGGGTCGCGCACCGGTGAGCGACCTGTTCGGCGTGAAAGGCCGCAACTGGCTCGCCGAGCTTCAGCTGGCGCCCGAGGAGCGCGAGACCGTCGATAGCTGCATGCGCCAGATCGAGTTCCTCGACAGCGAGATCGCCGAGGTCGAGCGGCTGATCGCCAAGGCCGCGCTCGAGTCGGCGGAGATCCGCCGGCTGATGAGTGTGCCCGGCGTGAATGTGATCGTCGCCGCGAGCTTCCTCGCAGCGATCGGTGAGATCCACCGCTTTCAGAACCCGCGCAAGCTCGTGGGCTATCTCGGCTTGGACCCACGTGTTCGCCAGTCAGGGCCCGGTCCGGCGACCCATGGCCACATCTCAAAGCAGGGCTCCGTCCGCGCACGCCACGCGCTAGTGGAGGCGTGCTGGAGCGCGGTCCGCCAGCCCGGTCCGCTGCACGCCTTCTATCAGCGTGTGCGTGCGCGCCGCGGGCACTCCGTCGCGATCGTCGCTGCCGCCCGCAAGCTCGCGTGCCTGTTCTGGTGTCTGCTCACACGCGAGCAGGACTACGCCTATGCCCAGCCGTCGCTGACCAAGAAGAAGCTGCGGCGACTGGAGATCACCGCCGGCGCCCCACGCTACAGCGCCAGCGCAGCCGGTATCTATAGCGCCAACGCCGCCGTCCGCGAGGCCGAGCGCGAGCTCGCCCGCCAGGCCGAGGTCGCCTATGCGCGCACCGTGCGTGACTGGCACGCCGCCCAGACGGCGAAGGTGGGCGCGAGCGTGACACCGGGGCGCGCATCAAACAGGCCCTCGAAGGGCAAAGCCGCGCGGCAGACCACAAGCCCCTGACGTCTGCGCTTCGCTACGTCAGTCACTCACGCCCGCAACAAACGATCCCACAAGACGCTCGCTCCTACAAGCCAGCGCCAGCGCGCCGGCGTCAGTCCCGCGCGGGCGAAGACTCCGCAAATCGGACCCGTCGACCCACGCTCCAGCCAAAACCACGCCACAGGAGCCGATCTGCCGCCCTGCGAGAAGGGCCCGCGACCGATCCGATGGCCGAGATCCCCGCAAACTGCGACCGAAACATAGCCCCGGACCCCTTGACTTTCATCCGTCGTCCCTTGCAGACGTTGGATCGGTCCTGCGCAGCCGCTACCGTCCATGGGCGTGGAGGCAGGCACGCCAGGGGTGACGCGACCGATCGACGTGATCATCGCCGACGATCACGCGGTCGTGCGCGACGGCATCCGCGCGGTGCTGCTGCGCGAGGGCGGCGAGTTCCGCGTGGTGGCGGAAGCGGCGGACATCCCGTCGATGATCCGCGAAGTGCGCGAGCACAAGCCGGACCTGCTGACGCTCGACCTGACGATGCCGGGCGGCTCGAGCCTGGGGGCGCTGCCGTCGTGCTTCATCTCCCATCCGACGCTGGCGGTGGCGATCCTGACGATGCGCGAGGACCCCGAGTACGCGCGCCAGGCGCTGCGGGCGGGCGCGCGCAGCTACGTGCTCAAGGAGGCCGAGCCGGCGGAGCTGCTGCAGGCGTTCCGCCTGGCGGTGGCGGGCGGCAACTACCTGCACCCGCGCCTGGGCGCGCTGATGGCCACGGGCGAGGACGGCGTCACCGACGGCGTCGTGCTGTCAGAGCGCGAGCGCGAGGTCGTGCGCCTGATCGCCAACGGCTACACCAACCCGGAGATCGCCGAGCAGCTGAACGTCGCGGAGCGCACCGTCAAGACCTACCGCGCCCGCGCGATCGAGAAGCTGGGGTTCTCCTCGCGCGCGGAGATCACGGCTTACGTGCGGCGTACGGGGCTGGCTGATTAGTTGATTTAGAGCCGGCCTGCCGGCCGGGTGCGCGGAGGGCGGGTTGCGTCCCGACCGGCGCCACGCGCTACCCTCGCGCGCGGCTTCGACGCTGGCAGCCACTGGACGAGCGAGTTGAGCTGCGCTGGAAGGACGGCAGCGAGCCGATCATCGCCGACGTGCCCAAGACCGTAAGCGTGCCCGTCTGACCAGTGCTTCCCTCTGTCCAAGGTTCCGTCCTGACTCACCTGTAGAAATCCGTGATGGCGAGACTTCGATCTGGCCAAGACAGGACACCGCTATGCCAATCAAACGACAGCGCAGCAGAAGCAATAGGCAGGTACCGCATCCAGGTGGTGTATCGGCCGCCAAGGCTTTTCGCCCACGGAGAGAACCCACCGGAGCGCGGCTGGTCGATCATGGACGAGACCTGTATACAAGGACGGCAAAGCGGCCGGGATGTTCGCTGGACTCACCGGCAGCTTGGAGGTCGGCAGGTGGAACCTCCGCTACGAGCGGGTCGGAGAGGCCTGAGCACTAAGGAAGCGCTGGCATGACCGTCAAGTGCCCGATCTGTCTGACGCCCGTGGAGATCCCGGACGGCGAGTTCATCAACAACCCGACGGTGTGCTCCCGAGGGCACGAAGTCGGGCTCAAGACGGACCGGCTAGTACTGGACGCCAAGCGGCTTGTGGAGTCACACGGGTTCCGATTCAGACCACCCAGGTGAGCAATGAGGAGGACCTCACGCCGTGGCTCGCGGGAGCGATCACCACGATCCTGGACGAGATGTTCGACCGGCTGAGCGTTGATCTATCAGACCCCGACCTCACGGCCGTCTCCACGGCAGTGCAGAAGGCGGCGATGGCCGGGGCGCGAAACGGGGCAGCAGCGGTTCACGCCCAGGTGAGAGAGAAAGGAATAGCGCTAGAGCTCACGATCGATGAGGTGGACTACGACGACTGGGCCGTTCGGTTCGGGGATGAGACGGCAGACTGACGAGACTCCAAAATCATGTCCGCCTTCGGCTGAGATTGCCGCCTGATCGAGCGGCCACGCTGGATGCTCTGACGTGGCGAGGATGCGGCTCCACGCGCGTAGTCGCGATCCTTGGCCCCCGTCGGGGCGAAGGTAGCCTGCTGCTGGTCGGCTAGACTCAGCTGCATGGAGGACTCACAGCTAAATGAGCTCGTGTCGGCGATCGAGAACTCGGGGGTCAGCATCGGGAGCCTCGATGAACTGGTGGCTGAGCTTCGGGGCATCCGCGACGCGCTGGATCGGGTGCATTCATCTCTTGAGCGCATAGCCGACCAGAACGACTCATAAAGATGGCGACCTTCGAGGAAGCTCTTCAAGAGATCGACGACGGCGTTGGTCCGCAGCCGCTCGCACATGACGCAGGGCCGCCGCTCATCCGGGATTCTGTGGCACGGCTGCGCGTCTCAGTTGCAGCCGAGCAGCGGGATCGCGCGGGTGTCCGAGGCCATGCAATCGAGTTGGGCGCAGCAGCGCTCCGGGTCATCCGCTCGATGGTTGACGCTGGCGAGCTCCCCGAGTTCGCAAACCCGACGGTTGACCGTCTGCCACGTATGATCGCCGAGTATGCGCCGAACACGGCGAATGATTGGATCGGCGGCGACGACCCCGAGGAGCGGTGGTGCAGCGAGCTCGCGGGGGCTGCCGAGCAGTATGCGACGGCCAACCCGAAATCCGCGAGTGGATCTGCGACAGCGCGAGTTGGCTATCTGCTTCGCGTCGTTAGTCTGACGGCGCACGGCCTCTCTGCACCGGCATAGACGCGCTAGTACATTCGGCGGCCGGTGCGTCGTCACGTCGGAGGTCGGCGCTAAGACTCATCACCGCAGGATAAAAAAGGCACCTGAGTCGTTGTCGCTCCCGGCCTGGCTGGGGCTGCGTCTGTCGCGTCATCCAAGCTCCTCATCCGAGAGCACGGCGCTCTGGCTGTAAAGAGACGACTGATCCGATGGCAAATGGCTATCGATCACATTCGCCCAGCCTGCACTCCGCCTCTTAGCTTCCAATTCTTCAACGCGCTCCTCGGCTTCCAAGAACCGCGCGCGGAGTGCCGCTTTGTGAGTCCTCAGCTCCAAGCGAATGCCTTGAAGCTTCTTTATCCCGTAGATGAGCACTTCCAGCACCGTGCGAGTCGCAACGGCCCCCGACGTTACCGCGAGACCGATTTCGAGCGGACTCGCGTAGCTGATCCGTCGTATTGGGATCGACTCAGCATCCCTGGCCAGTTGTTCAGGATCGAGCTCTGTCAGTTGCTGGCTTGAGTCAACCATCAAAGTTGCGAGCGCGACGAGCTCGCTGATGGTGCGAAGCTGCTGTTCAACATCCCCGACGGTCAACCCTTTCTTGAGGAGTGGCGGGCGCAGAGCCGCAAGTGCCGCCGCGATTTCGTGCAACAGGGTGCCTTGACGAGACTGCAAACCAGTCGGCGAATCGTTGAGTGCTTCCAGAGCACCAAATGCAAGATCGAGCCAATCCGTACGGCTCATCTGGGAAACTTGTGTGTCCAGTTCGGAGAGAGTCCAAGCAATCCCCCGATCTACCATCGCTCTTCTTGTCTGGGCTTCAGCCCATCGCGAGATCGCTAGCTGTTCAGCGACGCTGAAGTGCTCTTCCGATGCATTTCCCAGCCTGACGGTGAGACATAGGGCGTCCGTGTCTGTTCTCACGGCTGTCGCGGTGGCCGCCAAGCGGCCTATCCTAGTCGGAGCCCGTACGGGGCGCGGGGCGGATCAATCGTTCGGCCCGTTCCGCGTCACCACAGCTAGCCAAGAGCTAGTGTGGCGGGGGGCGGAACACGGACGTGTTCCGCATACGGCGTAGCTCGTCGCGTCTGCGCGTTACGCGAAACTTAGAGAATGCTTGGTACTGCAGTGGCGCAGGAACCGCTCGCGTTCTACACGGTCACCGCTGGCCTCATCCCGGTCCTGTATCTCGCGCTCGCCTGGCAAGCTGGAGTGTGGAGCGCGGATGAGCCGAAGGGCGCCTTCGCGAGGCTAGAAGGCGCCCGCTACATGGCGCTTGTCGTGGTCATAGGCGAGGCCACAGCACTCGACGTATTGGCACGCGACCGGCCGTCAACCACGAGCCTGCGCATCGTCGGCATCGTGCTGATCACGCTAGCGAGCCCGCTAATCATGTCGGTGCTGAGACCGCTTGCGCTCAAAGCAGATCTCAAGCGCATCGAACACGACGGCGTGGCGTTCGAGAGCGTGACGCTGACCATTGTGTGGAACCTGGTGACGGCGGCGGCGATCCTGCGGGTCGGGGGGCTGCTCTAAGCCGTGAAGGAGCACGTGATGCCGCTCGCCGACATGAGGCTCGGATGGTGGATCAAGCTCCGAACGGGGTGGGCCAAGCTCGTCCCGCCGGACACCGTGCTGGCTGAGGTGACCAGGCGAAGCTGATGGTGCCAATACTGCACGATCTACCGGGCGAGGCCCTTGGCACGGTCGCTCAGCGCCATCCCGACGTTGCCTCGCGGATGCCGGTCGCGCGGGAGTCCGTCACGTAGCAGCTGCAGCAGCTGTACGCTGGCCGGATGGAGTCTCCGGGATCGACCGTCCCCGCCGAGGGCTACCGCCTGACGGACATCTCCCCGCGCGCCTTCCAGCACCCGGCCGACCGCGCCGCGACGGCGGCCCTCGGCTCAATTCCATATCTCGACACCGTCGTCAGGAAGCTGATCGAGCTCGGCTACGAGCGCGCGCTGCGCCAGAGCTACCTCGGCTCCTCGGTGCGCCTGTCCGAAGAGCAGCTCGGCGACGTGTACCGCGAGCACGCGATCGCGTACGCGACGCTCGACATGGATGTCGTGCCCGACCTGTACCTGACGCAGTACCCAGCGCCCAACGCGCTCGCGATCGGCGCGAGCAAGCCGATCGTCGTCGTGCAGTCCGAGCTCATCCAGCTGCTCGACGCGCCGCAGCGCCGCGCGGTGTTCGCGCACGAGGCCGCGCACATCCTCTCCGACCACCAGCTGTACCGCACCGCCCTTGCGATCCTCGTGCTGCTGACGCGCAGCGCGCGGCTGCCGCTGCCGCTCGCGCCCGTGCGCTCCGCGCTGATGGAGTGGGGCCGGGCGACCGAGCTGTCAGCCGACCGCGCCGCCGCGCTCGTCACGCGCGACCCGCTCGTCGTCTGCCGCACGCTCATGTCGCTCGCCGCCGGCGCCATGGTCGACCAGCTCGACCTCGACCTGTTCATGCGCCAGGGCATGGACTACCAGGAGAAGGGCAGCGGCATCGAGCGCCTCACCCGGCTGATGCTCGACCTCGGCGTCACGCACCCGCTGCCCGTCAAGCGCACGCACGAGCTCATGGAGTGGGTGCGCTCCGGGGAGTACGAGCGCATCGTCGGCGGCGAGTACCCCCATCGCGGCGACCCCGTCGACCCGCGCGCCGACAGCAGCGACGCCGTCACCTTCTACTCCGAACGCATCCGCGACGGCTTTCGCGACGCCGGCGAGTCCGTCAACTCCGTCGGCAAGCAGCTCGCCGGGTGGCTGCGCAGGGACGGCGGCGAGGATCACGACGACGACGTGGAGGAGACGGGCGAGGAGACATAGCTACGGCGGCTGCTGTGGTGGCCGGCGCCGGCAGCGCTGTCCGAAGGACGCCGCGAACGCGTCTCCCAAAAAAGCTCTCAGTACGTCTGCTGCTCCGGCGTGTGCACCGGGCGTCCCGCCAGCGGCACCGTCAGGCTCATGATCGTCCCGCGCTCCGGCGCGCGCGCCCATTCCAGCTCGCCGCCGACCAGCTCCGCGCGCTCGCGCATCCCCGACATCCCGAAGCCGCCCTCCAGCCCGTCGCCGCGCGGGCCCAGGCGCGAGGTCTCCGGCAGCCCGCGCCCGTCGTCGGTCACCGACGCCGTCACCACGCCGTCGCGCTCGACCACGCTGATCACCGCTTTCGTCGCCTGCGCGTGGCGGCTGACGTTCGTCAGCGCCTCCTGCACGACCCTGTAGATCGTGCTCTCCAGCTCCGCGTCCAGGCGCCGCCCGCCGTCGTCCGCGCCATCCGATCCCTCGCCCAGCGCGATCTCCGTCTTCACTTCCAGCCCGTCGATCGCCTGCGCGCGGCGCGCCAGCGCCTCCAGCGCCGCCGCCAGCCCGAGGTCGTCCAGCGCCGCCGGGCGAAGCTCGGTGATCAGGTGGCGCAGGCCGTCGATCTCCGTGCCCAGGCCCTCCAGCGCCACGTCCACCGCCTTGCTCAACGCCTCCTTGTCGTCCAGGTCGCGAGCGTTCGCCAGCTGCAGGCGCAGCGCGCCGATGCCCTGGATGCTCTCGTCGTGGATCTCGCGCGCCCAGCGCGTGCGCTCGCGCTCGCGCGCCTCCATGCCGTAGCGCAGGCGTTCGATCTCCACCGAGCGCTCCGCCGCCAGGCGCTGCGACACGCTCGACGCGAACGCGCTCAAAGCCTGGCGGTCGGGCTCGCGGAAGCTGCCGTCCTCGCGCAGCGCGATCACCATGCCGCCGCCGTGGCCCTCCAGGCTCAGCGGCTCGACCAGCACTGAGCGGGCTTCCAGGCCCAGTTCATGCAGCCACGCCGCCTCCTGGCCGCGGGGGCGGTCCAGCGCCAGCGCCCTGCCCTGCAGGTACAGCGACCCCAGCGCGCTGCCCTGCACGCGCGTGATCCGCAGGCGCACCGACTGCGCGCCGCTGCTCGCCGCCACGCGCAGCTCGCCGCGCTCCTCGATCACCACCAGCAGCGTGCCCGCGTCGAGCAGCGCCAGGCCGCGATCGGCCATCAGGCGCAGCAGCCACAGCTCAGATCCGGACAGCACGGCACGGGATTATGGCCCGCCGCCCCCGCGTACGCGCTTCAGCGGCTCTCCGTCGGCTCGCGCACGGCCGCCGCCGCGCTCCCCGGGGACGGGTAGCCGTGGTCGCCGTTGACGCTGCGCAGCGCCGCGCGGGCGCGCGCCAGCAGCGCCTCCGCGCTCACGTCCTGCTGCCACGCCGCAAGCCCCACCGAGATCTCCAGCGGCTCGCGCGCGCCCGCCGCTTCCACCTTGATCGTGCGCAGCCGCTCCAGCGCCCGCCGCGCCACGATCTCTCCCTGCGGGCTGTCCGCGCCCGGCAGCACGATCAGCAGGTCCGCCGCCGACGCCCCCGCACCCTGCTGGCCCTCCGCGCTCTGGGCGGCCAGCCCGCCCGGCCCGACCCGCCCGACCCGGTCGAAGCGGCGCATCTCGCGGCGCAGCGCCGCGGCCACGTACTCGACCGTCTGCTCGCGCAGCGCGCCGCCGTGCTCGCGCGCAAGCTCGTCGAGGTTGTCGATCGCCACCAGCAGGCAGCTCAGCCCCGTGCCGTGGCGTTCGGCGCGGCCGATCTCCTCCTCCAGGCGCTCGCCCAGCGCCGCCGGCGTCAGGCAGTCACCGCCCCCCGGCGGGGGGCGATCGGAGCGCGGGTTGTGGTCGCTGGCAGCCATGCCTCGTAGCGGACGAGTGTACGCCTGGATGAGGGCCCTTCCTGGACCGTCCTTGCTGGATTATGCCCGCCCGCCCGCGCCGGGGCAAGGCGTGCACGCCCGCGATCCGTCCCCGCCCGCTGGTACACCACCTGCTGTGCTGCAAGAGCTACGTGTCGAGAATCTGCTGCTGATCGAGCAGGCCCAGCTGCGGCTGGCGCCCGGGCTGAACGTGCTCACCGGCGAGACCGGCGCCGGCAAGACCGTGCTCGCCCACGCGCTCGACCTGCTGCTCGGCGGGCGCGCCCGCGCGGGGATCGTCCGCCCGGGCGCCGGCGAGGCGTACGTCGAGGGCGTCTTCGACCTCCCCGGGCGCCTGCGCGAGGAGCTCGGCGAGCGCCTGCCCGCGGACGCCGAGGAGCTCACGCTCGCGCGCCGCGTCAGCGCCGACGGGCGCACCCGCGCCTATGTCGGCGGCCGCTCGGCCGGCGTCGGCGAGCTGCGCGACGTCGGCGCCGCGCTGCTCGCGTTCTACGGCCAGCACGAGCACCGCAAGCTGACGCTGTCCGCCGCCCAGCTGGAGATCCTCGACGGCCACTGCGACGGCGAGCACGCCGCGCGCCTGAGCGCGTGCGGGGAGGCGTACGCGCGGACGCGCCAGCTCGAAGAGCGGCTGCACGGCCTGCGCGAGCTCTCCGCCCAGCGCGAGCGCGAGCTCGACCTGCTCGCCTACGAGCTCGCCGAGATCGACGCGCTCGCGCCCGACGAGGGCGAGCACGAGCGGCTGCTCGCCGCGCGTGAGCGCCTGCGCAGCCTCGACGCGCTGTGCACCGCCGCCGGCGCCGGCGCCGAAGCGCTCTCGCCGGAGTCCGGCGAGCAGGGCGGCGCCGCGCAGCTCGTCGCCGGCGCGGCGGCGCGGCTGGACGCGATCGCCGGCGTCGACCCGGCGCTGGACGCGCTAGCCGAGCGCATGCGCGCGATGGCCCTCGAGTCCCAGGATCTCGCCGGCGAGCTGCGCGACTACTGCGAGCGGGCCGCCGCCGACGCCCTGGACGGGGTCGTCGGCCAGCTCGGCCCGGACACGTCCCTGGACGCGCTGGAAGAGCGGCTGGCCGCGATCGAGCGGCTCGCGCGCAAGCACGGCGGCAGCATCCAGGCGGTGCTCGACTACGCCGCCCAGGCCCGCGCGCGCCACGACGAGCTCGACGGGGCGGAGGTGGCGCTCGCCCAGACCACCGAGCGGCTCGACGCCGCGCGCGCCGAGCTCGAGCGCCACGTGCTGTCCGTGCGCCGGGCGCGCACCGCCGCCGCCAAGAGCCTCGCGCTGGCCGTGCGCGAGCAGCTGAGCGCGCTCGCGATGGGCGAGGCCAGCTTCGAGGTGGTGCTCGAGCAGCGCGAGCCGGGGCCCACCGGCGGCGATTCGGTCGAGTTCACGATCGCCCCCAACCCCGGCGTGCCCGCCGGCCCGCTGCGGGAGATCGCCTCCGGCGGCGAGCTCTCGCGCGTGATGCTCGCGATCATGAGCGTCGCCGGCGCCTCGCCGCAGGGCGCGACGCTCGTCTTCGACGAGGTCGACGCCGGCATCGGCGGGCAGACCGCGCGCGCCGTCGGCGCCCGGCTGCGCGAGCTCGGCGAGCGCCGGCAGGTGCTGTGCATCACCCACCTGCCGCAGATCGCATCGCTCGGCGCCCGCCACTTCTCGATCGTCAAGGACACCCGCGCCGAGCCCACGCGCACCACCGTAGTGCAGCTGCGCGAGAGCGACGTCGTCAGCGAGCTCGTGCGGATGCTCGGCGCCGACAGCGACGACAGCGCCGCGCGGCGTCATGCACGAGACCTGCGCAAGGCAGCCTGAGACGGCCGCGCAGGGAGAGCCTGAAAGGCCGCAGATTGCGCGTTTCGCCCGTCCGGGCGTTACTCTCGCAGCTGTGGCCGCAACGCAATCCGCAGGGCCCGCGATCGCATCCACGCCTGCGATCGTGCCGATCGCGCCGAGCGTCGCCGGCCCGGCGCGCCCGGGCAGGCGCACGAAGCTGCTCGTCGGGCATCTCGTGCGCGGCGACATCGCGCTGATCGACCACCTGGACATCGACCGCGTCTCCGCGGAGGAGCTGATCGCCGCGGGCGCCGCCGCGGTGCTCAACTGCAGCCCGTCCTCCGGCGGCTCCTACCCCAACCTCGGCCCGCAGCTGCTGGTCGAGGCGGGCATCCTGCTCGTCGACCTGCCCGACGACACGCTGTTCGACGCGCTCTCCGACGGCGATCCCGTCGTCATCCACGTGCTGCCAGGCGGCGCGGAGGTGCTGCGCAAGGGCAAGCTGCTGGCGCGCGGCGAGGTGCTCGACCGCGCGCGCGTGCGCGCCGAAACCGAGGCGCGCAGGCGCGAGATCGACGCTGCGCTCGAGCGCTTCGCGCACAACACCATCGAGCACATGCGCGAGGAGCGCGAGCTGCTCGCCGGCAGGATCCAGCTGCCGCGCTTCGCCACCGACTTTCGCGACCGCTCGACGCTGGTCGTCGTCCGCGGCGTCGGGCACCAGCGCGACCTGCGCGCCCTGCGGCCTTTCATCCGCGACATGCGCCCGCTGATCGTCGCCGTCGACGGCGGCGCCGACGCGGCGCTCGAGGCCGGGCTGACGCCGAACATGATCGTCGGCGACATGGACTCCGCGAGCGAGGCGGCGCTGCGCTGCGGCGCGGAGCTCGTCGTGCACTCCTACCCGGACGGTCGCGCGCCCGGGCGCGAGCGCCTGGAGCAGCTCGGGCTGGCGTTCAAGCTCGTCCCCGCGCCCGGCACCAGCCAGGACGTGGCGATGCTGCTCGCCGCCGAGAAGGGCGCGCGCCTGATCGTCTCCGTCGGCTCGCAGTTCAACCTCGTCGAGTTCCTCGACCGCCACCGCGAGGGCATGTCCTCGACGTTCCTCACGCGCCTGCGCATCGGCGAGATCCTCGTCGACGCCAAGGGCGTCAGCCGCCTGTATCGCCCCCGCCCCGGGCTCACGCCGCTGCTGGTCGTGATCGCCGCCGGCGTGATCGCGATGATCGCCGTCGTCTGGATGACCCCCGCCCTGCGAGATGTCGCGGAACTGCTCTGGCTGAGGCTCCAGCTGCTGTTCGGCGCCAACTGACCCACGCCAGCGCCCGCGCGCCATGTTCGACTACCGCTACCACGCGCTGTCCCTCGCGGCCGTCCTGTTCGCGCTCGCGCTCGGGGTGCTGCTGGGGGTCGCGATCGGCGACTCCAACCTCGTCTCCTCCGCCAAGAGCGGCATCGTCCACAACCTCGACTCCGAAATCGGCCAGGCGCGCCAGCAGGCCGGCCGGCTCCAGAGCCGGCTCGCCGGCGAGGAAGCTTTCGCCAACGGCCTGTATCCGCTCGCCGTGCACGAACTGCTCGCCGGGCGCACGATCGGCCTGGTGTTCCTCGGCGGCTCCTCCGACCAGGTCGACTCGCTCGTGCGCACCGCCGTCGCGCAGGCGGGCGGCGACGTCACGACCGTCGTCGCCGTGCGCGAGCCGCCCGACCTGTCCGGCCTCGCGCACGAGGCGAGCGGCACCCACTACGTGTCGCTGGCGACGTCCACGCACGTGCTCGAACGCTTCGGCGAGCTGATCGGCCGCCAGTTCGTCAGCGGCGGGCCGCAGATCGGACGCGAGCTGATCGGCCGCGTGCGCGCCAGCCTGCTGAGCGCCTTCGACGGCCAGCTCACGCGCCTGGAAGGGGTCGTCGTGATGCGCGCCCAGCCGAGCGGCATGAGCGCCGCGCAGAGCGAAGCCAGCGCGGCGCTCGAGTCGGGCCTGCTCGCCGGCGTCGCCGGCTCCGGTGTCCCCGCCGTCGGTGCCGAGCTGAGCGCCACCGGCCCGTCGCAGATCCCCTGGTACAAGGGCAGGGGCATATCGAGCGTCGATGACCTCGACCAGCTCGCCGGGCAGGCCGCGCTCGACTACGCGCTCGCCGGCGATCGCGGCACGTTCGGCGTCAAGGCGACCGCCGAAGCGCTGCTGCCGAGCGTCGGCGCGCAACCCTGAGAGCTCGCTCGGACTGGTTTTAACGGGAGGCCTGTGGCGTGTCCGCTCCCGTCGCTAGCTTCAACACATGCACGCCCTCGCGTTCCTCTTCGCGCTGATCGCCGCCGCGATCCTCGCCCCGGCGCTGCTGCGCGCGCTCGGCGACGGCGGCCACACGCGGGCCAACTTCCGCGGCCGCGCGCTGCCGTTTCCCTTCGGCGTGCTCACGCTCGCCGCCGCGCCGATCGCGCTGATCGGACTGCTCGCGCTGCAGCGGTTCGCCTCCACCCGGGTGCTGCCCGCGCAGCTGCTTCCGATCGCCGTGTACGCGCTCGGCGTGCTCGCGCTCGGGCTGCTCGACGACACGCTCGCGCCCGACGGCGAGGGCCGCGGCGCAGGCGCCGGCGCGCAGGCGTCCCCGCGCGGCTGGCGCGGTCACGGCGCCGCGACGCTGCGCGGCGAGCTGTCCACGGGCGCGCTGAAGGCCGCCGGCTCGCTCGGCCTGGCGCTGCTTGCGATGAGCTACCTCGGCCTCTCCAACGGGCGCTGGCTGCTTGCCGCCGCCGTGCTCGTGCTCGCGACCAACGCCTTCAACCTGCTGGACCTGCGCCCCGGCCGCGCGACCAAGGCGTTCGTGCTGCTCGGCGCGGGCCTCGCGATCGGCTCGGCCGACGTGCACACGCTGTGGGCGCTCGGCCTGTTCGCCGCGCCGGCGCTCGTCGCGGGCGTTTACGACCTGCGCGAGCGCGCGATGCTCGGCGACACCGGCGCCAACCTGCTGGGCGCGCTCGCCGGGCTGTGGCTGGTGCTGACGCTGTCGGGCACGGGACAGCTCGTGGCGCTCGCGCTGCTGCTCGTAATCACGCTATATGGGGAGATGCGCTCGATTTCCGCGCTGATCGAACGGACTCCGGGGCTGCGCCAACTAGACTGCTGGGGCAGGCCCACATGAGCATGCATCCCTCCGACCGTCACGCGCAGGCGCCCAGCAAGACCCGGTTCATCTTCGTGACCGGCGGCGTCGTCTCCTCGCTCGGCAAGGGGATCGCGGCGGCCTCGCTCGGACGGCTGCTCGTCGCGCGCGGGCTGACCGTCGGACTGCAGAAGTTCGACCCGTACATCAACGTCGACCCGGGCACGATGTCGCCCTACCAGCACGGCGAGGTGTTCGTGACCGAGGACGGCGCCGAGACCGACCTCGACCTCGGCCACTACGAGCGCTTCACCGACGCCAACACCAGCCACGCCTCGAACGTCACCGCGGGCGGCATCTACGACACGGTCATCCGCCGCGAGCGCCGCGGCGACTACCTCGGCGGGACCGTGCAGGTGGTGCCGCACATCACCGACGAGATCAAGCAGCGGGTCGCGCTGATCGCCGAGTCCAGCGACGTCGACTTCGTGATCACCGAGATCGGAGGCACGGTCGGCGACATCGAGTCGCTGCCGTTCCTGGAGGCGATCCGCCAGTTCCCCGTCGACGTCGGGCGCCGGCGCTGCATGTTCATCCACCTGACGCTCGTGCCCTACATCGGCCACGCGGGCGAGCTGAAGACCAAGCCGACGCAGCACTCCGTCAACGAGCTGCGGCGCATCGGCATCGCGCCGGACATGCTCATGTGCCGCTCGGAGGGCTCGCTGTCGGGCGAGATCCGCAAGAAGATCGCGCTGTTCGCGAGCCTGCCCGTCGAGGCGATCGTCTCCGCGTGCGACGTCGACAACATCTACAAGGTCCCGCTGACGTTCCGCGAGCAGGGCGTCGACGACTTCGTCCTCGAGCACTTCGCGATGGAGGCGCCCGGGCCCGACCTCACGCGCTGGACCGAGCCGATCGAACGCGCCGCGCGCGCCACGAAGACCGTGCGGATCGCGCTCGTCGGCAAGTACGTGCAGCTCGAGGACGCCTACCTGTCCGTGTGCGAAGCGCTCCGCCACGCCGCCTCGCTGCAGGACGGGAGGGTGGAGATCGACTGGATCGACTCCGAGACGCTCGAGGGCGGCGACGAGGGCGAGATCGAGCGCCGGCTCGGCGACGCCGACGGCATCCTCATCCCCGGCGGCTTCGGCGGGCGCGGGATCGAGGGCAAGATCGCCGCCGCGCGCTTCGCGCGCGAGCGTCGCATCCCGTACCTGGGCATCTGCCTCGGCATGCAGGTCGCCGTCGCCGAGTTCGCCCGCAACATCGCCGGAATGGAGGGCGCCAACTCGACCGAGTTCGACATCGAGACGCCGTTCGCGGTCATCGACCTGCTGCCCGAGCAGAAGGAAGTCGCCGACCTCGGCGGCACGATGCGCCTGGGCGCCGACCCGATCAAGCTCCACGCGGGCACCAGGGCGCTGGACATGTACGGCGAGGCGGTCATCTACGAGCGCCACCGTCACCGCTACGAGGTCAACAACCGCCTGCGCAAGCGCCTGGAGAGCGCCGGCCTGCGCGTGTCCGGCACCTCGCCCGACGAGCGCCTGGTCGAGGTGATCGAGCTCGACGACCATCCGTTCTTCGTCGCCTCGCAGTTCCACCCCGAGTTCAAGTCGCGTCCGGAGCGCCCCGCGCCGCTGTTCCGGGACTTCGTCGCCGCCGCGCTCGCGCGCGCCGGCGAGCTGCACGCCGGCGTCTCGTGAGTGTCGGAGAGCTCGAGCGGCGCTATCTGCACGGCACGTTCGCCGAGCTGTGCCGGATCGAGAGCCCCTCCGGGCGCGAGCGCGCCTGCGCCGAGCGCGTGACCGCCGAGCTGCGCGCGCTCGGCGTCGCCGTCGACGAGGACGACGCGGGGCCGCGCGTGGGCTCCGACTGCGGCAACCTGCTCGCGTTCATCCCCACCGCCGGGCGCGCCGCTGCTGCCGCCGGAGACGGCCCCCGCCGCTCGCTGCTGCTGTGCGCGCATCTGGACACGGTCCCGTTGCAGGCGCCGGTCGAGCCGGTGCTCGTCGACGGCGGGTGGGAGAACGCCAACGAAGGCATCCTCGGCGCCGACAACAAGGCCGCCGTGGCGGTGCTGCTCGCGCTCGCCCGCCACGTCAGCCGCGAGGGCGCGCCGGTGGACGTCGAGCTGCTGTTCACCGTCGGCGAGGAGATCGCGCTGGCCGGCTGCAACGCTTTCGACGCCGCGCGCCTGCGCAGCGACTTCGGCTTCGTCTTCGACCACGCCTCGCCGATCGGCGAGGTCGTGATCGACTCGCCCACGCACTTCCGCATCCAAGCGGCCTTCCGCGGCGCCGCCGCGCACGCCGGCATCCGCCCGGAGGAGGGCCGCAGCGCGATCCTCGCGGCCGCCCGCGCGATCGCCTCGATGCCGCTCGGGCGCCTGGACTCCGACACGACCGTCAACGTCGGCACGATCTCAGGCGGCGGCGCGATCAACGTCGTCGCCGAACACTGTTCGCTTGAGATGGAGGCGCGCGCGCTCGACGACGAGCGCGCCGAGGGCGTCGTCGCGGAGATCGTCGACCGCCTGCACGAGGCGGCCAACCTCCCCGACTGCGACTGCGACGTGGACGTCAGCGTGCAGCGCACGTTCTCCGGCTACCGCCTGCCCGCGAGCAGCCCGCCCGTGCGCGTGGCCGAGCAGGCGCTGCGCGCGTGCGGGCACGAGCCGGTGCGCATCGCCAGCGGCGGCGGCTCGGACGCCAACGCGCTGATCGCGCAGGGCTTTGCAACAGTGAACATGGCGAACGGGACCGAGCGCAACCACGAGCCGGGGGAGCGCGTGAGCGCGGTCGCGCTCGAGGAGATGCTCGACGTGGCGCTCGCCCTGCTGGACGAGGCGGCGGCGCTTTCGTCCGCCGCGGCCCTGTAGCTTGCAGCGCCGATGCTGAAGCTGCGCCCCGCCATCGTCGTCGAGATCCGCCGCGCCGGCCACGCCGCCGAGGCATCCGCGGACGCCCGCTCGGCCGCCGCCGCCGGCGAGCAGCGGCTGGTGGTCGAGCTCGCGATCGATGCGAAGCCCGCCCGGATGGGCGGGCCTGCGGACAGGCGCCGCGAGGCGATCGCCGACGTCGCGCTCGTCGGCAGCGCGGAGGTCGGCGACGAAGTGATCGTCAACACGCAGGCGCTCGACCTCGGCCTGGACTCGGGCGGCTTCGACGTCGTCCACGTCAACCTCACGCGCGGGCTCGACGGCGACCGTGACGCCGGCTCAGCCCGCGAGCACGTGATGAAGCTCAACTACACGAGCATCCAGCACGCGGTCGCGCCCGTCGAGGGCGAGCCGCTGCAGCTGCCGATCGAGCGCCCCGTCGCGGTGCTCGCGCTGCACGGCCAGCTCGCCGCGCTCGCGTGGGCGTTCGCGCAGGCCGCCCCCGGCGTGCGTCTCGGCTACGTGCAGACCGAGGGCGGCGCGCTGCCCGGCGGGCACTCGCAGACCGTGCGCCTGCTGCGCGAGCGGGGGCTGCTCGCCGGCCACCTGACCGCGGGCGCCGCGTTCGGCGGCGAGGGCGAGGCGATCACGACCGCCGGCGCGCTGCACCACGGGCTGCGCGTGCTCGGCTGGGACGCCGCCGTGTGCGGGCCCGGCCCGGGGATCGTCGGCTCGGGCTCCACGCTCGGACACGGCGGCATGAGCGCGCTGGACTCGGCGCACGTCGCGCTCGCGCTCGGCTGCCAGACGCTGCTGGTCGCGCGCATGTCCTCCGGCGAGGAGCGCGCGCGCCACCGCGGCATCTCCCACCACACGCTCACCGTGCTCGACCTGCTGCTCGAGCCGGTCACCGTGGCGCTGCCCGCGGGCATGCGCTCGCCCGTCGGCGCCGACCTGCGCGCGGGCCTCAGCGCTGTCTTCGGCGGCGCGATGCCAAGTCCCCCTGCGCAGGAGCGCCCGGAGCAGGAGCGGCCGGCGGTCGCGGTCGAGCCCAGGCGCCCGATCGTCGAGCGCCCCGCGCGGATCGCGCGCCACGACTGGCGCCGCGCGAGCGTCGAGTTGCCTGCGTATGCCGCGAGCGGCCTGCCCACCGAGACGATGGGCCGCGGGCTGACCGCCGACCCGCTGTTCTTCGGCGCGGCGCTCGCCGGCGGCAGCGTGCTCGCGGAGCTGATCGGCACGGACGAGCAGGAGTGAGCAGCTCGTTCGAGGCGCTCGGCGGCGAGACCGTCTACCACGGGCGCCTCGTCGACGTGCGCATCGAGCGCTTCCGCCACGCCGATGGCGGCGAGGTCACGCGCGAGATCGTCCGCCACCGCGGCGCCGTCGGGATCGTCGCGCACGACGCCGAGCACGTGTGGCTCGTGCGCCAGCCGCGCGAGGCCGTCGACGAGCCCGCCCTCCTGGAGATCCCCGCCGGGCGCCTGGACAAGGACGGCGAGCAGCCGCTGGCCGCCGCGCAGCGCGAGCTCGCAGAGGAGATCGGCCGCGGCGCGCGCAGCTGGGAGCCGATCGTCGCCTACTACACGAGCGCCGGCTTCACCGACGAGCGCGTGCACCTGTTCTGCGCGAGCGACCTGTATCCCGAGCACGCCGACAGCGGCGAGGACGAGCGCATCGAGATCGTGCCGTGGCCGCTGCGCGACCTGCAGGCGGCGATCGACGAGTGCCGCGACGCGAAGACGCTGATCGGCCTGCTGTGGCTGGCGCGCCGGCTGGACGCCTGATCGCGCTGCTGAACGCCTGACCGCGGGGCTGAACGCCCGGTTGCAGGTCCAGGAGCGCGGACGCGCTCAGCGAAGCTGAGGGGGTGACGCCGACACAGCTCGTCCCGTCCCCTGTCGAGGCCACGCCGCCTGACGAGGCCGTGCCGCCCGGCGCGAGCGCACCCCCCGGCGAGTCCCGGCGCCCCGCGCAGGACGCGCCCCTGCGAACGAGGATCACCCCGCGCGCGACGTCGATCGAGCCGCTGCTGCTGGACTTCCTCGCGTACCTGGAGCTCGAGCGCGGGCTGTCGCGCAACACGCTGGAGGCATACCGCTCGGACCTGCTGCAGCTCGGCGAGTTCCTGCAGCGCCGCGGGCTGACGGCGACGGCGGCGACGCACGGAGACCTGGCGGCGTTCCTGTCGGAGCTGGGCGTCGCGCCGAGCACGCTCGCGCGCAAGGTCGCGTGCCTGCGCTCGTTCTACCGTCACCTGCGCCGCGAAGGGGGGATCGAGCACGACCCGACGGCCGACCTGCGCGGCCCGCGCAAGCCCCAGCGCCTGCCGCGCGTGCTGACGCGCGAGGAGGTCGCGCGGCTGCTCGGCCAGCCGCGAGGGACGGAGCCGCTGGCGCTGCGCGACCGCGCGCTGCTGGAGCTGATGTACGCGTGCGGGCTGCGCGCGTCGGAGGCGGTCGGGCTGGAGCTCGCCGACTTGGACCTGGAGGAGGGGCTGCTGTGCGCGCGCGGCAAGGGCTCGAAGGAGCGGATCGTGCCGATCGGGCGCCAGGCGGTGTCGGCCGTGCTGGCGTACTGCCGTGCGGGGCGCCCGCTGCTGCTCGCCGGCAGGCCCGATCCGCGGCTGTTCCTCAACAGCAGGGGCTCGGGCCTGACGCGCCAGGGGCTGTACAAGATCGTCCAGGGCCACGCGCGCGACGCGGGCCTGCACGAGCGGATGAGCCCGCACACGCTGCGCCACAGCTTCGCCACGCACCTGCTCGCCGGCGGCTGCGACCTGCGCTCGCTGCAGGAGATGCTCGGCCACGCCGACCTCGCGACGACGCAGGTGTACACGCACCTGTCGGCCGAGCGCCTCAAGCACGCGTACTTCAGCGCGCACCCGCGCGCGTCGCTCGACCCGTAGACCGTGTAGACATCCGGCGATGACGGGGACCGAGGCTCGGCGCGCGTTCGTGCTGGTGATCGACGCGTGCGGCGTGGGGGCGCTGCCGGACGCGGCCGCCTACGGCGACGAGGGCACGAACACGCTCGCGCACCTGGCGAACGCTGTGGGCGGCCTCGAGCTGCCGACGCTGCAGGCGCTGGGTCTGGGCTCGATCGTGCCCGTGCGCGGCGTGGCGCCGAGCCCCGACCCGGCGATCCACGGTCGCCTGCACGCGCTGGGTCCGGGCAAGGACTCGATCAGCGGGCACTGGGAGCTGATGGGCGTCGTGCAGGAGCGGGCGCTGCCGACGTACCCGGGCGGCTTCCCGCCGGAGCTCGTCGCGCGCCTGGAGCGGGCGACGGGCCGCGAGCTGATCTGCAACCGCCCGGACAACGGCCTGGCGGCGATCGAGGAGTTCGGCGCAGAGCACCTGCGCACGGGCGCGCTGATCCTGTACACCTCGCAGGACTCGGTGCTGCAGCTGGCGGCGCACGTCGTTCGCGTGCCCGCCGATGAGCTGTACCGCGCGTGCGCGGCGGCGCGCGCGGCGATGTGCGGCGAGCACGCGGTCGGGCGCGTGATCGCGCGGCCGTTCACGGGCGCGCCGGGGGCGTTCGTGCGCACGGAGGGCAGGCGCGACTTCGCGCTGGCGCCGCCCTCGCGCAGCTACCTGCAGGAGCTGCTCGATGCCCGCATCGAGGTCCACGGCGTCGGCAAGATCGACGACCTGTTCGCGGGCGTGGGCGTGAGCGACAGCCACGCGGGCGCGACGAACGCGCGGGCACTGGAAGCGGTCGAGGAGCTGCTGGCGGGACCGGCGCGCGGCCTGGTGTTCGCGAACCTGATCGAGACCGACCAGGTTTACGGGCACCGCAAGGACGCGGAGGGCTTCGCGCGGGCGCTCAGCGAGATCGACGCGCGCGTGGGCGCGATGCTCGAGCGCATGCGTGCGGGCGACCTGCTGATCGTGACCGCCGATCACGGCGTCGACGTCACGCACCCGGGCACCGACCACACGCGCGAGTACGCGCCGCTGCTGGCGGTCACCGGCGCGATGCTCGGGCGTCGGGCGGGCGGCGCCGGTCTGGGCGGCGAGCGTCACGACGGCCCGCTGGCGGACGTCGGCGCGACGGTGCTCGCGTGGATGACCGGCCGAGAGGACTCCGCGTTGCCGGGGAAGGCGTTCATCGCGCATTGAGCGCGCCGGTCGACCGTATAACGATGGCTATACACCGCGCGCGTGAGCGATGACCCCGACGCCGAACCTACGCAAACGACCGCATACCCGCCGCTTGCCGCATAAGCTGGTCGTCGATGCCGGAGCTGCCGGAGGTTGAGACGATCAGGGGCCAGCTGGCGCCGCTGGTGGAGGGTCGCAGGCTGACGAAGATCGAGATCCTGGACCCGCGCTGGTCGCGTCCGCTTGAGCCGCGCGAGTTGGAGGACGCGCTGCGGGGCAGGCGCGTGGAACGGCTGGGCAGGCGCGGCAAGTACCTGGTGTGGAGCTTCGACGGCGACGTGCACCTGGCGCAGCACCTGCGCATGACGGGCGCGGTGCTGGCGGACCCGGACCCCGACCAGCAGCACGTGCGCGTGCGCATGGAGCTGGGGCCGGCGCGCGGTAGCAAACGCCGTGACAGGCGGCGCCTTGCGATCGTCGACCCGCGGCGCTTCGGCACGGGCGAGCTGCTGCTGGGCTCGGACGCGGTGGAGGAGTTCTTCGCGCAGCGGCTGGGGCTGGAGCCGTTCGACGAGCGCTTCACGGCGGAGCACCTGCAGCGGCTGGCGAAGGGCAGGACGGCGCCGGTGAAGGCGTTCCTGCTTGACCAGCGCAGGATCGCGGGCGTGGGCAACATCTACGCGGATGAGGCGCTGTTCCGCGCGGGCGTGCACCCGCGCAGGCCGGCGGGGAAGCTGACGCGCGAGCAGTACGGGCGGCTGCGCGAGAGCGTGATCGCGGCGCTGAGCGCGGGCATCGACGCGCGCGGCGCGAGCATCGACGACTTCCGCCACGTCGACGGCGTGCGCGGCTCCTTCCAAGACCAGTTCCTGGTGCACCTGCGCGAGGGCGAACCGTGCGCGACGTGCGGCACGCCGATCTCCAAGATGGTCGTGGGCGGGCGCGGGACGTACGTGTGCGAGACCTGCCAGCCGCCGTTCAGGCGGCGAGCAGCTCGTCCAGGCGGCCGCTCTCGGCGGCGGCGTGCACCTCGGTGAAGCCGCCGATCAGCTCGCCGTCGACGATCACCTGCGGAAAGCTCATCATGCCGGTGCTGCGCGCGAGCTGCGCGCGACCGTCGGGATCCTTGCCGAGGTTGATCTCCGCGAACTCGACCCCGCGAGCGCGCAGCAGGCCCTTGACCTTCGCGCAGAACGAGCACGGCTCGGTCGTATACACGGTCACCCGACTCATTACTTCATAAAGTATAGCGCTCGTCAGTGCTCGTCCACGACGTAGCGGGTGGGCACGACGCGCTCGGTGCGCTTGGGCGGGCGGAGGTACTTGCGCTCCTGGCGCGGGGGCAGCTTCGGCGCCTTGCCCTCGTGCACGTGCTCGTAGGGGATCAGCGACAGCAGGTGGCTGATGAGGTTCAGGCGCGCGGTGCGCTTGTCGTCGGCCTCGACGACGTACCACGGGCTGTACTCGACGTCTGTGTACGCGAACATCCTGTCCTTGGCTTCGGCGTAGTCGACCCAGCGGGCGCGCGCCTGCAGGTCGGTGGGGCTGAACTTCCAGCGCTTGCGCGGGTCGGACAGCCGTTTCTCGAAGCGCCGCTCCTGCTCCTCGTCGCTGACCGACAGCCAGTACTTGACGAGCAGGATGCCGTCGTTGATGAGCGCCTGCTCGAACATCGGGCAGAAGCGCAGGAACTCTTCGTACTCGTCCTCGGTGCAGTAGCCCATGACGTGCTCGACGCCCGCGCGGTTGTACCAGCTGCGGTTGAACAGCACCATCTCGCCGCCCGCGGGCAGCTGCTCGACGTAGCGCTGGAAGAACCACTGCGTGCGTTCGCGCTCGCTCGGCGTGGGCACGGCGACGACGCGGCACGTGCGCGGGTTGAGGTAGTAGATGATGCGCTTGATCGCGCCGTCCTTGCCGGCGGTGTCGCGGCCCTCGAACAGCACCACCAGCCGCCGCCCGCCGGCGACGACCCACTCCTGCAGGTACACGAGCTCGGTCTGCAGGCGCAGCAGCTCCTTCTCATACCCCCTCTCGTCGAGCTCCTGGGCGTTCGTCACGTGTGCGCAACTTAGAGGATGCGCGGCGTTCGATGCGGTAGCTTCGACGGTCGTGGCGGACGTGAGGCCGGCGAGAGCGCTGTATGAGACGACGATCCTCGAGCTCGTCGCAGGTCGGGCTGTCGCTGTGACGTTCGCGGTCGTGCCCGCGCGGGTGCTGTCGGCCGAGCAGCGCAGCGCGGTCGAGGGCGTGCCGGGGCTCGCGGCGGTCGTCGGCGGCGGGCCTGACGACACGATCCCGTTGCCGAACGCGTGGAGCCTTCAGGCGGGGCTCGCGCTGATGCTCGACCCGGCGTTCGCGCCGGCGCCTGGGAACGAGGCGGAGCGGCTGGCGAGCTGGGCGGGGCTGCGCTCGGACGCTGAAGCGTGCGTGGAGTTTCAACGGTTCGCCGAGCCCGAGTGGTGGTCGGCGCCGAACGCGCCGCGGCCGACGCCGCCGGCGGTCGCGGAGAGCCTGCTGCTGAGCGCGGAGCTGGCGTTCGAGGGCGAGGACGAGGGCGGCCGGGTGTCGGGGCGGTCGCTGGCGTCGGTGCTCGGGCACGCCGATGCGACGGACGCGGCCGGCGGCGCCGGTGGTACCGGGCGTGCTGGTGGCGGTGCGGTCGTGGTTGCGGTGGTGGCGGGCGCGGCGACGCCGTGGCTGGCGGTGTCGGCGCCGGCGGGCGTGATCGTGGCGAAGGTCGCCGACGGGCTCGGCGCGCGTGCGGGTGCGGGTGCGGGTGCGCACGACACGGTCAGGCGGCGGCTGCTGGAGTGGCTGGAGCCGGAGCTGCTCGCACGCTAGCCGCGGGCGGTGGGTGCGAGGCTGGCCGCGACTGCCGCCGCGGGTGTCAGGATTGAGGGCATGTCGAGCCGGGCGGTGAAGACGGAAGCGGTGGTGCTGCGCTCGATGCGCTACGGCGAGGCGGATCGCATCCTGCACCTGTACACGCCGCATCGCGGGCGCGTGAGCGCGATCGCGAAGGGCGTGCGGCGGGCGCGCAGCCGCTTCGGCGGGCGCTTGGAGCCGTTCTTCCGCCTGAACATCGAGCTGCACGAAGGGCGCGGCGAGCTGCTGACGGTGACGGGCGCGCAGACGATCGACGGTCACGCGCGCCTACGCGGGGACGCGCGCGCGCTGGACGCGGCGGCGCGGGCGTGCGACGCGGTGGGGCGCCTGTTCGAGACGCCGGAGCCGCACCCGGGCGTGTTCAACCTGCTGTGCCGCCAGCTGGCGCTGCTGGACGAGCGCGCGGGTGCGGGCGTGGGCGCTGACGCCGGCATCGGTGCGGGCGACGGGCGCGCGGCGGCGCTTGCGTTCCGCCTGAAGCTGCTGCTGGCGGCGGGCTTGGCGCCGCAGCTGGGCGGGTGCGCGAGCTGTGGCGAGCGCGAGGACCTGATCGGCTTCTCGGGCGCGGCGGGGGGCGTCGTGTGCGGCGCGTGCGAGGCGGGCTCGTTCCCGCTGCACGAGGACGCGTACCGTTTCATGACCGAGGCGCTCGGGCGCGCGCTGACGGAGGTTCCCGAGGCGGCCGCGGCGGCGCTCGGCCAGGTCGAGCGCGCGATCGCTGCGACGCTCGAGCACCACGCGCACGTGCGTCTGATGCCGGCGGTCGGGCACGCGGGCTGACCAGGCCGCATGCGGCCTGGTCCCGGTCGCGCATGCGCGACCGGCAGGTCGGCACATGTGCCGACCTGAACATGAACGGGGCGGCCGATCGGTATGGTGCAGCCGATGGACGAGGGGCTGCCGATCGCGTACCAGGTGCTGGAGAAAGGCGTCCCGGTCCTGGCGTCCGACGGCGAGCGGGTGGGCACTGTGCACCACGTGGTGGCGGCGCCGGAGAAGGACATCTTCCACGGCCTGGTGATCTCGACGCCGGGGCACGGGCATCGCTTCGTGGAGGCGGCGGACGTGGCGTCGCTGCACGAACACGGCGTGGACCTGCGCATCGACGCGGCGGCGGCGCAGAGCCTGCCGCAGCCGGGCGGCGGCGCGCCGGTGTTCGACGAGGACCCGGGGGAGATGAAGGGCTGGCACCACTGGGTGCACAAGGCGGGCATGCGCGGCGACTGGAAACGCGAGGGCTGAGCGTCGCTTGTGGGGCGCCGCGTCGCGCCGGGCCAGCCAGGCCGGGCGCCGGCCGCAGCCGGTGGCACAATCGAAGGGTGAGCATCGCCACTGAACAGGACACGGTCGCGGCCGGGTTCGCTGAGCGCTGGGCGGAGCGGGAGGAGCTGGCGCTGTCGCCGCTGGCGGCGCGCTCGTACCCGGCGCTGCGGGCGCGCGCGGAGGACGACTGCTCGCTGCGCACGCCGTTCCAGCGCGACCGCGACAGGATCGTGCACAGCAAGGCGTTCCGCCGCCTGACGCACAAGACGCAGGTGTTCGTGGCGCCGCGCGGCGACCACTACCGCACGCGGCTGACGCACACGCTGGAGGTGACGAGCATCTCGCGCACGGTGGCGCGCGCGCTGCGCCTGAACGAGGACCTGGTGGAGGCGATCGGCGTCGGCCACGACCTCGGCCACCCGCCGTTCGGGCACATCGGCGAGGACGTGCTGGACGCGTGCGTGAAAGAGCGCTTCGGGCGCGACTTCCGCCACTACGAGCACTCGCTGCGGATCGTCGACCGCCTGGAGCGCGACGGTGCGGGGCTCAATTTGACCGAGCAGGTGCGCGACGGGATCGCGCGCCACTCCAGCCGCACGCCGCTGCCGCAGACGCTCGAGGGCCGGATCGTGCGCGTGATCGACCGCGTGGCGTACATCAACCACGACATCGACGACGCGGTGCGCGCGGGGCTGCTGCGCGAGGATGAGCTGCCGGCGGAGCCGATCGCGGTGCTGGGCGCGGGCGGCTCGGCGCGAATCGACGCGCTGGTGCACGACATGGTCGAGCACTCGCAGCGGGCGGGGGAGATCGTGCAGGGCCCGCTTGCGGGGCCGGCGATGGACGAGCTGCGCGCGTTCATGTTCGAGCGCGTGTACCTGGGGCCGGCGGTGCGCGCGGAGCAGGCGAAGATCGCCGCGGTCGTGCGCAGGCTGTTCGAGCACTACGTCGAAAATCCGGAGCTCTTGCCGGGAGGGGAGGAGGGAGCGCCCGTGGACGAGCGCGAGCTTGCGGAGCGGGTGACGGACTACCTGGCGGGGATGACCGACCGCTACTGCATCAGGGAGTACACGGAGCTGCAGGTGCCGCGGGCGTTCGCCCGCTAGCGTAGCGGCGTGGCGCTGTACACGAACGAGTCCAAGGACCGCGTGCGAGACGCGGTCGACTTCCTCGAGCTGGTGTCCGCGCGCACCGAGCTGCGCCGCGCGGGCCCGGCGCGCTACGAGGGCCTGTGCCCGTTCCACGACGAGCGCACGCCGTCGTTCGGGATCGACCCGGCGCAGAAGGTGTACTACTGCTTCGGCTGCCAGGCGTCGGGCGACGTGTTCACGTTCGTGCAGGAGACGGAGGGCGTGGACTTCAAGGGGGCGCTGGAGCTGCTGGCGGAACGGTATGGGGTGGAGCTGCAGCGCGAGGAGGAGGACCCGAAGGAGGCGGAGCGGCGCAGGCGCAGGGAGCGGCTGCTGGAGCTGCTCGGCCGCACGGCGGCGTACTACGAGCGCTACCTGTGGGAGTCCGAGGAGGCGGCGAAGGCGCGCGAGTACCTGCTGGGCAGGGGCCTGGGCGAGGAGATCCTGCGCGAGTTCCGCGTGGGCTACGCGCCGAGCGCGTGGGACCGGGTGCTGAGCGCGTCGCGCAGGGGCGGGTTCTCCGAGCGAGAGCTGTACGACACGGGCCTGGCGCAGTGCTCGAAGGAGAACGGGCGCGTGTACGACCGCTTCCGCTCGCGGATCATGTTCCCGCTGGCGGACGTGCGCGGGCGCGTGCTGGGCTTCGGCGCGCGCGCGATGCGCGAGGACCAGCGCCCGAAGTACCTGAACACGTCCGACAACGACATCTACCACAAGGGCCTGCAGCTGTATGGCGCGGACCTGGCGCGCGCGCACGCGACGAAGGCGGGCGAGGTGATCGTGTGCGAGGGCTACACGGACGTGATCGCGCTGCACCAGGCGGGGATCCGCAACGCGGTGGGGCTGATGGGCACGGCGCTGACGGCCGAGCAGGTGGGCGAGCTGGCGCGGATGGCGCAGACGGTGCTGCTGGCGCTGGACGCGGACAGCGCGGGGCAGGAGGCGATGCTGAAGGCGTTCCGCCTGGCGAACAAGCGCAACCTGGAGCTGCGCGTGGTGATGCTGCCGCAGGGCGCGGACCCGGCGGAGCTGATCCAGCGCGACGGCGCGGCGGCGATGCAGGAGGCGGTGAAGGGCTCGATCTCGTTCGTGAGCTTCCGCGCCGAGCGCGTCCTGGCCAGCGGCGACCCGTCGAACGCGGAAGAGCAGGACCGCATGATCGACGAGCTGCGCCCGGTGTTCGCGGAGCTGCCGCCGAGCGCGCTGCGGATGTCGCTGACGCAGACGGTCGACAGCCGCATGGCGCTGCCCGACGGCCTCGCGGAGAAGCTGCTGGCGGCGCCGGCGCGCGCCGGTCGGCAGGGATCGGGAGCCGGGCAGGGGCCGCGGCGAGGCGCCGGCGGTGGCGCGGACCGGGGCGGTGGCGCCGGCGAGGGCGATGGCCGACAGGCGGGGGCGCGCCAGCCGCGGGTGAGCGAGATGACGCGCCGCGAGGAGACCGAGCGTGCGTTCCTGGCGCTGTGCATCGCCTCGCCGGAGGACGGCGCGGCGGCGCTCGAGGGCCTGGACATCGACGAGCACTTCTCCAGCGGCCTGCTGCGCCGCGCGGCCAGGCGCCTGCGCGCGGGCGACCTGCTCGCGCCGATGAGCGACCCGCCGGGCGCACAGGAGCGCTTGGAGGACGACCCGCAGCTGAAGGGCCTGCTGGCGGAGCTGGTCGTGGAAGCGGGCGGCGAGCGCTCGGACACGGCGATGCTCGAGGTCCAGCGCCTGCAGCTGGAGCTCGCGCGCGTCGACCGCCAGATCCAGCGCGCGCGTGGGCAGGACGGGGGGGACATCAGCACGCTGGCGCAGCGCAAGGCGCAGGTCAAACGGGACTTCGACAGGGCGTACGGGCGGGTGCTCGAGCAGACGGGGGACCGGGAGGGCTGACGGGGCTCGGGCTGTGGGCGGCGGCCGGTGGCGCACGCCGCCGGGGCTGCAGGGATTGGCGGGCTGCGTGATGCCGCGGAAGTCACAGAGTTGGCACAAAACGGTGCCAAACCTGGCACAGAGGTCACACACACGTACATATGTTCGCGTGACAATGCGGTGCATGGATCGCGGTTCTTTGGAGCAGATGCTCAGCCAGGGCCTGTCGCTGGCCGAGATTGGACACCGCGTCGGCAGGCACGAAGCGACCGTCAGCTATTGGCTCAAGCAATACGGGCTCGAGGCGGTGAACCAGGGCAAGCACGCCGCAAAGGGCGGCTTGGACCGCGACGATCTGGTCTCGTTGGTGGCGGCAGGCATGTCAATCGCCGAAATCGCCGAGGCGGTGGGTCGTAGCAAGGCGACGGTGCGTCACTGGTTGCGAAAGTACGGGCTGCGGACGGTTGGAGGCGTTGGCAGGCGCTCTGCTGATGCGTCCCGCGCGGCTCGTGAAGCAGGCCTCGCGGAAGCGACGCTTGTGTGTCCTACGCACGGTGAAGGCCCGCACGTCCGAGACACCCGCGGCTACTTCCGGTGTCGCCGATGCCGTCAGGAGGCGGTGGTGCGGCGCCGTCGTCGGGTCAAGGAGATCCTCGTCGAGGAGGCGGGTGGACGTTGCCGGCTCTGCGGCTACGATCGCTGTGTCGCGGCGCTGGAGTTCCATCATCTCGACCCGACGATGAAGGAGTTCGGCGTTGCTCAGAACGGGATGGCTCGCAGTATCGAACGTCTTCGTGCCGAGGTCCGCAAGTGTGTCCTGTTGTGCTCTAATTGTCACGCTGAGGTGGAGAGCGGATTCGCTTCCATTCCGGCGTAGTTCGAGTTGTTGGTCCGGGGTAGCTCAATCGGCAGAGCAAGATCCTGTTAAGATCGAGGTTGTGGGTTCGAGTCCCACCCCCGGAGTTCGTTTCGATGTGTAGCCCAGCGCCTGCACGGCGCTAGGCGGCGACGGACTCGGTCACCGCGGCGCCAACCGAGCGCTCCTCAGCTCGCGTCGCCAGGAGGCAGCGAGGCCTTGAACTGCCGCAGCTCCTCGGGCGTGGGCGCGCTGGCGGCGAGCGTGGCGGGTGGCGTCGCGCCCGCGCTGGTGCAGATGCCGGAGAAGACGATCTCGAAGTAGCGCTCCCACAGCGCGGGCTGCTGCTCGCGGGGTGCGATGTCGGTGGCGCTGACGGCGCACAGCAGCAGGGGAATGTCCTCGGGTGTGACGTCGGCGCGGATCACGCCGGCGTCCTGGGCGCGCGCGAGCAGCTGTGAGGCGACCGCGAGCAGCTGCTCGTTGGCGGCGATCACGTCGGGGTCCTCGTGCACGAGCGAGTTGGCGGTGGCGGCCTTGAAGCCCTGGTTGCTGACCATCAGCTGCGAGCCGCTGTACAGGAGGGTGCGCAGCGCGAGCAGCGGGTCGGGCTCGTCGAGCTGCTCGAGCGCGGTGGCGGTGATGCGGTCGAGCATGTCGCGAACGGTCGCGGCGATGAGGTGCTCCTTGGTGGGAAAGTGCCGGAAGGCGGTTCCCTGCCCGACGCCGGCGCGGGCGGCGATCTCGGCGACGGTGGCGTCGAGCCCGCGCTCGCCGAAGACCTGCACGGCGGCGTCGAGCAGCGCGCGCCGGTTGCGCTCGGCGTCGGCGCGCTGGCGCCGCGGCTGAGCGTCGTCGCTGGCCGCGACCGCTTGGCTCGTACTGGTGGCACTCATCGCTTCTGGCTCTCTCCTCGACTACCTACGTATTAAGAGTATGGCGCAGGGGCGGCCTGTGCCGGTGGGCTGCTCCCAAGGGCGGCGTGCCACGTAGCCGCGTTCGCGTGGCACGCTCCGAGGATCGTCAGCCCACTCAGGCGAGCACCGGCTGCGCGTCGAGGTCGAGCGTGGCGACGTGGCGGCGGCGCAACATGGCGAGCAGCAGCAGCGCGGCGAGTGCGAGCAGCCCGGCGCCGACGCCGAAGGCGAGGTGGAAGCCGCCGAGCAGCGCAGCGTGCTGGCCGCTGGCGGCGCTGGCACCGAGCAGCGAGCTGGTGCGGGATGCGGCGAGCGTGGAGAGCACGGCGAGCCCGAGCGCGCCGCCGACCTGCTGGGCGGTGTTGTAGAGGCCGGAGGCGAGGCCGGCGTCATCGCCGTGCACGTTGGCGGTGGCGAGCAGCGTGATGGGGACGAACGTGAGTCCCATGCCGAGCGCGAGCGGGACGAGCCCTACGAGCAGCTGCCCCGGGTAGTCGCCCCCGACGGTGGTGCGCAGCAGGAGCGCCATGCCGGCGGCGGCGAGGCCGAGCCCGCCGACGGCGATGGCACGCGCCCCGAAGCGCCGGATGAGCGACTGCGCGAGCGCGGCGCCGATGCCGATGCAGACGGTGACGGGCAGGAACGCGAGCCCGGCCTTCAGCGGGCTGTAGCCGAGCACCTGCTGCACGTACAGGGAGGCGAAGTAGAACATGGACATCATCCCGGACATGACGAACAGCAGCGACAGGTTGGCGGCGGCGAGCGTGCGAATGCGCAGGATGCTGAGGCGCACGAGCGGCGCGGGGCTGCGTTTCTCGATCGCGAAGAACGCGCCGAGCAGCACGGCGGCGACGGCGAGCGTGCCGAGCGTGCGCCCGGAGCCCCAGCCGTACTGCTGCGCCTTGACGATCCCGTAGACGGCGATGACGAGCCCGGCGGTGACCGAGAAGGCGCCGGCGAGGTCGAACGTTTTGCGCAACTCGGGGCCGCGCGACTCGGGCACGTAGCGCAGGGCGGCGAGCAGCGCGCCGACGCCGACGGGCAGGTTGACGATGAACACCCAGCGCCAGGAGAGCAGGTCGGTGAGGACGCCGCCCATGAGCAGCCCGACGGCGGCGCCGCCGGCGGCGATGCCGCTCCAGACGCCGAGCGCCTTGGTGCGCTCTGAGGGGTCGGTGAAGGTGGTGGTGAGGATCGACAGCGCGGCGGGGGAGACGAGCGCGGCGCCGAGACCCTGCAGGGCGCGCCCGGCGATGAGCACGTTGGAGCTCTGCGCGAACGCGTTGACGGCGGAGGCGAGCGAGAAGAGCGTGACGCCGGCGGTGACCAGCCGTCTGCGTCCAAGCAGATCGGCGGCGCGTCCGCCGAGCAGCAGGAAGCCGCCGAACAGCAGCGTGTAGCCGTTGATCACCCACTGCAGGTCGGCGCGCGAGAAGTGAAGCCCCTTCTGGATGGAGGGCAGCGCGACGTTGACGATGGTGGCGTCGAGCACGACCATGAACTGGGCGACGCAGACGATGACGAGCGTCAGCCAGGGGTTGAAGTGGCGTTTCCCGGACGGAGCGTTGACTGCTGCGGAGGAGGGGGAGGAACCGGATGCGGCGGGGACGGCTGGAGCGGACGCTGAGGAAGCCACGGCTGTAACCTTCCGACGTAGAGGACTGGGCGGTCCGCTTACGCTAGCACAAGCGGACCGATTAGTCCGTATAGCTCGGTCACAGCTCGATCGCCACGTCGTCGTGTGGCCGTGAGCAGCAGATGAGCGCGCTCCCGTCGGCCGGTGGTTCCACCGGGTCGGGGCTGTAGTCCAGGTCGCCGGCGATCAGGGTCGTTTCGCACGTGTGGCAGACGCCGGTCCGGCAGGACCAGCGGACGGGCACGTCGCAGGCTTCTGCGAGCTCGAGGATGCTGCCGTAGTCATCGCTCCAGGGAACCGAGAGGTTGCTGCGGGCGAACTCGATCGTCGGCCCGGCTCCGCCTGGGCCGGGAGGCGGGTGCGGGGCTCGGGTGGATGTCGCCGCGATGCCGGGCGTCGACCCCGGTTCGGGCCCGAACGGCTCGGTGTGCATGCGCGCGGCGTCCAGTCCGATAGACGTCAGCGCGGCGCTGATTTCGTTCATGAACTTGGTCGGCCCGCAGATGTACGCGTGCGCGTTGCGCGGCGGCTCGAGCTCCAGCAGCAGCCCCGGGGTGAGGTGTCCGGCGGCGTCGAAGTCGCGGCCCTGCACGTCGTCGGCGCGCGGCTGGCTGTAGTAGACGCGGACGCGCGTGTTGGGGCATTCCGCGAGGAGCGTCCTGGTCTCCGCGGCGAACGAGTGCTCGTGGCCGTTGCGTGCGCCGTGCAGCCACCAGATCTCCCGAGTGGAGTGTCGCTCGGCGAGCGCGTTCAGCATCGCCAGCACAGGCGTGGAGCCGATGCCCGCGCTGATCAGGAGCACAGGATCGTCTGACTCGTCGAGGATGAACGTGCCGCGCGGCGCCGCGACGTCGAGCTGGTCGCCGACGACGAGATGATCGTCCAGGTAGCCGCTCGCCGCGCCGTGGTCCTCGCGCTTGACCGCGACACGGTAGTAGCCGGCGTCGGGCGGCCCCGACAGCGAGTAGTTGCGCAGCAGCGGCCTTGCCGTGTCGTCCGCCTGGATCCGCAGCGTGAGGTACTGCCCTGGGCGCGCGGCAGGCAGGGGCTTGCCGTCGGGATCCTCGAAGCGGATCGAGACGACCGAGTCGCTCTCGTGCGCAATGGCCGTGGCCTGGAGTCGACGGAAGCCGCTCCACGCCGGAGGTGGACTCGCCGAGCCCAGTCCCGCGTTGCCCCGCCCTGGTTCTGCGTCCAGCAGGGCGCGGAACGACGTCTGCCAGCCGGGGCTGAGCGCTGGTATTCGCAGGGCGCGAAGCAGCTGCTGGCGCGGGTGGCCAGGGAGATAGAGCAGCGCGTCGGCCTCGGCGACGGTCATCTCCTCGGGCCCCGTCGCGAGCTTGAGGATCTCATCGCCCGCCTGCACTTCGCCCTCTTCCAGGACGCGGAAATAGAAGCCCGGGCGGCGGTGTGAGACGAGCAGCGCTGGAATGCGCGGATCTTCCATCCGGATCCCGACGCGGTAACAGGTCACACGCGGCTGCGTGACCTCGAAGGTCGCGCTGCCGATCCGGTAGCGGTCGCCGATGCAGACCTCGTCGTCGCCGAGCCCTTCGATCGTGAAGTTCTCGCCGAACTGCCCGTGGACGAAGTCGTCGCGTTCGAGCTCGTGTTCCCAGTGCCGGTAGGAGTCCAGCTGGTACGCGAAGACCGCACGCTGCTCGCCGCCGTGCCCGGCGAGGTCGCCCTGCCCGTCTCCATCGACGTTGAGCTTGCCCACCCGGCGTGGCCCCGTCACCGGCTCCTTGAAGACGCCCGTGAAGACGGTCTTCCCGTGCCAGGGAACGTCCTTCGGCAGACCGACGTTCACCGACACCAGCTTGCCGGCCGGGTTGCCGGCAGGATCAATCTGTGCCTGGGGCGACTTCGAGCTCATGACCACACGGGTATGCGATCAGGACGGTGGACGCCAACCTCTGGCCAGGGTCGTCTGGCCCACCTCGATGATGTAGCCGTCGGGGTCGCGGATGTAGCAGCGAATCTCGGTCGCGTGCTGCTTCGGCGGCGTCAGGAATTGGGCGCCCCGCGCGCTCCACTCGGCGTACACGGCCTGGATGTCCTTGACCCGGATGTTGAGGAAGCTGCTCACCCGATCCGGGTCGGGCGGCGTTTCGAGTGTGACCGTCGGCTTGTCGTCGGTTGGGCCTCCACCGAAGTTGATGATGACCCAGCTGTTGGCCAGCGCGACGTACGTCACATCGTCCCCTGCCTCACCCCCGATGACCGTCTTGCCGCCAAGAACGTCGGTGTAGAAGCGGCGGGATCGCTCGACGTCGTCTGAGACGATGAAGTGGGCCACGACCATCTCCTGCTCGGTGGTGCTCATGTCGACCTCCGTAGTTGGAATTGAGCCCATCCTCGCGCCTTGCGTCGCGACATCGCGCCCGTGTATGTCCCTGGTCCGCTGCCCGGGCTCTGCCCGGACCGCACCTCACGCGAATTCCGGGTCTCTCGCGGTGGAGTCGGCCAGCTGCTCGACGAGCTGCGCGGCGGCGGCCCCGGCGTCGTGCTCGCGCGCCCACGTCGCGAGCTCGTGCGCCCGCGCGCGCATCGCCCCATCCCCGAGCGCCCGCTCGACGGCGAGCCGAAGCACGCGCGGCGTGACGAACCGCCGCGGCACGCGCACGCCGGCGCCGGCCCAGTCCACCCGCGCGGCGTTCTCGTTCATGTCGCCGACGGCGGGACAGGCGACGACGGCGCACCCGGATGCGAGCGCGCGCACGAGCGTGCCGTGCCCGGCGTGGCAGACGACGAGGTCGCAGTGGGGCATGGTGCGCGCGTAGGAGACCCAGTCGACGACGCGCGCGTTGTCTGGCACGGGCAGCGAGCGCGGCGGCAGGCGGCGGTTGTAGGTGGCGAGCACGCGCACGGGCGCGTCTGCGAGGCCGCGCAGGGCGGCGCGCAGCATCGTGTGCTGGGCGTCCTGGGCGGTGGAGGGGGCGACGAGCACGAGCGGCGCGTCGGGTGCGACGCCGGGCCCGCCGTCGGGCAGCTGGACGTCGCGCGCGGGCGGCTCCCACATGAGCGGGCCGACGACGTGCACGTTGGCCGGCCACGGGCGCGGGTACTCGAGCTGGGGGAACGTGGCGACGAGCGCGAGGCGGCGGCTGATGCCGCCGTGGACGTGGTCGAGCGCGGGCAGTCCCAGCCGCGCGCGCGTGTCGTTGAGCTCGACGCGCCCGAGCTCGAGCCCGCGCTGGACGCGCCGCTGGGCGCGGCGCCAGAGCGCGCGGCCGGCGCCGGTGCGCGGCAGGCGGGCGCCGAGCGAGTAGATGGGGAAGTCGGGCTGCCCGTGCGGATGGACGTGGGGGATGAGCGTGGCGCACGGGCGGCCGTCGAGCTCGGCGGCGAGCGCGGGGGCGAGCGTGAGGATGTCGGCGACGACGACGTCGGGGCGCAGCTCGCGCACGAGCGGCAGCGTGTCGACGGTCGCGTGCACGACCGCCTCATAGAAATCAAGTTCTGGAGAACCCACCCCCCCGGAGGGAAAGACCTGGTACTCCGGGGCGGGCGCGAAGTCGAGACCTTCGGCCTCGATGTGCGGCTGCCAGCGGCGCCAGGTCTGAAGCGTGACGTGGTGCCCCCGGGCGGCGAGCGCACGCCCGAGGGCGATCATGGGGAAGGCGTGGCCGGGGTCGCCGAAGGCGCCGAGGAGCATCCGCCGCGGGCGCGGCGTGCCGGGAGCAGCATCCCTGCCGTCCATGGCGCGCTCTGTCAGGCGGCGAGCTCGGCGAGCAGCCGCAGCTGCTCGAGCCGCTCGGGCGCGGTGAAGGCGGTGGGGGTGACGCCGAGCGTGCCGACGCCCGCGTCGCGGTAGACGGCGAGCCGCTCGCGGATGACGTCGGGCGGGCCGCACAGCGAGACGGTGTCGATGAGCGCGTCGGGGATGGCGGCCATGGCCTCGTCGCGCTTGCCTTCGAGGTAGAGGTCCTGGATGGTCTGGGCCTCGGCCTCATATCCGTATCGCTGGACGAGCTGGTTGTAGAAGTTCTGCTTGCGCGAGCCCATGCCGCCGACGTACAGGGCGATGAACGGCCGCATGGTGTCGCGCCCGGCCTGCAGGTCGTCGGTGATGCAGAGGCTGACTGTGGGCGCGATGTCGAAGTCGTCGAGCGATTTGCCCGAGCGCTCGGCGCCTTCCTGCAGCAGCGGGCGCAGCTCGGAGACGTGCTCGGGCGAGAACAGCGTGGGGATCCAGCCGTCGGCGATCTCGCCGGCGAGCGCGGTGTTCTTGGGGCCGATGGCGGCGAGGTAGATGGGGATGCGCTCCTGCACGGGGGAGATGGTGAGCTTGAGCGCCTTGCCGGGCCCGTCGGGGAGCGGCAGCTCGAGCGTCTCGCCGTGGAACTCGACGCGTTCGCGCGCGAGCGCCATGCGCACGACGGCGACGTACTCGCGCGTGCGCTGCAGCTGTTTGGCGAAGCGCTGCCCGTGCCAGCCCTCGGCGACCTGCGGCCCGGAGGAGCCGATGCCGCAGATCATGCGCCCGTTGGACAGCTGGTCGATGGTGGCGGCGGTCATGGCGGTCATGGCGGGCGAGCGGCCGGGCATCTGGAAGATGCCGGCGCCGAGGCGGATCTTGGAGGTCTGCCCGGCAAGCCAGCCGAGCACGGTGGCGGTGTCCGAGCCGTAGGCCTCGGCGGCCCACACGGAGTCGTAGCCCAGGCGCTCGGCCTCCTGGACGATCGTGAGCTGGTCCTCCGAGGTGAGGCCCATGCCCCAGTAGCCGATGTGCACGCCGAGCTTCATGTGCAAGTTTCCTTTCAGGGGGAGGGATTGCGTTGCCGGCAGGGAAGGCGTGCCATACGCTTGGCCGCGCGCCACCGAGCATTGGCTGGACAGCCAAACCGGCGGTGCACAGCCTATGCGAAACGGCCACCGCCACAGCACCAGCCCGGTCGAGCGCCTGCGCCTAGCGATCGACTGCCTGCCGGTGGGCACGCGCGAGGCGATGCTGGCGGGGCTGCGCGCGAACGAGCGGATCATCGCGGGCGCGTACGTGGACGGCGAGGGCGGCGTGTGCCCGATGCTGGCCGCTCATCGTGCGGGCGGACGCACGGACCTGCTGTCGTTCGCGCGCTCGTGGGACCGTTTCACGCGCGCACGCAAGGGTGCGCGGAGGGCGAGCGAGCGCGAGGTGCGCATCCTGATCGCGCAGCTGCAGGACAGCCTCTCGGGCGCGAGCGGGCTGGAGCTGGACGTGGCGATCGCAGAGCACCGCGCGCTGATGATCCGGAGCCGCCGCCTGCACCGTCGCCGGCTCCCGGACGCGGCGGACCCGTCGGGCGAGATCCGCGCGCGCCGCGTGCGCCTGCCGTCGCTGCGCCGCGCGGTTGGCGCGTCGCGCTAGAGCGACTCGCCCGGCCGCACGAACATCATCTCGGGCACGACGCACGCGGGGGAGACCCTGAGCAGGTAGCGCACGGCCTCGGCGATGTCCTCGGGGCGGATCATGTCCTCGGCGGGAACGTGCTCCTTGACGAAGTCGGTCATGGGCGTGTCGACGAACGCGGGGCACAGGGCGGTGGACTTGATGCCCTCGGCGCCGAGCTCCTTGTTCATGGCTTCGGTCCAGCCGACGACGCCGTGCTTGGTGGCGGAGTAGACGGACAGCCACGCCTCGCCGCGCTTGCCGGAGATGGAGGAGGTGTTGACGACGAGCGCGTTCCTGTGCTCGCCGGCGGCCTCCCTGAGCAGCGCGACGCATTCGCGGTAGAAGAGGACGATCGAGCGCAGGTTGATGTCGAGCTGCATGTCCAGGCGCTTGGTCTCGATGTCTCCGACGGACTGCCCGACGCCGACGCCGGCGTTGTTGACGAGCACGTCAAGGCGCCCGTAGCGCGCGCGGTGCTCGGCGACGACCCTCTTGATCTCGGTCTCGTCGGAGACGTTGGCGGCGACGGCCTGCACGTCGAGCCCGTCGGCGGCCAGGCGCGCGACGGCGGCCTCGAGCTTGTCGGGGCGCCTGGCGGCCATGGTGACGCCGAACTCCTCCTCGCAGAGCACCCTGGCGATGGCCAGGCCGATGCCGCTGGACGCTCCGGTGACGATCGCTGCACGCTCTGCTGACATCCGCGGTCCTCTCGCTAGCTGGGTCTCGGTCGACGCCGTCACCCCGGCGGCGAGACGGCGCGCGGGAGCATCCCACAATCGCGCGCGCGCATCCCGCTGGTAGCGTCTGGCAGGCGTGCCCAGCCCTCGGCCGAGCGCGCGGCGGGCCCGTAGCTCAGTTGGTTAGAGCTGCCGACTCATAATCGGTAGGTCGCAGGTTCGAGTCCTGCCGGGCCCATCCCGAAACCCCTGCAAAACGACCGAAAAGGACCGTAGCAGGGCTTGCGGACGGCCGGCCAGATTTCCCTACAGATTTCCCCAGCGGTCGTCTGGCGGTCGCCGGGGCTGGTTTTGGGGCGTCTTTGGCGGGCCCCCTGAGACGCCACGTCGTAAGGCGGCCGAGCGTTCGACGGAGAATCCGTTGGCCGGTTCGGCCACCTTGGGGTCCATGTCGGCGCGAAAGCACCAACAGCAACGAAGCCCCCGTCGAAGCCGGCTCGGCTCAGGATGGTGTTGGCGAGCTGCGGGGATTGCTCGTGTCGTCAGATGTAAGGAGAGTGTAGGAATCGGCCGAGGGCGGCGGCGGCCGGTCACAATTACTGGGGTGAGAGCCCTTGTCGTCGATGATGAGCGTGGTGTGCGCGAAATGCTGCGCCGCGTGTTGACCCTGGATGGCTATGAGGTGCAGACCGCTGACGGTGGCGCTGAGGCATTCGATTTGATCACGTGCGATGTTCCCGACGTGGTGCTGCTGGACGTGGGCATGCCCGATATAGACGGCTTGGAGGTGTGCCGGGGCGTGCGACGGGTCGGGGAGCGAGTGCCGATCTTGATGCTCACCGCGCGTAGCGCGATCAGCGACCGCGTCGAGGGCCTGGACGTCGGCGCTGATGACTACATGGTCAAGCCCTTTGATGTGGAGGAGCTGAAGGCGCGTCTGCGAGCGTTGCTGCGCCGTAGTCGCGAGATGCCTGACGATGCGCCGCCGAAGCTACTTTCGTTTGCTGAGATCCAGCTGGACTCTGCAAGGTACGGCGCGCTCGTCGGGGATCGATTCACGGAGTTGACGCGCACCGAGTACCAGCTGCTCGAGCTGTTCATGTTGAACCCCGGGCAGGTGATGGCTCACAGTCATATCTATGAGCGTGTGTGGGGTTATGACTTTGGAGCGTCCTCGAACGCGCTGCGGGTGTATGTCGGCTATCTGCGACGCAAGCTCGAGGACGTAGGCGCTCGGCCGCTGATCCAGACCGTGTGGGGCGTCGGATACGTGTTGCGTGAGCCATGACCTTGCGTGCGCGGATCGCGGCCGTCGCGGGACTCGCGGTCGTGCTGGCGGTGCTGGGTGCCGCGGTGACCGTGTATGTCGTAGTCCGTGCCGATCTGCGTGGCCAGGTCGACGGGTATCTGCGTCAGCGCGCCCAGATATTCACCGGCGTTGGTGGTCTGCCTCCAGCCGCGGCGTTTGCTCGTGGTGGTCTGCCGCGTGGCGCGAAGTTGCCGGCCGGGTTTCCTCGGGCTGTCAAGCCCCCTCAGTTCGGTGCCGCCTCCGGCTATGTCCAGTTCGTGTCCAAGAGCGGTCAGATCAGTGTTCCAGGCGGGCAGGGCTCCTCGCCGAGGATCCCACCCAGCGCTTGGGATCGGGCGATCGCGGCGCGCGGCAGTGGGCGGGCGCTGTCTGATCGGACCGTCAAGGGCACACATCTGCGTGTGATCACGGTGGGCGCTGGGTCGCTAGGCGCGGTCGCGATCGCGTTGCCTCTTACCCAGGTCGACCACGAGCTGAACGAGATCCTGATTTTGCTCGCACTCGTGGGTCTGGCCGGTATCGCGATCGCAGCCGTTCTCGGCGCCCTGGTGGCGCGTACGGCGCTGGTGCCGGTCGCGCGGTTCACGAGACGAGCGGAGGTCTTGAGCGACACGCTCGATCTCTCTCAGCGGCTGGATGTCACGGGCCATGACGAGATTGCTCGGCTCGCGGCGAGCTTCAATCGCACCCTTGACGTGCTGGAGCGCTCCGTGCAGGCCCAGCGGCATCTCGTCGCCGACGCGAGCCACGAGCTACGCACACCGATCGCGACGCTGCGCGGGAACATCCAGATCCTGCGCGAAGCCGACCGTCTTCCCGCGGAGGATCAAGCGAGCATCCAGGACGACATCGTCGAGGAACTCGACGAGCTGACCTCACTGGTCAGCGATGTCGTCGAGCTCGCGCGCGAGACCCAGACAGAGCCGGCCAACGATGCCGTGCATCTCGACCAGATCGTCGAGTACGCGGTGCAGCGAACCCACAGACGCGGCGAGGTACAGCTGCAGGTGAGCCTCGAGCCGACCGTCCTCAGCGGCGAGGCGGATCGCATCAACCGCGCCGTCTCGAACCTGCTCGACAACGCCCGCAAGTGGAGCCCCGCCGACGGTACGATCGAGATCAGCCTGCGAGAGGGGGTGCTGAGCGTTCGCGATCACGGGCCGGGCTTTCAGGACTCCGATCTCCCGTTCGTGTTCGACCGTTTCTATCGAGCCGACGGGGCCCGCAAGCTCCCCGGTTCCGGGCTCGGGCTCGCAATCGTGCGCCAGGCCGCCGAAGCACACGGAGGCTACGTCAAGGCGGAGAACGCGTCCGGCGGCGGCGCCCGTCTAACCGTGAGCTTCGGTGCCCCGGTAACACAGAACGGGCGCCCGCACCCACCGACCACTTCGACGGCGTGAGCGTCCGGGACGTCAGCCACGCCCCGGGTCGGTGACGGCGGCGGAGCTCGGCTTGGTAGCGACGGTCGGGACCGGCAACGTTGCCACCCGCGTCATCAACTGGTTCCACTGAGCGGCGCTCAGTGCGCTCGTGACAGTCTCAAGCGGCGCCGGCGCGTTGCGCCCGGCGTGCGCGAGGTGCGCGGCGGACGCCGTGGTCGGGCTGAACTGGAGACGGATCTCCTTTGCGGAAGACGCCTCGGCGTGCGTGTTGCTCGCCCCCGGGTACCGCGTCAGGCTGACGATTTCGTGGGGCACGAATCCGCTGGGCAGCGTCAGCAGCGCACGGATCGTCAGATCGGTGATCGTGCCCGCTCCTTGGTGACGCGTGACGGGGATGCCGTTGATAGCCGAGATGTCCACGGCATCACCCTGGTATTGAGCTGAGAGAGCGCTGGACACCGTGTATTGACCCTGTCGGCAGCGCAGCGCGCTGACGGTCGGGGCCAGGCCGCTGCGCGAGAGGAAGGCAAGCACCGCGAGCACGCGCTTGTCGACCCTGCCGGCCGCTACTTCCCGGCGGTCGCAGGCGGTGATCGTGATATCGGGGTCCGCGAGTACGGTGCTCTCGAGCTGGTGCTTGGACATCAAAAAGAGATCGCTCGTGGTTGCGCCGAGCAGGGCGTTTGTTGCCTTGGCTCCCTGCGGGTGCAGTGCCGTTTGCAGTTGCTTCCAGTTGGCCAGCACCGGGCCTGGGTCGATCGTGCTTGTGTCGCCCGCGGGCTGAATAGCAAAGCGCAGGTGACCATCGCGATCGCCGCTGGGAATGCTCACTTGGCCGAGCACGGTGCCGCTTGCGACCACCGATCCGCGCCGCAGTGCGACATTCTTACCTGTGCCCTGCTTTGCCTTACTGGCCTTACGTGCGGCAGCGGCGCGGGCGGTGGACCTCCCGGCGGACACTTGTGCCTCGGCAGTCAACGACACTGATAGCTGGCCGAGGCTGGAGGAGAGGAGGCTGCTCTGCGGCGATGTGTCGTCGAGTGGCGGCTGGGTTCCCGCGGTGGCGGGCTGCGTTGGGATGGGCGCTCGGGTGCTGGCCGCTTCCACCACGGGGGACTTCGTCGGCGTGCTCAAGGAGTTCTCCGACGAGTAGCTGTGGGCAATGCTGCCGAGTCCGGCGTATGTGAACACGTCGCCGTAGACGTCACGCAGCACCAGGTACTTTCCGAGTCGGTGCGAGTCGCCGATCTTTACGATGCGTCCATCCTCGACGGCTACGACCGATGCGTTCGGAGCGGTGGTCAACTCGTCGAGGTCGAGCGACTTCGGGGAGGCGGCGGGGCCTGATGTGCTGGCCGCCGCGGCGGCGGTCGGCGACGGCGCCGCCGTTGAGCCAGGGGTGCTGGCGCTCGAGGCCTTGCTCGGGATCGCGCTCGCGCCTGCGGTCGCACTCGAAGTCGAGGAGGCCGCTCCGACCGGCGTGCTCCACACGAGCTGTTTGCCGGTCACGGGTGGACGAGCGTCGATCAGCCCAGTCAAGGTCGAGATCACGGTCTTGGGGTAGGCGGAGATCAGCTTGGCTCGGAGCAGAACCGAGCTGGCGTATTCCTCGGAGTGGTTGTAGGCAAGAATCGCCGCACGTAGATCGGTCCGGGCGCCGGCGGCTCGCAGGTACCGCGCCGCGGCGAAGATCGCATCCACTGGGTTGTACGGGTCGGCGTAGCCGGCGTCGAGGGCGTCCACGCCGTATTGCAGCCATGTGCTGGGCATGAACTGCATCCATCCAACCGCGCCCGCCGTGGAGACCGACAAATCGTTGCCGTAGTCGGTCTCGACTTCGTTGATCGCCGCCAGCACCTGCCACGGGACGCCGTACTGGACGGCGGCGGCCTTGTAGACCGGCAGCAAGAACAGAGGGATCCGGTAGAAGTCGAGCGCCTGCGCGGAGGTTGCCGAGGAGTCCAGCGCCGCGGCGAGCACCCCTTCCTCGGCCACCGATTCAGGGGTGCGGGCAACCTTGTTTTCAGCTGCAGACTTCCTGGCGCTGGATGGGGTCTTGCTCACCGTGATCGTCTTCTTCTTGCTGGTGTCCGGACTGGCGCTCGTGCTCGGTTCGCCCATGCCGGCGGTCTTCTGCTGTTCTCGCTGGCGCACCACCGTGGGCGCCCCTTCGACATCAGGCGCGGCGGGAGTGCTGGCGGGCAGGGCTGTTGCCGTCGTGGTCGTGGCCGGTATGGTCGTCGTCGCTTCCGTGGTCGAGGTGGAGCTTGTCGAGGACGAATCGCCGCTGCTTGCTTCCAGACCGGGTTCGGCTGAGGTGGATGTCGTCGTCGGGGTCGTAGCCGAGTCGGCGGCGCTCGCCGTGGTGTTCACGGCGAGCGCGGAGCCGGTCAGCGGGCCGGCCATGCCGGCGGCGAGAGCGGAGAGCACTGCATGCAGGATCCGCTTGCGAGCGGTGATCACGCCCGCCATGCCGACACTTCGGTCATCTCGGACTAGCCTTCTTCGCCCGTGGGCGGAGCGCCGCCGGCCGGAGCTTCGCCGCTCGGCGGAGGCCCACCGCCGCTCGGCGGCCCACCGCTCCCGGCGGCTGCGCCGAGGTCGGTGCGGCACTTGCTCTCGGCGCTCTTGAAGGCCGTGCTGCTCGTATTGATGCCCTTGGTGTCGAACACGGGGCCTTTGCCCGAGGTGTTCGGGGTTGGCAGATTCACGCCGTTTTCACGCATGCACGCCGAGAACTTCGCGAGCGCCTTGCTCGAGCCCGCACCGCCGAAACGCGCGGCTCCGCCGGCCGGGAAGTCGCCGCCACCGCACTTCTTCAGCGCGGCTTGCAGTTGCGCGGCGCTCTCGCCCTTCGGTAGTTTGAATCCGCCGCTCGGAGGCTGGCCTGCGGTGCCGGTTGGGGGTGCCGAGCCGGATGACTGCGGGTTGCCGCCGGCTGGCGCGGAGGGAAGCGTGATGCCCTGCTTTTGCAGGCATTCGCGCAGCGCCGTCGACCTGGCCGAGCCAGGCCCAGGGGGGTTGCTCGACGCTGTCGCCGATTTGCTGTTCGCGGAGTTGGTGTTACCGCCGCTGCCGGAGGAGCTTCCGCACGCCGCCAGCATCAGGCAGGCGCCAAGGACCAGCAGGGCGAGGGCCGGCCGGGTGTGGTGGCGGCTTGTTGGTTGATGAGCGCGAGGCGTGTGAGTGGGCATCTGTCGTTCCTTGTTTGAGAGTTGTCGTATTGCTCTAGCCAGAGCCGAACAGCGCCGATGAGCCGCTGCTGCTGCTGCTTGAGCCGCTGGTTGTGCCGCCGCCGCCGAGCAGCGCCGCGAGACCCGTGCCCGATGAGCCGACGCTGATCGATTCGGCGCTGACGGTCCCATTTGAGCCGGTGGCGCCGATGACCGTCACCGTTTCACCCGGGTAGATACCCTTGAGTTTGGTCTTCACGGTCTTGGTAACGCTCGTGCTCGGCGAGGTTTTGACCTTGACGGTGTTGCCTTCGGAGTTCGTCACGTACAGCGTGTTCCCGTCTAGGTAGGCGACGGTGCCGGAAGTCGGACGGCCGGCGCCCGTGCCGGCGCCTGGGAACCCGCCTGCGGCGGTGCCCGTTGGGGTTTTGCCGGTGCTCGACGTACCGCCGCCAAGCGCCGCAAAGCGTGAGGCGAGGCCCGCCGGGACGCCGCCGGTGGACCCGGAGGAGGTTTGGCCCTTCTGGACTTGCACGCCGGCGATGAACCCACCGGCGATCAGCAGCACGCCGAGCAACGCGAGCGGGATCGGTGTCAGCAGCCGTCGGCGCGGCCGGCCAGGCAGCTCGAGCTCGTCGGGCTCCTCGGACCACTGGTCTTGCTCGTCCTCGATCGGCTCATACGTGAGCGTCTCCGGCGTCTGTACGGCGGGATCGTAGGCTGGACTGTCGTGGGCTGTCTGTTGCTCGTCGGGCATGGGGGGCTCCTCGGTGGGGGAAGGTTGCTCACTCAAAGCGCAGCGCTTCGATCGGTCGCAGGCGGGCGGCGCGAGCCGCGGGATAGGTGCCGAAGAAGAGGCCTGAGGCGAGCGCCGCGCCGAAGGCGAGGAAGATCGAGTACGTCGCGATTTCCGGCTGAACTCCGGCGATCTTGAACTGGCTGCCGAGCACGCCCACGGCCACGCCGGTGATGCCGCCGATCAGCGACACGAGCACGGCCTCGGTCAAGAACTGGGTGAGAATGTCCGAGCGCCTGGCGCCCACGGCCTTACGGATGCCGATCTCGCGCGTGCGCTCGGTTACGGACACGAGCATGATGTTCATCACACCGATCCCGCCGACGAGCAGCGAGATCGCGGCGACCTCGCCGAGCAGCGTGGTGAAGACGCTCGAGGAGGAGCTGGAGGTCGACAGCAGCGACCCCTGGTTCAGGACGCTGAAGCCGGGTTCTGAGGTGTTCTTGATCTTGTGACGTTCCTCGATGATCTGCGTGACCTCGCCTTCGGCGGCGTCGAGTGAGGATTCGGACTTCGCCTCGACCGTGATCGAGTCGATCGATCCAGCACCGGTCAGCGCGCTCTGCACCGTCGTGATCGGTGCCATCACAACGTCGTCCTCATTGGTCGTGCCGTTCGTTCCCTTTTTCGCGAGCACACCGACCACTTCGAAGTTTGAGCCGTTGACCTTCATGTTCTGGCCCACGGCGCTCTGACCGGCGAACAGTTCCTGCACGACTTCCTGGCCGATCACCGCCACGCGCCTGTGCTTGCTCACGTCTTCGGAGGTCAGCGAGGCGCCTTCGGCGAGCTTGTAGCTGTGAGCCGTCAGATAGGACGGCGTAGTGCCGATGAACGACGACGGTTCGAAGCTCGAGCCGCCATAGACCAGTTTCACGCTGGAGGCGTTCACCACCGGCGAGGCGCTCATGACATCCGGCGCAAGGTCTTTGTTCTGCAGGGCTTCCGCGTCGCCCTTCGTCAGCGAGATGCTGGCCGAGCTGGACGCTCGCACGCCGCCGCGCCCGGCGCCGGCCATCACCAGCAGCACATTCGTGCCGAGGCTCTGGATCTGAGACTTGACGGCGTTGGAGGAGCCGTTGCCGACCGCGATCAGGATGATCACCGAGGCGACCCCGATCGTCATCCCGAGGATCGTCAGCCCGGAGCGCAGCTTGTTCGCGGTGATCCCACCCCAGGCGATCCGCATTGTCTCAAGTCCGATCACGACTGCACCTGCGCCTGCACGACGGCAGCCTTGACTGGGTGATGCGCGGACTTCAGGTGGTGCAGCACAGGCGGCGCGTCATGCACGCCGGCGATCCGGCGATCCTCGGCGATCTCGCCATCGCTCAAGCTGATCACACGCTTGGCCTGTTCGGCGACGTCGGGCTCGTGGGTGATCAGGACCACCGTGCGGCCTTCTTCGTTGAGATGAGCGAAGATCCGCAGTACGTCTTCGGTGGAGTGCGAGTCGAGGTTCCCCGTCGGCTCGTCGGCGAGGATCATGGTCGGGTTGGTGACGATCGCCCGTGCGACCGCGACCCGCTGCTGCTGGCCGCCGGAGAGCTCGGATGATTGGTGGTGCAAGCGGTTCGCCATCCCGACCGCGCCCAGCGCATCTTCCGCGCGACGGCGGCGCGTCGCCCGGTCGACTCCCGCATAGGCGAGCGGCAACTGCACATTCGCGATCGCGCTCGTGCGCGCGACCAGATTGAAGCTCTGAAAGACGAAGCCGATCTTGCGGTTGCGCAGATCGGAGAGATCGTCCTCGTCGAGGCTGCTCACATCCACCCCGTCGATCAGATAGCGGCCGCTGGTGGGTATGTCCAGGCAGCCGAGGATGTTCATCAGCGTGCTCTTGCCGCTGCCCGAGCTGCCCATGATCGCGACGAAATCGCCGCGGTCGATCTGCAGAGAGATCTGGCGCAACGCGCGTACCCTGATCTGCCCCAGCTCGTAGGTCTTGGTGACCTCGCGCACCAGAATCGCCGGTGGCCGCGGACGCCGGCCATTGCCGGCCTGCCGTGAGAGCGGGTGGCGCTTGACCAGCGGCTGGTCGCGAGCAGACCGTCCCGGTGGGCCGGATCGCGCGTCGGTAACTCTCGGCGTGCGCATCACGGCGGGCCTCCGGCGGGAAAGCCACCTCCACCGCCGGGGAACCCGCCGCCGCCGCCCAGACCGCCGCCAAGGCCGCCGGATTTGGAGAGACCGCCCAGTTTGGAGGTCAGGCTCGCGCCGCTGGAGCCCGTGGTGCTCGCCGCCGGCAGGACGACCGTTTCTCCAGCCTTCAGTCCACCGAGAACGATCGTCGAGCTGTTGCCCGCCAGCCCCGTCGTCACGGCCTGGCTGACCTGCTTGCCGGCACGCTCGACAGTCACCGAGCCGGCGGTGATCGCGCTCGTCGGGACGTTGATCCCTTCGGCCTGCTTGACGACGACTTCGGCGGTCGCGCTCATCCCGGGCTTCAAGCCAGATGCCAGCTGTTCCAGCTGGAAGGTCACGTCGTAGCTTACGGCCCCGCTGCTGCTCGTGGAAAGCGTTGCGACTTCGCTGACACGAGCCGCGAGCTTGGCGCCACTGAGGGCTTCGACGGTCACCGTCGCGATCTGTCCGGCATGCACGTTGCCGATTTCCGATTCGCTGAGCGCCACCACCAGTTGCATCGAGGACAGGTCGCTCAGCACCGCAAACGATGATGAGCTCGACGAGCCTGTCGAGGAGCTCGAAGAGCCGGTGGAGACACCGCCCAGCGCTGAAGCACCTGTGCCTGTCGAGGAGCTGCTGCTCGAACTGCTGGAGCTGGAAGCCTTCGTAGTCCCGCTAGCCGACACGGTTTCGCCGACTTCCCCAGACAACCTGACGATCGTCCCATCCTGCGGCGCATACAGCTTCGTGTCCTGGACGGCCTGTTCATCGCTTTGCACCGTCAGCCGATCGCTCTTCACAGCAGCTTTCGCTGAAGCGAGGTTCGCTTCACGCGTAGCCGAACTGACTGTGGATTTCGCTGAAGAGGAGCCGCCCGACTGCTGTTCGCCTTCTTTGCTCGCTCCCGCCGACGGCGTCGTCTTGGCCGGAGATTTGCTCGTAGACGTACTCGTCTGAGTCGGAGTGCTGGTCGTCGTCGGCGTGGTTGGTGTGGTCGTAGGCGTGCTCGGCGTGATCGTGGTCGTGGTGCTGGTGGGAGTGGTCGTCGTTGGTGGCGTGGTCGTGGTCGTCGTGGGTGTGCTCACGGGAGTCGTGACTTGAGATGTGGTGGCCCGGGTGGACGCCGTCAAAGCCACCGACTCGCTGTGAACCGAGGCGGTGCTTGCCTGCGCAACGCCCCCCGCGCTGGAGCTCTGCCCGGTTGATGTTTCCCCGTCGCTTTCTTCCTCTTGGCTGAGGTTCGCTTCCGCTGACTGCAGGCTAGCCTTCGCTTGGGCGAGGGTGACTTCGGCACTCTCAGGGTTCAGGGTGGCCAACAACTCACCGTCCGTCACGTGCTGGCCCTGGGTCACATAGATGTGCGTCACGACCCCGCTCGTCTTAAACCCGAGGTCCAGCTGGCTGGCCGACTGCAGGTTGCCGCTACCCGACACAGTCGACTGCACAACCCCCCTCGCCACCGTGGCCGTCCGGGTGCTCTGCACCGTGCTCTGCGATGCCTGCCCGACCGTCGTGTACGCGACGACGATCGCCACGATGCACAGTATGCCGAGGGTAATTACCAACCAAGGTCGTTCGTTGCGTCTAGACACAGGTTCCTTCAGTCAGAGATTGCCGAGCAAAGAGGGCACCGTGTCTCGCACAGACACGAGACACGGTGACACCAAGCATCCCCGCACCAACCAAGGGTCCCGTAAAGAAACCGTTAGATAAGTGTATGAGCGCACAGCGGGCACGTTGCTCAAGGTCGACCGCCGTTGAAACCCGGCAGCGTCGGCGGGGTCGGCGGTTCGCTCTGGGTCGCCTGCTCGCCCCAAATCACCGCAAACGCCGAGCCGGCCGCTCGACAGGGCTGATGGGATGGCAACGGCTGAAATGCTCGCTGCCGAGGGACGTGGCCCTTGAGGGAAGTTCTGAGCTTCACGCAGTTCGAGCTCGGTGGCGCTCCACAGCGGGTCTTCGACTGGGCCGGTCTGTCCCCCTGCGGTGGCGGAGAGATCCGAGAACGCCACGCTGCCGAAATCGGTCAGCGGCGGCGTCCTGCATATATTCGTAGTGACACAAACCGACGGCGCCTCGGCTATCCACTCCGCCGAGGACGAGTCGATCCGCGACACACGTCGAGTTCGCGTGAACATCTTGCCGGTACTCAGATTGCGGATTCGCAACGTCACGTCGCGATCTTTCACCGTGACCGACGCGACCATCGCATCACCGGCCTGCACCTTCAGCTTGAGCGTGATCGGCGCGGCGGGGACTAGCTCATAGCAAGTGGAGTACACTGCGCTTCCAAGCCGCGTGCGATCGGCGTCTGTGCGGCATTCGCCGAACTGCTTGCCCACACGCCCAGCACGGCGCCAGCAAGCACCACCACGCCGAGAACCCAGTCGACTCGCCGTAGCGCTCGAGCGCCGTGTTTGAGACTGGCTGAGCCTGCGGCCACCAGGTGAGGGTCAAACGATCGTGCGAGAAACAGCTAAAGAAAGTGTAGGAAAATCGTAGGAATACCCCGTCGGCCGCCCACTCTTACATTCTTCTAACACCTCAGCCGCTTCGGCGGTCGATTACCCCGGGTAGCTCCGCAGTCCACCAAACAGGGAGACCCAATGCTCGTCAGCTCTGTCGACAACGCCTCGAACATCGCAACCGTCCAGCCACGTCAACACACACCCCCGCAGATGACCGAAGTCGCGAAGCTGCTGGGCCTCAGCACCTCTGAACTCACCAGCGAACTGCAAACGGGCAAGACGCTCAGCGAACTCGCCTCCAAGAAGGGCACCTCGAGCACCGAACTGATCAAGACGATCGAAAGCGAACTGACCGCCCACAAGCCAGAAGGGGCGCCCGCCCTGCCCTCCAGCCAACTCACCCAGATAGCAACCGGCATCGCCAACGGGACGCCGCCACCGCCGCCACCCGGCGGATTCGGCGGGCACAACTCCACAAGCGGATCGCAGAGCAGCCAGTCGACGCTAGCCGAATCGCTCGGGATCGAACCGAGCGCGCTGCTCAAAGAGCTCGAAGAAGGCAAAGGTCTCAGCGAACTGGTGCAACCAACCGGATATACCGACGACGGCTCGGCATCTCAGCAGCTAGAAGCCAGCGGAGTCTCATTCAGCGCATACGCCTAACCTCGATGAAGCGCATAGCTGATGCGGCGCAATGAGCCTCGTTAGCTGCTCGAGGGGGCGCGCGACCTCCGAGAGGTCGCGCGCCCTCCCGTGCTCGCCCAAGCGTCCGGGCGGCCGTCGGACTCGTACGGCCCCAAGCTGACAACGAGCCTCCGCTTCATGCCCACGCAAGTAGGGCGCGGCACGCTCGACGCGATACACCGGTGGTGCACTGGCCTGGTGGCCACATCCCATCCCCGCATCCAGGTCACCGAGGATCCAGAGCTCGCGCGCGCTGCGCGCGGCCGCGCCACATCTGCCGCCAGGACTCTCGCGCCCGCGGCAGGTGCGCGAACTGGCGATCGCCGGAGCTCGCCACATCGCCGATGAGCCGCCGACCGAAGAGCGGCGCACGATGCTTCTCGAAGGGCTCGCCGAGAGCTTCATGAAGCCGGAGACTGCGGGCATCGACTGGGATCTGCTGCGCGACGGCAAGCTCCGTGCCTGGCCGGTCCGATAGCCGCGCCGCTTGGGGCGAGCTGCCGCTGCTCGTCGATACCTCCGCGTGGTCGCGCGCGCACCATGCGGCTGTCCGCGACTGCTGGGTGCGGGCGCTGCTCGCAGGTCGTCTGCGCATCTCGCCTGCGGCGCGGACTTCGACGTGCTCGCCGAAAGGCTGACCGCAGTGCGTACCGCCCCGCTCACCGCCACCACGGCTCGCGCCGCACAGGAGGCCATGCGCACGCTCGCCCATCGCTCCGCCGGAGCCCAGCGAATGCCGATCGTCGACTACCTGATCGGCGCCGCAGCGCAGGAGACCGGAGCCGCCGTGCTCCACTACGACAGCGACTACGACACGCTCGCCGAGATCATGGGGTTCGAGCCTGTCTGGCTCGCGCCGCCCGGTTCGCTCCCGTAGCCCCTCGATCGTGAACTCATGCATAGCTGGTAGATCGCTGGGTCGAGGCGTAGCGGGCTCGAGCGTGGCGGGCGCGATTGGCCGAAGCAAGTCAGCTGCGATGTCACTACGCGGCTTCTCGTTTCAAACGTAACTTTCGATTACCTGCATCCTTCGTTGATATGCCGACTTGTCCATCCCAATATCGTGCCAACCAAAAGAGAGAAACACGATTTTGCGGAAACGGGTGACTGTGCGATCATGTTCCTGTACCTGTCCTCGTTACCGCGACGCGGTCGACCGGTCCCGTCACTGTGACTTCTCGATCCGTCCGGTTGCGCTCCCCAAAGAACAGGAGCTCGACATGTCATTCGGCAAACATCTCGCACGCGGTGCGCGTGCGTTCCCTCATCTGACCTCTCGGCGTGCGCTGCGCGTATGCGGAGTTACGCTCAGCAGCTTGGCGCTGTCCATGTTGCTGGGGTCCTCTGCGCTTGCGAAATCACCGAAAGGCGCCTTTGCGGTATTCGCGCAATGTCCAACGGCCACAGCCACGACGTGCTTCTACCTCTCGAGCACGGGCGGCGAACTTCGCCTGAACAAAGAGACGGTTCCCCTCTCGAAAAGCATCACCGTCCAAGGCGGGATCGAACGCAACGCCAAAACAGGCGCCGAAACGTTCATAGCGGCGCTCAACGGCGAAACGCTGTCGAAGACCAAACAGGTTCTCCCAGGAGGGCTGTCTGGCATCTTCACATGCCGCGAAATCATGAATCCAATCGAGAAAGCGGCGTGTGAAGCGGTGTTTGAAACAGGGAATACCACGGTGTACGTGATCCCGGAACTCGCCAAGCCCGCGAGTGAAATCGGGATCAGCAAACCCGACTTCCTCAAAGATGAAGGCGTTGCGCTGAAGCTGCCCGTGAAGATCAGGCTCGAAAACGCCTTCTTTGGCTCCGAATGCTACATCGGCTCCAGCAGCAGCCCGGTGGTGTGGCCGCTGACGACGGGCACCACCAAACCGTCGTCGCCCAACAAACCGATCTCGGGCACGGCGGGCAAAGTCGAAGTGCTCGAAGAAGGCACGCTTGAAAAGGCGGTCGGAGCATCGCTTGTCGAAAACGACTTCAGCGCGCCCGCTGCGAGCGGCTGCGGTGGAATCTATTCGTCCCTGATCGACCCGATCGTGGATGCGAAGCTCGGCCTGCCTGCGGCAGCGGGAACGAACACGATGATCCTGGATGGAACCGTCGAGTTCGCGACTGCTGAAGCGGTGGTCAAAAGCGAATAGCGTCACCGTCCGGCTTGGGGCACGGCCACCGCGGTCGTGCCCCAGTCGCATTTGCACTCCAGCGAGGGCGGCTGTGAAGGCTGGCCTGGCAGAAGCGGGTCGATCTCATCCTGCATGTAAGCTGCGCCCAGGTGAGCGAGGCCGACGATCCAACCATTCGTGAGCGCCGCATCGCGCTCGTGCGCGAGCACATGCAGTCGGAGAACGAGCTCCGCTTCGACGTCACGCTGGGAACGTTCGATCATCCCCGCTACGAGCTGATCGCCACGGGGGAGGTCTATGACGGCCCGGAGGAGGTGTCGCGCTACTACGAGTCCTCGCGCAGCGCGTTCCCCGATCAGCGCAACGAGAATGTCGTGCTGAGCTATGGCGAGGACGTCGTCGTCGCTGAGTTCGATCTGCTCGGCACCCACCTGGGGGAGCTGAAAGGCATGGCGCCGACCGGGCGGAGCTTCAGGTGCCGCATGTGCGCGCTCTTCATCTTCGAGCCCGGGGGCGAGCGGATCGTGTCCGAGCGGGTCTACTTCGACCAGGCGACGATCGCGCAGGCAGCTGCTCGGTGACCAGGAGTCTTGACACCCCGAGGTGAGCCGCGCGGGCAGGCCGGCGCGCACCGGCGAGCGCGCGAGCGGGGCGTGCTGGCGCCGCTGTATGCGCTCGTGCGGTTTGTGCTGACGCCGGCGCTCCGGCTCTGGTTTCGCGTGCGCATCTCCGGAAGCGAGCACATCCCTGCGCGCGGCGCGGCGATCATCGCGCCGAACCACAAGAGCTTTTTCGACGCGTTCTTCGTGGGCATCTCCACGCGCCGGCATGTGCGCTTCATGGCCAAGGCCGAGCTGTTCCGGGGCCCTTTCGGCTGGCTGCTGCTGCGTCTGGGGGCCTTTCCCGTGCTCCGCGGCGAGGCGGACGCGGAAGCGCTGGAGACCGCCAGGACGATCCTCGAGCAGGGCGGGGTGCTCGTCGTCTTTCCCGAGGGCACCAGGGTCGAGGATCCGCACGCGCTCGGCGCCCCCCACCACGGCGCGGGGAGGTTGGCGCTGATGACGGGCGCGCCGGTCATCCCGGCGGCGATCGCCGGCACGCAGCGGCTGTGGCTCGGGCCGCTGCCCAAGCCTCGCCGGGTGCAGGTCTCGTTCCTGCAAGCGATCGACCCCGCCCGGTTCTCGCAGCGCCCGGACGCGCTCGGCGAGCTGGTCGACCGCGAGCTGTGGCCGGCCGTGCAGCGCGAGTACGGGCGCGAGCTCGCACGTCCCGGCCTGATCCTCGCCGCGCTCGCGGCGATCGGCCTCGGCGGCGGCCTGCTCGCCCGCCGCAGGGCGCGCGCCGAGACGCACCTGCTCGGCGTCGTCCAGCCGCTGAAGCTCAGACGGCGTCAGTCCCGCCAGCGGCTGCTGGCACGGCTGCGCAGGCTCACCACGCCGCGCGGCGGCGGCACGTGAGCACGCCGCCGTCGACAGGGATCATCGCGCCGGTGTCGTGGGAGCGCCCTGCTCCAGCGCCTGCACGTGTGAGACCAGGCGCCCATCCACGAGCGCGTGCACGGCGAACCCGACCGGCGCATCGCTCGCCACGAACGGAAGGTCATCGCGCGGGCGGAGGTCCAGGCGCATCGTCGAGTTGGTGCTCGGGCAGATCAGCAGCGGACGTCCGGCGAACGCCGTCGGTCATCGTCGTGTGAACGTGCCCGCACGTGATCGCGAGCACCTGCGGGTGTGCGCCGAGCAGCGCCTCCAGCTCCACGCGGTCCTCACCGGCCAGCGCGATCGCGTCCATCACGCGCACGCCCGTCAGCACCGGCGGATGGTGCAGGGCCAGCAGCGTGGGCGTCTCCGGCGCCTGGCAGAGCGTCCGCTCCAGCCAGCCCAGCTGCTCACCACCCAGCGCGCCGCCGTCGTCACCCGCGCGCGTGCTGTCACAGCCCACCAGGCGCAACGGCCCGCAGTCCACGGCGAAGCGGACCGGCGCACCCGCGGGCGCCGGAGCGGGCCCGAACTGCGCGCGCAGCAGGTCGCGATCGTCGTGGTTGCCGGGGATCGCATACAGCGGCACGCCCAGGGGCGAGAGCAACTCATACGCCTGTGCGTAGGCGGCGCGCGATGGCGTGTCGGCGATATCGCCGCTGAGCAGCATCGCGTGCGGGCGTGCCTGTAGCGCCGCCACGCGCTGCACCGCGCGCTGCAGGCGCTCGGCCGGGCCGTCGTCCTCACCAGGGCGCAGATGCAGGTCGCTCAACTGGACCAGCGTCGCCGGCGCGTGGTCCTCGGCGGTGTGGGGTTCAGCTGCCGTCATGTAGCTCCACGTCGAGCTGGGGGTCGGCGGCGGGCATCGCCCGCGCTCGTAGCAGTTGCTCGGTCTCCTCGTCCGCGACGCCGTAGAAGTATCGGTCCAGCACCTGGCGGAAGAGCGGCTCGCTCGGCGCGGCGCGAGCGAACAGCGTCATCGAGGAGCGCAGCTTGATCGCGTCGACGGTGCCGAGGATCTCCTCCGCGGTCGACCCCTTGGCGTGCATGAGCGCGCGCGTGCATTCGAGCAGCCGTGGGCCGAGGAGCGGATCGGCGAGGTACGCCCGCGCCTCGGCGAGCGAGGCGATCGCGTAGGCCACCGCCGTCGGGCTGTGGCCCAGGCCGGCGATCTGCGGGAACACGAACCACATCCAGTGGCTCGCCTTGCGCCCGGCGCGCAGCTCCGACAGAGCGCGCTCGTACATCTCCCCATCGTCCTGGGCGGCGACGAAGCGCTGCAGCCGGTATGGGTCCTCGCTCATCGGCGCCGGCCGGTGCTGGGTTCGCTCGGCGGGTGCATGGATGTCGCACATCATGCCCGCGCCCGCGGCCGTGCGCGGGTGACGCGTCGCGTGAGCGATCCCGGAGTACCTTGTTCTGCAACGCAGACCGGGAAAAGGAGATCGTGCGATGCCACGAGCGGTCAGGTTCGACCACTACGGCGGGGTTGACGTCCTTGAGGTGGTGGAGGTGCCGCGGCCGGTGCCCGCCGGCGGGCAGGCGCTCGTGAGGGTGAAGGCCGCGGGGATCAATCCGGGGGAGGCGTCGATCCGCGAGGGGCGGATGCACGAGCGCTGGCCCGCCACGTTTCCCTCCGGGCAGGGCAGCGACCTGGCCGGGGTCATCGAGGAGCTCGCGGACGGCGTCGAGGGATTCGCGATCGGGGATGAGGTGATCGGCTTCACCGACGAACGCGCCAGCCAGGCGGAGCTCGTGCTCGTGCCGGTCGAGCATCTCGTCCCGCGTCCGGCGAACGTGCCATGGGAGGCGGCCGGCGGGCTGCCGATCGCGGGCACCACCGCGTACGCGGCCGTGCGCGCGGTGGCGCCCAGCGCGGGGGAGACCGTGGTCGTCTCCGGGGCCGCCGGCGGCGTCGGCTCGCTCGCCGTGCAGCTGGCCCGGCGCGCCGGAGTGCGGGTGATCGGCCTGGCCAGCGAGTCCAACCACCGGTGGCTGAGCGATCACGGCGTGATCCCGCTGAGCTACGGCGACGGCGTCGCCGAGCGCATCCGCGCGACCTGTGCCGACGGAGTCGACGCGTTCATCGACACCTTCGGCGGCGGCTACGTCGAGCTGGCCCTGGATCTCGGTGTCCAGCCGCAGCGGATCGACACGATCATCGACTTTCAAGCGGCGCAGCGCCACGGTGTCAAAACCGACGGTTCCGCGGCCGGCGCGAGCGCGCAGGTGCTGGCCGAGCTCGCCGGGCTGATCGCCGCGGGAGAGCTCGAAGTGCCGGTCGCGCACGTCTACCCGCTCGAGCAGGTCCGGGACGCATACCGTGAGCTCGAACGTCGCCACACGCGCGGAAAGATCGTGCTCAAACCGTGAGCGGCAGGCGCCGGCGCGTGATATAAAATCCGCATATCCCAACGGACGGAATGCTTTTATCGGAGTTGTGCCCGGTCCGTGGAGACAGTCGTGGAAACAGTGATGGCTTCCCGGGGGGATCGTCGAAAGCGGTGATGGACGGGCCGGAACTCTGGCCCTAGGAGGCCGGATGTTCAGCCAGGTGCAGTTGCGGTACTTCGTCACGGTTTCCGAAGAGGGCCAGATCACGCGCGCGGCAAGGAGGCTGCACATCGCGCAGCCCGCCCTTTCGCAGGCTCTCGCGCAGCTGGAAACGGAGCTCGACATCGTGCTGTTCGAGCGCCACCCGCGCGGCGTGACGCTGACGCCCGCCGGCGAGGCGTTCCTCGTCAAGGCGCGCGCGGCGCTGGCCGCGGAGGCCGAGACGGTGCAGGTCGCGCTGTCGCTGCGGCGCGCCGCCAACGCCACGATCGCGGTCGGTTTCGTCGGCCCGCCGCCTGCGATCAGCACCCCGGAGCTCTTCGCCGCGTTCGCCAAGAGCAACCCCGAGGCCAAGGTCTCCTACCAGGACCTCCCGTTCCCCCGCGGATCGACATCGGCCTGGCTCGCCGACGTGGACGTCGCCGTATGCCACCGGCCGAGCGTCGAGGAGGGGCTGGGCGCGCAGCCGCTGCGCGTCGAACCGCGAGCCGCCGTGGTGCATCGCGACCATCCGCTCGCGCAGCGCTCCGAGCTCGACGTCGCGGACGTCCTCGACGAGACCTTCGTCGGCTACCACCCGGAGGTGCAGCCGGAATGGGCGGGCTTTCACAGCCTCGACGACCATCGCGGGGGGCCGCCGGGGAGCCTGACCGACGACGCGGCGCAGACCTCGCTGCAGATGCTCGGGATCATGTCCTCGCCGCACGCGATCACGACCGTGCCTCACGCCGACGCGAAGCTTGCGGCCCAGGTTCTACCCGACATCGTGGCGATCCCGCTGCGCGACGCCGCCCCGGCGGTCGTCTCGCTGGTGTGGCGTCGGGATACCGGCAACCCGCTGGTCGACGATCTCCTCGCCGCCGCGAAGCGCCTGGCACCCGGTGACGATGAACTTTAAGCGCGGTCACCTGCTGTACTTCGTGACCGTCGCCGACGAGGGCCAGATCACCCGTGCGGCCAGGAAGCTGAATCTGGCCCAGCCCGCGCTCTCGCAGGCGATCGCCCAGCTCGAGTCGGACCTTGGCTTCAAGCTGCTCGAGCGTCACGCCCGCGGCGTCACGCTCACGCGCGCCGGCGAGGCGTTTCTCGTCAACGCCCGCGCGGCCGTGTTCGCCTGGTCCGATGCGGCAGCGACGGCTCAGTCGATGGCGCGCGTGCGCCGCGGCACGATCGAGTTCGGGTTCGTCGGCGTCCCGCCCGGGCTCGACAGTCCCGAACTGCTGGAGCTGTTCTCGCGCGCCTACCCCGAGATCGACGTCTGCTACCGCGAGCTGCCGTTCCCGACGGCCCTGACGAGCTCATGGCTGGGGGAGGTGGACATGGCCGTCTGTCATCGGCCGCCGCTCGAGTCCGACGTGTGGGCGCACGTCCTGCGCACGGAACCGCGCGTGGTGCTGGCGCCGCGGCGCCACCCGCTGGCGAAGTTGCCGGAGCTGTCGCTCGACGATGTGCTGGACGAGACGTTCATCGGCCTTCACCCTTCGGTCGAGCCGGCGTGGGCCGGCTTCTGGAGCCTCGACGACCACCGCGGCGCGCCGCCGCGTCGGGTGACGGCCGATCGCGCGGCCAATCCGCACGAGGTGCTCGCCGCGCTTGCCGTGCGCCGGGCGATCACGACCGTGCCGGCCTCCGTCGCCGGCCTGATCCCCGACCTCCTGCCCGGCGTGGTGGCGATCCCGCTGCGCGACGCGGACCCGGCGACGATCGTGCTCGTCGGGCACGAGGACCGCGCGAACCCGCTCGTGGAAACGCTGCTGGCGTTCGCGCGCGGCCCTGGCGGCGCGGGCGGCCTTGTCGGTGCGGGCGAGGCCACCGCGAGCCGGGACGCCGCGGGCGAGCTCACGGACGCTCCGTGAGCGCCAGCCGGCGACGCGCGAGGGTCAGATGCGGCGCAGCTGGACCCAGCGCCGCTCGCCGTGGCCGGGCGATCGCGGCTTTGCGGCGCACGCCGCGGCGGGGGGGCACTGAGGGAAAGCATCCCCCCGCCGCGCGCTGAAGTCGCGAGAGCGTGCGCTGGATGGCTGGGTCGCGGTCTCCTGCGGCTCCGGCTCAACAGGCCGGGCACGGTCGGCTCGCGCAGCGGCGCGACAGGCGGCGAGGAAGAACGCGACGATGGTCGCCCAGACGACCGGGAGAAGGACGGCAAGCACGTTGACGCGAAGCATCAGTCAACGGAGCGGAAATGTCCAATATGAATTATCGGAACTGATATCGGAAACCTCAATGCTTGCTCGGAATTCGTTCTGGCACCGCGGTCAAGCGGTGGGCGCCTCGCGGTGCGCCGGCAGCGCGGGAGGCGCCGTGCGGTAGCTGGGGGGCGTGGCGGATAGCCCGATCGGGTTGCGTGTCAGCCGCTTCACACCGCCGTCGGGCGCGGGGACCTCGACGATCGGCTCAAGCCCCAGCGACTCGGCGAGCGCGAACGCGCCGGCGATGTCATTGACCTCGCCGGCGGGCACGCGGGCGTCCGACAGCGTGCGCACCCAGTGCGCGGCGGGCATCGCGCTCAGGTGGCGCTCGAGCTCTTCGCGCAGCGCATCGCGCGCGGCCACGCGCGCGGCGTTCGTGGCGAAGCGCTCGTCGTCGGCGAGCTCGGGACAGCCGATGACGCACGTGAGCGCGCGGAACTGCCGGTCGGTGCCGACCGCGAGCACCAGCTCGCCGTCGGCCGTGCTGAACAGGTCATACGGGGCGACGCTCGGGTGTGCGTTGCCGAGGCGCGCGGCGACCTCGCCGGCGAGCGTGTACGCGGAGGCCTGGTTGACGAGCGCGGCGAGCAGGCACGAGAGCAGGTCGACCTCCACGCGCTGGCCCTCGCCGGTGCGCTCGCGATGGCGCAGCGCGGCGAGGATCCCGATGCCGGCGAACAGGCCGCAGATGACGTCGACGAGCGCCACGCCGACCTTCTGCGGCTCGCCGTCGGGGCTGCCGGTGATGCTCATCAGGCCGCCGAGAGCCTGCACGAGCAGGTCGTAGCCGGGCAGCGCCGCCGCGGTCGCAGTCGCGCTGCCGAAGCCCGTGATCGCGCAGTACACGAGCGCCGGGCGCTCGCGGCGCAGCGCCTCGTAGCCGAGGCCGACGTCGTCCATCAGGCCGGGGCGGAAGTTCTCCACGAGCACGTCCGCCCCCGCCACGAGTCCGCGCGCGAGCTCGACGTCGGCCGCGTCGCGCAGGTCGAGCACGACGCTTTGCTTGTTGCGGTTGACCGCCTGGAAGTACGTGGCCACGCCGTCGGCGTCATACGGCGGGCCCCACGCGCGCGTGTCGTCGCCGCCGCCCGGGCGCTCGATCTTCGTGACGCTGGCGCCGAGGTCGGCCAGCACCATCGTCGCCAGCGGCCCGGCCAGGACCCTGGAGAAGTCGACGATCTGCAGGTTCTCGAGCGCTTGCGCCATCGCGCCCGAAGCGTAGTGGCCCGCGCCCCGGGTGCCCGAGCGCGGGCTGCCCCGGCTCCCGGCCCGCGGCTAGCGTTCGACCAGCGGGCGCACCTCGATCGCGCCGCCCATGCTCGCTGCCGGGATCCGCGCGGCCAGCTCGATCGCCGCGTCGAGGTCGTCGGCCTCGAACAGCAGATAGCCGCCGAGCGCCTCCTTGACCTCGACGAACGGGCCGTCGGTGCTCAGCGTCCTGCCATCGGCCACCCGCACCGTCGTCGCCGTCTCGGGAGGCTGCATCCACACGCCGGGGGTGACGCCGGGGGTCTCCCTGATCGCCTTGTAGGCGCTGTAGATGGCGCGCTTCTGCTCGTCCGGCAGCGCATCCCACTCCGGCGTCTGCGGCGTGGGGGTGCTGCCGTGGTGGATCAACAGCATGTACTTCATCGCTGCCTCCTGTTCGCGGTGGTCGTCCCTCAAGACGAATGGGAGACGTGAAGATCGACAGCCGGCGGAGAGTCCTCGAGCGCCTCCGCGTCATTCTGGCTGTCCTCGCCGCAGGGCGGACGGGCCGGCAGGGCGAGCAATGCGAACAGCGCCCCTGCGAAGGCGACGAGCGCCGCGGCGAGCAGGCCGAGGTCCATCGCGCTGATGAACGCGGAGTGGGCGAAGCGCGCGAGCATCTGACCGCTGCTCCCGCCGATCTCCCTGGCCACTTCCAGGGCGCCGCCGAGCGATCCGCGGATTGTTTCCTGGATGCTGTGCGGGACGCGGTAGGGCGCCAGCGCGGTCGTGATCCGATGCTGGTAGCGGGTGGAGAGCAGGCTGCCGATGATCGCCACGCCGAGGGCGCCACCGATCTGCATGAACGAGCCGTTGGTCGCCGATCCGACCCCCGTGTGGGCGGAGGGCAGCGAGCCCATCACCGCCCCGGTCGCCGAGGGGATCACCAGGCCCGCGCCGATGCCGATCATGACCATGCCGGGCACGGTGGCGCCATATGTGGTGGCGACGGTGGCGGCGGAGATCTGCCACAGCCCGGCGCCCGCGACCAGCAGCCCGCCGGTGACCGTGAGCTTGGCTCCGAGCCTGCGCACGAGCACGGTGGACAGCGGCGCGGCGACGGCGATCGCGCCCGCCGCGGGCAGTACCCGCAGGCCGGCCTGCAGCGGCGTGTAGCCGAGCTGGAACTGCAGCAGCTGGGTCAGCATGAACAGCGCGCCGTATAGGCCGAACGCGAGGATGCCGTTGCAGATCACCGCCGCCGAGAATCTCCTGGAGGCGAAGAAGCGCAGGTTGAGCATCGGGTGCGAGCTCGAGCGCTCCCACGCGACGAAGCCGGCGAGCACCGCCAAGCCGCCGGCGCCGGCGCCGAGCACGAGCGCCGAGGACCAGCCGTGCACGGGCGCTTCGATGATCGCCCACAGCAGCAGCCCCAGGCCGGCGATCGACAGCAGCGAGCCGCCGGAGTCGAGCGGCTTGGCGTGCGGGTCCTTCGAGTCGGGCACCAGGCGGACCGCGAAGAGCACGCCGAGCAGCGCCACGGGAACGTTGATCAGGAACACCGAGCCCCACCAGAAATGCGCGAGCAGCAGGCCGCCGACGATCGGGCCGAGCGCGACTCCCGCGCCGCTCGTGCCCGACCAGACGCCCAGCGCGCGCTGGCGCTCGCCGCGCTCGGTGAACGTGGCGGTGATGATCGAGAGCGTCGAGGGCATGATCAGCGCCGCGCCGATGCCCATGCTCGCGCGGGCCGCGATCAGCACTCCCACCGTGCCCGAGAACGCCGCCCAGGTGGATCCCGCGGCGAACGCCAGCAGGCCGGCGAGAAACGTGCGCTTGCGTCCCACCCTGTCCGCCAGGCTCCCGGCGACGAGCATCAGTCCCCCGAACACGAGCGCGTAGGCGTCGACGATCCACTGCAGCTCGCTGGTGCTGGCATGCAGCTTGCGCACCAGCGTCGGCAGCACCACGTTCAGGACGGTGCTGTCAAGCGAGACGATCAGCAGCGGGACGCACAGCACCGCCAGCGCCAGCCAGCGCCGCGGCGGGCTGTCGGCACCCAGCTGCGCACGGCTGCGCGGAACGAGCGCGGGCTCGAGCGTTGACGTGGGCGCGTGTGCCACCTCACAAGCCTCACGGGCCGGCGCACGCGCATCATCGGTACTTCTGCGCACACGAGCACCCGGCAAGCTACGGAGACGGAATGCGCGAGCGAGCCCGGCAGCGTCAGCTGCCTGCGATGCGCCCTCCGCGCCACACGCGGGGGATGCTGAGCGTGTGGTGGGCGGAGGGCGTACGCATTGGGGAGAGGTGCTGCGCAGGACGCCTGACCGGGAGGAGTCGGCGGCCTGTGGCACAACCTACGTTCGCCCTGCCGGCCGGGTATCCGCGGCGCCCCGCAGCATGCCGAGTGAAACTACTGAGCGCGCCTGCGGCTATGCCTCGAGGGTCGTCGGCTCGAACAGCCGGATGAGCGTCTGCGTGCCGCTCGCGTCGGTGACGAGCACCGCGCTCGGGGTCGGTGGGCCGTCATCCTCGATGCCGATCGTCGTGGGGTTTGCGATGAAGTGGCGCAGCAGCACCGGATAACGCGTCCCGCGGCCGCCGACGGCGACCTCGAAGACATCGTCCTTGTGGTCGTAGCCGAGCGTCTGCAGCGGCAGGCGCTCGACGTCGGTCTGATCGCCGAGCTCCTCGTTCATGACCTCGACCGTGACGAGCAGCCCTTCGACGCTCTTGGCGATCGAGTCGAAATACTCAGCCCAGCTGCCGGCGCTGAGCTCCTGCGTTTCGATGCTCATGGAAGTCACCTCTCGTGCTCGGTTGCGGGGTGTGGTCTACACGCCCTGCCTAAGTTATCCCGCTCGGCGCCGCGCCGAGGCCTCAGTAGTCTGCCCCGCCCGTTGTCGTGCATCTCCCGGACGCGCACGGGCGCGCGGGCAGGGACGATTCCGGCATGGAGTTTCTCGATCGTGAGGACGCCGGACGCCGGCTCGCATCCGAGCTCGAGCCGTTGCGGGCGCAGCGGCCGCTGGTCGTGGCGCTGCCCCGCGGCGGCGTGCCGGTCGCCCTGGAGGTGGCGCGCGCGCTTGGCGCGCCGCTCGAGGTTCTCGCCCCGCGCATCGCACGCGATCGCGACGCCGGCCGTTCGATTCCCGTGGACGGACGAACGGTGATCGTCGTCGATGACGGGCTGGCGAGCGTCCGCGCCGATCTCGCCGCCGTGCGGGCGCTGCGCGAGCGCGGCGCCGGCTACATCGTCGTGGCGGTTCCCGTCGGCTCGACCGACGCGGTCTCGATGCTGGCCGAGCAGGCCGATCGCGTCATCTGCCTGGAGGTGCCGCCACGGCTGTTCGGGGTGGACATGATGTACCGCGACCTGGTCTCGGTCGCCGACGGGCCGGCGCTCTCGCCGCCCGGGAGGATGTGAGCGGTGGCCGCGCCGCTGGCTCTTCCCGTCGGCGAATCGGCGGCGCTCGAGGTGCTGCGGCGCGACGCCCAGCCGCTTTACGGCGGCGAGGGCGACTACGACACGCTGCTGGAGCTCGTCGGTGACGCGCGGCTGGTGTTGCTCGGCGAGGCCAGCCACGGCACGCACGAGTTCTACCGCGAGCGTGCGCGGATCACGCGCAGGCTGATCGAGGAGCTCGGCTTCACGGCCGTCGCGGTCGAGGGGGACTGGCCCGACGCCGATCGCGTCAGCCGCTACATCCAGGGTGCGGGCGATGACGCTGACGCCGAGGAGGCGCTGCGGGGCTTTCGCCGGTTCCCCACGTGGATGTGGCGCAACGCCGAGGTGCTCGACTTCGTGGGCTGGCTGCGCGCCCACAACGAACGGCTCGCGCAGGGGCGGCGCAAGGCCGGCTTCTATGGCCTTGACCTGTACAGCATGGGCGCGTCGATGGAGGCCGTCGTGGCCTACCTGGATGACGTGGACCCGCCGGCCGCCGCCCGGGCCCGACGCCGCTACGAGTGCCTGCATCCGTTCTCCGCGGACAGCGCCGGCTACGGGGAGGCGGTGCTGCTCGGCGCCAGCGAGCCCTGCCGGCGGCGCGTGCTCGAGCAGCTCGTCGAGCTGCGCCGGCGCGCCGGCGACTACCTGCGCGAGGACGGTCTGGTGGCGGAGGACCGCTATTTCCTGGCCGAGCAGAACGCGACCGTCGTCGCCGACGCGGAGGAGTACTACCGGACGATGTTCGCCGGTCCGGCCTCCTCGTGGAACCTGCGCGACCGGCACATGGCGGACACCCTGGACCAGCTCCAGGTTCACCTCGCTCGCCACGGCGACGCCGGCAGGGTGGTCGTGTGGGAGCACAACTCACACGTGGGCGACGCCCGCTCGACCGACATGGCCCAGCGCGGCGAGCTGAACCTCGGGCAGCTGATGCGCGAGCGCCACGGCCACGACGCGGTGCTCGTGGGCTTCAGCACCTACAGCGGCACGGTCACGGCCGCTTCCCAGTGGGGAGGGGAGGCCGAGCGCAAGCGCGTGCGCCCGGCGTTGCCCGACAGCTACGAGGCGCTCCTGCACGCCACGGAGATACCGGCCTTCCTGCTGTGCCCGCTGCGCACGAGCGCGGCCGGGCGCGTCCTGCGCGAGCCGCGGCTGCAGCGGGCGATCGGCGTCATCTACCGCCCCGAGACCGAACGCCAGAGCCACTGGTTCGCCGCGTGCGTCTCGCAGCAGTTCGACGCGCTCGTGCACGTCGACGTCACACGCGCGGTGGAGCCACTCGAGCGAACGGGCATGTGGGAGCTCGGCGAGCCGCCGGAGACATATCCAAGCGCGCTGTGATTGTCTGCTGTCGCGATGGCCGATCGCGACGACATCGACTTCACCTACTCGCTCACCGACCGCGTCTTCCGGCTGAGCATGGGGGAGCTCGCCGATTTCAGCGGCGCCAAGTACGACGGCGACTTCTCGATCGGCCTGGAGGAGGCGCAGCGCAGGAAGCACGAGTACGTGGCCGAGCAGATCGGGATCGCGGCGGGCGCGCGCGTGCTCGACCTCGGCTGCGGCTGGGGCCCGCTGCTCGACTTCATCCGCCGCCGCGAGGCGACCGGCGTGGGCGTGACGTTGTCGCGTGCGCAGGCGGCCGCGTGCCGGCGCCACGGCCTCGACGTGCACCTGTTCGACGCGCGACGGCTCGAGCGCGAGAGCTTCGGCGCCTTCGACGCGGTCGCGAGCCTCGGCGCGTTCGAGCACTTCTGCTCGATCGACGAGCATCGCGCCGGACGCCAGGAGGAGGTCTACCGGGCGATCTTCGAGCGCGTCGCGTCGGTGCTGCCCGAGCACGGGCGCTTCTATCTGCAGACGATGATCTTCGGGCGCAACATGATCCCGCTGGAGCACGTCGACGTGCACGCGCCGCGGGACTCCGACGCGTGGTATCTCGCGCTGCTGCAGTGCCAGTTCCCCGGCTCGTGGCTGCCGCTTGGCGAGGAGCAGGTGATCGCCTGCGCAGAGCCGAGCATGCAGCTGGTGTCGAGCAGCGACGGCCGTCTGGACTACATCCAGACGATCGGCGAGTGGAACAGGCGGATCGGCGCGCGCAGCCTCCAAAAGACGCTGCTAAAGCTCCAGCTCGTGCCCCGCTGGATGACGAGCGCCAACTTCCGCCGCGCGTTCACGTCGGGGGTGAGCGCCAACAAGGTCTGCTTCGAACGCGAGCTGCTCGATCACCGCAGGCTCGTGTTCGAGAGGCGCTGACGGACAAGTCCGATTCCCGCCAGACATCGCCGGCCCGATGTGCGACGGTGTCGCGGTGATCTTCGACTCAGAGCGGTTCTGGCAGGTGCTCGAGCTCGGCGACCCGCGCTTTGACGGGTGGGTGTTCTGCGGTGTGAAGACGACCGGCATCTACTGCCGCCCGAGCTGCCCCGCGCGCACGCCCAAACGCGAGAACGTGCGCTTCTTCGCGACCGCCGCCGCCGCGCAGTCCGCCGGCTTTCGCGCGTGCAAGCGCTGCCGGCCGGACGCGACGCCCGGCTCGCCGGATTGGGACCTGCGCGCCGATCTCGTCGGTCGCGCGATGCGCCTGATCGCCGACGGCGTCGTCGACCGCGAGGGCGTCGGCGGGCTCGCGCGCCGCCTGGGATACACCGAGCGCCACGTCCACCGGCAGCTGGTGGCGACGGTGGGCGCCGGCCCGCTGGCGCTCGCGCGCGCCCAGCGAGCGCAGGGCGCGCGGCTGCTGCTGGAGACGACTGATGTGTCGATCGCGAGCGTGGCGTTCGCTGCGGGCTTTCAGAGCGTGCGGCAGTTCAACGCGACCGTCACGGAGGTGTTCGCGATGACACCCGGCGAGCTGCGCGCGCGGGCCCGGCGCACGGGGCGCGCGGATGGGGGAGGGGCGATCTCGCTGCGCCTGCCCTACCGCGCGCCGCTCGACGCCGGCGGGCTGCTCGCATTCCTCGGCCTGCGGGCGGTGCCCGGGCTGGAGGAGCTCAGCGCCGGCGCGTATCGGCGCAGCCTGCGCCTGCCACACGGCGGCGGCACGGTCGAGCTGCGCCCGCGCGACGGCCATGTCGAAGCCACGTATCGCCTCGATGACCTGCGCGATCTCGCGGCCGCGATGCAGCGCTCGCGCGCCCTGCTCGACCTCGACTCCGACCCGCACAGCGTGGTCGAGGTCCTGGGCGAGGATCCGCTGCTGGGGGCGCTTGTGCGCGCGACGCCCGGGCGCCGCGTGGCCGGGCACGTCGACCCGCACGAGCTGGCGATCCGCGCGGTGCTCGGGCAGCAGGTCTCCGTGCGCGGCGCCCGCACGCTGGCCGCGCGCCTGCTGGAGAGCTGCGGGCAGCAGCTGACGCGCCCGCTCGGCACGGTCACGCACACGTTCCCGACCGCGCAGGCGCTCGCCGAGATGGACCCCGGGCGGCTGGCGATGCCGCGCGCGCGTCGCCGCGCCCTGCTGACGCTCGCCGGTGCGCTCGCAAGCGGCGAGCTGGCGCTCGACGGCGGGGCAGATCGCGCGGATGCGCGCCGGCGCCTGCTCGCGCTCGAGGGGATCGGGCCGTGGACGAGCGAGTACATCGCGATGCGCGCGCTGCGCGACCCCGACGCGTTCCTGGCGGGCGACCTCGGCGTGCGCCACGCGCTGCAGCGGCTCGGCCACGACGCTCGTCCCGCCGCGGCGGCGAGGCTCGCCGAGCGCTGGCGCCCCTACCGCGCCTACGCGGTGGCGCACCTGTGGGCCTCGCTGCACCCTTCCGCCTCCACCGCCGACGCGCCCGCCGACGCGCCTGCGCCCGCCGACGCGCCTGCGCCCGCCGACGCGCCCGCCGATGCGACCGAACGGCTGGCCGCATGAGCCGCGGGGATACGTGCATCTACACGACGCTCGACAGCCCGATCGGGGAGCTGCTGCTGCTCGGCGACGGCGAGGCGCTGCGCGGCCTGTACATGCAGCACGGGCGCAGGCCGATCGCGATCAAGCCGGCGTGGGCGCGCTCGGCGGAGCCGTTCGCGGGGGTGGCGGCGCAGCTGCGGGAGTATTTCGCCGGCGAGCGCACGAGCTTCGAGGTGCCGCTTGCGCTCGAGGGCAGCCCGTTCGAGCGCCGGGTATGGCAGGCGCTGCAGGAGATCCCCTACGGGCAGACGATCAGCTACGGCGAGCTCGCGCGCGGCATCGGCCAGCCCTCGGCGGCGCGGGCCGTGGGGCTCGCCAACGGGCGCAACCCGATCGGTGTGATCGTTCCGTGCCATCGCGTGATCGGCGCGGACGGGTCGCTCACGGGCTACGGTGGCGGCGTGGAGCGTAAGCGTCTGCTGCTCGAGCTGGAGAGCGGGCAGTCGCGCCTGCAGCCCGAACCTGGGCGATCGCCTGCGTCCTGCTCGTGACGTTCAGCTGCATGTAGATGTGCTGCAGGTGCTTCTCCACGGTGCGCCTGCTGATTCCGAGGCGCGTCGCCAGCTCGGCGTTGGAGGCGCCGTCGATCACCCCGCGCATGACCTCGACCTGGCGCTCGGAGAGCCCGAGCGCGCTCGCCCCCGCCGAGATGTCGCCGCGTTCGTAGGCGGAGAGCATGCTCGTGAGCTGCTCGCGCTCCACGAGCCGTTCGTAGCAGGCGCGCAGGGGCCTGCGCAGCAGTTCCAGCATCGTCGCCTCTTCGGCGGTGAAGTCGTGGCGCGCGCGGTTCAGGGCGATCCCGACGACTTCGCCTGGGGGCGAGGGCAGCACGAACGCGATCTGGTGCTCGACCTCCAGCTCGCGGTAGAGCTGGTCATACAGCGCGAGCCGGTGCAGGCGCCGGCGGGAGATGAAGTCTGAGAAGCGCAGCGGCTGCCCGTCGCCCGTATTCACGTAATGCGCGATCAGCGGGTTATCCCCGGCGAGCCTGCCGAATACTTCCAGGTTTTCCTGCGTCAGCCATTCACCGGGATCGGCTACGACGATCGCGCCCGTGCCGGGCTTCACCTCGTTGTATGAGGCGCTCTCGCATGGCACGAGCTCGCGCGCGATCGCGATCGCGCCGGCGCGAAACTCCGACAGGTCGCGAAACTCGACCGCCTGTGCGGCCGCATGCAGGACCTTGCGCAGCCGCGACGCCGACAGGCTCTCCATGACCGGCAATCGTAATCCCTCACTCGCAGTACGTGGAAGTGCGTATTGCTCTTCCCGCAGGCAGCTCCTAAGAAGTGGGGCGGCGCGGGTGATAGGTGGCGGGCACCCCGCGGGCGACGACGCCCGCGGGGACGTCCCTGGCGACCACCGCGTTCGCGCCCACGATCACGCCGTCGCCGACGGCGATGTCGCCGATCACCACGGCGCCGGTGTAGATCGTGACGTCATCGCCGATGCGCGGGGCGCCGTCGCCGCTGCCCCAGCCGATCGTCACGTTCTGGTGCAGCCAGCAGTTGGCGCCTATCACCGCGTTCCACACGACGATCGTCGCGAAGCCGTGCGCGATGTACAGCCCGGGGCCGATGCTCGCGGCGTGCAGCTCGAGCGCGACTTCCCCGCGGTAGAGCACGCGCAGCGCCTTCGCCGTCACGCGGCCCGCTATCCCGCCGTGCTCGGTTCGGTAGTAGAAGACGTTCCGAAACGGCCTCGGGTAGGCGAGCAGGTACAGCAGCTGGACGGTCTTCGCGCGTCGATGCGGCAGCCACTTCCACTGCTGCTCGGCGGAGATGCTCATCCAGCGCTCCGCGTCGGCGCGGATCAGCGCTCGCGCGCCGGTCAGCCAGTACGCCAAGAGCAGCGGCGCGGCCGTGCAGATGCGCACCCAGAAGGAGAGCGCCTGCACGCGATGCCACAGCGCCCGAGCCACGCGCGGATGCTACAAACGCGCGCAGACAGGCCGCACCGGGCCGGCTGCGCTCGCGCGCTCGAGCGTCGCGCCGCATGCGCGATCGCCAGCGCGCACGAAAAAGGGGCCGCGCCCCGATGACGCGGCCCCCTCGAGGGATGGACGAGAGATACGACGTCCAGAGCGTAACTCCGCCGGCTCGGGAAAGTCCACCAACTCGGCACGAGCGCGGCAGCTAAACCCGCAAGCTGCGCTGAGTTTCGCGCGACGCGCCGTCCGGGCCGGAGCGCTCGCCCGGGCCTCGGACCGGTCGTTTAACAGAAGAGACGTCGCTGCCCGGCGCTTACCGTGGCTTGGCAGCAAGAAACCACCTCCGAGCCACTGCCGCGGGGAAGGTTGCGCGGCAGGCGGCGTCTAGGTGGTCGAGCATCAACCCGTCCGGCCCCGGACCCCTTCCCCGATCCCTCATCCCAATCCCCGATATTGCGAGGTAGAACCCATGAAGCGCACGTACACACTGTTCGCCGTCGTCCTGGCGGTCGCCGCGAGCGCGACCGCGGCAGCCAGCGCGCACGGCGGCCCGGCCGCACACGCCAGCAAGACCACGGAGGTCGTGCTGCGCCACACGAGCATCGGCACGATCCTGACGACCTCCTCGGGCTTCACGCTGTACGAGTTCACGCGCGACCGCGTGGGCGAAGACAGCTGCGTGAAGGTCAGCGGCTGCGCGCAGGCGTGGCCGGCGCTGGAGACCAGCGGCAAGGCGACCGCGGGCTCGGGCGTGAAAGCGTCGTCGCTGTCCAGCATTCGCATATCCGGCGGCGCCAGGCAGGTCACCTACGACGGTCGCGCGCTGTACACGTACAGCGGGGACAGCCGCGGCTCGACCGCGTATGTCGGCGTGAGCGCGTTCGGCGGCAGCTGGTACGCGGTGAACGCCGCCGGGCACTGGGTCAAGTAGAACGGCGCAAGCCAAGACGGCGATGGCGCCGGCGCGCGAGGCTGCGAGCTCGCGCGCCGGCGCCGTCCAGTCGATTGGCGCGCGAGCTTCAGTCAAGCCGCCGATCGGCCGATACTTGGGCGTGTCCGTGTCGTTCGCGCGTGAGCCGAGGACCGACCCGCTGCGAGCGGGCGCCGATCGCGCGGCCGAAGCTGCGCTGCGCGAGCTGCCCGACGCGCTGGTCGTCGTCTTCGACGCGGAGTTGCGCTTCGTGCGCACGGCCGGCCAGGCGCTCGAGCGTCTCGGCGACCCGCGCAGCTGTCGCGAGGGCAGCCCGCTCGCCGACGCTCTGCCGGTGGAGCTGTGGCGCGCGATCGAGCCGCTGCTGCGCTCGGCGCTCGCAGGCGAGACGCGCTCGCGCGAGATCTGGATGGCCGGACAGCGACACTGCGTGATGGTCGACATCGGCCCGCTGCGCTGCGACGAGGTCGGCGCCTTCGACGCGCAGGAGCGCGTCACGGGCGGCATCGCGGTGATCCTCGACATCACCGCGCGCAGGAAGGCGGAACTGCTCGCGCCGCGGCCCCAGAGCGCGTTCGAGGAACACGTGGAGCGCCTGGAGCGCACGCCGATCGGCACCGGCGTGCTCGACCGCGACGGCCGCTGGCTGCTCGTCAACCGCGCGCTGTGCGACATCACCGGCTACACCTCCGAGGAGCTGATCGGCCAGCGCTTCGACGGGATCGTGCACCCCGACGACGCCGGCAACGACAGCGAGCAGCGCCGGCGCCTGCTGGCTGGGGAGATCCGCGCGTACAGGGCCGACAAGCGCTACTTCGACGCCGCCGGGGAGACCCTCTCGGCGATCGTGTCGACGTCGCTCGTGCGCGACCGCGACGGCACGCCGCTGTACTACATCGCCCAGCTGAACGACGTCTCCGAGCGCCGCCGGCTGGAGGAGAACATGCGCGGGCTCGGCGACCACGATCCGCTGACGGGGCTGCGCAACCGCAGGCTGTTCGGCCACGACCTCAAACTGCAGGTCGCGCGCGCGCGCCGCTACGGCGAGGTGGCCGGGCTGATGCTGATCGACGTGGACGCGTTCCGGCGCGTCAACGACCGCCACGGCGAGCAGGCCGGCGACGAAGCGCTCGAGGCGATCGCCAGGGCGCTCACGCGCAGGCTCAGGGAGACCGACCTCGTCGCGCGCCTCGGCGCCGACCAGTTCGCGGTGCTGCTGCCGCACATCGACGAGGATGGGCTGGCGGTCGTCGCCGAGGGCCTTGCGCGTGTGATCGCGGCCTGCGGCGTCGACGTAGGAGACGACTTCCTGCATCCGTCCGCGAGCATCGGCTTCACGCTCGTGGACGAGCACGTGGAGAGCGCCGAGCAGGCGCTGCTGGCGGCCGACCGCGAGATGCGCGCGGTCAGGCGCGCCGGCGCCGGCGCGCCCAGCTGACCCGCGGCCCCGGCGCCCGGCGGGACCCTCCGGCGCGGTGAATACGCTCAACGTATGCAGCCGGGCGAGCGACTAGCGGTCATCGACCTCGGATCGAACTCCTTCCGCCTGGTCGTGTTCATGGCCGGCGCGGGCTGGTGGAGGCGCACCGACGAGATCTACGAGCCGGTGCGCATCGGCGAAGGGCTGATGGCGACCGGGAGGCTGGGCGAGGAGCCGATGCGCCGGGCGTTGGCGACGCTCGACGTGTTCGCGCATTTCTGCCGGGCGGGCGGCCTCGACGAGGGCTCGGTCGACGCGGTCGCCACGAGCGCGATCCGCGATGCGGAGAACGCCCCGGAGTTCCTGGAGCGCGCACGCGCGTGCCTGGGGATGCCGATCCGCGTGCTCAGCCGCGAGCAGGAGGCGCGCTACGGCTACCTGGCGGCGGTCAACTCGACGACGCTGCGCGACGGCAGCGTGCTCGACCTCGGCGGCGGCTCGCTGCAGCTCGTGCGCGTGCTCGACCGGCGGATCGAGGACTCGGGCTCGTGGCGGCTGGGCACGGTGCGCATGAGCGAGCGCTTCCTGCCGCCCAACGGCCCGGCCAAGCGCAAGCAGCTGGAGGAGCTGCGCGACCACGTCGCGGCCGAGCTCGCGACGGCGCCGTGGCTCATCGAGGGCGGGCGCGATGGCGAGGGCGGGCGCCTGGTCGGCACGGGCGGGACCGTGCGCAACCTCGCGGCCGCCGCCCAGCGAGCGGCGGGGCTGCCCTCCAACGGGGTGCAGGGCATGGTGATCGGACGGGAGGCGCTGGACGAGCTCGCGCAGCGGCTGGCCGCGCTGCCCGCCGCCGAGCGCGCGAGCGTGCCCGGGATCAAGCCCGCGCGCGCGGATCTGATCCTCGCCGGCGCGGTCGTCGTGCAGGGCGTCCTTCGGGCAGGCGGATTCGCTGCGTTGGAGACGACCGAGGCGGGGCTGCGCGAGGGGGTGTTCTTCGAGCGCTACCTCGCCGGCCAGGAGCAGCCGCTGTTCGCGGACGTGCGCCGCGCGAGCGTGCTGAACATGGCGGCGCAGTACGAGGTGGACACGGACCACACCGAGCACGTGGCGGCGCTCGCGCTGGGCATGTTCGACGAGCTCGCCGCGCTGGGGCTGCACGACGGCGACCCGCGCGAGCGCGAGCTGCTGTGGGCGGCGTGCATGCTGCACGACATCGGCATGTCGATCGACTACGACGACCACCACAAGCACTCCCGCTACCTGATCCTCAACGGCGGCCTGCCGGGGTTCACGCCGGTCGAGACGGCGATCATCGCGCAGGCTGCGCGCTACCACCGCAAGGGCATGCCCGTGCCGGGGCCGCTGGCGGCGCTGTTCGGCGAGGGCGACATCGAGCGGCTGGACCGCTGCGCGACGCTGCTGCGCCTGGCGGAGGACCTCGAGCGCTCGCGCGACCAGCTCGTGCGCGGCACCAGCCTGGAGCTGTCCGACGGCGAGGTCGAGCTGCGGCTGATCGCCGACGGCGAGTCGGCCGTCCCGCGCTGGGCTGCCAGGCGCGAGCGCGAGCTGTTCGCGCGCGCGTTTCACAGGGAGCTGTCCGTGGCGGCCTGAGGGCGGCTGGGCCAGGCGCCGGCCGCGACGCGCGGGCCTGACCCGTCAACCCGCGGCGATCAGCCCTTTCTCATCGCCGGCGCAGTCGAACAGGACGAGCCCGTACGGGTAGGCGATGGGGCTGTTCCATTCCGAGGGCGCGAGCTCTCTGCATGCGCGCAGCACCGCGCGCGTGGCGAGGTTCCCGCCGCGCTCTGAGTACTCGCCGCCGAGCAGCACGTAGCGCGCCTGGCCGCTCGAGACCATGCGCGCGAGCTGCGGGCCGTCGACGGCGGGGTCGGTGCCGCTGTAGCCGCCCACCGCACCGGCGTCGAGCCCGAGCAGGATCAGCGGCGAGCTGGTGTCCGCGGCGACGCTCAACAGCGCCCAGCGCGAGCCGGGACGGTGGGTGCTGACGTAGCCCAGCAGCGCGCGGTCGATCGCGAGGTCGCGGTCGTTGACGCCGTAGCCGCCGGTGCCGGGAAACGCTTTTGTTCCGGCGACGGGGAAGGTGCCCTCGACCGGCGCGAGCCACGTTGTGGTCGCGTAGCGGGTGGGCGCGACGAGCAGCAGCAGGAACAGGAACGCGACCGCGGGCGCGGCCCGGCGCCGCGTCGCCACCAGCGCGAGGAAGCCGACGCCCGCGCCCACGCAAAGCACGGGCACGAACCACAGCAGGAAGTGCTCGCGGTGCATGAGCACGATCTGCGCGGCGAGCGTGGTGGCGAGCGCGAGCGCGACGAGCGCGAGGCCCCACAGGCGGCGCCGTCCGCGGGCGAGCTCGACGAACGCGAGCGCGCCCGCTCCGGCCATCGCGCCGGTGCCGGGGGCGAGCGCGGAGACGTAGTAGGGGTGGACGATGCCCTTGGACAGGCTCAGAACGGCCGCCTCGACAAGGAACCAGCCGCCGAGCACGAGCAGCACCGCCAGCCGCGGGTCGCGCCGCCCGCGCGCCGGCGGCGCCTGACCCGGGTCGTCGGCGGGCGCCCGCGCTTGCGTCTCGCGCCGGCGATCCACGAGCGTGAGCGCGAGGCCGATCAGCCCGAACAGCGCGAACGGCAGCATCCAGCCTGCCTGGTCGCCGAGGCCCTTGCCGAGCAGGCGCAGCGGGCCGGGCGAGGCGCCGAAGGGGATCGGGTCGGCTTCTCTGCCGGCGGTCTGGCGCGCGGGTTCGGGCACCGCCGCAGGCGTGAGCCGCACGGGCGGCGATGTGGCGGCGGGCGGCGAGGGGTGGGCGCGGGCGGCGGCGTTGACGGCCAGCTGGCGGGAGGCGGGCACGTACGCGCCGGGCTTGACGACGATGCTGTTGGGGCCGCCGTTCTGACCTTCGACGCGACCGAGGCCGTTGTATTCGAAGGTCAGCCCGAGCTCGGTGTTGTTGGTCGAGCTGCCGACGTACGGGCGCTTGGAGGCGGGCGTGAGTTCGACGAGGGCGATCCACGCGAACGACACGACCAGCAGCGCGACGCCGGCGACGAGCAGCTGCGCGATGCGCCTGCGCATCGATCCGGGCGCGCAGAGCAGGTAGCCGAGCGCGATCGGCGGGACGGCGAGGTAGGCGGCGAGCGTCTTGGTGTTGAACGCGAGCCCGACGAGCACGGCGGAGCCGATCAGCGTGCGCCAGCGGCCGGTTTCGCAGGCGCGCAGCGCGAGCGCGCACGCGAGCAGCAGCAGCAGGATGAGCACAGGGTCGACGCCGTTGTCGCGCGAGACGGCGACGAACGACGGGAACACGGCGAGCGCGAGCGCCCCCGCGAACGCCGCCACCGCGCCGAGGCGCCGCGCGAGCACGACGTACAGCAGCGCGACGGCGAGCACGCCGGCGATCGCCTCGGGCAGCAGCAGGCTAAGCGGCGAGAGGCCGAACACCTTGGCGCTGGCGGCCTGCACCCACAGCGCGATCGGCGGCTTGTCGACGGTGACGAGGCCGCCGGGGTCGAACGAGACGAACAGGAAGTTGTGCAGCGAGCGCAGCATCGACTTGACGCCGGCGGAGTAGAAGAGGTTGGCGTAGCCGTTCTGGGCGAGCCTGTGCGTGCTGAGCACCGCCGAGAGCGCCATCAGGAACGGCAGGCCGGCGTGGCGCGCCGCCCGGCGCGGGTCGAGCGACATTCGCGGCGCGCGCAGGCGCCTGCGCGCGGGCGCGGGGTCGGCGGGCGCGGCGCCGGCGGACGGCGACGCGGTGGCGCTTGCGTGCGGCGGGTCGCTCACCCGGGGAGCGTCTCCACGAGCCGCGCGAGGTCGCGCTCGTCGTTCCACGCTCCGACGGACGCGCGCAGCCACGGGCGGCCGGGGATGTTGCGCACGATCACGCCGCGCTCGGCGAGCAGCTCGCGCTCGGCGGGCGGGTCGGGGCTGGGGAAGGACACGAGCGTGGTGGGCCCGCGTGGCGCGGGCGGGCGGCCGCGTTCGGCGAGCAGCTCGGTCAGGCGCACGGCGAGCGTGCGCGCGCGCTCGTGCACGGCGGCCCAGCCGGCGGACTCGAGCACGCCGATCGACGCGAGCGCGCAGGCGGCGGTCTCGGCGTTCATGGACAGCGTGTCGAAGCGCCGCGCGTCCTCGTGCAGCTTTGCGTCCAGGCCGGCGTTCGGGTCGGAGAGGTTGCCGTAGCCGCGCCTGGAGACGGACAGGCGCTCGCGCAGCGCGGGACTGACGTACAGCATGCCGGTGCCGTCGGGGCCGCACAGCCACTTCTGCCCGGCGCCGGCGTAGGCGTCGCAGCCGAGCGCGCGCACGTCGACCGGGATCGCGCCGACGCCCTGGGCGCCGTCGAGCAGCACGGGCACGTCGAGCTGGCCGAGCTCGGCTGGCGCGAGCGAGCCGCTGACCCAGCCGACGTGCGAGCAGGCGACCAGGCGCGTGCGCGGGCCGACGGCTTCAGCGACCTCGGCGAGCGGCACTTCGCGGACGTCGACGCCGTGCAGCTCGCGCGCGGCGGACAGCGCTCCGAGCAGCCCCGGGTGCTCCTCGTCGCTGGTCACGATCTCATCGCCTGGGGCGAGATCGAGCCCGCCGACGACCTGCGCCATGCCCTCGGTGGTGCAGGTGGTGATGGCGACGTCGGCGGGGTCGGCGCCGAGCGCGCGGGCGTAGGCGGCGCGCAGCTGCCCTGACAGCTCGCTGCGGCGTTCGAAGTGCGCCATCGCGCGGCCGCCGGCGAGCTCGCGCTGGAGCTCGGCGGCGGAGGCCTCCACGGCGCGCGCGGGCAGCGGGCCGTCGGTGCCCGCGTTGAGGTACGCAAGGGCGCCGAGGACGGGAAACTCGTCGCGCAACGCCGGCGGGCTCACAAACCGCGAGAATACCCGCATGTCCAGCGCCGACCGCCAGCAGCCCCTGTGGGCGCCCTCGCCGGAGCAGCGCGAGCAGGTCGAGATGGCGCGCTTCATGGAGTGGGCGGGCGAGCGTCGCGGGCGCCCGTTCGCGGACTACGAGGAGCTGTGGCGCTGGTCGGTGGACGAGCTGGAGGACTTCTGGGCGAGCATCTGGGAGTTCTGCGGCGTGCGCGCGTCCAAGCCCTACGAGCGGGTGCTGGGCTCGCCACCTTCGATGAGGACCCACGCGATGCCGGGCACGCGCTGGTTCGAGGGCGCGGAGCTGAACTACGCGGAGAACCTGCTGGCGAACGGGGAGGAGCGCGCGGGCGAGGTGGCGGTGCTGCACTGCTCGGAGCTGCGGGATCTCGGCCAGCTGACGTGGGCGGAGCTGACGGCGGAGGTCGCGGCGGCGGCGGGCGGCCTGCGCAGCCTAGGCGTGGCGCGCGGCGACCGCGTGGTCGCGTACATGCCGAACATCCCGGAGACGCTGATCGCGTTCCTGGCGGTGGCGAGCATCGGCGCGATCTGGTCGAGCGCGGCGCCGGAGTTCGGCGCGCGCAGCGTGATCGACCGCTTCGCGCAGATCGAGCCGAAGGTGCTGCTGGCGGTGGACGGCTACCGCCACGGCGGCAAGGACTTCGACCGCACGGCCAATGTGGAGCGCATCCTCGAGGAGCTGCCGACCGTCGAGCACACCGTCGTGCTCGAGTATCTTGCGGGCGCTGGCGGGGATGGGCAAGCCGGCTCTGACGGCGCGAGCGGCCTGGCAGGCACGCTCTCGGGCTCATCCAGCCGTCGCAGCGTCATCGCCTGGGGGGATCTGCTCGCCCGCGGTGAAAACTCTGAGCTGCGCTTCGAGCAGGTTCCGTTCGACCACCCGCTGTGGGTGCTGTACTCCTCGGGCACGACGGGCCTGCCGAAGGCGATCGTGCAGGGGCACGGCGGCATCCTGATCGAGCAGCTGAAGAAGCGCATGCACCTGGACCTGCGCGCGGGCGACCGCATGTTCTGGTTCACGACGACCGGCTGGATGATGTGGAACTTCCTCGTCGGCTGCCTGCACAGCGACGCGGCGATCGTGCTGTACGACGGCAGCCCCGCGTATCCCGACCTGGGCGTGCTGTGGGACATCGCGCAGCGCACCGGCATGACGTGCATGGGCGTGAGCGCGGGGCTTCTGGCGAGCATGGAGAAGGCGGGCGTCGAGCCGGGGCGCGACTACGACCTGAGCGCGCTGCGCGCGATCGGCTCGACCGGCTCGCCGCTCGCGCCGGAGAGCTTTCGCTGGGTGTACGAGCGCGTCAAGGACGACGTGTGGCTGTTCTCGACGAGCGGCGGCACGGACGTGTGCACGGCGTTCGTCGCCGGATGCCCGCTGCTCCCCGTATATGAGGGCGAACTGCAGTGCCGCGCGCTGGGCTGCGCGGTCGAGGCGTGGGACGAGCAGGGCAACAGCGTGGTCGACGAGGTGGGGGAGCTGGTGGTGAGAGAGCCGATGCCGTCGATGCCGCTGTTCCTGTGGGGCGACGATGACGGCTCGCGCCTGCGTGAGAGCTACTTCGCGATGTACCCCGGCGTGTGGCGCCACGGCGACTGGATCCGCATCACGCCGCGCGGCGGCGCCGTCATCTACGGCCGCTCGGACTCGACGATCAACCGCCAGGGAGTGCGCATGGGCACGAGCGAGATCTACAGGGCGGCCAGCGGCGTCCCCGAGGTTCTCGACGCGCTCGTCGTCGACATCCCCGGCAGGGACGCGAACGGTGAACCCGGCGGAGAGCTGTCGATGATCCTGTTCGTGGTGCTGCGCGAGGGCATCCTCCTAAATGACGAGCTCGCCGCGACGATCAAGCGCCGTATCCGTGAGGACTGCTCGCCGCGCCACGTGCCCAACGAGGTGCGTCAGATCGCGGAGGTGCCGCGCACGCTGTCGGGCAAGGTGCTGGAGGTGCCGGTCAAGCGCATCCTGATGGGCACGCCGCCGAGCGAGGCCGCGAGCGTCGAGTCGCTGGCGAACCCGCGCTCGCTTGACTACTTCGTCGGGTTGGCGGGGGAGCTGGGGGTCTCATAGTCAGAAAGCAGTGGGTGTAGGTTGGGTGTAGCACATGCAGCTTGGTAGGATGGGACTGTGAAGACGATCCAAGTACGCAATGTGCCAGACGACGTCCATCGTGCTTTGCGCGCTCGAGCTGCGGCGACGGGCGTCTCGCTCTCGGATTTCGCGCTTGGCGAGCTGGAGCGAGTTGCCGGACACCCGCCGGTGGCCGAGTTGCTTCAACGCGCGCGCTCACGCGCCGGTGGCGCGCAGAGCGCCGCGATCGTCGCCGCGATACGCGCCGGTCGCGACCGCGGCTAGGCGATGCTCGTGGTTGACACGTCGGCCGTGCTGGAGGCGCTCGCGGCGCGGGACCCCGCGCCGCGCTTGATCGAGCGCCTCGCCGCGGACGGCGACCTCCATGCCCCTCACCTGATGGACACCGAGCTGCTCCATGCGCTCCGCGGGATGGGCATCAGACGCGAGATAAGCGACGAGCGCGCCGCCGATGCCCTCAGCGACTTCGCCGAGCTCGCGCTCGTCCGCTATCCCCACCAGCCACTCAATGACCGAGTCTGGGAGCTGCGCCACAACCTGACGGCCTACGACGCCACCTTCATCGCGCTCGCCGAGGTCCTCGCAGCTCCCCTCATCACCTGCGACGCACGCCTCGCATCGGCTCCCGGGCACACAGCGCAGATAGAGCTGTTCGATGCGTCGTCCCCGTAACAATCCTGCCTTACTGCGACTGTGCCCACTCGCGCAGGCGACCGGGCACCGCGACCGCGTCGCGCTGGACCTCGACGACCTCGTCGGCGGGGATGTTGGCCCGCTTCGCGGCTGCCACGATCGCGTCGGCGGAGGGCGCCTCGTACAGGCAGTAGGTCCGCCGCCGGTCGGCGCTGAGGAACGAGAACAGCCAGCGCACGCCCTCGTCGGCGTTGACCTCCTCGATCAGCTCGACGTCGTCGTCGCTCAGCTGAAGCTGGTCGGCGAACCTGCGCTCGATCACGTAAAGCGGCATGTGCCGCCGATCGTACTCCCGTCCCTACGCGTCGGCAAGCGCATGACGGTGCGCGTAGGAGGCCGCCTCGGTGCGGTTCGCGCAGCCGGTCTTGCGCAGGATGCTGCGCACGTGGTTGGCGGCCGTGTGCTCGCTGATGTACAGCTCCGCGCCGATCTCGCGGTTGCTGAGGCCGCGCGCGACGAGTCGCAGGATCTGCGCCTCGCGTCCTGACAGCGCGTCGGGAAGGACGGAGTCTCGCCCGCCCGCGCCGGCCGGGGCGGGCGCGAGGTGCATCGCCGCGATCCGGTTGCGCAGGGCCGCCATCCCGATCGCGCGTGCGAGCCGGTCGGCCTCGACGAGCAGGGCCCGCGCGCGCTCGGAGCTCCCGTCCCCGCGGGCGAGCAGCATCCGTGCGTACTGGTGGTTGGTGTGGGCGAGCCAGGTCCTCGCCTCCATCGCCAGGTTGGCCGTGAGCGCCTGCTCGAAGTGGGCTTCCGCCAGCTCCCACTCGCCGAGCGTCGCCGCGAGCATGCCCAGGTAGCGGTCGGCGGCGCCGTAGTAGACGACCAGGTGCCCGACCATGACGTTGCTGCCGGCGAGCGGCGCGAGCTCGGGGTAGAGGAGCGCCGCGAGCGTCTGATCGCCCACCGCGACGCAGGCGTCGGTGAGGTAGGTGAGCGATGCGAGCCACAGCGACTCCCGGAACGCGTCGAGACCCTCGCCCGCGATCCGCGCCAGCTCGCGCCTTGCGTCGGACTCCATGCCAAGCTCGACCAGCAGCGACGCCAGCCCGGGACGCCAGGGGCTTCGCTCGCGCTCGCCGGCGACGAGGATCCTGATCACCGAGGCCAGCTCCGCCAACCGCCCCTGCTCGCGGCGGAGGCTGAACATCTGGATGCCGTACGTGCCCGACGCGTCGCGCCCGGTCAACATGCGCCCCGCCGCCTCCGAGCGTCCCGCCATCGCCTCGGCCGCGTCGAGCCGGCCGTCGGAGAGGGCGATCGCGGCGCCGTAGTGCTCCGCCACGTGGAGGTTGAACGGCTGCCTGGTGATCTCCGCCATCCGCCTGAGCTCTGCCGCCTCGCTGCGCGCGGCGGGGATCTCGGCGATCGCCACGAACGCAGGCACTCGCCAGGACATCGCTTCCGCCTGCAGCTCCATGTCGCCCAGCTCCTCGCTGATGGCGCGCGCCTCCGTGAGCATCTCGAGGATCTCCTCGATCGGAGTCGCGCCGCGCGACCAGTAGGAGCGCACGAGCACCGTCGCGAGCCCCGCGCGGTCGCCCAGGCGCCGGGCGAGCTCGATCGCGTTGGCCCGCACGATCGCGCCGCGCTCGTGCTCGCCCTGTCCGTCGAGCGCGCGCGCCAGGCCGCCGAGCAGCTCGACGCTCAGCTGCGACTCGTGCTCGCCCAGCGCCGCCGTGGCCTCTTCCAGCAGCTCGACAGCGCCCCCGACCATCCCCGGCCGCCAGCTGGCCTCCTCGTACCGCGCCGCGGCGCGCGCCAGCAGCTCGGGGTCCGCCAGCTCGCGGCCGATCTGCGCGGCGGACGCCAGCGCTTCCCGAGCGTCGAGCGCGCGGCCGGCCCTGTGCCGAGACATGCCGAGCTCGAGCAGCACCTCGGCGCGCTCGCGTACGTCGTCGATGCCGAGCCCATACGCCGCCATCAGCATCCGCTCTGCCTCGTCGAACGCGAGCGCATCGGCGGCGGCCCGCGCGGCGAGGACGTTGTATCGGATCGCCCGCTCGGCTCCCGCTACCGCGGTCGCCGCGGTGAAGTGGTGCGCGAGGTCGGCCGGCGCTCGCGCCGAGCGCCCGTCTGAAGCCTCCATGGTCTCGCCGACGCGCAGGTGCAGCTCGGCCCTGCGTACGCCCGACAGGCGGTCGTAGACCGCGCGGCGCACGAGCTCGTGGCTGAACCGGTACGCGAGCTGGCGACCTGGCACCTCCACGACGATGCCGCTGCGCGTCGCCTCCTCGACGGCTGCGATCAGCTCGCCTTCCTCCAGGCGCGAGCCACGTCTGACGATCGCGAGCTCGAACTCTGCGCCCGCCGTCGCCGCCAGCTCGAGCAGCTCGGTGCTCGCCGGCGCCAACCGCGCAAGCCGCGCGCTGACCACCTCGCGGACGCTGTCGGGCGTCTGCAGCTGGGCGAGCAGGGAGCCAGCGAGCCGCAGCTCGCCCTCGCCGCCCGCGACCGCGTCCGTCTCCAGCAGGGCGCGCCACAGCTCGCACATCAGGAACGCGTTGCCGCCCGTGAGATTGGAGATCGCCCGCGCGATCTCCGGCAGTTCCGCGCTGGCGCGTCCCTCGGTGACGCGTCGCACGAACTCGCTCACCTCCACGTCGGAGAGACCCTCCAGCCGCATGCGCACGACGTCGTCGGAGCGCCGGAGGTCCGCGAGCGTCTGCGCGAGAGCATGCGGAACCTCGCCCTCGGTGTCGCGGAAGGTCGCGAACAGCAGCACGCGGCCAGCCCAGGTGGTCTGTGCGAGGTGACGCAGCAGCAGCAGCGTCGGCGCGTCCGCCCAGTGCCCGTCCTCGATCACCAGGACCACCGGACGCCGGCGGCCGACCCGCTCGAGCAGATCCGACACCGCCGTGTGCAGCCGGTGGCGCTCTGTGTCCGGGTCGGCGCGCGCCGGCGACGAGAGTCCCGCCAGCTGCTCGCCGAGCTTGGGCAGCAGGCGAGTCAGCTCGCCCCCGGAGGAGCCGAGCGCGGCTCGCAGCTCGTGCTCGTCGAGCACCGCCGTCAGGCGCTCGAGCGCCTGCGAGAACGGCCCGTACGGCGCGTGCACGACCGCGTCGCAGGCTCCGTGCAGTACGAGCGCACCGGACTGCGCCGCCTCGGCGGCGAACTCGCGCACGAGACGGCTCTTGCCCGAGCCCGCCTCTCCCCCCAGCAGCACCACCCGGCGGCCCTCGCCCTCGGCGCTCGGCAGCAGCATGCGCAGCTTCCCCAGCTCGTCGGCCCGGCCGACGAACGGAAACGGAGAGGAAACGCGAAGTGGAGCAGGTAGCTCGGGCACCGACACCCCCGCGAGCACGATAGTCAGATCTGATCAGTGACGCAAATCCGGGGCTCCTTGCGCCGTCGGCAAAGTCGGTCAGTCCGAGTCATGACAGGGGATGGGCGACGCCGTACGGTGCGCTGCTGACGAGGAAACTCACGATCTCACGACGAGGAGGAGCCGATGAGCAGCACGGTCACAGCAGCGCAGGCCGCACGCCAGGAGATGCCCGGGTTCGGCGGGCGCCTGATCGGCCCCGAGGACGCCGGCTACGAGCAGGCGCGGGCCGTGTACAACGCCATGATCGATCGCCGCCCGGCGCTGATCGCGCAGTGCGCGGATGTGCAGGACGTCGCCCGCACGGTTGCCTTCGCCCGCGCGCACGAGCTTCCGCTTGCGATCCGCGGCGGCGGGCACAACGGCGCCGGCCTCGGAACGTGCGACGACGGTGTCGTCATCGACCTGTCGCTGCTGAAGGACATTCAGGTCGACCCCGGCGCGCGCACGGTTCGCGTCGGCGGCGGCTGCACGTGGGGCGAGGTCGACAGCGCCACCGGCGCGCACGGCCTCGCGACCCCCAGCGGGATCATCTCGAGCACCGGCGTCGGCGGTCTGACCCTCGGCGGAGGCCTCGGGCATCTCACGCGACGCTTCGGGCTGACGATCGACAACCTGCTCGAGGCGGAGCTCGTGCTCGCGAGCGGCGAGACGGTGCGGGCCAGCGCGGACGAGCACGCCGACCTGTTCTGGGCGATCAGGGGCGGCGGCGGCAACTTCGGCGTCGTGACCTCCTTCCTGTTCCGGGTGCACGACGTCGGCACGATCTTCGGCGGCCCGACGTTCTGGGCGGTCGAGGACGCCGCGGCGGTGCTGTCCGCATACCGCGAGTTCCTGCCCGCGGCCCCTCGCGAGCTGAACGGGTTCTTCGCCTTCTGCGCCGTGCCGCCGGCGCCGCCGTTCCCCGAGGAGCTCCACCTGCGCAACGTGTGCGGCGTCGTCTGGTGCTACCTCGGACCGGAGAGCGACGCGCGAGCGGCGATGGCGCCGCTGCTCGAAGCGGTGCCCGAGCCGCTCATGCACGGCGTCCACTCGATGCCGCACGCGATGCTCCAGACGGCGTTCGACGGGCTGTACCCGCACGGCGACGAGTGGTACTGGCGCGCGGACTTCGTCAACGAGATCCCCGACGAGGCCGTCGAGCTCCACGCGCGCTTCGGCTCGCGGCTGCCGAGCATGAAGTCGACGATGCACCTCTATCCCATCGACGGGGCCGCGCACGACGTCGCCGAGTCCGAGACCGCCTGGAGCTACCGCGACGCCAGATGGGGGGCGGTGTTCGCCGGGGTCGACCCGGATCCCGCCAACCGCGACGCGATCAGCCGCTGGAGCATCGACTACCACGAGGCGCTGCACCCGTACTCCGCGGGCGGTGCGTACGTGAACATGATGATGGACGAGGGCGAGGATCGGGTGCGCGCGAGCTATCGCGGCAACTACGAGCGGCTGGCGCGGGTGAAGCGCTCCTATGACCCGGAGAACGTGTTCCGGATCAACCAGAACATCCAGCCGGCGAGCTCGTGAGGCAAGCCGACGCGGTGGTCGTCGGCGCGCGCTGCGCCGGAGCGACGCTGGCGCTGGCGCTGGCCCGGCAGGGCTGGGACGTGGTGCTGATCGACCGCGACACCTTCCCGAGCGAAACGGTCTCGACCCATCTGATCTTCCCGAACACGCTCGCCCGCCTCAGCGAGCTCGGGGCGCTGGAGGTGCTGCTCGCCGCGCACGATGTGCCGATGCTCGAGTACCGGATCGCCGGCTTCGGGCACGAGTTCAGTGGCTCGTTCACGCCGATTGGAGGCTTCGACCGCTGTGCGGCGCCGCGCCGCGCCGCCCTGGACAAGGCGCTCCTCGACACCGCGCTCGCGGCGGGAGCCGAGGGGCGCCTCGGTGAGGGCGTGGCTGAACTGATCGGCTCGGGCAGCGCCGAAGACCCCGTCGCCGGGGTCGTCTTGGAGAGCGGCGAGCGGATCGCCGCCAGGTGGGTCTTCGGCTGCGATGGGCGCGCCTCGACGGTCGCGCGCCGGCTCGGGATCGAGAAGACGCGGCCACTGCGCGGCGAGGTGGGGTTCCTGCTCGGGTACTGGCGTGGCATACCGGACAACGGGCTGGCGGCCATGGAGATAAGGGAGACGGAGATCGCCAACCGGTGGGCGGGCGAGGACGGCTCGTGCCTGCTGACCACCGCCGGGGACGCGGCGTCCACGCGAGGGTCCAAACAGGAGCGCCGGGCCCGGTATCTGGAGCAGCTCCACCGCTTTCCCGATCTGATCGACCCGAACGCGCTCGACCAGGCGGAGATGATGAGCGACGTCGTGGTGGCTCCCGAGTCGCTGATGCGGGGGTACTTCCGGGTTCCGAGCGGCCCGGGCTGGGCGCTGGCCGGCGACGCCTGCCACTTCAAGCACCCCGGCACCGCCCAGGGGATCGGCGATGCGGTCGAGCATGCCGTCTACATCGCCAACGCTCTTTCCGGCGCGCACCCCAGCCTCGACCGCTACGAGCGCTGGCGCGACGAGCGCGCCGAGGAGCACTACGAGTGGTCCTTCGCGTGGGGACGCTTCCCGCGCCCGGAGACCGAGAGTCTGTTCAGGGGTTGGGCCAGTGAGGCAGATGCGGCACAGGATTTGCGCGACTCCTACAGCCGGCGTGTCGAGCCGTCGCAGGTGCTCAGCGCGGAGCGGCTGGGGCGGTGGTTTGGGGGCTGATGATGCGCAGGTGACTGCCACCTGCAATACGATGTAAGTTTTGTGTGTTACTCTATGGCGTATGTCGTCGAATGTGAGCCAGAGAGCCCGTAAGGGCGAGCCCTTCAGCGTCCGCTTCAGCCTGCCGACCGACCACCTCGTCGAGGCCGAGGCCCAGAGGACTCGCCGCTCGAAGAGCGCGATCGTCGAGGCTTTGACCGAGGAGGCGGTCCGCACCCGCCGCTTCGCCGGGATCGGCTTCCGCGGCGAGGACGCCGCGCGGCGCCCGTGGGTGATCGGCTCGGGTCTCGATGTCTGGGAGATCATTCACATGCTCGAGGACTTCGGCTCGAGCGAGATCCTGGTGAGGCAGACGCAGTTGAGCGAGCGCCACGTGCACCTTGCCCTCGCCTACCGCGACAGCTACCCAGAGGAGATCGCCGAGGCGATCGCCGAAAACCGCCGCACAGCCGAGGAGTGGCGCGAGCTCTACCCGTTCATCGAGTTCTCGCCTGCCGCATAGACATCCTTGCGGCTGCTGCTCGACGCGAATCTCTCCCCGCGCGGCATCGCCGCGAAGCTGCGCAAGAACGGCCACGACGTGCTTGCGCTCGCCGAAGACGCCACCTTCGAGGGGCTCCCCGACCCGCAGGTGCTCGAGCTCGCCGCATCAGAGCAGCGCGTGCTCATCACACGCAACAGCAGAGACTTCGCGCCGCTCGCGCGCCAGTGGGCCGAAGCCGGACGCCCACACGCCGGCATCATCCTCATCTGGACGCTCGATCACAGCCAGTTCGCCGAGATCCTCGCGGGTGTGGAGCGTCAGCTGAGGCAGCGCCCAACCCAAGAGCAGTGGCGCGATATCACCGTCGCGTTCTGAGCGCACATGAGAAGTGCGGTGTAAGCGGGAGCGACGGGGGTCTGTCCCGGACCTTGCCCCCGTCGGCTGAGGATATCGAGGTTTGGGGCGAGCCGCCTCAGCTCGCAGATCAATGACAGAGCTGCTCGTATTCAAGGAGCGCCGCCGGCCAACGCAGACCCTGCAGATGCGCCGCGCGCGGCGCTATCGCTGGACCGACGCAAGGCTGTCCCACGGCCCGGGACCGGCCGGCCATTCGCTACCGTGCAGTTGCGCCTCGAACACGGACGATACCGCAGGCTTCTCGATCACCGCGACGAGGGGATAGCGATGGACAGAGGCGACGTGAAGATGTAGGTGCGGAGGCGGTGTCTCGCCGTCGCCAAGAGCGCTTAGCGGGCGCGTGAGGCCATCCAAGAAGGACTGGAAGGGCTGGAACGGCCCATGGATATCCTCGCAGATGTAGACGCCGCCGGCCCGGATGTGAGGCAGCAGGCACTCTAGGGTGGCGACCTGCTGCTCTGGGTGGTGGCCGCCGTCGTCGATCACGATGTCGATGGGCGGCGCAGACGCCAGGAACGCGCGCCAGAACGCGGGGTCTCCCTGGTCGCCTATCTGTATGTCAATGCCGTCGGCCGCTAGCGCTGTGCACGCGGGGTCGATGTCTACGCCAGTCACATGTGCGGCGGCTCCAAAGTAGTGACGCCACATGTGAAGGCTGCCACCGCCGAGGACCCCAATCTCGAGTATGCGGACCGGCGTATCCCGAAATCGGCTGAGATGCCGGTCGTAGATCGGGAAATAGTGACGCCACTTGAAAACGCCAGGTCCGAGCACATGCGTGTCGAAGTAGTCCTCAAGGGGATTCGTAGACGCCGTGCCGGTCGAGAGCGGCGGCGACGGAGCGCCCATCGCCTGCGCGTAGCGGTACCCTCGCTGGAAGTACCGGACAGATGCCGCCGCACGATACGCGCCCCTGGTGGGCGCAAGTCGATCAAGGCGCATAAGTCCGGCTATCTGTCGCGGGGAACGCACGGGCGGCAGTATATAGACGCGCGCCGCGCGGGACTTGCCCGCGCGGCGCGCGTCACCGCGTTATCCAGCGTGGCTCAGCACGTCCACCAGTTGATATAGCCCGCGATGTCTTCAAACCCACCTACGCACTCTTCGGAATCCGTCGACACCCAATAGGCCGCGTTCCAGTGCTCCCACAGGCCGTTGAGATGCAGGACGCCCGTCTGATCTTTACCCGAGTTTTCCGGTTTGGATTCATCGGCGAGCTCCGCGCCGACTTCGACCCGCTTTGCGTATTTCGGGAACCCGCTCATGCAGCCCCAGGTTTCACTCGGGCCATAGCGTGCGCACCATGTGCCGTTGTTTTCCGGGTCTTCCAGGGTGTACGAGTTCCAGGTGTAGCCTTCGACTGTCCAGGGAAAGTCCGTTTCGTGGTAGCCAGATTTGTTGTCGTAGGCGTAGAAGGGATGCAGGCTGCAGCAATTTTCCAGGCCGGCTTCCTGGCCGTCCTCGACCCAGTAGTTTTTGCGCTGGGGGAAGCTGGCCCACTGCTCATTGTCAACGAACGACGACCCGACGTTCGGGACATACATCCCGGACGTGTAGATGACCGACGACAGACCTTTGACTTCTTCCCCTTTGCCCGTCATTTCCCATTCCGCCACGCCGTAGCAGTGTTCTGCCGTCGTGCAGTGGCCGCCCCAGGTTGCCGAAGCGCTCGCGGGTAGTGCAAGCGCCAGCATGGCGAGCGCGAGCAGGCCGACGAGTATTGAGCGTCGATTCATGGTTACCTTTCGCTTAGTCGTCATTCGGGTCAGCCGAGCCTTTGTGCGGTGCCTACCTGACCGACGGCAGCCGCTTCGCTTGAGGGGTCCATGCTGATGACGAACCCTGATTTGGCGTCGATGATGAGGTTGAGCGCGGTGCCCGACGGCACGGCCGCGCCGTTCCGTACGTGCCGGCGATTCGCTGTGAACTGCCCGTGCATAGTGACGACGTACACCGGGGTCTCCGCGAACGGTGCATTGGTACGCGGATCGATGGCTGTCGGAGCTTCTTGAGCTGGGTCGAGCAGCGTGGCAGCCTGCCCCTCCGTCGTGCTTGCGACTTCGACGCCCGTCGGACTCGCGTCCCCGTCTACTGCGGCGGCATGTAGTGCGATCTGTTCGACGCCCGTGAGCGTGGGGGCGACTTCTGCCGCCGGCTGTGCACCGCTTTGAGCCGACGCCCCACTGATCGCGACGATGCCGAGCGTGACCGCTAGGCACGACGCGAGGGCGCCGCCGATGATGGCTAGTCTTCGCATTCAGATCCTCCGAGTTGTTTTTGTAGTTCCAACGGTGCGGGAGACTAGCCAGCTGGACGAGTTCTGCCTAGTGAGAACTAGAGCCACGAGCGGCCCGCTTTATCAAGTGGGCTTTCAGCCCGCCTCACCTGCCTCGGAAAGGCAAGCGTCGGCCATGATTCTCCGTCACGCAGCCGCTCGGCGCGGACGCGAACGACCCGGCCGCGTTCCTCTCGGAGTCCGTGCACGAGATATTCGACGAGTACTACTCCGTCTCGCTGTCGTTCTGGACCAAGATAGGGCTACGCGAGAAGGCCCGCCAAGGACTGCTCACCGGCAGCCTGCCCTGGGGGCTCGCCGAGGGCGAGGACGCGGTCCCGGTGCTCGACGCCGAGAAGGCGCCGTTCGTGCTTAGCGTCTTCGAGCTGTACGCCGCCGGCCAGCACACCGACCGCACGCTCGCGGAGTGGCTCAACGTCCAGGGACAGCGCACGACACGCGGGCGCCTGTTCACGTCGGACACCGTGCGCGAGATGCTCTGCAACGCCGCTTACTGCGGCTATGTCTCCGGCCGGCGTGATCGCAGCAAGGCGATCAAGGGGCTGCACGAGGCGATCGTGCCCGAGGAGCTATTCGACCGGGTGCAGCTCATACGCCGCGAGCGCGCCCGCACACTCAAGCCCGGCAGGCCATCCCCGAAGTACGTGCTGCGCGGCCTCGCGCGCTGCAAGCGCTGCCACGCAAACATGCAAGGCACCAGCGGCGGCCGCGATCTGAAAGCGCGCTACTACTGCGCCACCCGCCGCGCCAACCGCTCCTGCGACCAGCCGATCATCCCCGCCGAACGAGTCGAGCAGCAGCTCGCACAGTTCCTTACCGGCTTCGCACCCAACAAGGCGACACAGACGGAGATCCTGCACCGACTGTCAGACCCCGCCACCACCAGCGAGGACGGCCAGACCACCAAGCGCCGCGCCGCGCTCGAGGAGCGCCTGCGACGGATGCGCGACCTCTACGAACTCGGTGACCTGCACCGCGCCGAGTACGTCGCCCGCCGCGAGGCGATCAACGCCGAGCTATCCGCCCTCACGCCAGCGCCGATCCCCGACCTCGACCAGGCCCGACAGGTGCTCGAAGACTTCACGATCTTCTGGACCAACGAGGCTGATCCAACCGCCAAGCGACAGTTCCTGAGCCTCATCTTCGAGAACGTCTGGCTCGACCAAGACCGCGTCGTCGCAGTCCAGCCCAAGCCTTCATTCCTGCCGTTCTTCCAACGCGACCGCCGCGCCCAGCCACCGGAGACGGCGGGGGTACAGTACGGGAGCGACAGGAGTGGAACCCGCTACAACCCCAGCGAGCGCCCGACGATCTCCTTCATGATCTCGTTCGCGCCGCCGTAGATGCGCGTCACGCGAGCATCTGCGAACGCCCGCGCGATCGGGTACTCGAGCATGTACCCATACCCGCCGAACAGCTGCAGGCAGCGATCGACGACGCGCCCCTGCAAATCCGTGCACCACCACTTGGCGGTGGCCGCGTCCTCGGGCGTGAGCTCGCCCGCGTTCAGCGCCAGCGCGCACTGGTCGACGAACGTGCGCGCGAGGAGCGTTTCGCCGTGGAGCTCGGCGAGCGTGAAGCGCGAGGCCTGGAAGGAGCCGATCGGCTGGCCGAACGCGTGGCGCTCGCGCACGTAATCGAGCGTCCATCCCAGCGCCGCCTCCGCGGCGGCGACGGCGGCGGCGGCGATCGACAGGCGCTCCTGGGGCAGATTGGAGACGAGGTAGCGAAAGCCCTCGCCCTCCTCGCCGAGCAGGTTGTCCAACGGCACGTGCACGTCCGCGAACGACAGCTCCGCCGTGTCCTGGCCGTGCTGGCCGATCTTCTCCAGGTTGCGCCCGCGCTCGAAGCCCTCCATGCCGCGCTCCACGACCACCAGGCTGATGCCGCGGTGGCGCTGCGAAGGATCGGTCTTCACCGCGACGATCACGAGATCCGCGTTGATGCCGTTGGTGATGAACGTCTTCGCGCCGTTGACCACGTAGTGCTCGCCCTCGCGCTTCGCGCTCGTCGACATCGCCGCCAGGTCCGAGCCGATCCCCGGCTCGGTCATCGCGATCGCCGTGATCAGCTCGCCCGAGGCGATCCCGTCGAGCCAGCGCTCGCGCTGGGGCTCGGTGCAGTAGCTGAGGAAGTACGGCACGCAGATGTCCGTGTGCACCGACATGCCCAGCCCGACGCTGCCCACGGCCGCGCGCTGGACCTCTTCGCCGATGACCATGTTGAAGCGGAAGTCCTCCGCGCCCGCGCCGCCATATTCCTCCGGCACGGCCATGCCCAGGAAGCCGCCCCTGCCGGCCAGTTCGTAGACCTCGCGCGGCACGATCTCATCGCGCTCCCACTCGCCGTAGCGGCCCTCGTCGCCGATCACCTCGCGCTGGAGGAACGTGCGGAAGCTCGCGCGGAAGTCTTCGTGTACGTCGTCGAACAGGCTGCGTCTCATGCCGCCAGGGACACTACCGGCGCGCGCTCGGCGCGGTAGCCGGGCTTCGCCAGCAGCAGCTGCACGTCCTGGATGCGCCGCTCGCGAAAGCCGCCCTCGCAGTAGCTCAGGTACAGCTCCCAAAGCCGGCGGAAGCGCTCGTCGTAGCCGAGCTCGGCCACGCGCTCGGCGGCGTCCACGAAGCGTTCGCGCCAGCGCTGCAGCGTCGTCGCGTAGTGCTCGGTGATGTCCTCCAGGTGGACCTGGCGCAGGTCGGTCACACGCGCCAGCGAGCGCGCGATGATCTCGAGCGACGGCAGGCAGCCGCCGGGGAAGATGTAGGTGTTGATGAAGCTGCGCCCTGCCTTCTCCACGTGGTAGGCGCGGTCGTCGATCGTGATCGCCTGAAGCAGCATCGCGCCGTCGTCCGCCAGCAGCTCCGAGCAGCGGCGGAAGTACGTCGGGAAGTACTGCCAGCCGACCGCCTCGATCATCTCGATCGACACCAGCTTGTCGTAGCGGCCGCGCAGCTCGCGGTAGTCCTGCAGCAGCACCGTCACGCGATCCTCCAGGCCCGCCTCGTGCACCCGCGCGCACGCGTACGCATGCTGTTCGCGCGAGATCGTCGTCGTCGTCACGTGGCAGCCGTAGCGCTCGGCCGCGTACACCGCGAGGCCGCCCCAGCCCGTGCCGATCTCCAGCAGATGGTCCTGCGGGCGCAGCTCCAGCTTCGCGCACACGCGCTCGAGCTTCGCCAGCGACGCGTCTTCGAGGCTCGCGTGCGGCTGCTCGAACACCGCGCACGAGTACATCATCGTGCGATCCAGGAACAGCGCGAACAGCTCGTTGCCGAGGTCGTAGTGCGCCGCGATCCGCCTGCGCGAGCGCACGGGCGTGTTGCGCGCCAGCCACCGCGCCCAGCGCTGCACCGGGATCAGCGCCGGCGCCAGCACCCTGCGCAGCCGATCGAGCGCGCCCACGTTCAGCGCCGCGATGCGCGTCAGCGCCACCAGGTCCTCGCACTCCCACAGCCCGTCCACGTAGGACTCGCACAGCCCGATGCTGCCGCGCAGCAGCTGGCGGTAGAAGCGCCGCGAGCGCACGTGGATCACCGCGCGCAGCGGGCGCGCCGCGTCGAGCTCGCCGAGGCGCACGCGCGTGCCGCCGGGCGTCAACTCCACCAGCTCCAGCTCGCCGCCGCGGATGCGCGCGAGCACGCGCAGCACCAGCCAGCGGGCCGCGCGGTCGCTCATGCGTCCCGCACGCGCTCTCACGCCGACACCGCCCGCTTGCCGGCCCTGCCCCCAGCCTCGCCGCCGCTTCCGGCCTCGCCGCCGGCGCCGACCGTCGACGGATGTGGGAAGTAGCGCGCGCCGCGCAGTCGCAGCGACAGCGCGTGGCCGTAGATGCGCGCGACGATCCTCAGCGTCAGGAACGGGTAGCGCGCGAGCGCGCGTGCCAGCTCGCGACCGCTCAGCTCGCGGCGGCGCAGCGACAGCGTCGCGTCGAACACCGCGCCAGCGCCGGCGACGTCCGCCCGCGCCTCTGCCCGGTGGGACTCGATGTGCACCGACAGCCGCTCCGCGGGCTCGCTCACCCGCCACTCGTACGTGTGCTCCATGCCCATCAGCGGCGAGACGTGCAGACGCTTGTCCGAGCGCCCGGCGAGCAGCGCCGTCGAGCCGTGGTCGGTGGCGCCATCGGCGCCCAGCACGTAGGAGTGGCTCTCGCCCCACGGGGTGTTCGTGACATGCGCGACCACCGCGCTCAGATGCTCGCCGGCGTTGTCGCGCTCGCCGGCGTCGTCGCCCTGGCCGTTGCGGTCGGCGTCGTAGCAGTAGTAGAAGCTGACGGGGTTGAAGCAGTGCCCGAAGTAGCGCAGGTGCGTGAGCAGCCGGATCGGGCCCTCGGGCCGCGTGCCGGTGCGCTCGGCCACCAGCTCGCGCACCGCGTCGGCCAAAGGCGCGCGCGGGTCGCCGAGATGGTCGGAGCGGCGAAACCACGCGAGCGCCGGTCGCCGCGCCGACCACAGCAGCCGCCCGTCCAGGCACTGCGGCAGCTCGTCGAGGTCCAGATACACCATGAACATCCGGTAGCGCAGCTCGTCTGCGGGGGTGCCGTGGCGGCGGTGGCGCACGGAGCCCTCGTACAGGCACGAGACCCGCCGCCCGGCATCGGGCCGCTTCCCGCGCTCACCTGACTCGCCGGCAGCCGCGCTCCGGCGTCGGACGCTCACAGCTTCACCCCGAACGGCTCGCACGCGCGCAGCGCGCTTACGACGCCGTCCTCGTGAAAGCCCCAGCCCCAGTACGCGCCGCAGTAGTGCGTGCGCCCGGCGAGGCCGCTGATGCTCGCGTGCTCTGCCTGCGCGGCGACGCCCGCGGGCGTGTACACGGGATGCGCGTAGGGGATCGCGGCGATGATCTTCTCCGGGTCGATCGCCTCGGTGCGGTTGAGCGTGACGCAGAAGTCGCGGTCGGCGCGCAGGCGCTGCAGGTGGTTCATGTAGTAGGTGACCGTGCTCAGCGGCTTGGGCTCGCGCAGCAGGTGGAAGTTCCACGCGGCGCGCGCGGCGCGGCGGCGCGGCAGCAGCGCGCTGTCGGTGTGCAGCACCGCCTCGTTGCGCTGGTAGGGGATCGCGCCGAGCAGCCGGCGCTCGTGCGCGGAGGGGTCGCGCAGCAGCTCGAGCGCCTGGTCTGAGTGCGTGGCGATGACCACGTGGTCGTAGCTTTCCACGGCCGGCACGCCGTCCGGGTGGACGCTGGTGATCTCGACGCGATCCTCGCCGCGCGCGATCGAGCGCACGGGCGTGCGCAGGCGCACGTGCTCGCGAAACGGCGCGAGCAGCGCGTCGACGTAGCGCGCGGAGCCGCCCGTCACGGTCGACCAGCGCGGACGGTCGCGGAAACCGAGCATGCCGTGGTTGGCGAAGAACTCGGCCATGAAGCGCACGGGGAACGAGCGCATCTGGCGCGGGTCCGCCGACCACACCGCGGAGACCTGCGGCACGATCAGCCGCTCGACGAACGCGCGCGAGAAGCGCCGCCGGGCGAGGAACTCCCCCAGCGACTCCTCCGCGTGGCCCCAGCGCGCCGCGGGCACCCCGCGCGCCGCGGAGGCAGGATGGTCGGACCGCAAGAGCAGGCCCCGCAGCTCGCGGTTGAAGCGCAGCAGGTCAAGCACCATCCGCTGAAAGCGCGGGCTGGCGAGGTTGCGCCGCTGGCAGAACAGCCCGCGCGGCGTGCCCGAGTACTCGAAGTCCTCGTCCTCGCCCTTGACGGAGAAGCTCATGTGCGTCGGCTGCGTGGCGACGCCGAGCCGGTCGAGCAGCCGTGTGAAGTTGGGGTAGTTGCGGTCGTTGCAGACGATGAAGCCGGTGTCCACGTCGTGGGTCTCGTGCTCGGTGTCGACGCGAACGGTGTTCGCGTGGCCGCCCGCATACGCGCCCGCCTCGTAGACGACGATCTCGTGCTCGCGGTGCAGCAGGTGCGCGGCGACGAGCCCGGAGACGCCGGCGCCGACGATGGCGATTCTCACCTGTGTGCTCTCGTCGTACGCATGGGTCTGAGCTTATGTACGCGCCCAGCGGGACGCTGGATCACCGAGGGTCAGGAGGACGATCTCACACGACCTACTCCGTTGTGGGGAGGAGTGCGAGCGGGACACGTCGAACTCAACCGCCGATGAAGCGCGCAGCGACAAAGACCGCCGAGGCTCCGCCGGCGAACGGGACCAGCGAGCACCAGAGCCTGTCGAAGTACATCCAGGCTCGCTTCGACGAGTGCTCGCGCTCGCAGAAGGACGTCGCGCAGTACATCGTCGACCATCTCGACGAGGCCGCCTTCCAGACCGCGGAGGAGCTGGCCCGCCGCGCGAACACGTCGAGCTCGACCGTCGTGCGCTTCTCGCAGGCGCTCGGCTTCGAGGGCTTCCCCGAGCTGCAGGCTGCGGCGCGCGAGGAATACAGGCGCGTCAACGCGAAGGCCACCAAGGAAGGGCCGGCGGCTCCGTCCACGCCGCTGTTCTCGCTCGACCAGAACGAGTTCGAGGCGGCGCTCGCGGCCGACCACCTGAACGTGGAGGACACCGCGCGCAAGGTTTCGCGCAGCTCCGTCGAGCAGCTGATCGAGGCGATCGTGGGGGCCGACAAGGTGCTCGTCGCGGGCACCGACCAGATGGCGTTCTTCGCCAGCTACCTGCGCCACCTGCTGATGCTGCTGGACCTGCGCGTGGACGTCGTCGCGAGCCCCTCGCAGGAGGCGCTCAGCCGCCTCGGACGCATCGACGCGAACACGCTGGTCATCGGCCTGTCCGCCGGGCGCCCGCACCCGCTGGTCGTGCGCGCGATGAAGCTCGCCCGCCACCGCCAGGCGCGCACCGCGGCGATCACCGACGCGACCCTCTCGGAGGTCGCCAAGCTCGCGCAGATCAAGCTCTACTACTCCTCCAACAGCCCCGCGTACGTGCGCTCGCACACCGCGCTGCTCAGCATCATCCAGGCGCTCGCCTACGGCGTCTACGCGCAGGACACCGCGCAGTACGACGATCGGATCAAGGCCTTCCGCTTGAAGTAGGCGCTGCGCCGTGAGCCGGTCCTCTCACGGCTCCGCTTGGCCTAGGAGCGTCTAGCCGCTTCCCTTTGCTTCGACCTGTTCATCGCGGACGGTTTCGGGTGTGGGCACACCGTCGTCGAGCAGGTCGAGTTCGGTGCCCTCGAACCCGGTTCTGGGGTTTCCCAGGAGCGCGGTTGTGGGGCGAGGTCCGTGCGCTCCTATGAGCAGCACCGAGTTCGCGTACGCGCTGATGACGACCGGTCCCGCATTCGCTCGGAATCCGGCGCAGACCATGAGGAGCAGGTGCGCGTGGGTGCGATGGTGGACGGTCGGGCAGTTCGTGAACAGGACGAGCGACCGTCGGATGCGCGAGAGGCCCGCTTCGCTCAGCCACTGGACGATCCGGGGACGCGAGAGCACGACCGACGGCGCACGGTAGAAGCAGAAGTCTTCGGCCCCGCACTCCCGCCGGCTGGGTGAGAAGCCTCTCGGCGCTTTGAGCTTGGCGAAGGTGGCGGAAGCCCGAGCGGGCGTCGTCGCGTAGTACGGAAGCTGCAAGCCAGCTTGGGCAGCGCGTGAGCGATCGTGGAGAGCCAGGAGCACGACGGCCCCGCCGAGCACGACCAGCAGCGCAACCGTCTGTCGCCGGAACGCCATACCGACTGTTTCGGCTGGAACAGCCGTCTGGATGAGCCCGGGGCACAGCCTTCTCTCCTGAGGATGACCACGCCGCATGCGGCGTGGTCCGGGGCCGTACATGTACGGCCCCGCTGGCAGGGCCGCATGCGGCCCTGCCCCGGCCGGTGCATGCACCGGCCGGAACAACGGGTGCCTGAGATCGCATGACCCTTACCCGGGCGTGGATACGTAGCATCTTGGCGTGCCGCCCATCCGCCTTGCCACGATCGAGGATCTGCAGGCGATCGTCGCGTCGCTGCGGGAATTCTGGGGCGAGCGGGACACGACGGCGCTGCACCATGCGCTGTTCGTGCACGAGCTCGGCGACACCGCGCTCGTCTTCCACGACGATCGTGGGCACCCGGTCGCTTACCTGCTCGGGTTCGTGACGCCGGCACACGTGGGATACGTACATGTCGTGGCCGTCCGTGAGGATCATCGGAAAGGGGGGCTCGCTCGCGCCCTGTACGAGGAGTTCGAGTCGCTTGCCCGCGCGCGCGGCGCGAGCGCGCTGAAGGCGATCACGCGGCCGGGCAACCATGCGTCGGTGGCCTTTCACCAGGCGCTCGGCTTTGCCGCTTCCGAGCACGGCGGCTACACGGCGCTGGGGGAGCCGCGCGTGGTCTTCCGGCGGGAGCTCGACTGAGCCTCGCCCTCGCTGCCCCGGCGCGCATGTCAAACTAGGGGCGTATGCGCGACGAGGCGACATTCAGGGTCAAGACGGGCCTGGCGGAGATGCTGAAGGGCGGCGTGATCATGGACGTGGTCACGCCCGAGCAGGCGAAGGTCGCCGAGGACGCCGGCGCCGCCGCCGTGATGGCGCTCGAGCGCGTGCCCGCCGACATCCGCCGCGACGGCGGCGTCGCGCGCATGTCCGACCCGGAGATGATCGCCGGCATCCAGGAGGCCGTCAGCATCCCCGTGATGGCCAAGGCGCGCATCGGGCACTTCATGGAGGCGCGCGTGCTGGAGGCGCTGGAGGTCGACTACGTCGACGAGTCGGAGGTGCTGACGCCCGCGGACGAGGCCAACCACATCGACAAGTGGGACTTCAACGTGCCGTTCGTGTGCGGCGCCACCAACCTCGGCGAGGCGCTGCGCCGGATCGGCGAGGGCGCCGCGATGATCCGCTCCAAGGGCGAGGCCGGCACCGGCGACATCGTCGAGGCGGTCCGCCACATGCGCCAGATCACCGGCGAAATACGCCGCCTGGCGACGCTCGGCTCCGACGAGATCGCGACCGCCGCAAAGACGCTCGCCGCGCCGCTCGACCTCGTGCGCGAGGTCGCGCTCGCGGGACGCCTGCCGGTCGTGCTGTTCTGCGCTGGCGGCATCGCCACGCCCGCCGACGCGGCGCTGATGATGGCGCTCGGCGCCGAAGGCGTGTTCGTCGGCTCGGGCATCTTCAAGTCCGAGGACCCGCCCACGCGCGCGCGCGCGATCGTCGAGTCCACCACGCACTGGCAGGACGCCGAGCGTGTCGCCAACGCCTCGCGCGGGCTCGGCACGCCGATGGTCAGCCTGGAGAGCTCCAAGCTGGAGGACGAGCAGCTTCTCGCCCAACGTGGCTGGTAGCCGGACGGCCGATGGCACTTCGCGGGGCGGCGTCCTCGGTCGCTCATGTGCGAAGCACACTTCGCTCTCTGCGTCCTTGCCCCACTCGACCCTCGACCGTCCGGATCGCGTAGTGCCGCCTCTCGTCGGCGTGCTCGCGCTGCAGGGCGGGTTCGAGGCGCACGAGCGGATGTTGGGCGGGCTTGGAGCGCGCACGCGCGAGGTGCGCGTGCCGGCGGATCTCGACGGCCTCGATGGCCTGGTGGTTCCAGGTGGGGAGTCGACGACGATGACGCTGGGGATCGCGCGCGAGGGTCTGGCCGAGCCGCTGCGCGAGCTGGCCGCGGGTGGGATTCCGATCCTCGGCTCGTGCGCGGGGCTGATCATGCTCGACCGCGAGCACCTGGGGGTGATGGACATGCGCGCCGAGCGCAACGCCTTCGGCCGCCAGATCCGCAGCTTCGAGGCCGACGTGCAGGTGCGCGGGATCGACGGGCCTGCGATCCGCGGCATCTTCATCCGCGCTCCGTGGATCGCCGAGCACGGGCCCGACGTGGAGATCCTCGGCGAGGTGGAAGGCCATCCGGTGGCCGCGCGCCAGGGGACGGCGCTGGCGGTGTCCTTTCACGCCGAGCTCGGCGCCGACGACCGTCTGCACCGGCTGTTCCTGGGCCTCGTGGGGGAGAGGCGTGCCGCGGGGCCGGCTGCCGCGACCGGTTAGCCGCCGCTGCGATGGCGTCTAGGCAGCCGGCGTGCTGCTGAGAGCCCCGAGTGTCTGTCTCGCGGCGGCCTGGAAGCGCGCCAGGTCGCCGTACGGGCGTGCGACGAGCATCGCTCCCTGAAGGGCGCCGAGGACCGTCTGGGCCGCGTCCGCGGGAGATCCGTCGAAGGACAGCGTCGCGTCCGCCCGCCCGTCCGCCAGCACGCTACCGAGCCACGCGATGTTCTCGTCGAAGAAGCGAATCACCGAGCCGCGCATCGGTGGCGGCAGGGTCTGGTATTCGGCTGCCAGCATCCCGCACAGGCACATGCGGTCTCCGCGCAACACGTCCGCGTAGAGCGCGGCGTACGCGTCGAGCTTCGCGCCGGCGCCGGAGCTCGTGCTGTCGATGCCTTCGAGCGCTTCCGTGAAGCGGGCGGAGTATCGCTCGATCAGCGCCTCGCCCAGCTCGGCCTTGCTGGCGAAGTGGTAGTGAAGGCTGGCCTTGGTGACGCCGAGCTCGCCTGCGATGTCCGCGTAGCTGAACCCGTTGTAGCCCCGGCTCTGCACCAGTCGCTCGGCGACGTCCAGGATGCGCTGCGCCGTGCCTGCTGGCGCTTGAGTTTGCGTCACCGCCATGTTCCGCATTCTCGCATAAGCCGACCCGGACTCGTCTTGACATTCAACCTACTAGTAGGTAAGAATAGCGGGATCGAACGACCCTGACCAAGTCAACCTCAGAGGTGAGCCTCATGGGACGCAAGATCGCAGACTGCCGTCGCTTCGAGAGCGACAGCAACTGCTCGCTTACGATCATCGGCGAGGAGGACGAGGTGATCGCCACCGCCGCTCAGCACGCCGTGGCAGCGCACGGCCACCAGGACACCCCCGAGTTGCGCACACAGCTCCAGGCGATGCTCGAGCCCGAGGACAGCTACGTGCCGGGCACACGCGAGCCCGAGCCGTTTCCGAGCTAACGAGGAGGAGTCTCCACGAGCGCGGTTCGCACGGTCGCTCGCCCCCGCGGCCGAGCGTCGTCCGGCGGGTCATCGGCGATACTGCGAGCGTGCGCATCTCCGTCGCCGCGGACGAGCTCACCGGTGTGGCCGGCGTGATCGCGGGCGAGCTCGAACGCCGCGGACACGAGCCGCTTCGCCACGGCGCGCTCGCGGACGGCGAGCGAGGCGATTGGGCGTGGGCTTCCGAGGCGGTCGCACGCGACGTGGCCGGCGGGCGCGCGCAGCAGGGGATCGTCTGCTGCTGGACCGGCACCGGCGCGTCGATCGCAGCCAACAAGGTCGACGGCGTGCGCGCGGCGCTGTGCCTGGACGCGCCCACCGCCGCGGGGGCGCGAAGGTGGAACGACGCCAACGTCCTCGCGCTCAGCCTGCGCGCTACGTCGGAGGCCGAGCTGTCGGAGATCCTCGACGCGTGGTTCGCCGGAGAGCCCAGCGACGACGCCGAGGACCGGGCCAACGTCGAGCGCCTGGCGCAGATCGAGCGGGAGGGGTAGCTCAGGCCGCGCTCGGCGCGGCCGTCTCGACGCTCGACTCCAACTGCACGCCGGCTTGCTCCAGGTCGGGCACGCCGCCGTCGACCACGTGGATCACGTCCTGGGCGCCGTGGAGCTTGAGCAGGCTCGCGGCGGTCGCCGCCCGCGCGCCGCCCGCGCATACCACTGCGATCGGCCGCGTGGGGTCGATCCCGGGCGGCACCCCGGTGATGTCGTGCCACGCGGTGGACACGGATCCCGGCACGTGCCCCGCGTCCCATTCGTGGCGCTCGCGCACGTCCAGCAGCTGCAGATCCGGTTCCTTGGCCAGCCAGCCGCGCAGGTCCTCCGCCGCCACCCGGTCGGTGTGGTCGGCCGGATGGCGTTCCTGACGCCAGTTGGTCATCCCTCCCGCCAGCAGGCCCGCGATGTTGCGCACGCCGACCGCCAGCGCGAGCTTCGCGGCGCGTCGCCCGTCGGCGTCGTCGCGGCCGATGAACACGACCTCCTGGTCGTGATCGGCCAGCCACGCGAGCTTCGAGCCGAAGCCGGAGGTGAACGACGGGATGCAGATCGAGCCGTGCACGTGAACGTCGTCGAACTGCAGATCGGTGCGCACGTCCACCAGCAGCGCCCCCTCTTCGCGCTTGAGCTGCACCTGGTGTGGATACAGCGCCGGCACCTCCACGCCGCTGGTCACCAGCGGCCCGCGGTTGAGCGCCACGATCTTCTCGAAGTTGGGCGGCTGCGGCCCGAGCCTCGCCAGCGCCTGCGCCACGAACTCCGACTCCTGCTCGATCGCCAGCGTCGGGTTGTGAGCGCGCTCGAAGCCGATCGTCGAGCAGATCTTCGCGTCCATGCCCGCGCCGCCGCACATCGAGCCGCCCAGGTGGGCCGGCCACAGCTCGCAGTCGTCGGGGAGCGTCAGCAGCCTCTCGCGCACCGACGCGAAGATCTCGCGCGCGCCCTGCGAGGCCTCGATCGCCAGATCGGTGCGCGCGACGTCGCCCACGAACAGGCTGTCTCCGCTGAGCACCGCCCACGGATCGGCTCCGCGCCCGGTGTCGATCAGCAGGAACGCCGTGTGCTCGGGGCGATGTCCCGGGGTGTGCAGGGCGCGCACCGTCAGCGATCCCAGCCGCAGCTCCCAGCCGTCGTCGAACGGCTCGTGCGCGTAGTCGGGCTGCGCCAGGCGGTGCACGTGGATGCGCGCGCCGGTCGCCGCCACCAGCCGCCCGTGTCCGGACACGTGGTCGGCGTGGTTGTGTGTCTCCAGCACGTGCTCGATGTTCACGCCGCGGTAGCGCGCCAGCTCGAGGTACGCGTCGATCTCGAAGCGCGGGTCGACCACCGCCGCCACCCCCGCGTGCTCGTCCCCGATCAGATACGAGGCGCAGCCGAGGTCGTCGTGGGTTATCTGCTTGAACAGCATCAGCGCGTTCTCCTGCGGCCCGAGCGCGCGCTCACGCCGGCCCGAGCGGCTCCAGCGCGATGTTCGCACAGCGCTCGCAGACCTCGGGCGGTATCACGCCGGCGCGCATCAGCAGCGCGAACGCCCTGCAGCCGAGGCACAGGCCGAACACCGACTCGAGCGTCGCCGCCGCGATCAGGGCCCCGAGCACCGCGTACGCGGCGGTGCTCAGCCCGAAGCCCAGCGCGAGTACCGCCGCCGTGACCGAGAACGTCGCGCCGATCGCCTGCGCGAAGCGCTTGGGCGGACCCGGAACGGGCCTGCCGGCGACGGGCAGGCGCGGCACGATCACGCGCGTCACCAGCTGGCCCAGCGGGCTGAGCGTCGGCCCGCTCGCCACCCGCGCGATGAAGCCGTATGCGATCAGCGCCGTGAGCCACGGCTGGTCGAGCGCGATCGTCACCGCGCTCAGCAGCGCCACGCCGCCCGCGACCAGGCGGGCGGAGACCTCGTTGACCGGGTCGGGGAACGAGAGCACGCCGCTGACGCGATTGCTCGCCGCCGGCGTCCTGGCGGTGTGGGCCGCACCGGTGATGGCACTCGTCTCGCTCACGTGCCCCGGAGCTCCTCGCGGGGAGCCCATATTTTGCGCACATATATCATCGACAATCTGAATATTACCGCGCCGGGCGGCGAGTGTCTGGGGGTCGGACCTCGCGCAACCCCAAGCGGCCCGGGGCCGCGCTGTGGCCACGCCGAGCGCGCTCTCTCGGGGTTGACCTGAACTTGCCCTCGGAGTACCGTGTCGTCTGCTGCCGGGTCGCGCGGGGGCGCCCGTGGTGTCAGGGAGGATCCGAGGGAGGCGAGGTCGCGTGCAGATGCGCAATGCAGTGGGGCAGGCTTGCAGCGCGTTGGAGAACGCGCGCCGGCGGGCGATTGCGGTTGCGCTCGTGGCGGCGTCGCTTGCCGCCACGCTGCTCGCGCTCGGAGCGCTTGCGCCCGTCGCCGTCGCACGCACGGCGAGCGCGGCGGAAGAAGCGCTGCCGTCGGGGCTCCTCGCCGCCACCCCGCCGCTGGGCAGGCCTGGCTCGCGGCTCCTGCAGGCGCGGCAGGCCGCCGCCGCAGCCGGCGGGATCGCGCTGACCCCGTCCTCCACGCGGCCCTACTACGTTTGCCCGGAAGGCACCTGCCAGGCGATCGTCGACCCGAAGCCGGTGGAGAAGACGGTGGACGGGAAGCGGCGGCTGGCGCTCCCCGACGGCACGCCGCTTCAGGGCAGCGGGGAAAAGGGCGGCTATGACCCTCAGGACCTGCAGTCGGCATATGACATTCCCACCACCGGCGGCGCCGGCGAGACGATCGCGATCGTCGACGCATACGGCTTCCCGGAAGCGGAACAATCGCTCGCCATCTACCGCGAACGCTACGGCCTGCCGCCGTGCACGACCGCCAACGGCTGCTTTCGCAAGGTCAATCAGAGGGGCCAGGAATCCAGCTACCCGGCCGAAGCCGGCTGGGACAGCGAGCAGGCGCTCGACATCGAGATGGTCTCCGCGGCATGTCCCGAATGCCACATCCTGCTCGTGCAGGCGGACAACGCCACCGGGGCTGCGCTCGACCTCGCCGAGAACACCGCCGTCAAGCTCGGCGCGATCGAGGTCTCCAACAGCTGGAGCAGCCCGGAACAGGAGTGCAACGTCGCGGAATGCGAGAGAGAGGAAAGGGAATACTTCGACCACCCGGGCGTGATGCTGTTCTTCGCCGGCGGGGACAACGGCTACGACAACTACTTCGAGGGCGCCGACTCGCCCGACTACCCGTCGTCGCTGCCCTCGGTGGTGGCCGTTGGCGGAACGGTGCTCCACCGCGCTGACAACGCCCGCGGCTGGTCTGAGGAACCGTGGTACGAACCGGATATCCGCGCGGGTGGCGGCTCCGGATGCAGCCGCTTCCCCAAGCCCAGCTGGCAGAGCGACCCCGGCTGCGCAGGTCGCATGACCGTGGACGTCGCCGCCGACGGCGCGTGCGAATCGCCGATGTCCGTGTACGCCGGCAGATGGGAGCTGGTCTGCGGCACCAGCGCGTCCTCGCCGCTGGTCGCCGGGATCGAGGCGCACGCCGAAGAATACGTGCGCACGCTGCCGGGGGCGGAGGCCTTCTACGAGGCCGTCTCCGGCCTCGACGACGTCACCGCGGGGGCCAACGGCAAATGCTCGGACGCGCCCGAAGTGGCCTACTTCTGCCGCGCCGAGGAAGGCTACGACGGGCCGACCGGCAACGGCACGCCGGAGGGTCCGCTGCAGGTGGGCACGGCCGCGCCGATCGCCGCCACCAGGGGGCCGAGCGCCGTCGGCGCGAGCCAGGCGACGCTGCACGGCTACGTCTCGCCGCGGGGGCTCGCGACGAGCTACTGGTTCGAATACGGCACGACCACCGGCTACGGGAGCAGGGCTCCCCTGCCGGAAGGCTCGGTCGGCACGAACGGACAGCAGGTCAGCGCGACCGTCGGACTGCAGCCGCAGTCCGCCTACCACTACCGCCTGGTGGCCAGCAACGCCGACGGCACGAGCTACGGCTCCGACGAGGCCTTCTCGACGGCGGCGCCGATCGTGACGGGCATCTCGCCCGGCACCGACGCCGCCAGCGGCGGCGAGACGGTGACCATCACCGGCGAGAACCTCCTCGGCGCCACAGGCGTCCGCTTCGGCTCCAGGCCCTCATCGCAGTTCGCGGTGCTCTCCGAAGACTCGATCGCCGCACAGGCGCCGCCCGGCGCCGGCGCGGTGCAGGTGACCGTCACCACCCCGTTCGGGCCCAGCACGAGCGGCGGCGAAGATCGCTTCGTCTACGACCCCTCCGGTCCCGTGCTCGCGTGGGGCCAGAACTCCGGCGACCTCGGCGACGGCGAACTGGAAAGCAGCGAAGTGCCCGTCGAAGTGCACGGGATCGGCGAAGCGCAGTCGCTCTCGGCCGGGTGGGAGCAGAGCATCGCCCTGCTGCAGGGCGGAAAGCTGCTGGCGTGGGGCGACAACGAGTTCGGCGTCGTCGGCGACGGCACCTACGGACAGCGCACCGCGGCCGTCGGCGTGTGCGCCCTCGGCGTCAGCGAATGCCCCGACGGGCCCTACCTGGAAGAAGTCACCGCCGTCTCGGCCGGGCGCCTGCCGACGCTCGCGCTGCTGGCCAACGGCACCGTCGCGGCTTGGGGCGGCAACCTCTACGGAGATCTCGCCACCGACACCGAACGCAACCCCTACCCGCTGCCGGTGTGCACGGTCCTCGAATCGCCGTGCAAGCCCGAAAACTACCTGCGCGAAGTCGTCGAAATCGCGGCCGGGGCGGACTACAGCCTCGCGCGGCTGCGCGACGGCACCGTGATGGCCTGGGGCGAAAACGCCCAGGGCGAGCTCGGTGAGGGCACCACCGCCGGGCCGGAAACGTGCGACGCCGAAAACCAAGCGTGCGGTCGCATCCCCCGCCCGGTGAGCGGCCTCGGCGAAGTCGCCGCGATCGCCGCCGGCTCCTTCGCCGGCTATGCGCTGCTGAAGAACGGCAACGTGATGGCCTGGGGCGCCGACGAATTCGGCCAGCTCGGCGACGGCGCCGACAAGGCAAACAGCGTGCCGCACGCGGTGTGCGCGATCGGCGAATCGAAGTCGCCGTGCAGGGGCGAGCTCGGTGACGTGCGCTCGATCTCCGGCGCCGCCTACGGCGGCTACGCGCTGCTGAGCAACGGCACCGTCGCTGCGTGGGGCTACAACGGCGAGGGCGAGCTCGGCAACGGCGAGACCAACGGCCCGCAGGTGTGCAAGGTCGAAAAGGGCAAGTACTCCTGCGGCCTGGGCCCCGGCCTCGTGCAGGGGCTGAGCGGCGTGCGCACGCTGGCGCAGGGCGAGTACGCGTGGGGCGGGCTCGCCGAGCTCGAAGACGGGCAGCTGCAGACGTGGGGCAGCGGCAACTGGGGCGTGACCGGCGACGGGACGCTTGCCGCCAGCGACGTGCCCGTCGGGGTGTGCGCGCCGTTCGCGTACGGCCCCTGCCCGAGCGGGCCGTTCCTGCACGGCGCCTTCACCGCGATCGCCGCCGGCTCCCACGACCTCGCCGCCCTGCCGTCGGTCTCCGGTCCGGTCGTCAGCTCGCTGACGCCCGACACCGGGCCGGCCGCCGGCGGGACGGACGTGACGATCCTTGGCGGCGGCCTGCAGGGCGCCAGCGCCGTCGACTTCGGCGGCGTCGCCGCTAGCGAGTTTCAGGTCCGCTCCGACGACGAAATCCTCGCCGTGGCGCCGCCCGGAAGCGGCGCCGTCGCCGTCACCGTGACGACGCCCCAGGGCACCAACGGCACGGACTCCGAAGACGAGTTCACCTACCAGGGCGCCCCCGCCGTCGTCACCGGCGCCGCCACGCACGTCGAAGCGGACGCCGCGACGCTGAACGCGACCGTCGACCCCGACGGCGAGACGGTCGGCGAATGCCGCTTCGAATACGGCACCACCCCCGCCTACGGCGCGAGCGTCCCGTGCTCGCCGCCGCCGGGCTCGGGCACCGGGCACGTGGCCGTGTCGGCGAGCGTGAGCGGGCTGCAGCGCGGAACGATCTACTACTACCGCGCGGTGGCAAGCAACGCCGACGGCGTTGGCGAAGGCGCCCAGCAGACCTTCACCACACAGCAGTTCCCCGAACTCGGCAGGTGCGTGAAGGCCTCGGCGGCCCACGCCCGATACAAGACCAGCGCGTGCACCACGCTCAGCGCCGGTGGCGACAGCGGCAAATACGAATGGCAGTCGTGGCCGCTGGCCAACCCGCATTTCACGTTCAGCCTCGAAAAGCTCCCGCTCGAAATTGCGGCGACCAAGAAGGCGAAGGCGAGCGTGGTGCTCGAATGCGCGTCGGGCAGCGCCCAGGGCGAATACACCGGCCCGCAGACCGCCACGATGTCGCTCGTGCTCAGCGGATGCGGGCTGCGCGTCTTCGGGACCGAGGTCTGCAGCAGCGCAGGCGCGGCCGCCGGCGAAGTCAGGGTGCCGGACCTCCCCGCGCAGATCGGCTTCATCGAGGACGGGTCCAAGCCGTCCGTCGGCTGGGCGCTCAACAGCCCCACCAGCGGACCGCTGGCGACGTTCGACTGCCAAGGCATTCCCGCGTCGCTGGAGGGGTCAGTGATCGCCGCCATACAACCGGTCGACAAGATGAGCGAGACCGCCACGCTCGCCTTCCGAGGCTCCGAAGCCGTGCAGGATCCTCAGAGCTTCGAAGGCGGCGCGCAGGACACGCTCGTGCTCGAATCCTACGACGTGGCACCCGTCTCGCTCGACACCAACGGCGCGATCGCAAGCGCCGAAGCGGTCGAGATCCGCGCCGTCGAATAGGCGGACGCTCAGGCGCCGCGGAAGCGCACGACGCCGTCCTGCTCCTCTTCGACGACCGCCGCGTCGCGCAGCAGCAGGTCGACGTGGCCGAGCACCTCGGAGAGCGTCAGGTACGCCTGGGTGACGGCTACGTTGCCCCACATCTCCTGCGCGATCTCGTGCGCGGTGCGCGGCTCGGAGGCGATCAGGCGCAGCATCTTCTGCGCGCGGCGGTCGTGCATGCGAAAGCGCTCGTCGATCAGCCCCGCGTGGTCGGTGATCGGGCGGCCGTGGCCGGGCAGCACCAGCGACAGGTCCATCGCGCGCGTGCGCTGCAGCGAGTCCATGTAGGTGAGCAGCGCCCGCGGTCGCGGCTCCTCGTACTCCTCGTCGGCGTCCAGCGGCCTGGCGAGCAGCGGGTTGGATGAGATGTGCGCGATCAGGTGGTCGGCGGCGAGCATCATCGAGCGCTCCTCGTCGACGAACACCGTGTCCGACGGGCTGTGCCCGGGGCGGTGCAGCACGCGCAGCGTGCGATCGCGCAGCTCAAGGACGCCGCCGTCGGCCAGTGGCCGGGTGACCTCGACGGCCGCGCCCCACGCTCGGAAGCCCGCTGAGACGGCGCGCAGCGCGGTCACGATTTCCCGCGGGATGCCGTGGCGCAGCATCAGGCGCTCGGCGAAGCGGTCTTCGAGGTCCGTCTGGTGGCCGTAGCTCGCCAGGAACGGCGCGAGGCCCTCCAGCGCCGCGACCTCCGCGCCGGAGCGTCGCGCGAGGATGGAGGCCAGGCCGAAGTGGTCCATGTGCTGATGGGTGATCACCAGCAGCTCGATGTCCTCGATCGCGTGCCCGCGCGCCGCCAGCGCCTGCTCGAGCTCGTCCAGCGCCTTCGCCGAGTTCGGTCCGGAGTCCACGAGCGTCAGCGGCGAGTCCTCGATCAGGTACGCGTTGACGCGTCCGACCATGAACGGCGTCGGGATCGCCAGGCGGTGGACGCCGGCGTCGGCCGCCAGCGCGAGCGCCTCGCGCTCGGCGCGCTGCTGCGGATCCTCCGCGTCGCTCATGACCGGATCAGCGCGAGCACCTCGTCGCGCCTGCGTTCCATGTCCGCGGGCGAGACGAGCGACTCCAGGCACAGGCGCAGCAGCGGCTCGGTGTTGGAGGGCCGCACGTTGAAGTGCCAGTCCTCGTAGTCGATCGAGATCCCGTCCAGACGCTGCTGGCGGGCGTCGGCGTAGCGCGCGGCGATCTCCTCCATCTTGCCCTGCGGGTCGGCGACCTCGGAGTTGACCTCGCCGGAGATGAAGTACTTGGCGTGATAGGGGGCGAGCAGCTCAGACATGCGCTTGCCGCGCGTGGCCAGCAGCTCGAGCACCAGCAGCGCGGGGATCGTGCCGGAGTCCGCGCAGTAGAAGTCGCGGAAGTAGTAGTGCCCGGAGACCTCGCCGCCGAACAGCGAGCCCTCCTTGCGCATGCGCGTCTTGAAGAACGCGTGCCCGACGCGGTTCATGTACGCGACGCCGCCGGCGCGCGCGACCGTGTCGGCGACCGCGCGCGAGGCGCGCACGTCGTACAGGATCGCTTCGGGGTGGGCGGGGTTCCGGTTCTTCTCGAGCAGCGACTCCGCCAGCAGCGCCGTCAGGAAGTCGCCGTCGACGAACGCGCCGGTGTCGTCGATGAAGAAGCAGCGGTCGGCGTCGCCATCCCACGCGATGCCCAGGTCGGCGCCCGTTTCGCACACCTTCTCGATGATCAGCCGGCGGTTCTCCTCCAGCAGCGGGTTGGGCTCGTGGTCGGGGAAGTTCCCGTCCGGCGTCCAGTAGGTCTCGATCAGCTCCAGGTCGAGGCTCTCGAGTACCGGGCCGACCATCGGTCCGGCCATGCCGTTGCCGCCGTCGAGCACGACCTTCAGCGGCCGCGCCGAGCGCACCGCATCGGCGTCGATGAAGCGCAGGACCGCCGTCTGGAACTCGTCGTAGACGTCGACCTCCTCCAGCGCGCCGCGCCCGGCCTCTGGGCCGGCCTGCCCGTCGGCGCCGTCGGCGAGACCCGCTTCGACCTCGCGGCGCACGTCCTGGATGCCCGAGTCGCCGGACAGCGCGAGCGCTCCCTCGCGCATCAGCTTGGCGCCGGTGTACGCCTTCGGGTTGTGCGAGGCGGTGCACATCAGCCCGCCGTCCAGCTCGCGCGAGCCGACGAGGAAGTAGAGCATCTCGCTGCCCACCTGGCCGGCGTCGAGCACGTTCGCGCCCGCTGAGAGCAGGCCCTCGCGATACCGCGCGGAGAGCTCCGGCGCGCTCAGGCGCATGTCGTGGCCGAGGCCGACCCGCAGCTCGGAGGCCGGCTTGCCCGCAAGGCCGCCGAGCACGTGCGCGAAGGCGCGGCCGATCCGCTCGGCGAGGTCGCCGTCGATCTGCTGCGGGTAGATGCCGCGAACGTCGTAGGCCTTGAAGATCTCGGGGTCGAGCGTCGCCATCAGCCCGTGCATCCTAAACTCCGCACCATGTCCGGACATTCCAAGTGGGCGAGCATCAAGCACAAGAAGGCGATCGTGGACTCGCGCCGCGGCGCGCAGTTCTCCAAGCTCACGCGCGCGATCACGGTCGCGGCGCGCGACGGCGGCGGCGATCCCGTCGGCAACCCGGCGCTGGATCTGGCCATCCGCAAGGCCAAGGAAGCGTCGATGCCCAAGGACAACATCGAACGCGCGATCGCCAAGGGCACCGGCGAGGGCGGCGAGGCGGACGCGATCGAGAGCGTGCTGTACGAGGGCTACGGCCCGGGCGGCGTCGCGCTGCTGGTCGAGGCGCTGACGGAGAACCGCAACCGCACCGGCGCGGACGTCAGGCACGCGTTCTCCAAGAACGGCGGCAGCCTCGGCGAGCCGGGCTCGGTCGCCTATCTGTTCGACAAGAAGGGCACGATCGTGATCGAGGCGGGGCGCTACTCCGAAGACGACCTGATGGTCGCGGTCGAGGCGGGCGCCGAGGACATCGTCACCGACGACGACGTCTTCGAGGTGATCACCGAGCCGGTCGATTTCGCGGCGGTGCGCAAGGCGCTCGAGGATGCAGGCGTCGAGATGGAGAGCGCGGAGATGGTCTACCGCCCCTCGAGCGTCGTGCCGGTCGACGAGAGCCAGGCGGGCAAGCTGATGCGGCTGATCGAGACGCTCGAAGACAACGACGACGTCAACGCCGTGCACGCCAACTTCGACGTATCCGCGGACGTCCTGGAACGTGTTGCCGGCTAGGCCGGTCGTCGTGATCCTGTGCGGCGGGCGCGGCACGCGCCTGCAGGAGCACACGCAGGCGATCCCCAAGCCGCTCGTGGAGATCGGCGGGATGCCGATCGTGTGGCACGTGATCCAGCTGTACGCGGTGCAGGGCTTTCGCCGCTTCGTGCTGGCGACCGGCTACCGCGGCGAGCTGATCGAGCGCTTCGTGGCCACGCACGAGTGGCCACCCGGCGTCAGCGTGGAGTGCGTGGACACCGGGCTGCAGACGCAGACTGGCGGGCGGGTCAAGCTGCTGGAGCGCCGTCTCGCCGGAGAGGAGCGCTTCTGCGTCACCTACTCGGACGGTCTCGCCGACGTCGACCTCGACGCGCTGCTCGCGTTCCACACGGCGCATGGCGCGCTTGCGAGCATGACCGTCGTGCGCCCGCAGCTGCAGTTCGGCGTGACCGACATCGACGCGGACGGCCGCGTGCGCGGCTTTCGCGAGAAGCCCACATCCGAGCACTGGATCAACGGCGGCTTCTTCTGCTTCTCGGCGGGCGCGCTCGATTACATGGACGGCGACGGCGCGCTCGAGCGCGGCCCGCTGGAAGGGCTCGCTGCGGCGGGGAAGCTGCGGGGGTTTCGCCACGAGGGCTTCTGGGAGTGCATGGACACGTACAAGGACGCCGTCGCGCTCAACGACCTGTGGGCGTCCGGCGAGGCGCCCTGGCGGCTGTGGGATGGGGACCCGGCCATACCTCTCGACGCTGGACTGCTGGTGTCTGAGGTCGGGCGCTGACCCGGCACTGAGCGGCGCACTTATCGCTGAGCATCAGCCGAGAGCCGGCGCGCGCGGAACAGCCCCACCGGCTCGCGAATCCCGCGCAGGCGCCGCTCGCCGGCGTAGGACCAGCCGTAGGCGTCCCCGGCGGACTCGCGCACCTCGCGCTCGGCCAGCACGCTGCCGGGGCGGGCGATCGCGGTGATGCGGCTGGCGAGGTTGACCGGCCGCCCGAACCAGTCGCCGGCGCGCGGCAGCGCCCGCCCGGCGGCGGCGCCGGCGCGCAGCTGCGGGAAGTCCTCGCCCTCCGCGTCGGCGGCGTCGATCAGGCTCAGCGCCGCCTCCAGCAGCGGCTCGGGCTCGGCCGCGGCGAGCATCGCGGCGTCGCCGATCGTCTTGACCAGCCGCACCGGCGGCTCGGCGACCTCGGAGGCGAGCGCCTCAAGGTGCGCGGCGAGGTGGCCGAGCTCCTCCGGCGGGACCTCCTCGCCGAGCCGCGTGAAGCCGACCAGGTCGGCGAAGCAGATGGCGACCTCGCGCGAGCCGGGAAGCTGCCCGCCGTTGCGCTCCAGGGTGCTGATCACCTCGCTCTGGGCGGTGTGGCGCAGGTGCAGCGCGAGCACGTTGCTGATCAGCGGGTCCACGAGCGGGTACAGCCGCTCGGCGGCCTGGCCGTAGCGGCTGGCGAGGTCGCGTTCGCTCAGGCCGGGCTCGAGCACCAGCTTCAGCGGCAGCAGCCGCAGGCTCTCGGCGGCCTGGGAGAGGCCGCGGCCGAGCACGCGCAGCAGCTCGAGGATCTCCTCGTCGGAGATCCCCGCTTCGCGGGCGAGCAGCGTCCGCGCGGCGGACTCGACCTCGGCCTCCGTGTACACGGGGTCGTCGGGATCGGGGACGGGCAGGCCCATCGCGCGGCGCGCGGCCGCCAGGAACTCCGGCTCCACGCCGCTCAGCTCGGACACTTCGGCGGCCGTGTAGCGCTCGTTGCCGACGATCACGCGGTCGGCCGGCAGGAAGATGATCGTGCCGCTGGCGGTCGTCCGGCGAAGCTCCGACAGCGCCACGCCTTCGCCGGCGAGCTGCTCGAGCAGCGACAGGCGCTCCGCGCGCGCCTCGCCCTGCAGCCCGTCGAGCAGGCCCTCTGCGGCGAAGTCGATGTGCGGGGCGGCCATGGCGCGCAGGGTATGACACGGCGGGGGCACGACACCCAAACGGGGGAGACGGGCAGGCGTCCGGCGGCGGGCGCAGAATCACAGGCCGTGGTCGTCCTCGGCATAGATCCCGGCCTGGCCAGCACCGGCTACGGCGTCGTCGCACGCCGTGGCGGCCGCCTGCTGGCGCTGGACGGCGGCGTGATCGGCACGCGCGCGGAGCTGGCGCCGGAGCGCCGCCTGGCCGAGATCCACGCGGCCGTCGACGCGCTGCTGGAGGAGCACCGGCCCGACGCGGTGGCGCTCGAGGAGCTGTACTTCGGCCAGAACGTGCGCACGGCGTTCGCCGTCGGGCAGGCGCGCGGCGTGGTGCTGCTGGCGGCCGGCCAGCGCGGGCTGCCGTGCGCCGGCTACACCCCCCAGCAGGTCAAGGGCGCGGTCTGCGGCAGCGGGCGCGCGCAGAAGGACCAGGTCGCGCGCATGGTCCAGGCGCTGCTCGGGCTGGCCGAGCTGCCGCGACCGGACCACGCCGCCGACGCGCTGGCGGTGGCCGTCTGCCACGTCAACTGCGCGCCGCTGGCGATGGCGCTCGCCGGGGCCGGCGAAGGTGCAGGCGCCGCGGCACCGGCTGACCGCGAGGACGCGGGGGCGCTCGCGTGATCGCGCTGCTGCGAGGGGAGGTCGCGGTGCGCCGCACCGATCATGTGGTCGTGCTCAGCGGCAGCGTCGGCTATCGCGCGGCGGTCTCGGCGCAGACGCTCGCGCACGTCCCCGCCGTGGGCGAGCAGCTGACGCTGCACACGCACCTGATCGTGCGCGACGACGCGCTGACGCTGTACGGGTTTCACTCCGAGCAGGAGCGCGATCTGTTCCTGATGCTGCTGTCCGTCCAGGCGGTCGGTCCGAAGGTCGCGCTGGCGGTGCTCTCGGCGGGCCCGCCGCGGGAGCTGATCAGGGCGCTGGCGGCGGGCGACGCGGCGCGCTTTCAGGCCGTCCCGGGGATCGGCAAGCGGACCGCGGAAAGGATCATCGTCGAGCTGCGCGAGAAGGTCGGCGTCGACGCCGACGCCGCGAGCGCGATGCGCGTGCCGATCGTCGCTCGGCGCGGCGAGCCCCAGGATCCGCGCCTGCTTGCGCGCGACGGCCTGCTCGAGCTCGGCTACGCGCCGGTCGAGGCGGAGGAGCTGCTCGCCGGCGTCGACGGCGAGACCGCCGAGGAGCTGCTCGGGGGCGCCCTGCGACTGGCGCGCTCGACGTCGTGAGCAGCCCTGAGCCGATGACCGAGACCGCCGCCCGCATCCAGACGCCGTATCTCGTCGCCGAGGACGAGCTCGACCGCTCGCTGCGCCCGCGGCGGCTGGCGGAGTTCGTCGGCCAGGAGACGCTGCGCGAGCAGCTGGCGGTGGCGATCGAGGCGTGCAGCGCGCGCGGCGACGCGCTCGATCATCTGCTGCTGGCGGGGCCGCCGGGGCTCGGCAAGACCTCGCTCGCGCAGATCGTCGCGGCCGAGCTGGAGGTGCCGTTCGTGCAGACCGCCGGCCCGGCGCTCGAGCGGAAGGGAGACATTGCGGCGTTTCTTACGGCCCTCGAGCCGCGCAGCGTGTTCTTCGTCGATGAGATCCACCGGCTGGCGCGCACGCTGGAGGAGACGTTCTACCCGGCGATGGAGGATCACCGGCTGCCGATCACCGTCGGGCAGGGCGCGGGCGCGCGCGTGGTGACGCTCGAGCTGCCGCCGTTCACGCTCGTGGGAGCGACCACGCGCACGGGCCTGTTGACGACGCCGCTGCGCGATCGCTTCGGCATCCAGGCGCGACTGGAGCCGTATGCGGTCGACGAGCTCGCGATCATCGTGCGCCGCTCGGCGGGCATCCTGGAGATCGAGCTGGAGGACGACGGCGCGGTCGCGATCGCCGCGCGCAGCAGGGGCACGCCGCGGGTGGCCAACAGGCTGCTCAAGCGCGTGCGCGACTTCGCCGAGGTGCGCATGGCGGGCGTCGTCACAGCGGACGCGGCCCACGCGGCGCTGGAGATGCTGCAGGTCGACGCGCTCGGCCTGGATCGCCTGGACAGGGAGATCCTGAGCACGATCTGCGCCAAGTTCGCCGGCGGTCCCGTCGGCCTCTCCACGCTCGCGGTGGCGGTCGGCGAGGAGCAGGACACGATCGAGGACGTATACGAGCCGTATCTGCTGCAGGAGGGCCTGATCAAGCGCACGCCGCGCGGCAGGATGGCGACTCCGGCCGCATACGAGCATCTCGGGCTGGCGGCGCCGGCGCCCGCCGATGCGGCGCTCTTCTGAGTGCGGTTCGGGCGGCGCATGCGCCGACCGCGAGGCCGCACATGTGCGGCCTCGTTCCGACCCGTGCATGCACGGGTCGGGGCCATGCCGCATGCGACATGGCCCGCCCCTCGACCCGCGCCTGCCGGCGCGCCCCTGGGTAGTCTGTGTGAGCACGCCATGACCCATCCGTTCATCTGCCCAAACTGCGGCCACCGCACCAGCGAGCTGGATCGCAACATCGGCTTCACGCGCCAGCCCAAGGGCTGCGCGAAGTGCGGCTTCGCGTTCCTGTTCGAACTCCTGGACGACTACTACCCGGCGCCCGACGCGGCGTTCTTCGTGTGCGACGGCGAGGGTCGCATCGTCGGCTGCGGCAAGAACTCGTTCGCGTTCACCGGCCTGGAGGAGGAAGACGTGATCGGCCAGCGCGTCGAGCAGGTTCTCGGCCTGCAGTTCGTGGGCGGCGACGATCCGGTGGCGACCGTCCTGGAGTGGGGGGTGCGCGCGCTGGAGGTCCCGGTCCAGGTCAGCGGCGAACGCGACGTGACCGCCAACGCGAAAGCGGACATGTTCCCCGCGTATGACGACGACGGCGGGCTGTTGCTGGTGCTCACTCCTGACAAGTAGTCTCTTGGGACGATGACCGATCGCCGACGCAACACCCTGATCCTCCTGATCGTCGCCGGCCTGGTGGTCGCGTCGGCCGCGGCGATCGCCACCAAGAAGACGCGCCTCGGGCTGGAACTGAAGGGCGGCGTGGAGCTCGTCTACCAGGGCAAGCCGACCGCGCAGTCGAAGGTGACCCCCGAATCGCTCGAACGCGCGATCAACATCATGCGCACGCGCGTCGACCAGCTGGGCGTCGCGCAGCCGGAAATCCAGCGCTCGGGCGCCGAAGAAATCGACGTGGCGCTCCCCGACGTCAGCAACGCCGCGCGCGCGCAGGAAGAGGTCGGCCGGACCGCGCAGCTGCAGTTCTACGACTGGGAGCCGAACGTGGTCGGCCCGAGCGGCAAGTTGGCCGGCGCGTCCGAACCGACCGTCACGGGCGGGGCGAGGGCAGGCGAATCGACCTACGGGCTTCTCGAGTACCAGGCGGTGCTGCGTGCAGCCAAACGCGCGCCGATCCTGCGCCGCAGCGACACCACGTGGTCGCCTGGGTGCACGCCGCAGCAGGTCAACGACTGCATCTACGGCAGCTGGTACCTGCTCGACACCGCGCACGAAAAGGTCATCCGCGGACCGGAAGAAACCGAACACAACCTCTACTCCGATCTCCCCAAGCTGCCCGCGGGCGCCAAGCTCAAGGCGGTGCGCGTCAACCCGGGCACCGTCCTGGTGCAGGCCCGAGCGACGGAAAGCGCTTCGGGCAAGGTCATCAACCCATCCCCGAACAGCTGGTACGTGCTCAACGACAACCCCGTGCTGTCGGGCAGCGACATAACCAACCCGACGCAGAGCAACGACGAATCCACCGGCCAGCCGGACGTCACGTTCGGCTTCACCTCCTTCGGCAAGGGCGTGTTCGAACGGGTCACCAAGGAGATCGCCCATCGCGGCCAGGAAGCGCAGCTGCCGGGGATATCCCACGAAGCGGCCCTACAGCACTTCGCCGTGGTGCTCGACGGCCAGCTGATCACGGTGCCGTCGATCGACTTCAACAAGTACCCCGAAGGGATCGACTCCTCCAATGGCTCCGAGATCTCCGGCGGGTTCACGATCACCTCGGCGCAGAACCTGGCCAACGAGCTGCAGTCCGGCGCGCTGCCGATCAAGCTGGTGCTGATCTCCCGCTCGCAGGTCTCCGCGACGCTCGGCAAACAGGCGCTCAGCCAGGGCCTGACAGCGCTGATCGCGGGCTTCCTCGTCGTGTGCCTGTTCCTGCTCGTCTTCTACCGCGTGCTCGGCGCGATCGCCGTCGGCGGTCTGGTCATCTACGGGGCGTACTTCTTCGCGCTGATCAAGCTGATCCCCGTCACGCTGACGCTGCCTGGGATCGCCGGCCTGATCCTGACGATCGGCGTGTGCGCGGACGCGAACATCGTCATCTTCGAGCGCGTCAAGGAGGAGATCCGCGGCGGCAGGTCGGTCATCTCCGGGATCGCCAGCGGCTACAAGCACGGCTTCGCCGCGATCGTCGACGCGAACGTGGTCACGTTCATGACCGCGTTCATCCTGTTCGCGCTGGCGACCGCCGAAGTCAAGGGCTTCGCGTTCACGCTCGGCATCGGCGTGCTCGTCTCGCTGTTCACAGCCGTGCTCGCCACGCAGGCGGCGCTCGGCGCGATGAGCCGCTCGCGGCTGGTGACGCACCCGGCGGCGCTCGGCGCGGCAAAGAAGCGCAGAGGCTGGACGTTCGACTTCATGGGCGCCTCGAAGTGGTTCTTCTCGCTGTCGGGCACGATCCTGCTGATCGGCGCCCTGGCGATCGGCGGCAGGGGCCTGCACTTCGGCATCGACTTCAAGGGCGGCACGCGCATCCAGACGGCGTTCGTCAGGCCCGCCGCCGAGAGCGAAGTCGCGGCCGTGATGAAGGAAGCGGGCTATCCGGACGCGCAGGTGCAGAAGTTCTCGAACGCGAGCATCGGCGGCAACGGCTACCAGATCTCCACCAAGACGCTCGCTCCCGAAAAGGTCGACGCGATCCAGCGAGCGCTGAACGCGAAGTTCGGCAGCGCCAAGAACGAAACCGGCACCAAGGACTTCTCCTCGACCTCGATCGGGCCCACGTTCGGCAAAACGGTCGCCAACTCGGCGGTGATCGCGATCATCGCCTCGCTGCTCGTGATCTCCGCCTACATCGCGCTGCGCTTCGAGTGGAAGTACGCGGTGCCGGTGCTGATCGCGCTGATGCACGACCTGCTGATCACGTCCGGCGTCTACGCGCTCACGGGGAGGGAAGTCACGACGGCGACGGTCGCCGCGCTGCTGACGATCCTCGGCTATTCGCTGTACGACACGATCATCGTGTTCGATCGCGTGCGCGAGAACGTCCCGCGGATGCCGCGCGCCGCGTTCTCGCAGATCGTCAACCGTTCGATGTCCGAGGTGATCACGAGGTCGCTGGCGACGAGCTTCTGCACGCTGCTGCCGGTGCTCGCGCTGCTGCTGTTCGGCGGGACGACGCTCAAGGACTTCGCGTTCGCGCTGATGGTCGGCGTCGCCTCCGGCGCGTACTCCTCGATCTTCATCGCCTCCCCGGTGCTGACCCACTGGAAGGAGCGCGAGCCAGGCTATCGCGTGCGCCGCGCGCGGATCGTGCGCGAACTGGGCGCCGTGCCCGCCTACGCCACGACCGCCACGGGGGCTCCCGAGGACGTCGAGCCCGAGCAGAAGCGCCGGCGCACGCGCCGCGGCAGCCTGATCGCGCCCGAGGAGCCGGGCCAGCAGCTCTCGCGCGACGAGTTCCAGGAACTCGTGCGCGACCTCGACGTGGACGGCAAGGAGAACGGCAGCCCCGCATCGCCGCCGGCGTCCGCCGGCGGACGCCGCACGCGCACGCGCGACGCGGGCGCGACGGTCGCGCCGCCCGCCCCGCCCGCGTCCTCCCCGCAGGGGGAGCGCGACCCCGCTGCCGACCTCACGCCCGAGGACCTCGTGCTCAAGGAAGAGCCCAAGCAGCGCCAGAAGAATAGGCGCGCGGGCGCGCGCCGCAACAAACGTCACGGGAGGGCGCGCTGATGGGACTGCTCGCGTGGGTGATCATGGGCCTTGCCATCTGGCACTTCACGATCTTCCTGCCCGACCGCTTCTGGGGTGGCATCGTCGGCGCGTTCGTCGGCTCGCTGATCGGCTCGATCGTCGTCGGGTTCATCATCTACGGCGTGAAAGTCTCCGCGCTGCGCATCCCGGGCGAAAAGGCGACCGACATCGGCGTCGTGCTGTACGCGGTCCCGGGCGCACTGATCGGGATCGCACTGATCTACCTCGAGGGCGTGCGCCGCGAACGTGCGGCGGCCGAGATCGCGCCCGTGTAGAACGCTTCCGCGCCCAGCGGAACGCGCCCGGATATCCGAATTGCCCGGGTACCGGAATAGTACGAGCACGCAGTTTCACCCTCGTTTCGCGTAGGGTGCCCTCCTCAACCAGCACAAAGGAGGGAACCTGTGTACAGACGAACACCTACCCGTGCCCTGATCACCGCGTTCGCCGCGCTTTCGGCTCTCGTAGTTCCAGCTGCAGGCGCCTCGGCGGCCAACCTGTGGGTCTCGAACTCAGCGACCGTCTCGAGCCCCGAGAACAGTTGCGCCCACCCAGGCTACAACTCGATCCAGTCGGCGATCGCCGCAGCTGGCAGCGGTACCGTCCAGGTCTGTACCGGCACCTACACCGAACAGCTCACGATCGTCAAACCGGTCAAGCTCAGCGCGGCGAACGGCGCGGGCACGGCCAGGGTCGTGCTGCCGAGCAATCCCGCGGTCTCGACCACCGCCTGCGACGCAGCTTCGCTGAAGGGGCTCAAGAAACTCGAGGTCGAACAGGGAAACCCGGAAAGCGACGCCCAGCCGGATGAGAACGCCCTATCGATCTGCACGTCTGGCACCGTCAGCATCACCGGGCTCACATTCGAACCCAAGTGGCCGGGGGGCACCTGCTACGACAGCCTCTACGGGATTCTGGTCGGCGGCGGCGCCACGCTCAAGGCCACCGACGTAACGGTTGACGGCGGAGGTGCCAGCCCGATCAACGGCTGCCAGGGTGGCGTCGCAATCCAGATCGGCATGGCATGGTCGTCCCCGGTCGAACCCGGGCACGCAACGCTGTCGCAGGACACGGTCACCGAATACCAGAAGAACGGGATCACGGTCGACGGTCATGGATCCACCGCCAAGATCACCAACTCGACCATCACCGGCGCCGGCGCCACGCCGGAAACCGCACAGAACGGGATTCAGGTCAGCAATGGCGCCGGTGCGACGATCAGCTCGTCCAGCGTATCCGCCAACGAGTGCGACAACGCCAGCTGCGGCCCAGACGCGTTCACCGACACCCAGGCAACGGGAATCCTGTTCTACGGCGCAGCCGCCGGCTCGAAGGTGACGAGCTCCACGCTGAAGGAAAACGACATCGGCTTCTATCTCGTCTCAGACAGCCCGACACAGCCGACATCAGCGGAAGCGACGATCGAGAAAGACGTCCTCAGCGGTGACCGCTATGAGGGCGTGGCCCTCGACCAGGGGGATGCGTTCCTGAAGGAAGACACGATCAGCGGGCCGGGCAATATAGGGATCGACCTGTTCCAGTACGAAGGGCAGACCTACGCGCCGACATCGAGCGGGTCACATGACGCGATCAGCGGCATGAGCGGAGCGGGTGTGAAGGTGGAATCCGACAACCTCCCCGGGGACCATCCCGGCAGCTTCACGCTCACAGGCAGCACGCTGTCCGGGAACGCGCAGGCGCTGCTGGATGAAAGCACGACGTTCACCGTGCTGCTCTGACGCCGCAGCCAGCTCGGAGGTAGGACGGACGGGGGAGGCGCGCTGGGCGCCTCCCCCCGGCGCCTGTGCCCGAAGTTCCGTCACGCACTCGCCGTAGTCTCGTTGCGTGCTCCCCTGCCGCTTCGAGATCCCCGAGTGCCCTGCGGCTGACGTCGAACGGCTGACGCGCGAGCTCGGCGTCAGCGGGGCGCTCGCGCAGGTGCTGGTGCGGCGGGGCCATGCCGATCCAGCTCGCGCGCGGGCCTTCCTGGCCGCCGAGGAGGAGCATCCGCCGAGCGCGTTCAGTCGCATCGGCGAGGCGGTCGCGACGATCCTCGGCCACGTCGCGCGCGGCACGCGGATCACCGTCCACGGCGACTACGACGTCGACGGCATCTGCTCGACGGCGGTGCTCGTGCGCGCGCTGCGCGGCCTCGGCGCGGACGTCGACCACTACCTGCCCGACCGCGCCGGCGATGGCTACGGGCTGAACGCGACGACGGTGCGGATGCTGGCCGCACGCGGAACGCGGCTGCTGGTGACGGCCGACTGCGCGATCACGGCCGTCGATGAGGTGGCCGAGGCGCGGGCGCTGGGGATCGACGTGGTCGTCAGCGACCACCATGCGCCGCGCGCCGACGGGAGGCTGCCACAGGCGCCGCTCGTGCACCCCGCGCTTCGCGGCTACCCGTGCCCTGATCTATGCGCCGCGGGGGTCGCATACAAGCTGGCGCAGGCGCTGCTCGAAGCCGGTGCCCGCGGCGAGGCGGGCGAGCCGTGCGCGGAGCGCGCGCGGGGGATGCTCGCGCGCCACGCGCTCGAGCAGGACCTCGATCTGGTGGCGCTCGCGACTATCGCCGACGTCGTGCCGCTGCTCGGAGAGAACCGCACGCTCGTGCGCCGCGGGCTGCGCGCGCTCGCCGCCACGACCAAGCCGGGCCTGCGCGCGCTGATGACGGTCGCGCGGGTCGATCCCGCGAAGATCGGCGAGCGCCCGGTCGCCTTCGCGCTCGCACCGCGCCTGAACGCGGCAGGGCGCCTGTACCGCGCCGACGCGGGCCTCGAGCTCGTCCTCACCGACGACGCGCGCCGCGCCGCGCAGATCGCGGAGGAGCTCGACTCCGCCAACCGCGAGCGCAGGCAGGTGGAGATGGGCATCCGTTTTCAGGCCGAAGCGCAGATGGCCGAGCTCGGCGAGCGCCCCGCGTACGTGCTCGCGCAGGACGGCTGGCATCCGGGGGTGATTGGGATCGTCGCCTCGCGCCTGGTCGAGCACAGCGGTCGCCCGGTCGTCCTGATCGCGCTGGACGGAGACACCGGCAAGGCATCCGGGCGCAGCGTCGAGGCCTTCGACCTGCTCGCGGGGCTGACCGCGTGCAGCGCGCACCTGCTCCGCTACGGCGGACACCGGGCGGCCGCGGGCCTGGAGATCGAGCGCGGGCGGGTCGCAGACTTCGCCGGCGCGCTGTCCGCCCACGCCGAGCGCGTCCTGCGCCCGCGGGACCTGGTCACGGTCGAGCGCGTCGACGCGCTCGTCGGCGGTGAGGAACTCGGCATGGAGCTGGCGGAGGAGCTGCAGGCGCTGGCCCCGTTCGGCCGCGGCAACCCGACCGTCGCGCTGATGATCGCCGACGCCACGTTCACGGACGTGCGGCCGATGGGGGAAGGCAAGCACGCCCGCTTCACCGTCGAGTCACACGGCGCGCGCGCGCGGGCGGTGGCGTTCGGGACAGGGGGGCGCCTGCCGCTCACCGCCGGCGACAGCTCCGACGCGGGCACGATGCACGCGACGTTCACGCTGGAGGTCAACGAGTGGAATGGCGTCAGCGAGCCGCGGCTGGTGCTCCGCCGCGCGCAAGCGGTCGACGCGCTCGCCGAGGAGGTTGCCGAGGAGGTTGGCGGGGCGGGCGAGCGCCGTGCCGAAGCGAACCGCGCGCAGACACCGGCGGCGGCCGCGGAGGAGGAGCTCGTGCTGTTCGCGCTCTGAGCGCGGAACGCCTTCAATCCTTCCCGAGCGTCCCCTACCCTTACAGCATGGCCGTCACCGAAGAACCCAAGCGCTCGCAGCTCGCCGAGGTGCTCGACGCCGAGCGCGCGAATGGGGTGGAGCCGTTCGAGCTGGCGCAGGGCCTGAACCCGTCGGAGCGGCGGCTGCTGAGCGACCTGTTCGCGATCGTCTCCGAGCACGCGTCTGACTCCGCCGTGGAGATCGACCGCGCGCGCGTGCAGGACGCGTTCGTGTTCGCGTGCGAGCACCACGCCGACCAGCGCCGCAAGTCGGGCGAGAACTTCATCGTGCACCCGGTCGGCGTGGCGCGCATCTGCGCGAGCATGCGCCTGGACACCGAGACGCTGTGCGCGGCGCTCCTGCATGACACCGTCGAGGACACCTCGGCGTCGATCGAGGAGGTGCGCGAGCGCTTCGGCGAGGACATCTCGAAGGTGGTCGACGGCGTCACCAAGCTGACCGGCATCACCTTCCAGTCGCGCGACGAGGCGCAGGCGAACAACTACCGCAAGATGATGGTCGCGATGGCCACCGACGTGCGGGTCATCCTGATCAAGCTCGCCGACCGCCTGCACAACATGCGCACGATCGAGGCGATGCCCAAGCAGAAGCAGATGGAGAAGGCGCGCGAGACGCTCGACATCTACGCGCCGCTCGCCCACCGCCTGGGGATCCACGCGATCAAGTGGGAGCTCGAGGATCTCGCGTTCGCGACGCTGCACCCGCGCAAGTACCAGGAGATCAAGGGCCTGGTCGCCCAGCAGCGCGACGAGCGCGAGCGCTACGTCTCCGAGGCCGGCGAGTACCTGCACAGCGAGCTGGGCGACGTCGGCATCGAGGCGCAGATCGCCGGGCGCGCCAAGCACTTCTACTCGATCTACTCGAAGATGACCAACAAGGGCCGCGAGTTCAACGAGATCTACGACCTCACCGCGATGCGCGTGATCGTCGACTCGGTCAAGGACTGCTACGGCACGGTCGGCGTGATCCACTCGCTGTGGAAGCCGCTGCCGGGCCGCTTCAAGGACTTCATCGCGATGCCCAAGTTCAACATGTACCAGTCGCTGCACACGACGGTGATCGGGCCCGAGGGCCAGCCGCTGGAGATCCAGATCCGCACGCACGAGATGCACGAGATGGCGGAGTTCGGGGTGGCGGCGCACTGGGTCTACAAGCAGCCGGGCGGCGGGCCGGGCGGCGAGCAGGCGGCCGATGTCGGCTGGCCTGCCGCGGGCGAGGACGCCAAGCTCAAGTGGCTGCGCTCGATGCTCGACTGGCAGAAGGAGCTCTCAGACCCGCGCGAGTTCATGGAGACGCTGCGCACCGACCTGTTCGAGGAGGAGGTGTACGTCTTCACGCCGAAGGGCGAAGTCAAGTCGCTGGCGGCCGGCGCGACGCCGCTGGACTTCGCCTACGAGGTGCACACCGAGATCGGCCATCGC